>ERZ808054.783-NODE-783-length-24075-cov-4.356946_pt1 | contig 24075 bp, 26 predicted proteins | sample MGYA00380201_ERZ808054 | MGnify/ENA primary metagenome ERZ808054 (study PRJEB31490, sample SAMN06133419) | mouse gut metagenome | isolation source: Z5_2 | host: mice | place: China: Chengdu | collected 2015-05 ...
TGCAGGATTCTCCGCCTGCGGCGGTTCGCTCTGGCGACATAATACCATTCCGCCGCAGTGCGATAATTGTTTTTTATCATATAGGAAATTCGGAGAACTTTCCTATATGATAAGAAAGGGTCCGGTCCATAAGACCGGACCCTTAAAGGTCTTAAAACTCTCTGACATCAAACGTTTGCCCCTGGCAAATGTTTTATGCTAACTCTGAGAAGTATTTGATTGTTCTAACCATCTGGCTTGTATAAGAATTCTCATTGTCATACCAGGAAACAACCTGTACCTGAGTATTTCCATCATCCATAGGCGCTACCATTGTCTGTGTAGCATCGAAGATAGAACCATAGGTGCTTCCGATCACGTCAGAGGATACGATCTCGTCTGTGTTGTATCCGAAGGATTCTGTAGAAGCTGCCTTCATAGCCTCGTTGATCTGCTCCTTTGTAACCTTTCCTTCAACAACTGCTACAAGGATTGTTGTAGAGCCTGTAGGAGTAGGAACACGCTGTGCGGAACCGATCAGCTTGCCGTTCAGTTCAGGAATAACAAGTCCGATTGCCTTAGCTGCACCTGTTGAGTTGGGAACGATGTTCTGAGCGCCTGCACGGCTTCTTCTCTTGTCGCCCTTTCTCTGAGGTCCGTCAAGGATCATCTGATCGCCTGTGTATGCATGAACAGTTGTCATGATACCGCTCTTAATCGGAGCAAGGTCATTCAAAGCCTTAGCCATAGGTGCAAGGCAGTTTGTTGTACAGGAAGCTGCAGAAATAACTGTATCCTCAGCCTTCAGCGTCTTATGGTTAACATTGTAAACGATGGTAGGAAGGTCATTTCCTGCAGGTGCAGAAATAACAACCTTGCGAGCGCCTGCCTTAACGTGTGCGCTTGCTTTTTCCTTGGAGGTATAGAAACCTGTACACTCAAGAACAACATCTACCTTTAAGTCGCCCCAAGGAAGCTTGGAAGCGTCTGCTTCTTTATAGATTGTGATGGTCTTTCCATTAACAGTAATGGAATCCTCACCGTAAGATACGCTGTCAGCATATTTGTACCTGCCCTGTGCTGTATCATACTTTAAAAGATGTGCCAGCATCTCAGGACTTGTCAAGTCGTTGATTGCTACTACTTCATATCCTTCTGCATCAAACATCTGTCTGAATGCAAGACGACCAATACGGCCAAAACCATTGATTGCTACTCTTACTGCCATTTTAGTTTCCTCCTAAAATAATTTTTATCTTAATCTTGTCAACTATCAGGATTGACAAAATTTTATCAGCAGGATTATTTTACCTAATTTGTCCAGAAAATTCAAGATGTAAATGAAAAATAATTGCTTTTTTTCTGCCAATCCTATAAACTGATATGACAAAACAGAAAAGGAGCCAAATTATGACAATAAAGGCAGATTATCATTTACATTCTTCCTTCTCCGGCGATTCGGATACGCCTATGGAAGAAATGGTTTTAAAGGGAATATCCACCGGGCTGTCCACAATGTGTTTTACCGAACATCTGGATATGGATTATCCCTGCCAGAAGCCGGAAGACGAGGGCTTGTTCGAATTAAATACCGACTCTTACCTTTATGAGCTGATCCGGTTAAAAGAAAAATATGCCGGTCAGATCCGCATCCTGTTTGGCGTAGAGCTGGGCATTCAGCCCCATCTGCGCAGAGAGCTTGCCGTTTATGCCAAAAGCTATGATTTTGATTTCATCATCGCCTCCTCCCATGTCTGCAACAAAAAGGATCCCTACTACCCTGCATTTTACGAAGGGCGCACGGACGAAGAGGCTTACCGGGAATATTTTTCCTCCATTTTGGACTGTCTGAAAACCTTTGGCAATTTTGATGTTTACGGACATTTGGACTATGTGGTCCGGTATGGGAAAACAAAGGATGCCGATTACAGCTATGACAAATATAAAGATCTTCTGGACCGGATCCTGGAAACTTTGCTTGAAATGGAAAAAGGAATTGAAGTCAATACGGGTGCCGCAGGCTATCACTTAAAGGAATTAAATCCCTGCACCGATATCTTAAAACGTTATAAAGCACTTGGCGGCGAAATCGTCACCATCGGCTCTGACGCCCATGATCCCGCCGCCATCGGAAGGTCCTTTGACCGTGCCGGTGATGTGCTGAGAGAATGCGGTTTCCGTTATTATACCACTTTCGAAAAAAGGACACCGGAATTCCACAGGTTATAACCAGCCGCTGCGATCAAAGGATAGTTCCGCCGCCCAGCACATATTCCCCGTCATAAAATACCACTGCCTGTCCCGGTGTGATCGCCCGGACGGGCTTTTCAAATTCACAAAAAATCCTCTCTTCCCCATCCATCTGAATACTGCACCACTCTCCCTTATGGGCGTAGCGCACCTTCGCCCAGACTCTCCTTGGCTCTGCAAGGCTTTCCATTCCCATAAAGTTGATCCGGTCGCAAAAAAGCTTTTTGCCAAACACCGCTTCCTCTTCTCCCACCACCACCTCATTGGTTTCCGGACAAAGACGAGAGACGAACACCGGGTGTCCCAATGACAGTCCAAGTCCTTTGCGCTGCCCTATGGTGTAGCAGGTGATCCCCTTATGCTTTCCAAGGATCTCGCCATCCTCGTTCACAAAATTTCCTTCCCCGTAGGTCCGCTCCGGCGCTTCCCGCTCAATGAATCCGGCATAATCGCCGTCCGGCACAAAGCAGATATCCTGGCTGTCCGATTTTCCGGCTACCGGCAGGCTGCTCTTTTCTGCAATCTCCCGGATCTCCTCTTTGGCATAATCCCCCACCGGCATCAGGGTATGGGCAAGCTGAAACTGCGTCAGGTTATAAAGCGCATAGGTCTGGTCTTTTTGGGCTGTGACCGAATTACGGATAGCATATCTTCCGTTGGGAAGCTTTTCTATCCGGGCATAATGCCCGGTAGCAATATAGTCTGCACCGATCTCCATGCTGCGCCTTAGCAATGCTTCCCACTTCACATACCGGTTGCAGGCAATGCAGGGGTTGGGGGTTCTGCCTTTTAAATACTCTTCCACGAAATAATCCACTACCCGGCTTTGAAATTCCTGCCTGAAATTCATCACATAATGAGGGATCCCCAATATCTCCGCAACTCTTCTGGCATCCTCCACTGCGCTCAGCCCGCAGCAGCCTCCGTTTTCTTCTGCCTGCTCTGGCGCTTCATCCCGCCAGATCTGCATGGTCACGCCGATCACTTCATAGCCCTGCTGCTGTAACAGGCAGGCAGCCACGGAAGAATCCACTCCCCCGGACATGCCTACCACCACCTTTTTATTCATCAATATTCTTCCTCTTCCCCATCCTCACCCTCATGGATGTCTGATTTCGGTTTCTGCAAACCTTTGATCTCAATGCCGTTTTTCTGCGCGTAATCCCAAAGCGCTGCATGGATTGCTTCCTCTGCAAGCAAAGAACAATGCACCTTAACCGGAGGCAGACCGTCAAGAGCCTCCATCACTGCCTTGTTAGTCACTTCCAGCGCCTCCTCTATGGTCTTACCCTCTACAAGCTCTGTTGCCATACTGCTGGTGGCTACCGCAGCACCGCAGCCAAAGGTCTTAAACTTGCACTCCCTGATCACCTGATTTTCATCAATATCAAGGTACATTCTCATGATATCACCGCATTTGGCATTTCCCACGGTTCCCACACCGCTGGCGTTTTCTATCTCACCCATATTTCTGGGGTTGGTAAAATGATCCATCACTTTTTCGCTATACATCTGTTTACTCCTTATTGCTCTTTTTCATAAAATCCTCGTAAAGCGGCGACATGTTCCGCAATCGTTCTACGATTTCCCTGACCGATTCCACCACATAATCAAGCTCTTCCTTTGTGTTTTCATGATTTAAGGTAAGCCGCAAAGATCCATGGGCGATCTCATGAGGCAGCCCGATCGCCAAAAGCACATGGGAAGGATCCAGAGATCCCGAGGTGCATGCGGAACCACTGGATGCACAGATTTTTTTCATATCCAGCATGATCAGCAATGACTCTCCTTCGATAAACCGGAAACTGAAATTCACATTGCCCGGCAGCCGCTTTTCCCGGTCTCCGTTCAGCCGGCAATAAGGAACTTTCTTTTCAATCTCCGCGATCAGATAATCCCGAAGCTGCCTCTCCTTTTCTCCCCTTTCTTCCAGATCTCCAAAAGCCTTTTTCACTGCTGCGCCAAACCCCGCGATTCCCGGAACATTTTCTGTACCGGCACGGCGTTTTCTCTCCTGGGCGCCTCCATGGATAAAGGAACGGAGCCTTATTCCTTTTCGGATATAAAGAAACCCGATTCCCTTGGGTCCGTTCACCTTATGCCCGCTGGCACTGAGCATATCGATCTGAAGCTCTTCCACGTCAATGGGAACATGTCCATAAGCCTGCACCGCATCGGTGTGGAACAAAATCTTATGTTCTCTTGCTATTTTCCCAATCTCTGCAACAGGCTGCAGGGTTCCGATCTCATTGTTGGCAAACATTACGGAGATCAGGATGGTATCCGGACGGATCGCCTTTTCCAGTTCATCCAGCTTGATGATCCCATTTTCATCCACATCGATATAAGTGATCTGGAATCCTTTCTTTTGCAGATATTCACAGGTATGGAGCACCGCATGATGCTCAATCTTAGAAGTAATGATGTGCTTGCCTTTATCCCCATATGCCTCTGCTGTCGCGATCAGCGCCCAGTTGTCAGCCTCCGTGCCGCCTGCCGTAAAATATATCTCCGCAGGGTCAGTATGAAGGCTTTCCGCAATGATCCTGCGTGCCTCGCTGACCGCCTTTTTGCTTTCCGCCCCCAGACTGTAAATGCTGCTGGGATTTCCATAATGCTCCGTAAAGTAAGGCAGCATAGCCTCTGCCGCTTCCGGTGCGCATCTGGTGGTTGCCGCGTTATCTAAATATATTGTGTGATCCACTCTCTTCACCTCTCTGCTCTATTCCTATCATTTTACTAGGTTTTGGCATATCCACTATAGCACCGTCAGTTTGTTCTGTCAATGTCCCTTGATGCATATATTTATCAATAACTTCCTTTGGACGGTTCTTTATGCAGCTTTTCCGACACAAAAGCCCCTTGGTCACAGGCACGATCATCCTCACTGTCACAGGCTTTGTCAGCCGCTTTATTGGTTTTTTTTATCGAATATTTTTATCCCGCATGTTTGGCGCGGAAGGGATGGGCATTTACCAGCTCATTTCCCCTGTGCTTGCCCTCTCCTTTTCCCTTACGGTTGCAGGCATGCAGACTGCCATCTCCAAATATGTTGCCGGAGAGACGGTATCAAAGGATTACCGTTCTTCCACTTTACATTTATTTACAGGCTTTGTGCTTTCCATGGCTGTCTCCATTTTGTGCACCGTGGGCATTTACTGTTTTGCTGACGAGATTGCGGTTTCTTTTCTTTTAGAGGCAAGAACCGCTCCGCTGCTCCGCATTATTGCGCTGTCCATTCCCATGGCCACCGTACATTCCTGTATTAACGGCTATTTTTATGGCATCCGGAAAACTTCCATTCCCGCCATCTGCCAGCTCTCAGAGCAATTGATCCGGGTAGGCAGCGTCTATACTATTTACTATTTTTGTTTAAAGCATGGCATGACTCCTACCATCAGCTTTGCCGTGGTCGGGCTCGTGATCGGCGAGAGCGCTTCCATGCTGGTTTCCCTGATCGCGGTGCGGGCGCACTTCTCCCATGCGGTGCCCAAGGGATACGGACCTCTGCTTTCCGTAAATACAGCCAGCTTTTGCGAAACCTCAAAAAGACTCCTTGCCCTTGCCATTCCTTTATCCTTAAACAGAGTGATCATCAACTTTTTACAGAGCATTGAGGCTATCTTTATCCCGAATAAGCTGATGAGTTATGGCTACGACAATGCTGCCGCTTTGGGTGTTTACGGTGTACTGACCGGCATGGCGCTGCCCCTGATTCTGTTTCCCGGCGCGATCACCAATTCCATCTGCGTCCTGCTCCTTCCCATTGTATCCGAAGCGGACGCTTCCGACAATACGGGGACTATCCGAAAGGCGATCAACAAGTCTATTTCCTATGGCTTCGGGCTGGGGATCCTGTTCACCGCTTTGTTCCTTTTAAGCGGAAGATTCCTTGGGAACCTGCTCTACCAGAGCTCCCTTGCCGGAAACTTTATTCTGGTGCTCAGCTTTCTGTGCCCGCTGATGTATATTGCCAGTACCTTAAACAGCATCCTGAACGGACTGGGCAAGACCGGACTAACCTTTGCCTACAGCATGGTCAGCCTTCTTGTAAGGCTGGGATTTGTGTTTTTCGTTGTTCCGGTTTTTGGTATACATGGGTACCTCGGGGGATTGATCGCGAGCCAGGCTGTGCAGACATTGCTGTGTATTTATGCGGTACGAAAATATAGATAAAAAATTTTGCCCTTTCTTTTTTGCTTAGCGGACAGTAAAATAGAGTCATAGCAAAGGAGGGTTATCTATGAAAATACTATTTATTGGCGGTACAGGCACGATCAGCATGGCTATCTCAAAGCTCATTTTATCCCAGGGGCACACTTTGTATTTGTTAAACCGCGGAGGGCGAAACCACGGTCTTTGCGGAGATCTGGTGGAATTGAAAGCGGATATCAATGACGAGGATACCGTGCGTTCTCTGATTGAGGGATTGTCATTTGATGTGGTAGCTGACTTTATCGCTTTTGTCCCTGCGCAGCTGGAACGCGATTACCGTCTGTTTGAGGGAAAAACAAAACAGTTCATTTACATAAGCTCTGCTTCCGCATACCAAAAGCCTCTTTCCGATTACCGCATCACGGAAGGCACCCCGCTGGCAAATCCTTACTGGGAGTATTCCAGAAACAAGATTGCCGGGGAGGATTATCTAATGAAGCTTTATCGTGAAAAAGGCTTTCCGGTAACAATTGTCCGTCCCAGCCACACTTATGACGAGCGTTCCGTTCCTCTTGGCGTGCACGGTGACAATGGAAGCTATGCCGTAGTCAAGCGGATCAGGGAAGGAAAGCCTGTGATCATTCACGGCGACGGAACTTCATTATGGACAGTCACCCATAATTCTGATTTTGCAAAGGCTTTTGCAGGATTGCTCGGCAATATCCATGCGATCGGCGAGGCAGTCCAGATCACCTCGGATGAATCGGTGACCTGGAACCAGCTCTACCAGATCATTGCGGATGCGCTGGGCGTTAAACTGAATGCCATCCATGTAGCTTCTGAATTTCTGGATGCCTGCAGCAAATACGACTTTGCCGGAAGCCTTTTGGGGGATAAGGCAAATACCGTGGTATTTGACAACACAAAGCTAAAGAAGCTGGTTCCCGGCTTTAGCGCCAGCGTAAGGGCAGACCAGGGAATCCGCGCTTCAGTGGAATATGTGCTTTCCCATCCGGAATGCCAAAAGGAGGATCCTGAATTTGACGCATGGTGCGATAAAGTAGCCGCGGCGATGGAGCAGGCTGCTGCTGCTGTGAAGGGACAAGCTTAATATTTCCCTGCCAGCTTCTCTTCCGCTTCTTCCCGCGTGATATCGCCGGAGTTGGCTGCTGCCATAATCTGCACCGTTTTATCCCGCAATTTATACCGGGAAAAAATCGGTATGGAAATCACTGCACCGACTACCGGCGATAAAATAAACAGTACCCAGATTGCATTGATTGCCGATTCCGGCTGGACTGCGCCCTCTCCTGATACAAAGCCAAACGCCCCTAACAGAATCATTGCAATCGCTCCCGGTACGGCATTCATGAATTTAAACACGAATGTCTGGATGGAATACGCTGTTCCCTGCAGACGTTTTCCGGTAACATACTCGCCGTATTCCACGAAATCGCCGGTAAACTGTAATTGCAGGACAAGCTGGAATCCGAAAAAGATACAACGGATAAGCATCAAAACCAGAAATACCGGAACGTTTTCGTATCCTGCAAAGAAACAGACTACATTCATCACCGTCTGACCGATAACCCCCACCATCAGCAAATGAAACTTATCAAATCTCCGGGTCAGCACAGGAATTGTTGCCGCTACAAACAGCGAAGGCAGCGCCAGCATAACGGAAATAATGCTCACCATTCCCAGATCCCCCAGACACCAGATCGCAAAATAATTCAATACCGCATTTGTCATACTGGTAAAGCTTAGTACCATGATCCCCAGAAAACCGATACGCAAATACTTGTTTTCCTTCACATAATCCAGCATCTGTTTTAATCCCACTTCATCTTCGTCTTTATTGATGTAGCGCTCTTTGGCAAACCGGCTCATAAAAAACATCAGCACTGCCGCTGCCACCGCCACGACCACAGCCGTTCCCGCTGCACCAATAGACGGATACAACTGGGGCGCCGCTATCATGATTGCAAGCATGGCAATAGCGCTTAATACCGTACTGCGCGACATGATACCGATCCGCTCATGTACCTGATCCGTAACTGCGGAAGTCATGGCAAAAACCGGCACATCACACATAGTGTAAGCCACATCATACAACAAATATGCCACAAAAGCCCATGCCAATTTTAAGCCAGCCGGCATACTTCCCGGGATGGCAAACAGTAAAATCACCGTCAGCGGAAGCATAATATTGGATGCCCGAAGGAAAGGCAGAAACTTACCGCTCTTTAAGTGCAATCTGTCCAGAATCGCCCCAAAGATCGGATCATTGACTGCATCCCACACCCGGGCGATCAAAAATACCACTCCCACTGCAACAGCCGTAATCCCAATATCTGTCAGGTACATTTGCAGATAGCTCCCTACATACGTATTCACAACTCCCTGACCTGCCATAAATAAAGCAAATCCCCACCGCTCAATCTTACTTGTCCTGAAAACCTCCTGCTTCATCCTTTATCCTCGCTTTCTGACATTTTTGCCATCTCTGCCTGCAGCTCCGCCAGCGTCATACGCTTCTCACATACTGCCTCATCATAGCGGATACACGAAATTTCTGCTGCCTCAAGCATACCCTTCAGCCCCGGCGCAGAAAAAATTTCCGTTTCCTTTGCCCTGCCTTTTGCCACATCTATACCGCTTACCCCGGCATTTCCCACACGCCGCATCTCCTCCGTATCCAGTGATGGGTGCGTCAGAATAAAATACTGCCCTGCAGGAATCCCTGCAAGCACTTTTGCTGCCCTCTCAGGTTTTTCCACCAGCATCTGCATACCAGGCAACAGATGATAAAAATACATATGGTCCACCAGCCCTTTTTTCCTTGCAAAGTCTGCCATGGCCTCGTCCATTCCTTCTATGTACGCCTCCGAAAGCATATGAGAATCTATGTAACGGATATCAAACCCCAATCGGTGCAGCCGCTCTAACTGTGCCTCTGCCTCCCTCATGACCCTTTCCACCGTCGGTTTCGTTTGCAGAAAGAAAGAAGGATCCTGCAAAAAATATCCTTTCTCATCTACAAGCGCATCCTCTGGCTCTGGCATGCTCACCGGTCCCCATTTGACCTGATCCCATTCCGCATTCAGTGTCGTATGCATGCCAAAGCAAACATCCTTACGATGTGAAAACATTTGCGCTGCTGCTTCCACGCAGGGTCCGCAAGCCATGATTGAAACGTTGCGGATCACCCCCGCTTCCACCACCTGCCCGATTGCCTTATTGGCACTGTTACTGCTTCCTAAATCGTCTGCTCTTGCTATCAGTTGTCTCTTCATCCTGTTTCCTTCCCCTCCATATGCCGCTCAAAAAATTTAAGGATCGGCAAAACATTCGTCTCCTCCAAATACTCCGGTCCGGCTCCTGCATGCGGCGTATTTTTCAGGATATCCAATACCAGGTCTTCTTCCCCAAAATAACCCGAGGACTTCAGCCTCTCATAAAATTCGATGGACTGATGCACCGGAACCACCGGGTCCTTATCCCCATGCTGTAAATAAAATACCGGGGGATGCGGCGCAATCCATTTATCCGCACTTGCCTGCACTGCCAGATGCGGATTCTTTTTCGGATCACCACCCAAATATCCACGTAAAGCTTTCCGCGTGGAAGGCAGCATCCTTACATACCAGGGTGCCGTCCGGATCCAATCCGGAAAACTTAACAGCGGGCAAAGAGCAGCCACTCCCTTCACATGGAAATCCTCCTCTTTTCCCCGGCTGTCGTACCCTTCCATCCCCACAATGGTAACAAGATTTCCACCTGCAGACGTTCCGTACAGGAAAAAATTATCTTCCTGTAAACGAAGCCTGGCAGCATTTTTATGCAGATAAGCCACCGCCTGCTTTAAGTCCTCTGACTCCGCCGGGTAGGAAACCTCCGGCGCCAGCCGGTAATTTACTGACACCAGCACAAATCCTCTCTGCAATGCATGGAATCCCGGATATAAATGCCAGTCTCTCTTGTCGCAAAGGGAAAAACCGCCTCCATGAACCAAAATCAGCACCGGATAGGATGCTTTTTGCATCTCATTGGGATAATAGATATCCATTTTCTGGAGAGGCGCCCCGCCATACGCCACATCCAGTTCCTTCTCCCATATCCAGTCCACCTTTGGTACCGGGATTTTCGGTCCCATATCGATCCATTCCTCTACAAACCTTGTTTTTCTAATCGGTGGTGCCATTTTTATCTCCTCCTGTCTCTTTTAACAAAATCACGCTCTCATAGGGCGCCAGATAAGCTCGTTCCAGATAAACACTTTGCTCCACATTTCCCAGCAGACACCGGACATCTGCCGTCTGGAACTGGTCCGGTATGGGAAACGCCACCGGCGCTGCCGTAAAATTACAGCAGACAAACAGCATCTCCTTTTCCCCTGTCCGCAAATAAGCAAACACATTTGGATCCTCCGCTTCAAAAAGCTCATACCGTCCATAGACTGCCGCCTTGTGCTGGTGCCGGATCCTGATCAATTCTTTATAAAATGAAAGTACGGAATCCGGGCGGTTTTCCTGTTCCTTTGCATTGACATAACTGTGATCAGGATGAATGTCCATCCAAGGCTTTCCTGTGGTAAATCCTGCTCCCGGTCCGCCATCCCACTGCATAGGAATCCGCGCGGTATCCCTGCTTTTCAGACCAATATAATGAAGCATCTGCTCCGGCGTAAATGTTCCGTCACCGGTATAACGTTCGTAAGCATTGCGGCTTTCACTGTCCCGAAGCTGCGCTACATCCGTAAACTTCATGTTCGCCATACCCAGTTCGTCGCCCTGAAAAATAAACGGCGTTCCCTGCAGCATAAGCAGACAGGCTACCAGCATTTTTGCAGATCTCTCCCTGAAATCCCCTTCGTCTCCAAGCCGGGACAGCATTCTTGGCTGGTCGTGATTATCCCAAAACAGCGCATTCCAGCCTCGTCCCGCAAGACCTGTCTGCCACTTTGTCATCACCTTTTTTAATTCCCCAAATGATATTCTCCGGTCATTCCATTTAAAGGTTTCCCCACCGTCCAGATCCATATGCTCAAACTGGAACACCATGTCCAGTTCACTTCCGTCCACATTGGAAAAGAGCATCGCGTTCTCCAATGTGGTGGCAGCGGCTTCCCCCACCGTCATAATATTTCTGCCGCACAAAACCTCTTTTCGCATTTCTTTTAAATACTCATGTACCCGGGGATTTGCTGCAATTTCGCCGCGTGGATCATGATATCCGCTATTTCCCACCGGACCATCTGAAAACTCCTCCGGTTTGGCGATCAGGCTGATCACATCCATCCGGAATCCATCCACCCCCCTGTCCAGCCAGCGGTTCATCATCCCATATACTGCCTGCCGCAGGAAAGGGTTTTTCCAATTGAGGTCCGGCTGACGGGGAGAAAAAAGATTCAGATAATATTGCCTGCTCTTTTCCTCCCATGTCCAGGCTGACCCGCCAAACAAGGCTCCCCAGTTATTAGGCGGTCCGCCATCCGGCGCTGCATCCTTCCAGATATAATAATCCCGCATCGGCGCCTCACGCCCTTCCAGCGCATTTAAAAACCACGGATGTTTATCTGAGGAATGATTGACCACCAGGTCAATGATCACTTTCAGTCCTCTTGCATGCGCTTCATGGAGCAATGCTTCAAATTCTTCCATGCTCCCATAACACGGATCGACAGACTCATAATCGCTGATATCATAGCCATTGTCATATCCCGGGCTGGGATATATGGGACAAATCCAAAGCACGTCCACCCCCAGTCTGACAAGATAATCCAGTTTGCCGATCATTCCGCTGATGTCACCAATTCCGTCTCCGTTTCCGTCACAAAAGCTTTTGGGATAAATCTGGTAAACAACACTTTCCTTCCACCATTTTCGCTTTTCCATCTTTTCCCTCATTTCTCCTCAGGAATCGTAATCAAAACCCTCTTGTACTTGGCGCACCGTCTGCCCTGGGTAACGCCATATTCCGCCGTTTGGTCCACGATCTGGCGGGCACAGGCAAGATACTCGTCCACATAACTTTTTTCCACCGGAAAGCCATGGTGCCCCGGCCAAATGGTATCATAAGCTGCTTCTGCTTCCTTTAAACGCTCGACAGATTTCAGGTAAGTCTCCGGCGGACAGCTTTCCTTTTCAAAATGGAGCAAAATCCCCCACTCGCAGACTGTATCCCCGCTGAACAACATCCGTGCCTTGCGATCCAAAAAGCAGACACATCCCGGTGAATGTCCGGGCGTTGGAATCACTTCCACATCCCTGCCGCCTAAATGGAACACCTTGTCATCTCCAAAATAATGATATTCCCCGGATGTATCCACCTGTCTGAGCTTTTTGGTCAGAATCCCCGCCACTAAACGTACCGGTCCCGGCATCCCTCCCGTTAACAGCTCCAGCGTATATGCCGGGTCGGTGTGAAAGGCAAAGGTCGGTCTGTCCGCCTCATGAAACCAGATTTCTTTAAAACTATGATTTCCCCCGATATGATCCACATGAGCATGGGTATTTGCCACCACCACCGGAAGCTTCGTCAGTTCCCCGACTGTTTCCTTAAGCCCACGATACCCCAGCCCGGTGTCAATCAAAAGTGCATACTCCTCCCCACAAAGCAGATAGCACAGCCCCTGATTAATCAGCGTCTTTTCCTCGATCAGATATGTATTTTCATTTAGTTTATGAACATGGTATACGCCCGCCATATTTTCCCCTCCTTGCTATGAGAACTTGACTGTTTTACCGGATACAATATTAAAAACGCATTCTCTTTGTATGATTCAATCTTACTAAAAGAATGCGTCTCCGTATTTCATTATTTTAATCTATATGTCAAAATCTTAATATCCGCAAAATTTCATCCCGCTGCAAACCGCCGCCGGTACTCCATGGGCGTCATTTCCATCACCTTTTTAAACAACGTTATATAATAGCTCTGGCTGGAAAACCCATACAGATAGGCTATCTGGGAAATGGAATAATCCGTGTACCGCACAAAATAGCTGGATTCCTGTATTTTTCGCATGGATACATAATAAGAAAAGGACAATCCTGTCTCTTTTTTAAAACGCGCGGACAAATACGCCGCATGCACACCGGCATAAGCTGCCGCTTCTTCCAATGAAATCTTCCTGTCCAGACGATTTTCAATATAATGGATCACGCGCATGACAGGCGTTGAATAGGTCTGTGCCAGCCGCTGCCTGACCAGTGCCACATATTGCAGCAAAATACCTTCCTCAAAAGCCAGCACCGCATTCCTTGAAATCATATCTTCAATCTGCTGTGTCAGGGCATCACTCAGAGAAAATGCATGGTCTGCGCTGACTCCTGCCTGGATTGCCGCTCTTGCCAGAAAGGCAATGGAACCGATCATGGAATTTTTAGCAGAACGCAGCGGGTCTTTTGCCAGCACCGCCTTCTCGCCCTGCGCCGTGATTTTCCGCAATGCCTTAAGGGCTTCTTTACTGTCTCCCTTTGCAACTGCTTTGGTCAATTCCACCTCCAGTGCGTAGGGACTGTGCTGAAACATGGATTCCCGGTCCTCGTAAATACTGTCATAATACTTTTTCGGTTTTACCACTTTGACCCCCAGCCCCAGCAGTTCCCTTCTCTGGTCGATAAAACCATATGCCAGCATAAGGACTGCCAGAAATACGCCCTCCGGGACATCCTCTTCCCCCCTTACCATGGTTTTGTCATTCAGGCTCTGTGACCGCCATTCTTGAAAACATTGCTTCCACTTTTCACATAACAGAGAGGCCTCCTCCCGGCTCAGCCCTTTCAGCCTTGCCGCCACCGCTAAAAACTGCCCTGTACCGGCATAGGCAGTCTGCGCCATCCCATCCCTTATCTCATCCGACCCCGGGATACAAATTCCAATCCCCGAATACAAAGTCATCTCATCGACAAATACACCAAACTCTTTTCCGAGCACGCACAATGCAACCGCCGCACACCAGCTTCCGAATTCCCGGGTAGCCTGATACATATTCCTTTGTATCTTATCTTTCATCGTCTCCTGCTCTCCTTATATAAATTGATGCCTTATTTTCCCTGCAATTTATCAAGAAGCGCTTCACATCCCTCTGCAATATCCTCGTAGGTCACATCAAAATTCCCTGTGTACCATGGATCCGCAATGTCTCTGGTGCTGCCTGCAAACTCTAACAGCTTGTAGATCTTGTGCTCCGGGTCTCCCCCTGTAATGCGCTGCATATTGCGGATATTCCAATCATCCATCCCGATCAGGTAATCATAAATTTCATAATCCTTTTTGGTCATCTGCACGGCGCGGTGAGGAATCAGCGGAATTCCCACTTCACGGAGTTTCCGGACCGTTCCGTGGTGAGGCGGGTTGCCGATTTCTTCCCTGCTGGTGGCAGCAGAGGCGATGTTAAAACGGTCTGAGAGACCACGCCGGGCAGCTAAATAAGACATAACGCTCTCGGCCATGGTGCTGCGGCAAATATTGCCGTGGCAGACGAATAAAATTTTTATCATATCTTTTATATCCTTTCATAAGCCTTCAAATCTTGATTTTTCAAGCTTTTCGGCGCCTTTTTCATTTTTTGTGTTTTACCCTTAATCTGTGCATTTCTTTATAAATCTACGCAAATTTTTGGGCAAATGGTGTAGTAGATTGATTCATTTTTTAACCTGATTTTCTCTGTTTTCCATGCATATCAATTTCTTTGAAGTCCAAGATTTTCGTCATCTGCTCCGCCGCACGGTCATAGCTTGCATGGGTATATACATTCAGCGTAACGCCTACGTCCGAATGTCCCATTACATACTGTAAGGTCTTAATGTCCATACCTGCGTTTGCCATATTTGTGCAGAACGTATGACGGAATACATGAGGTGTGATGTGGGGCAACGGTTTATCTGGATATAGTTTCTTGTATTTCTTCATTGCCCAACGCATTTCATTTTCGATATGCAACGCTACTTTCGGTTTATCATCCTTGTCCAGCAGAAGAAAGCTACTATATCCATCAACAATCATTTCTGCCTTTAAACTCTTGCGGTGAGTAAGGATTTTTTTCAGGCTCTGATAGACGTCCTCTGTCATAGGGATAAAGCGGCATCCGCACTCAGTCTTTGTTTTCTCAACATAATACTTTCCGCCACGTTCTCTGACAAGCTGATGATTCACACGGATTTTCCGGCTTTCGAAGTCCAAATCACTTTTTGTTAAGCCACAAAATTCGCTGACACGCATTCCCGTTCCTAATAGTACGACAAATTCATCATAATACTTTGCATAAGTTTTATCATTTCGGATAAACCCCATCCAAAGCTCCTGCTGTTCCTCTGTCATGGCGATACGTTTTTGTGAATCGTTTGGCACAACATCAACCAGCTTAAAATCAAATGGATTCCTGCGGATAATGTCCTCATTATATGCCATCTGAAAAGCAGGCTTTACAACGCCCCTGACACTTGTAATGGTACTGTATCCTTTTCCGTCATTATTCAGCTTCATAATCCACTGCTGGGCATCCGACACCTTAATATCCCTTATCTTTCGGTAGCCGAAATCTTCTTTTTTAATCAGATTCAGCACAAAATTGTATCCGACTTTGGTATTGTAGCGTACACCCTGTTTCAAACTGATATAGCGTTCTAAGAGGGCAATAACGGTAACTTCTCCGGCGGCATAGTCAATCCCGTCGTCAAGCTGCTTTTGAATTACCTTTTCCTTTTCCCGCAGCTCCCTCAAATCAGAGGAATAAATGGTCTGCCTCTTTCCGTGGATATCCGTATAGCGGTACTGATAAATCAGGTCTTTTCTCTGGCTCTCCCCTGTCTTTAAGATTCGTCCTTTATTGTCTTTCCGTTTTTCAGACATTTTCAAACTCCTTTCCGTAGTCGAAAGAGCCTTGATATGACTTATTCATTGTACCATATCAAAGCCGACTTTACACCACAAGTTTCACAAAAACTGCAAGACATGCGATAACCGCCATTGTCAGATAGAATATTCCTGCTCGATATACTGATCGAACAGGCGGCGTTTAATTAACCGCTTATTGCCAACCCACAAAACAAAGCGGCAGTTTTTCTCATTGGTAAGCTCACGCAGTTTATTAACGCCAATTCCTGAATAAGCGGCAGCTTCTTCAAGGCTTAAATTACTTTTTTCCCAAATAGGAACTTCTTTCACTTACTTTTTCCTCCTTAAACACACAAAAAGGACAGCCCAGACTTTTCCCATAAGTCTGTGACTGCCCTTGCGCTGTGTTAGTTATATTTGAGTGCAATCCCGCACTCTGCTTTAACAAAAATCCCTTAAAAACTTTCTGCAAACAGTTGGGAAGAATTGCAGAATCATATGTGGGATTATATATTCAGTTTTTGATATTTCTGCCCTAAATTTTCAGCTTGTCCGCACCATATTTGTGAATGATACGGAAAAGGATTTCTTTCTCTTTCCCCTCTGCTTTATCATATAAACCGCACAGGGTTTTCTGTTCCGTCAGTGTGAGGGTGTTGGTATAGGGCTTGTAATTTTCCGTAATGAAAACCCCGCCGCCCTCGCCCGGCTTTGTGTAAACCGGATAGTCAAAAGACCGTGCGATAATGTCATTCATTATCGTGCGCCTTGTAACATCCAGTTCCCATGCAAGCTCCCTCATTGTTGTATGCCCTTTGGCGGATAAAATGCTGATGATTTCAACTTTTTCAAGCATTCCAACTGTTCCTGCGTGAGCGTGTTCTGGTGCTGCCCCACACCGTCCGCAAGGAGATAGCCTCCGTCATATCCCTGCTTTGTGATAACGGGGAGTTCTTCGTCTATGATGTCAAAATCCCTGCGTATGGCTTTCCTGCCGACACCGAACATCTTCATCATTTCCGATGTGGTCAGCTTTTTCCCCGACAGCAGCATACGCTCGATATCACGCCGCCGCTGGAATGCGTTGTCCTTCATGTTTCACCTCCTTCCGCTGTTTGATTCCCTGTGGGTATTATAGAAAAAGTAATGTTCCCCCTGGCCCCCTTTGCGCTCAAAAATGACGAAATGTCCTTTCGGAATTTCTGATTTTTTTCACTCACTTTTTTGCACGAATATCCCCCATAACGGGATAGAAGATAGTGTAAAATTCTTTCATAATTCCATTACAGAAAGGACATTGAAAATGGCAAACAGAGAACGCAAAAACGAGTTGAAAATATATTTAAGTGATGATGAGCAATACATACTGGAACAGAAAGTAAAAGCCTCCGGCATGAAAAGCAAATCTGCTTTCCTGCGCCGCCAAATCTTGTACGGTTTTGTCTATGACATTAACTATTCCGAACTTCGGAAATACAACGCCGCACTCGGAAAAATCGGCAGCAATCTGAACCAGATAGCAAAACGCATGAACGCTACAGGAAACGTCTATGCCGCCGATGTAAAGGAAGTGAAAGAGCTGATGAAAAAAGTGCGGGATACACAAAAGTCCATGCTTTCAAAACAGCCATACATGAAGCTATAAACCAAATCTGAAACCTCTGCCGGAGCAATACTGCGTTAGCTTGTTTTTCTTTATAAATCCATGAAAAAGAAACCACAAAAAAATTTGAAAACACACAAAATTCGACATTAAAAAAGGTGTATCGTCTTGAAGTTTTGCTTCATTTCGATACACCTTGATGTGTAAATCTTCCAATATTCTTTTATCCGATATTTATGTATTTTTCGTTTTATTTTCATTCTGTATCTTTCCCCGATTTTAATGTAATTGATAAGCTGTTTCAAAACAGCAAACAAACTTTAGGTGCAATAGGAAAACGGTAGCGACTTAGGCTACCGTTCCTTATCTAAAAAGTGTGCATAGCTGTCACAATAAATGCTGTTATTATATTATAGACCAGCTCGTTTTTCTTTGCATTTGATTACCACTGTATATAATCATGCGTCGTAAATTTACTTAACGCCCATCCATGAAGATATAACCATTCTCTGTACTTCACTTGTACCCTCATAAATCTCTGTAATCTTTGCATCACGCATTAAACGCTCAAACGGAAAATCTCTTGAATATCCGTCATAGCCTGCAAGCTGGGCGCAACGGCGTGTCACATTTGTAGCGGCTTCTGCCGCATATAGTTTACCCATAGCCGCAAGATGTGAAAATGGCTCATGATCCTGTTTTGCTTGTGCGGCACGATATACTAATAAACGGGCTGCATCAACCCTCGCCTGCATATCAGCAAGTTCAAACTGCGTAAACTGATATTGTAAAATTCTTTCTTCTCCCTGCATATGTTCCGTAACATATTTTTTGCAATGGTCAATCGCTCCCTGCGCTATCCCCAATGCCTGTGCAGCTACACCAATACGTCCGCCATCCAAGGTCATAAGAGCCATCTTAAAGCCTTTTCCTAATTCGCCTAATAGATTTTCTTTCGGAATTTTACAGTCTTGAAAAACCAATTCATATGTGGCAGAACCACGAATCCCCATTTTCTTCTCCTTTGTTCCGAAAGTAAAGCCGGGAGTTCCTTTTTCTACGATAAAGCCGGAAATGCCTCTACTGCGTTGGCTTTTATCTGTCATGGCTGTTACAAAGTAGGTATCAGCATAGAATCCATTTGTAATAAAGATTTTTGAACCATTCAGTAGCCAATAATCTCCTTTATCAACGGCTGATGTCTGCTGGTTGCCTAAGTCACTGCCCGCAGACGGTTCTGTTACTGCAAATGCCCCAAGCTTTTCTCCCTTCAGAAGCGGAACAAGGTATTTCTGCTTTTGTTCTTCTGTGCCAAACTCTGAAATAGGGAAAGAGCCTAAAGAGTGATGGTCAGACAACATAACTGATGTCGTGGAACAATGTTTTGCCAATTCCTCGATTACTGCAATATATGCAAGATAGGAATGTCCGCCGCCACCGTATTCTTTCGGGTAGCAAATCCCCATCATGCCAAGTTCAGCTAACCTTTTCCGATTTTCCTCGGGAAAACGCTCCTGCTCATCAATCTCTGCCGCCAATGGCGCAACCTCATTCACACCAAATTCGTGAATGAGGTCAATTACTTTTTGTTCGTCCTCATTAAACTTGAAATTCATATATAACCTCCTTGAAAACTGATTGATATTTCCTGCCTGCTGTTTTATAATAACACAGGAGATACAATTAAAAAATTTAATATTTTCGATATCTTAATTCGATATATTGAATGTATTTAGGAGTGATAAAAGGTGAATACCAAAAGTTTGGTTACATTCAAGACAATCCTTGAAGTGGGAAGTTTTCAAAAAGCGGCGGATAAGTTAGGCTATACACAGTCTACGGTCACATTCCAAATTAAACAGCTTGAAGAAGAACTAGCTTTGAAGTTATTTGAAAAAATAGGCAGACGCATGGAACTTACACAGGCAGGAAAAGATATTATGCCTTATATTGATTTGATTTTACAGGGTACAGAGCAAATCGGTAATTACGGCAAAAGCCTGTCTGAAATATCTGGCTCATTAAAGCTGGCAATTCCAGATTCCATTTTGATATACAATATGCAGCCATTTATGCAGGCATTTACACATGAAGCCCCCAACGTGCAGCTTATAGTCAATTCCATACAATCAGGGGAAATCAATCAGTCTGTTGCGGACGGTACTGCCGACATAGGCATAAATTGTGAAAAAGACAGTTATCCCGATAGCATCATACATAAAAAGCTCGGCAAATATAAAGCGGTTCTTGTTGCTTCTCCCTTTGCCAATAGCAATCTGCTTGATTTTATCACACCACATCAGCGCAAACCGATCAGCCTAATCTGTAATGAACCAGACGGCTATTATCAGTTGGACATGGATAAATACCTTTCCGAAAAGGATATTCTTCTTAATCCGCCCATGAAAGTGCAGAGTATAGAAGCTGTAAAAAGATGTGTTATGAATAATTTAGGAATTGCGGTTGTTCCCACTTATTCTATTGGGGAAGAATTGAAAAATGGCTCTCTTATGCCAATTAAAACAGAACTTGATGAAAAAACATATGACTCTTTTTATATTTATCATAAAAACAAATGGATAAGCCCACAAATGGAGCTGGCGCTGGATTTACTGAAAAAATGTGTAGGAACAGCCAGTTTATAAAAATCAATAGTAGCACTGTGAAACTAGCATCATGGAAATGTGCATAACATGGCTATTACGTCATGGGTAACTATGTTACCCACAACTCCATAAGATAGCCAGTTATACAACATTTCCACAATGCCTACGCCTACGGAATCCATCTCTTTCATTCTGTCTTTCTATGTCAATCACAAATATTTTGCTGGTTAAGAAAAGCCCTGCATATTTATCATACACAGAGCCATTCTAATCTTTTTTGCCCTCTACATAGAGCGTTTTCTTTCTGTAAAATCCATTTTACGGGGTAATACTCGCCTTTTTTGCAAAGTCATCTTTTCTCCCGATAAGTTCCGACTGTTTTTCCTTTGGCAGATTATTGAATAAATCATCATAAAGAACATCAGCTAACTGCATTTCGCTTGCAAGCAAAAATACATTTAGATTAAGCCATTCTTCCCAAAGCCCCTCAAATAAGCTGTTACTGTCTGTATAGATGTCAAGTTCTTCAAATCCATATCTGCCAGCATCAATCAATAAAATATCCTCGTCCTCTATTTCGTACAGTTCCGCGAACGCATCAATCACTTTGTGGCACTTTTTCCGTTCTTCCTCTGTGATGTATACCTTCTTTTCCATGCTCATTTACCTCTTATCCTTTCAAATCGTGGAATATTGTTTTCAGTTCCTGCAAATGCTTCTAAACCACATATTTGAAATGCTACATACGCCATTTTATACGGAATAGAGGTATGGCTGTCTGCATTTACTAGTATGTTACTTTATGACACCTGTGCATTTGTGATAGGTTTGCCATACTAATATATCTCCTTTATTTTTTTCTATATCAACCAATGAGCCATATAACTTATTCATTGTTTCGATTTCTGCTATAACGGATTTTTTACTACTATTGTTATGGTTTACACTGCTCATAAACAAATAAATTACCATAACCTTCACAATATCCTCTTTATAAAATTCCATATATTCATTATTAAATCTGCCACTGCACTAACTATATCTGGGAAAATCACAAAAAATAATGTTATAGCAGCTATTATCATCATCACAATATTCAAGTGAATACTGTGGGCAGTATTATTATAATCAGCTAAATTTTTCAAAACTTTCTTCTTTTCCTCAAACTCTCGAAGAACAATATCTTTGTCACTATTAATCTTTTGAAGGTTAGATACTGCCCCATCACAAAAATTAGAATATGAATAAAAAAAGGGCTTGAGTGATTCTTCAGCTATTTTATCACTATATCCATAAACTTCGCTTATCTTTTTCTTTGCTTTCTCCCATATATCATCTCTTATATATCTCTCATAATCATCCATTTCTAATGATAAATTATATTTTAGCTTTAATAGTTCTTTCAAATGGTTTCTTTTTAATTTTATTTTATCCAACCTATGTTTATATGCAATAAGAGTCTTTCCGGCTTCTCTAGACAAAATATCAAGAAATTCAAAGCTAAAATATTCATTTGCATAATCCTTCAAGTGAAAATACACTTCATCCTTTATAGATTCAAGGTGCCCTATTTCGATATCATCATCTTTAAAAATATAAATAATTCTATTATTAATTGGAATATCTCCATACCTTCCAGACATATGATTATCAAAAAACATTTTATGCCTTTCATCAATAAATTGTCCCATATAATCGTCAATTCCAATCGAATTCCAGAAATATCTATTATTTTCATGATAATCTATATTTGTGCTATATGTTTCAATTCTTGGAGGCATAATTTCTTTTATATGTAACACAAATGGAAAATATGCTCTTAACTCATGTAAAAACTCCCATTCAATTTTACTGATAAACTCATATATTTTATCGGATTTTAGAAAATCATCATTATAATGTGTTACAGTATAATTTTTATATGCACCCGTGTCGCCACTTTTGCCCGTCATCGTCTGAAATGCAAACCCACGTTTATCTTTGTAATTACAAGCAATTAACGAATTAAGTTCCTCCTTCTTTTTTTGCGATAAATGTATATTAAACTCCAAAGACAGATATGCCGAGTTAATATTGTGTATTCTAACCGAAAAATAGTCTATACTTTCTTGAAGCGAATGATTCTTAAATTCAAAAAGACCACAATCAACGGTATTGTACCAAGATAACAATGTCGAATCCATCTGATCCACTTTTTTGCATATTTCATCTAACCCTTCATGATGTGCAGTGATAAAACGATTCGTTCTTCTTTTTTTAAAAGATAACGTATGCCTCTTTGCAGCTTGTTTATATCTTCTCTTCTTATCAAATCTGCAACAATAACAGAATACAAACCAAAAGATTTACTTTCAGGCAGTGAATTATCATCTCTATCCCAAACATAATCATCCTTAAAGGCAAACTTGTAGTTATTTTTCCAGTACTTTCCTTTTTCTCCCGGCAATAAAGATAGTACCTTAGCTCTATTGCGAGCATAAAAATACAAATAATTTTCTATTTTCTCTTTATGTTCCAATCCATAATATTTCAAGAATTAACCGCTCCCTATATGCATAATCTTAATAAAACAAATAAGTAACTTGTCCGCTTTCTATCAGTATACGAATATATTACCTACCATTTATGTATCGCTTCATTTTAATTAACCATCGCCAAATTTATTTTACATATCAGGCTTAATAATTACTGTTGCAAATCCCTCATGCTGATTATTCAAATCTGCCATCAAGCCATTAGGATTGCCAATGCGTCCCTCTACATCATAAACAAAGCAAATAAGTCTTTTACAATCCGGATGCACCTTATACCTATCCACATCAATAATAAGTTGATCTCCTAATTCCTTATCGCCCAACCCTTGCCTTGTTTTCTTTACTTCAATAACCACTCTCTCGTTTTTCAGGAGAAAATCCATTCTTGCAGATTTTCCTGCATAGGAGGGTGTCCATTCTTCCGCTCTTACATCATCAAAGTAAAGCAATAATAACGCATGGAGCAAATCTTGAACATCATATTCATCTTCAATTGTTAAAGTTTCCATAGCATCCTCATCACCATTTCGCGCTGCTTCCATTAGGCTACTACGATCTTTTGCCGCAACCTGTGCTTTTTCAATCTGCTTTCGTGTTTTATGCAAAGGTAACAAAATCTTTCCTTCAATAGAAAGTCCAGTCAGTTTCACTGCTTTTACTTTTTGAGAAACATGATCCATCTTTCTTTCCAAATATTCAAAACCATTATCTAAATAAAAAATTAGTGAAATTCCGACCCTTGGCTCATCTAACAATCCTCCAAATGTTTCCTTTTCTGTATGACGCTGAATATTACAATCCACCTCCGAAGATATATCATTGGCAATCATATAAGGATAATAATACTCTCTTCGAAAAATATCATTCTCATCTGTTTCTCCTACCATTGCAATTCCGATATTTGGTGCTAGTTCTGCACGTACTTCACATAAATTGCTGTCTGACTCAATTTGGATTCTCTTACGCTCATCTGCTGTTCTTTCTAATTCATCTAAAAGTTGCGCAATTTCCTTTTTCTTTTGATATTTTCCAAATCCAACACTACGCAAATATTTATGCATATTATCACCTCACTCACCATTTACATATCCTCGATAAACTTCTT
>ERZ808054.784-NODE-784-length-24055-cov-37.074026_pt1 | contig 24055 bp, 17 predicted proteins | sample MGYA00380201_ERZ808054 | MGnify/ENA primary metagenome ERZ808054 (study PRJEB31490, sample SAMN06133419) | mouse gut metagenome | isolation source: Z5_2 | host: mice | place: China: Chengdu | collected 2015-05 ...
TGAGAAATCTGAAGAAGATTCTCGCACTGGTGCTGGCCCTCGTCATGAGTTTGTCCCTCATGGCTACCGCCGGCGCCTCGAGCTTCCCGGATGTCGATGCGGAAAACCCCTACGCAACCGCCATCGAAGTTCTGGACGAGCTCAAAGTGTTCCAGGGCTATAAGGAAGATGGAACCTTCCGGCCCACCGAGACCCTGAACCGCGCCCAGGCTGCGGTCCTGGTCTACCGTATCGCCACCGGCGATGTCGAGGACAAGTATCTCGACAACTACACCTACATGCAGCAGAGCAAGTTCACCGACCTGGACGGCTACAACTGGGCAAAGGGTTACATCAACTACTGCCAGAACGCCGAGATCGTCGTTGGTACTTCTTCTACCACCTTCGAGCCCGGCAAGCCCGTGACCGGCTATCAGCTGCTGGTCATGCTGCTCCGGACTCTGGGCTACGGCAAGGAGAAGGAGTTCTCCGATCCTAAGGGTTGGGAGCTCCAGACCGCTACCATCGCCGAGCGCGAGGACATCCTGGTCAACGTTACTTCCGGTGACCTGGGTGCTCCCGCCAAGCGTGAGCTGGTCGCCGAAATCCTGTTCCGCGGCCTGCTGACTCCCACCGTGGAGCACAACCAGCTGACCGGCTACACCAAGGGCGAGACTCTGGGCAAGAAGAACCTGGGCCTGGAGGAAGTCTCCGGTGTCGTTACTGGTAACGAGTACGCCGATCTGGACAGCAACCGCACTCTGCCCGGCGGCAAGACCGACCTGCTGGTTGGCGAGAAGGAGTACCGTCTGAACGTCACCACCGACCTCACCGACATCGGCGAGAGCCGCACGGTGTACGTCAAGAAGGGTGCTCAGAACACCTTCAACCTGGTAGTCAACCAGATGTTTGGCAACGACAACAACGTCCGCGCCGAGTCTGGCGATGAGACCAAGGCCTCCGCTCTGGCTGACTCTCAGGGCCTGATCATTGACGAAGAGACTTTGTACTTCACCAACTTCAGCGAGGCTTACCGCTGGAGCTCCGATTACAAGCTCAAGTACGTCCTGAAGTTCGCCCCCACTACTGATGGTAAGGAAGCCGCAGAGGCTGCCGCCGCTGAGATCAACTGGTACGGCGAGTATAAGAACACCAATCCGGAATATGTCACGGTGAAGACCGTGGAGGATAATGCCGTTCCGGCTAATATCCTCTATTACGTGGTCGAGCGTACCATTCCCCGTACCCAGACCATCTACGACTGCGACTATGACAACATGGAGATGATCTTTGGTAAGGCTGACAAGACCGATGACGATGTTCCTGATTCCTTCGTGACCGGCCAGATCTATGTCGGCACCCAGTCTACCACCGATATCTCCGATGATCCCGATTACTCCTGGACCATCTTTGTGGAGAAGTTCCTGTCCTACAAGGACAACGTCCAGAACTTCTCCGGCAACAACCACGGCGAGTGGCTGAAGGTCATCGATAATGACGGTGACGGCATTGCCGAGTATGTATTCAATACCTGGTATGTCCTGGCCGAGACCACCGGCTATAACAGCCGCAACGAGTACTATATCTATAGTAATTCCCTTATCAACCTGAGCCCCAACGGCCTCGGCGTCAACTACGTTGGCGACTATGAGCCCGCCGTGGGCGACATGGTCCTGGCCGCCCCCATCGACGGCAAGTGGCAGATCGAGAAGGCTCCCATGGAGACCAAGACCATCAAGACCGTCAGCTTCCGTGACAAGACCGTCACCACCACCGAAGACGACGTCTATGACGAGTCCGTCATCTCCAACTGGACCGAGTATGCCGACGACATGCTGGCCATGTCCGACGAGGCCAAGTATGAGATCTTCTTCGATCACTTCGGCCATGTCATCGCTTACCGCGAGGTCCAGGGCCAGACCAAGTACGCCCTGCTGAGCGAGCTGTACTACACCAACGAGTTCAACGGCAAGTACATCAAGAACAACACCCCCATCGTTGAGATCACCATGGGCGAGGAAGACACCGTTGAGATGCTGGTGAGCAACGCCAAGGACAACGTCTTTGACGGCGCTGGCCGCACCTACTTCAACAACAAGGGTGTCAGCTTCACCGATTACCTCACCCGCGCCATCAGCCAGCTGGGTATTACGAACACCAGCAACTTGTATCTCCAGGATACCGCTGAGTGGACCACTCCCACCACGCTTGATGAGAAGAATCAGTACGTCTACGACTATGACGCCAATGGCGATCCTGTTAATCCCTCCGCTACCCACAAGGTCACCGAGACCAACGTGGCTGCCTACACCCTCGACGAGGACGGCGAGAAGGTCGCGGTCAACTCCGTTTCCGACCCCAAGACGAATCGCAGCGGAGATGTCCTCTACTACACCAACCTTGACGAGAACGGCGGCATCGTTGCTGATGCCAGTATCAACGAGAAGGTGACCTACGAGGAGTACAAGGCGCGTCTTGACAAGGTTGCCCCAGCTGATTATGCCAGCGCTTATGCGAAGCCCGTCTTCGCCACCGACTACGTCAAGCTGGACGCCACCAAGGACGTCAAGAAGGGCGCTGTCCGCTTCGACATCGACAAGCTGGATGTTTCCTACAACGTCTATAATCAGGTGCCTGTCAGTGCCCGTCCCAACTGGGATGGCAACTACGTCAACGCCACCCACAACACCGAGTTCTACATCGTCGGCGTGGAGGCTAAGACCGGCAACACCACCGCCACCGTCGTTACGGGCATCGAGTACTTCACCGATTACGCCAATGTTCCCGAGATCGACGGCGACGATATCACTGCCATCTACGCCGTGGCCCGCAACACCAACGCCGACGTTGGCAAGCGCGACTACTGGGTGGCCGACGTGATCGTTATCGAGACCAAGGACGTGGTTCAGCCCTACGACAGCATGTCCCTGATCTACAACAACCCCAGCAAGACCTCCGGCCAGGTCCGCGATCTGGAGGCTCTGGACAGCCAGACCAAGGATCCCAGCGTGACCCTGATCCCCAAGGACAAGAAGAGCTGGCCCGGCCAGTGGAGCGCCCAGAACGACTACGGCTTCTATGAGCTGTATGAGACCGAGGTCAACGAGCCCAGCATCACCGCTGGCCGCATCGAGGGCAAGCTCACCGCCGGTTACAATGCCCACGGCATCTTTGCCGCCACCGTGACCCGCGACGTCCGCGTCCAGGCTGAGGGCGATTACGTCATGGTCCACAAGGGCGACAACAACAATGCCGCCGCTACCGATACCACCGAGTTCAAGCTGGCTACCGGCGAGGTGCCTGTTTACGCTGTGTGGAGCGATGACTGGAACCGTAACTATCCCACCTGGGAACTGGTGCCCGGTCTGACCATGAAGAGCATCGAGGCCGGCGACGAGATCATCTATGTCAAGGACAAGGGCGGCAACGTCAAATATATCGTTATCGCCAACTACGGTGGACTGGGCACGGATGCCAATCACGGCCACATCGACGACCACGATTGGGCTGACGGCTGGCATCAGGCTGACTGGCTGGCTGGTGAGTGGAAGAACATCATTGCCGAGCAGAACAAGGCTCCCGCTACCGATGCTGTGAACCTGCACTTCATCCTGGGCGCTGGCGAGAGCGCCGTGGTGACCTACGGGACTCAGACCTTTACTGCCACTGCCGCTGACCCGACTGGCACTCTGAATATCCCCGAGAACGCCGCTCTCTTCACCTTCGACGTGCAGCTGCCCGCTACCGTCTCCATCCATGCCGGATACGCTCTGAGTCCGGACTGGACTGTGGTGTCCGCCGTGCTGAAGGCTGGCACTACCGACACTTACACTGTCCGCGTTCTGCGGAATGACGTGCAGGTAGCCGCTCTGGCCCTGCCCGCTGCCGGTACTGATGTCGTTATCGCTACCGCCGCTGGCTGGACCGACTTCATGAACGAGGTTAATGCCGCTATTACGAATCCCGCCACTACCGAGGAAGAGCTGGCCGCTATCAGCGAGAACCTGACCGCCGCCGACAAGGCGATCGTTAATGAGTTCACCACTGCTGAGCAGGCCGCCATCGACCAGGCCCTGGAGGACATCGGCGCTATCGGCGCTCCCTCTGAGTCCTTCGGCACTATCGCGGTAAAGAATACTGCTCCCGCAGATGTGGCCGCTAACGTTAGTGTTCAGCACACCGCTGGCAGCGCGACCGTTTACCTCAACATCATGGGCAATGTTCCCGCCGCTCTCCAGATGACCGTTGAGCAGCTGCTGGGCTATCTGACCACTGATGCGAACGAGACGATCAACTTCGATTCCTGCACGCAGAAGGCCAATGGCACCGCTGGCGACGAGACCATGTATGCCAGCGCCATGGACAAGATCATTGTCAAGGTCGGTACCTGCGAGACCCTGGTCACCATCAATGTGACCACCGAGAATGCTGTCCCCACCTTCCAGACCGTAACTTGGACTTCCGAGGATATCCTCTCCGTCAAGGTGAAGGACCCCAAGACCCAGGCTGGCATCAAGGCTGGTGATGTGGTTGAGAGCGGCGACAAGTTCCTCCAGGGCGTTGAGCTGACTGTGAAGTTCGATACCGATTGGAACAGCGCTGTGACAGCTAGTGCAGGAAGCGCGAGTGTCGCAGACGGAAACGCGGACGACGAGAAGACGGTGACTGTTGGCACCGCAGACCTGCCCATCGGCCTGACCGCGAAGGACACCATCACCATCACTGCTCCCGCTGGCGTTACCATTACCTCTCTGAACAGAGTTGTGGATGGCGCTACTAAGGTCATCAAGGATGCCGCCGTGACCTTTACTGTGGCTGACGCCGGCAAGTACACCCTGGCTGTGACAGACTCTGACAGCACTTCTATTACTCCGACACTTACAAATGGTGTTTATACCATTGCTGCGGATGATGCTGGCAAGGATATCACCATTACCCTTACCGAGAAGTCCGAGGCTGCTCTGAAGGTCGAGGCTGCTGCTGCTGTTATTAACGGCCTGACCCTCGCTCTGGAGAAGACCACTGCGGCTACGGCGGACGAGGTGAAGGCTGCCGTTGTCGCGCAGGTGAACAAGGCCCTGGCCGATGCGAAGATCACCGGACTGGACATTGCAGATACGGCTGTTGAAGTGAAGGCCAGCGATAACAGCGCTGCTTATACCGCGCCCGCTCAGGATGGTGCATCTGTGACCGCCAAGGTTACCATCACCCTGTCGAGTACCCCGCTTACTGCCAAGGATATGGTTGTGACCTGGAAGAGCGATGTCTACAAGGTCAAGGCTGCCGTTAAGGAAGCTGTTGAGGCAAAGGAGTTTGCCAAGAGCGCTACTCCTAACGAGGTGAAGGCGGAACTCGAGAAGATCATCAACGGCGTAGTCGTTGGCGAGATCACGGTGAGCGCCGCAGATGTCACTAAGCCCGATACCCTGGTTCCTGGTGAGGCTAATACCATCACATATGGCTTCAGCTATACTGTTGGCGGAGTTACTACACCTGTTGCCAGTGAGACTGCCGATGTGTGGATCGGCAACGTGTAACCCTTTTTAAGAATTACCCAAGCAAGAAGACCCCCGGGCATCCGCCCGGGGGTCTTCCCCATATTTACCGGAAAGCGATGTAGGCATAAGTGTTGCCGCCTCTGTTTATTCTCGGGTAAGGAAGGCTCGTTACGCTGGCGACGATAAAGCCGGTATCTGTAAAAGTGACATTGTCTCCTGACGTCTGGGCCTCGCTGAATCCGGAAAAGCCGCCCATCTCGCTGTTGATGCCTCCGGCCTGGCTTGCGGCAATGATCACAAAGGAGGGACGGAAGCCGACAGTGATCTCCTGGGCCGCGCCCTTCCCCACGTAGCTCCCCACCGCGAACGGTACCACCGCCGCCCGCGCCACACCCTGGTCAATGTTCGCCATGGCGTCGTTGAAATCCGTGCGCATGATCCGGTCCGTCTCCTCCCATTGGGGCAGGTGATAGTTTTCTGTGTAGTTCATACAAGCTTCTCCTTTTTGTTTGTTTTCGCACGGCCAAAAGCCGTTACACCTAGGGGTGTAACGGAGGGGAAGTTGTACGGTTTTGTGCAACGTCAAATTGCATAAAAAATCGCGGTCCTCCCGTGACCACACATTTTTTTATATAGACAGATCAGATTTACAACACTATAATAGGTAGCAGGACAAGGCGGGCCCCGCCCGCCGCAGATCACACTGAAAGGACAAGGAAGCCTATGGATAAACAAGCGATCGAAAAAGCCGCCGCCGCGCTGTCCCTGTGGACCCCGCCGCCGGTCGACGGCGGCATCCCCCACGGCGACATGCCCGGGGACAAGGTGGAGATCGGCCCGGGCCACGTGGCCAATGCCAACACGATATTTCCCCTCCTGCTCCCCCTGGCCGCCAAGGCGGCCGCCCAGACGGGCCGGGCAGTCGTCGCCGTCTGCGGCGGCTCCGGCGTAGGCAAGTCCGAGACGGCCAGCCTCCTGAGCCACTATTTCCGGTGCGCGGGCGTAGGCGCGTACACCCTCTCCGGGGACAACTACCCCCGCCGCATCCCCATGTATAACGACGCCGAGCGCGTCCGGATCTTCCGCACCGGCGGGCTCCACGGTATGCTGGCCGCCGGTGTCTATTCCAGCGAAGCCGCCGGGGAGCTCCGCCGCCTCTGGGCCGCCGAGACCGACGCCGACCCCCAGGAAGCCGCCTCCCGCCAGTGGCTGGGGGTCTATCAGGCCGCGGGACGCCGGGCCCTGTCGGAATACCTGGGCACTCCCGCTGAGCAGAACTACGACGAGCTCAGCGGCATCATCGCCCGGTTCAAGTCCGGCTGCGACACCCTCTGGCTCAAGCGCATGGGCCGCACCGAGGACGAGCGCTGGTATGACGAGGTGGACCTCTCCGAGACCAACGTGCTGGTCATCGAGTGGACCCACGGCAACAGCGATCATCTCAAGGGCGTGGACGTGCCCGTCCTCCTCAACAGCACCCCCGAGGAGACCCGGGCCCACCGCCGCTCCCGGGCCCGGGACGGCAAGACCGACTCCGCCTTTACCACCATGGTCCTGGAGATCGAGCAGCAGGAGCTGGACGCCTGCGCCCGCAAGGCCAAGATCATCATCTCCAAGAGCGGCGAGGTCCTGAGCTACGATCAGTACCGCGCCCTGATGGACAAGGAGGGCTGACCCATGGCGAACCACGACCTCGGCGTCATGCTGAACGCCTACCCCGACAGCGTGGGCGGCCGTCTGAGCGGCCTGGCCTCCCTTCTGGAGCGGGAGGAGCTGAAGGACGCCTTTACCTCCCTCTACATCCTCCCCAGCCTCTACCACTCCGACCTGGACCGGGGCTTCTGCGTGGTGGACTACGACCTCAACGAGGAGCTGGCCTCCCGGGAGAGCCTGGACCGTCTGAAGGCCCTGGGCATCGACCTGAAGCTGGACTTCGTGCTGAACCACGCCTCCGTCATGTCTCCCCAATTCCAGGACCTGCTGGTCAAGGGCGGGCAGTCCGAATACCTGGACTTTTTCATCGACTGGAACAAGTTCTGGGAGGGCTGCGGCGAGATGTCCGAGGGCGGGTATATCCAGCCCGATCCCCGGTACATCGAGAGCATGTTCTTCCGCAAGCCCGACCTGCCCATCCTGATGGTCCGCTTCCCCGACGGCCAGGAGGTCCCCTATTGGAACACCTTCTACCAGAAGGTCTGGGAGGAGGACGGCCAGCGGAAATACCTGGGGCAGATGGACCTGAACATCCAATCCCCCAAGGTCTGGGACTTTTATGACCAGACCCTCGCCAAGCTGGCCTCCTACGGCGCGCGGATCATCCGTCTGGACGCCTTCGCCTACGCCCCCAAGGCTCCCGGCAAGAAAAACTTCATGAATGAGCCCGAGACCTGGGAGGTCCTGGACCGGGTCCGCCGTCTGGCGGACAAGTACGGCCTCCGGCTCCTTCCGGAGATCCACGCCAGCTACGGCGAGGGCGTCTACCGGCAGATCGCCGGAAAGGGCTACGCCACCTACGACTTCTTCCTCCCCGGCCTGATCATCGACGCCATGGAGCACCAGACCGGCGAGTACCTCGCCCGCTGGGCCCGGGAGCTGGTGGAGGGAGGGATGACCACCGTGAACATGCTGGGCTGTCACGACGGCATCCCCATGCTGGATCTGAAGGGCCTCCTCTCCGATGAGCGGATACAGGGCCTGATCGACACCCTGGTCTCCCGGGGCGGGTACGTGAAGAACCTCCACGGGGCGAAGAACATGTACTATCAGGTCAACGCCACCTACTACAGCGCCCTGGGGGAGGACGATCGGAAAATGCTCCTGGCCCGGGCGCTCCAGCTCTTCATGCCCGGGAAGCCCCAGGTCTGGTACCTGGACCTCTTCGCCGGGCGGAACGACTATGCCGCCATGGAGCGGGCCGGAGCGGACGGACACAAGGAGATCAACCGCACCAACCTCTCCGCTGCCGAGATCCAGGAGCGCCTGCGCCTGCCCGTGGTACGGGACCAGCTGGCCCTGCTCCGTATGCGCAATATCCACCGCGCCTTCTCCCCGGACGCTGCCGTCTCCGCCCAGGCCGACGGCTCCCGCCTGACGCTGCGCTGGGAGACCGAAACGGAGTCTGCCCTTCTCGCCGCCGACCTGGCGGACGCCTCCTTCCGCATCGCCATCCAGGACCGCAAGACCGGCGATACGGCTTTTGAGTACACCCAGGCATAAGGAAAGCGCTCCCGCCGTGCTATTGCGGCGGGAGCGCTCTTGTGATCAGGTTTCTGCCGGAAGGCCCTTCCTGCCGTCCATGACGCAAAACAGGATGGTCCGCAGCACGGTCAAGGCGAGGATCGTGCCGACCAGCGCGTACCCCGCCATCCTTCCATCGAAGAAGGTGACGGCGCAGGCAAAGGCAATGGCGACCGCTGCTGCCGCCAGGACCTTCAACAGGACGGCATCGGTCCTGCGCAGTGTCTGGATGGCCTGCTGGTCCTTTTCTTCTTTGCTGTACCTGCGGATACGGGACGCCTGCAATATGAAAAATACGATGGTAAACAGGAAGACCGCGTTCTGGATCGCGTCATAGCCGCTATGCCAATCCTGTCTCGCCCACGTCCAGTAGTAGAAGGCGATCAGTCCCGCGTAGATGATCTTCGTCCCCACCAGCTCTTTCAGGGAAACTTTTTGCTTCATGATCCATTCCTCCAGTGTATCGTCCGGCGCCGTTTCGTTACTCTACAGGAGTAACGATGGGCTTCCCGTCCCGGTCCACCAGCACGGTCAATCCGGTGCCGTTGGCCTTGTTGTGGGACCCCAGGAGATAATTCACGCCGGTCTCCGTATCAACGATGATCCGCGCCACGTTTACGATGCCCTGGTTGTAGACCTCCACAAAACGCTCCTTTGCCATCTCTCTTTTCCCTCCCTTCTTCGTCTGTCTGCAAGCAGAGCATACCACGTTACGGCCACGGAGTGGGCGGGATTTCCTAAACGGTCCGTATCTTTCCTGAACGGCAAAAGTCGGGAAAGGGCGGAACAGGATATTGACAAATCCCATACGGGAGGTTATACTAAAAACAGAAAGGGCGCTGCCGGTAGACGGTCAGCCCCTCAGGTTGTTACAAGAAGTAACCGCAGCTGTTGGGACAGATTGGGCGGTTACTTCTTGTTTTTAGCTTGTAGAAACAAGCCGCAAATACCGATGATGACCAAACAAAGCTGTAACACTTCGGATGTACTCATGGGCACCCCCTCCTTTCATCGGAGAGGGCAAGAAGTCCCCTCCGGAATGGAGAGACTAACCGTCCACCGTTACTGGCAGCGCTGAAAGATAATTCTTTCCTGACTCCAGCATAACACAGCTTTCAGCAGAAAGCAACAATAAAACCGCCATGAAAGGGCGGAACAGGATATTGACAAATCCCATACAGGAGGTTATACTAAAAACAGAAAGGGCGCTGCCGGTAGACGGTTAGCCCCTCACTGGATTACAGAAGTAACCGCTGTCTTTGTGAGGGATGGGCGGTTACTTCTTTTTGCTATTATGTACCTGTAAAAACAGGTTGCAAATGCCGATGATAACCAGACAGAACTGAAACAGCTCCGAATATGTCAACATGGGCACCCCCTCCTTTCATCGGAGAGGGCAAGAAGTCCCCTCCGGAATGGAGAGGCTAACCGTCCACCGTTACTGGCAGCGCTGAAAGATAATTCTTTCCTGACTCCAGCATAACACAGCTTTCAGCAGAAAGCAACAAAAAAACCGCCATGAAAGGGCGGAACAGGATATTGACAAATCCCATACAGAAGGTTATACTAAAAACAGAAAGGGCGCTGCCGGTAGACGGTCAGCCCCTCAGATTACGGTAAAGAGGTAACCGCTATCTTTGTGAGGGATGGGCGGTTACTTCTTTCTTCCGTTATGTACCTGTAAGAACAGACCGCAAATGCCTATGATGACCAGACAAAGCTGTAACACCCCCGACGCGACTGGGAGAGAGCTCTACCGGCTCTCTCCCAGCCGCTTTTTTAATTCGGCCTTCCCGGCCCGGGACAGCAGGCACTCCTGACCTCCCACCCGGACCCGGTTCTTCTTCCACTCCACGGCCTCGATTTTATCCGCCGCCGCCAGAAAAGCCCGGTGGACCCGGACGAACCGTCCGCCCAGCTCCGCCTCCAGCTCATTCAGGCTGCCCACAAAATCCATCCTGCTGTGGGCGGTGTGGAGCAGGACGTGGTGGGCCTTCGTCCCAGTCTCAAAAAACAGGATATCCGCCAGCGGCACATGCCGTATCTCCTCCCCCATCCGCAGGGAGAACACCTCCGCCGGGTCCCGCCGCTCCTCCATGAGCCGTCCATGGATCGCCTCCAGGCACCGCGCCGCCGATGGTCCCGTCTGCTCCTGCGCCTTAACGATGTAGTCGAAGGCCTCCAGATGGTACTGAAAGGTCCGCCACGCCAGGTCCCCATAGCTGGTAATATACACCAGCGTCCCGTGGGGGTCCCGCCTCCGCAGCTCCCTTCCCAGCCGGAAGCCGTCCCACTCACCGTCCTTCAGGTCCACGTCCAGAAAATAGACGCTCCTCCGGTTGTCCTCCACCGCCTCCAGAAGGGCCTGGGCGCACCCGGCGGCGCATACCACCTTCATGTCGTAGTTTTCCATGAAGATCTTCCACTCCAGCGCCGTCTGGATCTGGTGGAGGACCGCCTCCTCGTCGTCACAGAGATAGATATGTATCACCGGCGGCCTCCCATACTCAGCTCCTGCACGAACACGCCCTCCGCCCAGTTGGTAGAGCTGGCAGCGTTGGGATATTCCTCCAGAATCCGCTGGTATCCGGACAGTCCCAGCCCCCGGCCGGACCCTTTGGTGGAGCCTCCCTCCGTCCAGAGTCTGTCCGGGTCGATAGTCCCGACGTAAGGATTGGACACCCGCAGAGACAGCCCCTTCTCCTGTGCCAGCAGGACAACCTCCACCCAAGGCGTTTCCGTCTCCAGCGCGGCCTCGGCGGCGTTGTCTATCAACACGCCCAGACAGCGGACAAAGTCCCACACATCCATATATACCCGCTCCACAGGGTATAGGACCTCCAGACGGCAGTCGATCCCACGCTCCCCCATGGCCGCCAGCTTGGACAGCAGGAGGCTCCGCACCTGGGGGACGCGCAGGTTGCCGATCTGGACGGACGCCTGTATCTTCTCCCCGATGCGCCGGTCAAAGCCCGCGTCCAGCTCCGACAGGGCGGCGCGCAGGGCGTCCAGCTCCCCCTCTCCCGCCTGCTCCGACAGACCCGCCAGCAGGTTCTTGTAGTCGTGGCGGAAGGAGCGCACCTCCCGGCGGACGGCTTCCAAGTCCCGCTCGTAGAGCTGCTGCTGGGCGATGACGTTCTGCTGGGCCTCCAGCCTTCGGGCCGCGTCCAGCCGCTTGGCCAGGTAGACCACCAGTCCCGCCATCAGCACCACCACTACCACCGCCACCAGATAATAGGCGGGCAGATACTCCGGCTGCACACCGCTCTGTAAAAGGAGGAAGGTCTCCATGGTTATTTCCAGTCCGAACAGGAGCAGGGCCGTCCGGCGCTGGCTGGGGCACTCCTCCAGCAACATCCGGAACCAGACGCCGAAGCGGAATATATACAGCAGCGCGCCGGTGACTATGACGGTGACGCTAAAGGAGACCAGCGCCGTGGCAAAAGGCAGCGCGCCTCCCAGCATCCAGCACAGGCAGGACACGGCTACCTGGAAGGTCCCTGCCAGGCAGGCCGCCGCAAAGGCCGGCCAGAAGCCAGTCCGCCAGGCCCACATGATCCACAGGGTACACATCAGCAGGATCGTCCCACTGTTCAACAGGTAGAGAAAAAGCGAAGAAATGTCAACGAGACAGAACCAGAACACGCCCGCGCAGGTCGCCGCTATGGGCGAGAGCAGCAGGGCGGGCAGCTTTTTCAGCTGCCGCCACCGCCGCTCGTCCATGATGGCGAACAGATAAACGGCCAGGCCGGCGTGTCCGGCGAGCGTGTCCAAAAATATGGTGAAAATCTCTCCCAACGTAAGCATGGTATGACGCCCCCTTTATCTCCAGCCGCCCTGCCGCTTCTCCGCCAGCAGCTCCAGATAGGACCGCCGGGACAGCCGCTCCCGGGAGATCCCCAGGGCCTCCAGCAGCGCCAGCAGCCGGGCTACCGCCGCTTCCCGCTGTTCCTCCCCGGGGACCAGGAGCTCCAGCTCCAGGAACCCGCCCAGATCCGTCACCTCGTCCAGACAGAGGGTGACCTCCCCCAGACGGTAGGTCCGCCGGACCTTGTCCACTACCGCCAGGGGCCGGTAGCCCAGGGCCTCCAGCAGCTTCTGGGCCGTCTCCCCGTCGGATACTCCCGTCTCATACTCGGTCCGGGCGTTGGACACGCTGTCCAGCTTGGGCCCCTTGTAGGTCACCAGGCTCTTTCGGGTCCCGTCCAGCAGGACTACGCTGCGCAGCCTCAGCGCCTCGTCCGTGCGCCGGAAGTCCCGCTCCTTGCCGTTGAAATATACGTCCGTCTCCTGCACCCGGGCCTCCGGCAGGAAGCCCAGGAGCACCGCCCGGTCCGCCACCTCTTCCGCCGTCAGGCCCCCCAGGGACGCCTTTAATTCTGCCTCCAGCATTTCTCGTTTCCTCCCTTATGTTTCCGCCAGCCCCGCCAGCACTTGGTCCATGACGCGCCCCACCCTCCGGCGGCACACGTCTTCCGTACAGTGTTCCATGTCCTCCCAGCCCATCAGGGCCAGCAGGTAGATCCCCAGAAAGACCTCCACCAGCTCCTCCGTGGGCAGGTCCCTCCGCAGCTTCCCCTGCTCCTGGGCCTCCCGGACCAGATGCCCCAGAATTTCCAGCAGCTCCGCCCGGGCCCCGTGGAGCTCGCTCTCCGGGGACACGTTCAGGTAGAAGATCCGCCGGGTCAGGGCCACATACCGGGCCGCGTCCGCCGCCAGGGTCTCCATCACCCGCCGGAGCTTCGCCAGGGCGTCCTTCTCCTCCCGGAGCCCCTCGCGGACCAGCAGCCGGATCTCCTCCATCGCGGCATCGGCGATGCCCTGGAGCAGGTCCTCCTTGCTGGAGAAATAGTTGTACAGCGTGGCCTTGGATATCTCCGCCGCCGCCGCGATGTCCTCGATGGTGGTATTCCCATACCCCTTGGCCGTGAACAGCCGCCGGGACATCTTCAAAATGCGGTCCCGGCACTGGAGCTTATTCAATTCCCGTCTGCCCTGCTTCATATCTTTCCCGCCGTTCCAGACCCGCCAGCGGGTCTTTTTGTTATAAGATAGATTATAACATACCGTTTCCTCCATTGCAACCGTCCAGTAAAGTTCTCTCTTTTCTCACCGGCGTTTCCGCCTCACAACGGCCGCCGCCGCAGCTTCCCTGGACGCATTTGTCAGCTGCGCCCCGCTCTTCCGCTGGAGGATGCGGCCTGCTTTGCCGCATCTCCCCGGAGGGGTTTTGTCTATTCTGCACAAATTTCTCTCGAAACTTTCTGCTGCCATGCTGGCGGAATACCTATTTTTATACTTGATATTAAATTTAGAACAGAGTATACTTATTTTATCACAGGCCACGCCAACGCGGCGGGCCCGAGGGGAGGAGGAGAATCGCATTGTCTATGAAAGTCATCGCCTATGACGTAGGCACCACCGGCTTGAAGACCTGCATGTTCCGCATCTCCGCCGGGGAGAGCGTACAGTACCTGGCGGGCGAGGTGGAGCACTACCAGCTCCACGTGCTGGGAAACGGCGGCGTGGAGCAGCAGGCGTCCGACTGGTGGGACGCCATGGCCCGCAGCACCCGCCGCCTTCTGGAAAACAGCGGCACCCCCAAGGAGGAGATCCAGGGGATCACCTTCTGCTCCCAGTTCCAGACGGTGGTGATGGTGGATAAGGGCGGCGCCCCCCTGCGCCGGGCCATGAGCTGCATGGACGCCCGGGCGGACCGGCAGTTCAAGCGCTGCATGTCCACAGGGCTGAAGGTGGAGGGCCTGGACATCATCAAGGTCCTCAAATACATCAAGATCACCGGCGCGGTCTCCGGCAGCGCCAAGGACCCGGCCTGGAAGTACCTGTGGGTCCGGGACAACGAGCCGGATGTCTACCGCAGCACCTACAAGTGGCTGGACGCCAAGGAGTACCTCACCTGCCGCGCCACGGGCCGCATGGCCGCCAGCCGGGACGACGCCTCCGCCACCTTCCTCTACGACGTAAAAAACCGCTGCTGGAGCAAGACCCTCTGCAAGATGCTGGGCATCAACATGGACCACCTCCCCGAGCTGTGCGACTCCACGAACCAGGTGGGAACGCTCCTGCCCCGGGCGGCGGAGGAGCTGGGCCTGGCGGAGGGGACCCCGGTGTTCTCCGGAGCCAGCGACGTGAGCCTCTGCTCCGTGGGCGCGGGCTGTGTGGAGCTGGGGGACGTGCTGATGTACTCCGGCACCTCCGGCTGGGTGGCCACCACGGTCGGGAAGCTCCATCTGGACCTGGGCAACCTCATCGGCGCGCTGGTGGGCGTGGACCCCGCCACCTATAACTACATCGCCGAGCTGGAGACCTGCGGGAAGTGCATGGAGTGGGTCAAGGACCGCATCGATCAGATGGACATGGACTACGACCAGATGATCGAGTACATCAAGGACACCCCCGCCGGAAGCAACGGCGTGGTCTTCTCCCCCTGGATGCACGGCAACCGCTGTCCCTTCGACGACGCCAACTCCCGGGGCGTGTTCTTCAACCTGGACATCACCTCCCACGGCTCGGATCTGATGAAGGCGGTCATCGAGGGCGTGTGTATGCACATGCGCTGGCTGCTGGAGTGTACGGAGAAGAACTTCGCCACCAATCCGGCGGTGCGCTTCGCCGGAGGCAGCGCCGTGTCCCCCTATATCTGCCAGGTCATGGCCGACGTGCTGGGCCGGGACGTGGAGCTCATCGAGAACCCCCGGCAGGTGGGCGCCATGGGGGCGGCGGCCCTGCTGGCCGTCAGCTTCGGCCTGCTGAAGGATATCAAGGACATCAAGAAGATCATCCGCGTCCAGAAGGTCTACCATCCCCGCCCGGAGAATACCGCCGTCTACGACCGGATACTTCCCGTATTCAAGGACCTGTACTACAACAACAAGAAGTCCTTCGCCGCGCTCAACGCGAAGCGCTGAGGACCATACGACAAAGGAACGGAGGAACCTGTCATGATGAAGGAACACTACAGCGTATCCAGCTGGCCCGATGAAAAGGAAATTTTCGCCAAAATGGAGCGCCTGGTCAGCGAACCCCTGCGCCCCATCAAGCCCGCCGCCATGAAGAAGTACCTGGAGTACTTCGACACCAAGTGCCAGGGCTCCAAGGCCATGATCGAACAGGCCAAGGGCGTCATTCCCGGCGGCGTACAGCACAACCTGGCCTTCAACTACCCCTTCCCCCTGGTGGTCACCAAGGCGGAGGGCGCGTATCTCTACGACATCGACGGCAACCGCTACGTGGACTATCTCCAGGCCGGCGGCCCCACCCTGCTGGGCAGCAACTACGGTCCGGTCAATGAGAAGGTTTGGGAGGTGGTCCGGGAGTCCGGCCCCGTGACGGGCCTGTTCCACCCCTACGAGATGAAGCTGGCGGAGAAGATCCGGGAGTGTATGCCCTGGGTGGAGATGTACCGCTGCCTGGCCAGCGGCACCGAGGCCGACATGGTAGCCATCCGCATCGCCCGGACCTACACGGGCAAGGACCGCATCGTCAAGGTGGGCGGCGCGTACCACGGCTGGAGCGATCAGCTGGTGTACTCTCTCCACATCCCCTATACCAAGACCTTCGAGGCCCACGGCATCCCCAAGGAGGCCAGCGCCAACACCTGCGAGTTCTTCCCCGGCGACGTGGAGGGGCTGCGGAAGGTGCTGGAGGAGAACGAGAAGCACGGCGGCACGGCGGCGGTGCTCATCGAGCCCTTCGGTCCCGAAAGCGGCACCCGTCCCGTGGCTCTGGACTTCGCCGCCAAGGCCCGCGCACTGTGCGACGAGTTCGGCGCGCTGCTGATCTTCGACGAGGTGGTCACCGCCTTCCGGGTGGGCCCCGGCGGGGCCCAGGGCTTCTTCGACGTGCGCCCCGACCTGACGGTGTTCGGCAAGATCGTGGCGGGGGGCTACCCCATGGCCGGAGGCGTAGGCGGCCGGGCGGAGATCATGTCCTGTGTGGCGGCGGGCGTCAAGGCCGGGAAAAAGAAGGCCTACGTGGGCGGCACCCTGACCGCCAACCCCCTCAGCTGCGCCGCGGGCTACTTCGCCATCGACGAGATCGTCCGCCAGGACGCGGCCCGGAAAGCCGGAGAGAACGGTGACAAGCTCTGCGCCGGCATCCAGAAGCTCATCGATAAATACGGCCTCCCCTTCGTCACCTGGAACACCGGCTCCATCGTCCACTTCGAGGTCTCCGGCGTCATGTACCTGAGCGTCACGGCCCCGGACATCTTCACCAAGATCCCCCAGCGGCAGAAGTATATCGAGGAATTCGGCGCGGCCCTGACGGCCAACGGGGTCATCACCCTGGCCGGTTCCCGCATCTATACCAGCATGGCCGACAACGACGAGACCATCGCCCAGACCCTGAACGCATTCGAAGACGTATTTTCCAACGTGGAACATTGAAAAGGAGGACGCGCATATGATCCGCAGACTGGATGAAGAAAACCTGACCTACGCCTTTCCCGAGGTCGCCTTTGACGAAGATTACGTGATCGCCACCTACCAGGCCAAGGTCCAGACCAAGAACATCGAAAAGCTGGCCATGGCCATCGCCGACGAGCAGACCACCGGCACCTGGATCAAGGTGGGGGCCGACTCCATGGAGAAGACCCGCCGCTTCGGCTCCAAGCTGGTGGCCCTCTACGAGGTGCCCGACGCGGGCTGCGACTACCAGTCCGACGAGCCGCCCCTGTATATCATCCAGGTGGCCTACCCCATGGCCAACTTCTCCACCAGCATGTCCGCCCTGCTGACCATCCTCTTCGGCAACATCTCCGCCTCGGGGATGATCCGCCTCATAGACGTGGCCTTCCCCAAGAAGTTCATCGCCCAGTTCCAGGGCCCCAAGTTCGGCGTGGAGGGCCTGCGGAAGGTCCTGGGCGTCCCCGACCGGCCCCTGCTCAACGCCATGATCAAGCCCAACATCGGCTGGACCTCCGACGAGGGCGCGGAGCTCTTCTACCGCGCCTGCAAGGGCGGCGTGGACATCATCAAGGACGACGAGCTGATGCTGGCCGACGGCCCCTTCTGCCCCCTGAAGGACCGGGTCACCAAGTTCATGGAGAAGGAGAAGCAGGTCTTCGCCGAGACCGGCGAACGCAGCCTCTATGCCGTCAACATCTCCGACAGCACCGGGAAGGTCCGGGACAACGCCTACCGCGCCCTGGAGTACGGCACCAACTGCCTGATGGTCAACGCCTACACCACCGGCTTTGACACCCTGAAGATGCTGGCGGACGACCCCAACATCAACGTGCCCATCCTGGCCCACGTGAACTTCGCCGGGACCATGGCGGCCTCCACCTATACCGGCATTGCCGCCCCCCTGCTCATCGGCAAGCTCACCCGTCTGGCCGGAGGCGACTTCCAGATCAACGGCCACCCCTACGGCAAGTTCCCCGTCCCCTATAAGATGTTCTACCGCAGCTTCAAGTTCTTCACCCAGCCCTGGTGGAACATCAAGCCCATGATGTACGCCTGCTCCGGCGGCACCACCCAGCTGGCGGTGGAGAAGATCCTCCGGGACGTGGGTACGGATGTGATCCTGGCCGCCGGCGGCGGCGTCCACGGCCACCCCGATGGCAGCGAGGCCGGCGCCAAGAGTATGCGCCAGGCCATCGACGCGGCCCTGGCGGGCATCCCCGTGGTGGAGTACGCCAAGGACCACCCGGAGCTGGCCCGGATGCTGGGCTTCCTGAATCCCGACCTGCGGAAGAACTTCGACCTGATGAATTGATCGCGTGCCGCGTCCGCCGCCGCAGGGGACCGCCCCTGCGGCGGCGGCACGCGGAGAAAGGAGTACCGCCTTGTACGATACCATCGTATTTGCCGACTTTGACGGGACCATCACCATGGAGGACACCCTGGTCGGGGCCATCCGCCTCTTCGCCAGCCCGGAGGAGTTCCAGAGCTGCAGCCAAAAGCTGGCCAAGGGCGAAATGACCCTGAGCCAGGTGGTCCGCTACGCCTTCGACGGCGCACCCTCGTCCCACCTGCCCCGAATGCTGGAGTACGTGCGCGGCGTGCCCCTGCGCCCGGGCTTCACGGATTTCCTGGATGAGATGGACCGCCGGGGCGTCCCGGTGGTGGTGATCTCCGGCGGCGTGCGGCAGTTTGTGGAGCAGACCCTGGCCCCCTTCCGGGACCGCCTGCTGGGCGTCCACGCGGTGGACCTGGACGTAAGCGGCCCCCGGATGCGGCTGGTCTCCGCCTACGACGACGGCAATGAGCTTCTGAAAAAGACCGACGTCATGGCCCTGTACCAGTACCGCCGCTCCATCGGCATCGGCGACAGCTTCACCGACCGGAACATGAGCCAGGCGGTGGACGCCGTCTTTGCACGGGACATTCTCGCCCAATACCTGGAGAAACTGGGCGCTCCTTATTTGCCCTACGAGGACTTTTACGATGTGATCCGCCAGTTCCCCGGGGAGACGTGAAGGGGAGCCGCGGATATTTCGAAACAAAAACTGGATTTCTCCGCCTCACTGCCGATAAGGTCTTGACATTTCCCCATAATACGATATAATCTAATCAACCATATTACTTGAGGCGGTATTTGAAATGACATATAGACTGATTTGCGACAGCTGCACCGACCTCCCCTCCGAGTTGGGGGCGGACCCCCATGTGAAGAAGGTCCCCCTGACCATTCAGATCGGCCCGGAGACGGTGGTGGACGGCGAGGATTTCCGGCAGGGCGAGCTCCTCCAAAAAATGCGCGCGTGGCCCGACGCCCCCAAGACGGCCTGCCCCGCGCCCTCCATGTATCTGGAGCAGTTCCTGGAGGACGGGGACAGCTACGTGATCACCCTCTCCGGCGTGCTGTCGGGGTCTTATAACGCCGCCATGCAGGCCCGGGCCATCTATCAGGAGGAGGGCGGCAGGGGGAACGTCCACGTGTTCAACTCCCGCTCCGCCTCGGCGGGACAGGCGCAGATTGCCCTGCTGGTCCGGGAGCTGGCGGGCCGGGGCCTGCCCTTCGCCCGGGTGGTGGAACAGGTGGAGGCCTATATTGCCCGGATGCAGACCCTGTTCGTCCTGGAAAATCTGGATAATCTCCGCAAGAACGGCCGCCTGACCAAGATGCAGGCCCTGGTCACCGGCGCCCTGCGGGTAAAGCTCCTGTGCGGCGCTACCCGCGAGGGCGAGATCCAGAAGCTGGGCCAGGGTCTGTCCATCCGGCAGACCCTGGCGAAGATGGTCTCCCGCATGTCGGAGGACCCGGACCACGCGGGCTGCCGTCTGGTGATCGCCCACTGCAACTGCAGGGAGCGCGCCGAATCCGTTCGGGAGATGCTCCAGAACCGCTGCCGGTTCGGTGAGATCCTGATCGTTCCCACCGGCGGCATTTCCACCGTCTATGCCGACGACGGCGGCATCATCGCCGCGTATTGAGGCTGCAAGGGTCCCGGCGCACGCACGCCGGGACCCTTCCTTATTTTTTCTCCCCCGCCCGCTTGCATTCTTCGTCAACTTTCGCTATACTATGGGTGAGATTACATGCAAGGAGGACGAAGCGATGGAGCGCGTCAGCAAAGAGAATTACTACCTGGACATCGCCGAGACGGTCATCGGCCGGGCTACCTGCCTGCGCCGCTGCTATGGCGCGATCATCGTCAAGAACGACGAGATCATCTCCACCGGCTACAACGGCGCGCCCCGCGGGCGCAAAAACTGCGTGGACATGGGCCGCTGCACCCGGTCGGAGCTGAACGTCCCCCAGGGACAGCGCTACGAGCTGTGCCGCTCCGTCCACGCCGAGGCCAACGCCATCATCTCCGCCGCCCGGCGGGATATGGCCGGAGGCACCCTGTACCTGGCAGGGAAGAACGCCGCCACCGGCCAGCTCCTCCACGACACCTCCTCCTGCTCCATGTGCCGCCGCCTGATCATCAACGCGGGCCTCTCCAAGGTCATTGCCCGCACCGGCCCCGGAACCTACACCGTCACCGAAGTCCAGGAGTGGATCGAGAGCGACGACACCCTTCCTGCCGAAGCGGACTGAAATGCACATCAAAAATCACCGCCGGACGTCCTGTCCGGCGGTGATTTTATCTTTCTGTGTGTCAGTGTGCCGCGTCCACGATGACGATGCTGGAATCGCCCTTCCGGGCCTGCTCCAGCACGGCGGCGGCCAGCAGCTGGAAGGTCCCGTGGGACGAGGTCGCTCCCGAGATGGCGTTGATCGCGCCCTCCCCCTGTCCCTCCAGGAGCTGGTTGGCGTAATACCGGGTGTACTCGTTGGGATAGGTGCCGTTGACGTGGAACATGTTCTGCATATAGGCGTTGTCCCAGCTTTTGATGAACCCGCTGGCGTTTTCCGCGTTGTACTCCACGGAGACGATGCTCCCCCCCTTGACCAGGATGGTGATGTACTCCTTCCAGCCGTGACTGAACTCAGACATCTGGGCGGTATAATACCCGTCCTCAAGCTTCGTCTGGCTCCCGCAGGCCGTCAGCGCCGGCGCCGCCAGCAGCAGGCTCAGCAGTATGGCAATGATTCGTTTCATCCCCTGCCGTCCTCCTTCAAAATGAATTTTCTCACCTGGGACTGGAGGGCTTCGGCCTCCCGGGCCAGGGAGCCGCTGGACTGCTCCGTCTCGCCCGCGTTTTGCAGGTTGCGGTCCGCGATGGCGGAAATGGAGGCGATCCGCTCCTCCATGGCGGCCAGGGCAAGCTCCTGTCCCCGCACCGCCGCGGTCAGCTGATCGGAAATGGTGTTGATCTGGGCGGAAACGTCGGAAATCGCCCGGAGGGAACCGGCGGTATCCGCAGTCAGCTCCACGCCGGTCTGGATGATGGTCTTGGTGTTGTTGACCATGTCGGTGGCGCTCTGCGCGGCCTCCGCGCTCTTGGCGGCCAGCTGCTTCACCTCATCAGCCACCACCGCGAAGCCCTTTCCGGCGGCGCCGGCCCGGGCGGCCTCCACGGAGGCGTTGATGGCCAGAAGATTGGTCTGGAAGGCGATGTCCCCGATATCCTTGGCGATCTTGGTGATCTGCTGGGCGTTGCCGCTGATGTCGTCCATGGCGGAGGACAGGGCGGACATCTGCTCGTTGGCGCTCTGGATGCGCCGGGCGATCTCCTCGGTCTGGGAGAGGGTCTGGCCGCTGCTCTCCGTCACGTCCGCCAGGCGCTCCTTTACGCGGGTCACCTCTTGGACCAGGTCCTCGGTGGACTGGTTCTGGTCCATGGAGGCCTGATACAGCTGGGCGGACTGGCCGCTGAGCTGTTCTGCCATGCCGGTGAGCCGGTCCGCGGCGGAGCGGAACCCAAGAAGGGTCTCGTTCATAGACTGGGCGATGGTGTGCAGGCTCCCCCGGATCAAAGTGAAGTCGCCCTTGTAGTCCACCTGGGGCCCGGTGCGCAGATCGCCGCCCGCGACATGGGCCAGGACCTGCTGAATGTCGGATATGTACCGGTTCATGCTCCCCAGGGTGTCCTCCAGAGTCTGGGTCATGACCTCCAGCTCATCGCCGGAGTTGACAGGGAGTACTTCCGTGTGCAGGTCGCCGTTGGAGAAGGCCACCATCCGGTCCGTCACCCGCTTCACCGGGCGGGAGATGGACCGCGCCAGCCGCAGGACCAGCAGAATGGAGACTGCCAGGAAAACCAGGGTGGAGAGGATGGCCACCAGCATCGCCCCGTTGATGAAGTGGCTGTAATCCGCCTTGGGGATCTGGATGACCAAGGACCACTGGGTCCCCCGGATCGGAGAAAAGGCCACCAGCATCTGCTCCCCGTCGATGGGGAACTCCGTCGCGCCGGTCTCCCCGGTGGTCACCCGCTGCACCGCCCCGGCGTTGCCGCCGCTGAGCTGGACCAGGGTACTCCCTCCGAGAGCCAGGGACTGGTCGGGGTGTCCGGTGACGACGCCCTCCCGGTTGACCATGTAGGCCCTGCCGGTCCGGCCCAGGTTGATGCTGCTGATGACGTCGTTAAGGGTGTCATACTTATAGACGCCCACCAGATAGAGAATGGTCTCCCCGTTCTCCTTCACGGGCATCCCCATCTTGATGCCCAGCTTGCCCTCATAAATCGTGTCAGGGTCGGTGGTCAGGTTGTCGGTCTCCTGGAGCAGCGCCAGAATATCCTCCTCCAGCCGCTCCGGCGCGCCGTCGTTTCCCTGCACCAGCTTTCCCTCCAGGTCGTATAGGGCGATGGTATATAGCTCGTAGATCTCCGCCGCTTCCTCCAGCACCGTTTTGCGGTTTTCCTCCGTAGCGGCCAGATCAGGGACGGGTTCCGCAGCCTCCTCCGGGGCGGGTTCCTCCAGGGGGGCGGATTCCTCCGGAAGGACTTCCCCAGTCTCCTCCCCTTCGCCCGGGAGGGTCTCCCCGGTTTCCTCCGGAAGGACCTCTTCCGGCTCCTCAGGAAGGTCGGTCTCAATTTTCTCCGGTACGGTAAAGACCGTTTTCATGCGGTAGTCTCCGGCAATGGTCATCATGCGGTCCGCCAGCATATGGATGTTGGCCTCCACCGTCTTGGCGGACTGCCGGGCCATCGGCTGCAGGCTGTCCAGCAAAATATTATTAGCGAGCGACTGCATGGAAAGGGCCATGATGACGCAGCACATGACCACTAAGACCATGATGTTGAGGGTAGTGCTTCTCAATATCCTTCCATTTAGGCTCCGTTTGACCCCGCGTCCGATGTGGGGATCCGTTTGCTGCTTTCCTGTCACGATGCTCTTGCTCCTTTTCTTAGTTATTAGACAGAAGGAAAAGCCCTTCGTTCTTCTGTTCGCAGGGCCTGCGGCCATGCCGAACGGTGAGACGACTGACTTCGGACAGCAGTATACCATATCTTGTCAAGAAATGGAAGACCTTTCCTCCGGTTTTTCCGAATGTTCCCTCCGCCAGCCGGAGCGTACTGCCTCATCTGCCATGCCCCACGCGGTGATTCTTTTTTGAAATTTTATTGATCAAAACAGCATTACGTAAACTTATTTGTTAATTTCAAAACTTGTGTCTCTTTTCTGCACAGAACCTTTAAATATCTGTAAAACTTCCTAACTCTCCGAACTCAATTATGAACAAACCATGAAAACGCTACCACCTGGCTACCAAGGTTTTCGCGGCTGCTACCAGCTGCAAATTGGTGAAAAATAACAAAATCAGTTGACATAAGCTGAGGTCGTGCTACCAAACCGGAAAAATCAGCTACCAAACTTTTTTATCGAGGCTGAAAACCCTTGCGCCGCAAGGGTTTCCAGCCTCGACTTTTCGCGTAAGGGGATTGATAAAAACCGTCTTGTAAAAAAGTACGTAACTTTTTCGAAAGATTGTGATTTTCAAGACTTTTCGCCTCAAAAAATTTGAAGGAGGAAAAATC
>ERZ808054.785-NODE-785-length-24026-cov-4.630089_pt1 | contig 24026 bp, 20 predicted proteins | sample MGYA00380201_ERZ808054 | MGnify/ENA primary metagenome ERZ808054 (study PRJEB31490, sample SAMN06133419) | mouse gut metagenome | isolation source: Z5_2 | host: mice | place: China: Chengdu | collected 2015-05 ...
TCAGATGTTTGTCGCGGTTCCGGCGGCGTTTGGGTTTTCGAGGTTTTCGTTCCGGGGAAAACATGCGCTGTTTCTTTCTTACGTGATTTTAATGCTGATGCCGTTTGGCGTTATGATGCTGCCTTCCTATCTTGTGCTAAAAGGCATGCATCTGATGAACACCCATTGGGCAATCATCCTTCCGGCTGTCTTTTCTGCCTTTCCGGTGTTTCTGATGTACCGTGGGTTTGAGGCAATTCCGAAAGAATTGTATGAGGCCGCCAAAATAGACGGAGCCGGAGACTGGCAGATGTTTTTTTGGATCGGGATTCCGCTTGGCTCGCCGGGAATTCTCTCGGCGCTTGTGCTGGGGTTTTTGGAGTATTGGAATATGGTGGAACAGCCCCTGATCTTATTGTCAGACCCGGAGAAGCATCCGCTTTCCGTGTTCCTGTCAAAGATCAATGCAGGGGAAATCGGACTGGCATTTGCCGTGGCAACGATTTATATGGTACCGCCGCTTCTGGTGTTCCTTTATGGGGAGGATTATCTGGTGGAAGGAATTACCTATCAGGGCGGTATTAAGGGATAAAAGTTTACAGGATAGAGAAGAAAGGCGGGAAGGATATCATGGAAGAGAAAGAAGCAAGAAAAAGAAGGGAATGGGTGAAAAATGCGGCGATCATCTTTTTGGCGGTGATGCTGGTCTTAACCTTTTTTTCCAATACGATTATGAATTATTCGCTTCCTGAGGTGGCGACCCAGTATGTGCAGAGCGGAAGCATCACGGCAAAGGTCCGTGGAACCGGAAATGTGAAAGCTACCGACCCTTACAATGTGATCGTGAAGGAATCCCGCGTGATATCCAGCGTTGCGGTGAAGCAGGGGGATGTGGTTGAGAAGGATCAGGTTCTTTATTATCTTGAGGATGCGGAGAGCGAGGAACTGAAAGCAGCGGAAGCGGAGCTGGAAGATCTAAAGCTTAACTACATGAAGGGGCTTTTTGGCAATAATGTTTCCCCTGAGATCATCAATAAAGTGGCAAGCGGAAATGTGGACGGATTCTCGGCTTTGCAGGCGAAGGTGACGGACATGCAGAACCGGCTGGATGCGGCGGAAGCGAGAGTGAAGGAATGCCAGGAGAATCTGGATAAGATTTCGTTGCAGAGCACAATTAGTACAAACGATTCATCCACAAGCACAATACCGGATGAGTTGGCAAAAGCACAGGCTTCTACGGATTTGACTAATGCAACAACGGCATTTAATAATTATAAGGCAAAAAGAGTTGCGGAGGTGACGGAACAAATCTCACAAGTGGAAAAAGAGATTGCTGATTTGGAGACTGTGATTGCGAGTGGAAAGGGTGAAGTGCCAAATGACGAAAGTTCAGGAACGATAACAGATAAATTACAGGATGAAAAATTAAAGTATGAAGGAGAGACAGGAATACTTAACCAAAAACTTATAGCTTTGAATGCGGTAAAAAATACAAGCTATAGTTTGGATGAGGCGTTGGCTTTGGACTTTAGTAATTTGAATGATGATCAGCAACTTGCATTAGAAGATTTGCGTGCAGCATATTCAGATTATAAAAAATATAGTGATTCTGTCAGTAATGTATCAAGTATAGGAATTAATCAGGATAGTTTAAAGAGTAAAAAGGATAGGTTAGATAGATTACAAGCTAAATTAGCAGAAATTAATGCCATCACAGTAGAATCTAGCGACAGCGTTCAAGATGCCACAAACAGATTACAGCAGGCAGAAAAAAATATTACAGAGCTGACAAATGCAAGTAAGCAATCTTCGGTTGCATATCAAAACCAGATCGCCAACGCAGAAGCCGCCTTAAAGACAGCCCAGTCAGTCTACGATCTTCTGAAAGAAGAGCAGACCCTTATGAATGCGGACATTAACGCAGAGCTTGATCTTTCCAAGGCAAGCAGGGATATCATAGCCAAGCAGGAAGAGGTTGCCAAGTTAAAGGAAAAATCCATCGGGGCGGAGATCACAGCGCCGGTGGCAGGAACTGTCACCACCCTTGCATACAAAGCAGGGGAGACCACCAAGCCGGAGGAAGCTGCGGCAGTGATCCAGATAGAAGGAAAGGGTTATACCTTAAGTATTTCTGTGACCAACGATCAGGCGAAGAAGGTTCAGGTAGGGGATGAAGCGGAGATCCAAAACTCATGGTATTATGACGATGTGCATATGATCCTTGCTTCCATTAAGCCGGACCCGGATGCGCCGGGGCAGAAGCAGCTTCTCAACTTTGATGTGACCGGAAGCAGCATTCAGGACGGACAGGCGCTTAATATTTCCGTGGGACAAAGAAGCTCTGAATATGAGCTTGTAGTGCCCAACAGTGCCATAAGGGAAGACAACAATGGAAAATTTATTTTGATCGTGGAATCCAAGAGCAGTCCTTTGGGGAACCGTTATATTGCCACCAGAGTGGACGTGGAGGTGCTGGCATCGGATGATAACAATACGGCAATCTCAGCGCCGCTTTATGGGTATGAATATGTGATCACAACTTCGACCAAACCGGTTGAGGCAGGCAAACAGGTAAGGCTGAACGAATAGGGATAAGAAAAGACAGGAGGAGAGGAGAAAAACATGATGGCGAAGCTGAAAGCAAAGCCAAAGGCTTTTATAAACGGACTTTCTGTGAAACAGATTGTGTTTTCACTGATCGCATTCCTGTCTTTTGTTATTTTTCTGGTGCTGACCATTTGGTCTGACGGACAGATCAAGGGGCTGGTTGACCAGCAGGCAGCCAGACGGTGGGATGAGGAAGGCGGCAGCGCCCAGGTCAGTTGTTTTTTTGCAGAGGATGTAAAAGTAGATGATTTTATGATCATGGGATTTGAGCGCGAGCTGGAAAAACAGTTAAAGGAAGTCCTTTCGGCGGAGGAGTATACGGAAGAAAACGGACGGCGGCTTGTGGTGGATGCCTACAGCTCCCATGGGAAAGTGACAGTTGTCAGCGAGAAAGGAAGCCTGGAAGCCGAAGCAGTGGGTGTGGGCGGAGATTTCTTTTTGTTTCATCCGCTGACGCTGGTATCGGGAAGCTATATTTCCGGTGATAATCTGATGAAGGATTATATCATGCTGGATGAGGATGGGGCATGGCAGCTATTTGGTTCCAGCGATATTGCAGGACAAAGCGTGATGATCGGCGGCGTTCCCCATTTTGTCAGCGGAGTGGTGAAACGCCCGGAAGGCAGATTTGCCGAAAATGCGGGACTGGATAAGACGATAGTATATTTGTCCAACGAAAGCCTTGCGGCTTATGGAGACGGCGGGGAAATCAGCACTTACGAGGTGATGGCGCCCAACCCGGTAAAGGGATTTGTTTACACGGCGGTGAAGGAAAAGCTGGGCGTGGCGGAAACGGATATGATGGTCGTGGAGAATTCTTCCAGATATTCCATCGAGGCGCTGATCCCGGTAATTCTGGATTTTGGAACCAGGTCAATGCAAAACTCCGCAGTAAAATTTCCGTATTGGGAAAACATAGGAAGAGGATATGAGGACGTTAAAGCACTGACGCTTTTGTTCCAATTTATTTTCCTGCTGATTCCCAGTGTGATCGTGGCAGTATTTTTGATCATAAAATGGAAGAACAGAAGCTTTACATGGAAGGACATTGGCAATTATCTGATAGATACAAAGGACCGGATCAGGCAAAATGCCAGGGGGCAAAAAGATAAATGGGAGCATTTTTAGGGAGGAGAGGAATGGAATGAAAAAGAAGATTTTTTGGGCGGCAGCAGCATTGCTGATTCTGGGGCTTGCAGGCTGTAAGGGAAAAGAGGAGCAGCAGGAGAATACGGTATCCAGCGCGGCTTCCAAGGATTATGTATATAAGATGGAGGATCTAAAATTATCCGACAATGAGTATAACAGGAGCATGCTGATCAGGTCAGGAGACAGTATTCTGGCTTATGAGTATATTTGGCCTGAGGATGGGGGAAGCGCGGTAATCGGTTTTTCCTCGCTGGATGAAAATGGGAATAAGACAGAGCTGTTTCAGATTGCGCAGGAAGAAAACAAGAATTATAACAATTTTTTGCTGGATGGGGAAGATTTGTATGCTATCCGGAATGACTCTTATTATACCGGGGAGAGAGATGCGCAGACCGGTGAGTTTATAGGGGATGAAGGGGAATATATTGATGAGTATTATCTGGTCAAGCTGACTTTGGCTGGAGAGGTAGTTTATGATGTTAAGCTGAATGAAGTGCCGGAACTGCAAAAGATAGAAGAAGAAAATGGGTACTTCAATGCTTACAGGCTGATGGTATCCGGGGATTATGTCTATTTTAACTGCTGTGGTCAGTACGTGCAGTTTGATAAGGACGGAAATTTTAGAAAGGTGGTCGGAGATTTCGCGGCGCAGGATAATAGCAGTATCGATCTTTGTCCTCTTTTGGATGGGCGTGTGGCTGCCGTCATCTGGGGCGAGAAGGATATGTCGGTGGCACTTGCAGATATGGAAGCGGGTACCTTAGGTGAAAAGTCAGTGCTTCCCGGCGTCAGTTATAATTACAGCTTTTATGCGGGCATGGGGTATGATTTTTATCTGACAGATACCTATGGAATGTACGGTTATAATATGGGGGATGCGGATAAGACCCAGTTGCTGAATTATGTGGATTCCGATATTGATACCTGGGGAATCAGCAATATCATCCCCATTGATGAGAGATCATTTTTTGGCGCTTATGACAGCATGGATGGCGGAAGCCATGTGGCGAAATTTACCAAGGTAGACCCGGCGGATGTGAAGGAAAAAAAGATCATTACACTAGCAATGGCTTATACCAATTGGAACATAAGGGCGGAAGTTATCAAGTTTAATAAAGCAAGCGAGGAATACCGTATCCAGATACAGGATTATTCTTCCATGTACAATACCATGGAGGACAGCAGTCTGGGAATCACCAGGCTGAATGCGGACATTGCATCTGGAAAGATTCCGGATGTTATCGTACTGGATGACGAGATGCCCATAGACAGCTATATGAGCAAGGGATTGTTTGCGGATCTGAATCCTTATATCGAACAGGACAGTGAATTTAATATCAGTGATTTTATGCCCAATATCGTTGAGGCATGTTCCAAGGACGGAAAGCTTCAGATCCTGGTTCCTTATTTTTCAGTAAATACGCTGCTTGCCAAAACCTCCTTTGTAGGAGCCGAGCGTGGCTGGACGGTGCAGGAAGCGATAGACATCTGGAAATCCATGCCGGAAGGAGCACAGTTTCTGGACGGTATGACGAAATCGGCAATGCTGGATACCTGTATCCGGCTGTCAGCCAGCCAGTTTATCGACTGGGAGAGCGGGAAATGTAATTTTGGCGGGGATGGATTTATCCAGATGCTGGAGTTTATCAATATGTTTCCGGAAGAAATTGACAGTGACAATTATTATACGGATGCTTATTGGCAAAATTATGACAGTATGTGGCGTGAGGATAAGATTTTGGCTTCCCAGTGCTATTTAGGGAATTTTCGGGAATTCAACAGGCAGGAAAAGGGAACCTTCGGGGAAGATATCACCATGATCGGTTTTCCTTCTGCGGATGGAGACGGTTCTGTGATCATGCCGGGCATAGAACTTGTAATGTCTGCAAAATCGGCAAATAAGGATGGGGTATGGTCATTTTTACGGAATTTTATAAGTGACGAATATCAGTCTGACATATATGGTTTTCCGGTGATCATTAAGCATTTGGAAGAGTCGGCAAAGGAAGCCATGCAAAAGAATTTTTATGAGGATGAAAACGGAAACCGGGTAGAATACGATGATTACTATTATATCGGCGAGACGGAAATCATTATTGAGCCGATGACGGAGCAGGAAGCGAAAGAGCTGATGGATGAACTTTACAGCCTTAAGCAGATGTACCGGTATGATGATGCCTTAAACCAGATCATCAGCGAGGAAGCGGCAGCATATTTCGCCGGGCAGAAGAGCGCAAAGGATGTGGCAGACATCATCCAGAGCAGAGCACAGTTATATGTGAATGAGACCAGATAAAAAAGACAGGGCGGATTATGGCGGACTGGCAGGAGAGGACAAAGCTGCTGCTTCCTTGCGGTGCAGCAGAACAATTGGAAAAGGCGCATGTTGCAATACTGGGAATTGGCGGCGTGGGCGGTTATGTGGCAGAGGCTTTGGCACGCAGCGGCGTAGGGCATTTGACGCTGATCGACAACGACACCATTTCCCTGAGCAATTTAAACAGGCAGATCATTGCAACCCTGGAGCATATCGGGGAGTATAAGACAGATGTGATGAGGGAAAGAATCTTGTCCATCAATCCTAAGGCACAGGTGGAGGTTTTTCATGACTTTTTCCTGCCGGATAGTGAAGCGGATTTTTTGCCTTTTTCCAGATACTCCTATGTGGTGGATGCCATTGATACCGTGTCGGCCAAAATAGACCTTGCAGTCAGGGCGCAGAAGGAGCATTTCCCGCTGATCAGCAGCATGGGAACCGGGAATAAGCTGGACCCTTCGCGGTTTATTGTGGCGGATATTTACCAGACTAAGGTCTGCCCTCTTGCCAAGGTGATGCGCAGAGAGCTGCGTGCAAGGGGCGTTGACAGGCTAAAGGTAGTTTATTCCGAGGAGGAACCCATAACACCTAAGGTGCAGATCAAAGAAGGAAGCCGAAGGGCAATTCCCGGAAGCATTGCTTTCGTTCCGGGGGCAGCGGGACTGGTGATCGCCGGGGAAGTGGTGAGGGATTTAATAAATGTGCAAACTTAACAATGGGATGGATTTTCCGCCCCATTTTCTGCGAGCAGGGGAGAAATCTTCCCTGCTCAATTTCATTTGATGTCGTCTTTCTGGCTTTTGTCAATTCGCCGGATAGCATTTTCAATAACGGTTTTTGCTTTATCATTATTATTTGTTTCAAGTAATGCAAGTAACGATTCGAGCAAGATACATAATTCTTGGTTAGTCATTATATTCACCACCTTTTTCATATGGATAAGAACTGTTATTTGTGATAAAAATATTATAAAAGATTATAGGTGAGTGTGCAACCTTTATTCAACAATAATGGGAGACTGCCTAAGTTCGTTTAAGGCGGTCTCTTTATTTTTGGAGAGAAGCACGGCTTCATAAATGGAAGAAGCAAAAACTTCCTGGTTTAAGAAATCATATGCCTGGTCAGGGAGTATATTTTTAGCGTCTGCCATTTTGGTGATGAGCGGGATGCTGCTTTTTTTCTTAATGGCAGATAAAAGTTCTCCGGCACTTTTGCGAAAGCCCAGTAAATGCCCATAGGGGAGAAAATAATCCCGCTGGGAATAGCTTTGCCGGTAAAAGGCAGGGGGTGTGATTTCAAGCAATATATGAAGTAATGTACGGCTTATGCGGGCGTAGGTCAGGTCTTTTGATTTTAACAGGCTGCAAAAGTCTGAAAACCCGGTGTAAGCCGGTATATTTTTGCATATTTTGTCCGAAAGGTCAGGAGTGCAGTCCAAGTACATGGAAAAGCCGTCTTTATTGTGGGTCAGTAATTGGTGGTGGAGCAATAAAGACAAGTCGTCTTCCGTCAGAAAAGAACCAGTTTTCAGGGCAGTATAAAAGATTTCCCGGCATTTTTCAGGAATAAATGGGTATATCTGCTCGGTGTGGTTCGTATCCAAAGATGCGATAACTTGCCGGATTGCACTTGCGCTGGCAAAGCAGTCAGAATCGGAAGGCAATTGGTCAGCCTGAAAGTCCTGCCCGCAGCGTGGTATAGTAAAAGGGGTAATCTGGCTGTTAAGGGCAAGCAGCGCCTTGCAGTACTCAACCCCTAAAATATTGTTTGGGGATGAGAGAAGCCGTTGAAGGTTTGTATGTGGGTCAAGATGCAGGGACACGGCTTTTTCTTTTGCGGCAGGATAAGAGAGACCTTCCTTTAAAAGGCAGTGAAGCGTATCCTGTATTTCATTTTCACAGGTAAGCAGGGCGGAAGCGGCATCCATAAATGGAACGATGGAACCTTCCTCGCTGCCGAAGGACAAAACATCTGCCACACCCAGCCGGCGGATAAGAGTAACTGCCCCCTGCGCAAAATATTCTGCACTGGAGGTGGCGTACAGGGTTGGCAGTTCGATCACTGCATCCGCACCGCCAAGCAGTGCCATCCGGGTGCGGGTATATTTGTCGAAGAGCGCCGGGGCGCCCCGCTGGACGAAATGACCGCTCATAATGACAAGAATATAGTCGGCGCCGGTCAGAGCCTTAGTCTCTTCAATATGAAATTTGTGCCCTGAGTGGAAGGGATTATATTCGGCGATAATGGCGGCTGTTTTCATTGGATTTTACCTCATAGAGCTGTGGAATGTTTTTCCTATATACTGTAGCATAGAACTTGGGTTGCAGCAACAGTTTGGTCAGAATAAGTTATAGCCGATGTTTTAAATAAAAAGCATCATTTTTTGCCTGTAAGCCTTGTCGGGGCAGTCAGATTAAGCTATAATTTTCTTGGGTATTTTTAGTGAAAAAGTATTGGGATTGAAAGGAGAAACACATATGTCATACATTGACGTGATCAAAGACAAAGCGAGAATGGACAGAAAAACGATCGTCCTTCCGGAAACAACTGACAAGAGGACTCTGATTGCAGCTTCCCATATTATACAGGAGGGGATTGCAAACATCATCATGATCGGCGATGAAGAAAAGATTATGGATGGTGCTACGTGGCTTGAGATCGAGCTGGACGGGGTTACGATCATTAATCCCCACACCAGTGAAAAACTGGATACTTATGCGGAGCTTTTATATGAAACAAGGAAAAATAAAGGAATGACTCCTGAAAAGGCAAGAGAGATCCTTTTATCAGACCCTCTGACCTTTGGCGTGATCATGGTCAAGGCCAATGACGCGGACGGCATGGTTGCAGGAGCCTGCCATGCGACGGCAGACACTTTAAGACCAGCGCTTCAGATCTTAAAGACAGCTCCCGGCGTCAAGCTGGTATCCGGATTTTTCCTGATGTGTGTTCCGGACAGTCCTTTTGGAGAAAACGGAACCTTCCTGTTTGCAGACTGCGGGCTGAATCAGGATCCTACGGCGGAAGAGCTTGCAGCCATTGCGGACAGCTCTGCGAAAAGCTTTAAGAGTCTGGTAGGCACGAAACCGATCATAGCGATGCTTTCCCATTCCACGAAGGGAAGCGCCAAGCATGCATTAGTAGATAAAGTGGTCGAGGCAACCAGGATTGCTCATGAACAATATCCTCATCTGACGCTGGACGGAGAACTGCAGGCAGATGCAGCCCTGGTTCCGCAGGTGGCAAAATCCAAGGCTCCGGGAAGCGATGTGGCAGGAAAGGCAAATGTTTTGATCTTCCCCAACCTGGACTGTGGAAATATCGGGTACAAGCTGGTACAGAGGCTTGGAAATGCGGAGGCTTACGGACCTATGCTTCAGGGAATCTCAAAGCCTGTAAATGACCTGTCCAGAGGATGTTCCTGGCAGGATATTGTAGGTGTAGTTGCATTAACCGCTGTGCAGGCACAGTTAGTATAGAATGGAGGATAGATCGGGATGAATATTTTAGTTATAAATTGCGGAAGCTCGTCATTAAAGTTTCAGTTGATCAATGCACAGTCAGAGGAACTGATCGCAAAAGGACTTTGTGAAAGAATCGGGATTGAAGGCAGCCAGATGACTTATTCGCCTGCAAATGGTGAAAAGATACAGGTGACAGAACCGATGGCTGACCATACGGCAGCAATCAGGCTGGTTTTAAATGCTTTAACTGATGAAAAAACGGGCGTGGTGAAGAGTCTGGATGAAATTGGCGCGGTAGGGCACAGGATCGTCCACGGCGGAGAGAGCTTTGCAGCATCTACGATAATTACTGATGAGGTGATGGCTGCAATTGAGTCCTGCAACGACCTTGCGCCTTTACATAACCCGGCGAACCTGATCGGGATCAACGCATGCCGGGAGCTGATGCCGGAAACCCCTATGGTAGCGGTTTTTGATACAGCGTTCCATCAGACCATGCCGGAGGAAGCGTATCTTTATGGAATTCCTTATCACTACTATGAGGATTATAAGGTAAGAAGATACGGTTTCCACGGAACCAGCCATTCTTACGTTTCCCACCGGGCAGCAGAATTATTGGGTAAGCCTTATGAGGACTTGAAGATCATTGTCTGTCATTTGGGAAACGGAGCAAGTATTTCGGCGGTCAGGAACGGAAAATGTGTGGATACATCCATGGGTCTTACACCGCTTGAAGGGCTGATCATGGGAACAAGATCCGGTGATCTGGATCCGGCGATCATTGAGTTTTTGTGCAACAAGGAAAATAAATCCGTGCATGAGATTTTGAACGTACTGAACAAGGAATCCGGCGTGCTGGGCTTGTCAGAAGGGTATTCTTCTGATTTCCGGGATCTGGAAAAGGGCTACAATGCCGGGGAAGCGCCTTCTGTCCGTGCCATGAAAGGCTTCATTTACCGGGTAGTCAAATATGTAGGCGCTTATGTGGCGGTTATGAACGGTGTGGATGTCATCTGCTTTACGGCCGGAATCGGGGAGAACAATTCTTTTATCAGGGAAGCAGTTTGTTCCAGCCTGGAATATCTTGGAATCAGTATTGACAGGGAAGCGAATGCTAAGAGAGGGGAAGAGATTGTAATCTCTGCGCCGGAGAGCAAAGTGAAGGTGCTTGCGATTCCCACCAATGAAGAGCTTGCCATTGCAAGGGAGACCTTTGCGCTTGTGAAATAATTTTTGGCAGGTATTGACAAACTAAGCAGCCGCCGTTATAATTGTTTGAGTGTGTGGTAGTTTATCCATGCTTAGGTTTCATAGGGAGTTTGCAATGTTCATGAATCTGACTGATGTTTTTACATCTGAGGGAAAAGACAGAGAAGAAAGCGTGTGCTTTGAAGCGGATGAGATTTCCTATATGGGAAATACATACCGCATATTGGAAAAGTCGCCTGTCCGCCTGAAATGTTCCAATATCGGAACAGGGAAAGCGCTGGTATGTGGCGGGGCGGAGATTGTTTTTTCTATTCCTTGTGACAGATGTTTAAAGGAGGTCAGGGTACCGGTTGTGGTGAGCTTTGAGGAAGAGGCAATTTCCCCGGAAGCCATACAGGAGGAAAATGAGCAGGAAGAACAAAGTTTTCTCAAGGGGTACGAGCTGGACGTGGAAGCCCTGGTGAACAATGAAATCTTGGTCAATATGCCGGTAAAGGTGCTTTGTAAGCCTGATTGCAAGGGAATCTGCAAGCAGTGTGGACATGACCTGAATGAAGGGGGCTGTGGATGCGATACATTTGTTCCGGACCCAAGAATGGCGGCTATTAAAGATATCTTTAATGCGAATAAGGAGGTGTAACGATGTCTATTTGTCCTAAGAATAAATCTTCAAAATCCAGAAGAGATAAGAGAAGAGCAAACTGGAAAATGAGTGCTCCCACATTGGTTAGGTGCAGCAAATGCGGCGCACTGATGATGCCTCACAGAGTGTGCAAGGCATGTGGTTCTTACAATAAGAAAGAAATCATTCCCCAGGATTAATAATTGAATGCAAAAGTGTGAAGGGCTTCATTATGATGGAGCCTTTCTTTTTTTGGGTATATGGTAAATATAGGCTTGATTTTTGGAATATGGTCTAGTATAGTAGAAAAGGAAATAGAGGAGGTGCCGGTATGGCTGGATTTGTTAACGTAGCTGTTGATGCGATGGGCGGTGACAATGCACCTTTGGAAATTGTAAAGGGCGCTGTTGAAGCTGTCAATGAAAGTACCCATGTGAAGGTTTTTCTGACCGGAAATGAAGGACAGATCAGCAGCGAACTTGCTAAATACACATATAATAAAGAGCAGATTGAAATTGTGCCTGCCAATGAGGTCATTGATATGGCGGAGCCGCCGGTGATGGCGATCAGGCGCAAGAAGGATTCTTCTCTCGTCAAGGCTTTATATCTGGTGAAGGACGGCGCCTGCGATGCCTATGTGTCTGCGGGAAGCACGGGGGCAACCCTGGTTGGCGGACAGGTGATCGTGGGCAGGATCAACGGGGTGGAGAGACCGCCTCTGGCGCCGCTGATCCCTACGGCAGACGGATGCGCGTTGCTGGTTGACTGCGGGGCAAATGTGGATGCCAGGCCTTCCCATCTGGTGCAGTTTGCCAAGATGGGATCTGTATACATGGAAAGCGTCATGGGGGTGAAAAATCCCAAAGTGGCGATCGTCAATATCGGGGCGGAAGAAGAAAAAGGAAATGCGTTAGTGAAGGAAACCTTCCCGCTTTTGAAAAACTGTCCTGATATCAATTTTGTGGGAAGTATTGAAGCCAGAGATATACCGGCAGGAAAGGCAGATGTGATCGTGTGTGAGGCTTTTGTGGGGAATGTGATCCTGAAGATGTATGAAGGAGTAGGGGGCATCCTGATCAAGAAAGTGAAGGAAGGCATGATGACATCCTTGCGTAGCAAGATCGGGGCGCTTCTTGTAAAACCTGCGCTTAAGCAGACATTGAAGGCATTTGATCTGGAACAGTATGGCGGGGCGCCTATGCTGGGACTTAACGGTCTGGTTGTGAAGACTCATGGAAGCTCTAAGGCAGTAGAAATTAAAAATTCCATTCTGCAATGTATCACCTTTACAGAACAGGATATCAATCAAAAAATAAAAGAAAAAATAACAATGGGAAAAAATTAGAAAGGAAAGAGAAAATGGAATTTGAAAAATTGAAAAAAGTAATTGCTGACGTACTGAATGTTGATCCTGACGAGATCACGATGGAAACAACCTTTACGGACGACCTAGGCGCCGATTCGCTGGATGTGTTCCAGATCATAATGGGAATTGAGGAAGAGTTTGATATCGAAGTTCCGCCGGAAGAAGCAGAAAAGATTTCCACTGTAGAGGAAGCAGTTGCGCTGATCAAAAACGCTATCAACTAAAAGCCCGTTTACGGGCTTTTTTGAGATAATGCATATTATGAAAACAGGTGAATTATGTTTAATCAGGAAAAGTTAAAGGAATTGGAAAGGAAGATCGGGTATCAGTTCAAGAAAAAGGAGTTGTTGAAGCAGGCGCTTACTCACAGCTCTTTTTCTAACGAGCAGAAGATCAATAAATTTGCTAATTATGAAAGACTGGAATTTCTGGGGGATGCCGTACTGGAGCTTCTTTCGAGCCGGTTCTTTTTTGATAATTATCCGGAAATGTCTGAGGGAGAGATGACAAGGCGGCGGTCCTCCATGGTGTGTGAGCCGGCTCTTGCTTTCTGTGCCAGAGATATTTCACTGGGAGAATACATTCTCCTTGGCAAAGGGGAGGAAGCCACAGGTGGAAGAAAGCGTGATTCCATTATTTCAGATGTTATGGAAGCAGTGCTTGGGGCGATCTATCTGGACGGCGGGCTTTCAGAGGCGGATAAATTCGTTAAAAAATATATTTTGTCCGATCTGGAAAATAAGCAGCTCTTTTTTGACAGCAAGACGATCCTGCAGGAGAAGGTCCAGAAAGCGGGCAAGGAGCTTTCTTATGTGCTCCTTAGCGAGACCGGACCGGAGCACGATAAGATCTTTACGGTGGAGGCGGTTATTGACGGGAAAACTGCCGGAACCGGACAGGGGCGGAACAAAAAGTCCGCAGAGCAGCAGGCTGCCTATCAGGTGCTGCTAAGTAAAATTCTGGAAGCGTAGGTGTTGTATGTATCTTAAGAGTATCGAAATTCATGGCTTTAAATCCTTTGCAAATAAACTGGTGTTTAAATTTCATAACGGGATCACTGGTATTGTGGGACCTAATGGAAGTGGAAAGAGTAACGTGGCGGACGCCGTCAGGTGGGTGCTTGGGGAGCAGAGGATCAAACAGCTTCGGGGGGCATCCATGCAGGATGTTATTTTTTCCGGCACAGAGCTTCGGAAGCCTCTTGGGTATGCCTACGTTGCCATCACCCTGGACAATTCGGACCACCAGCTTGCTACCAGCTTTGACGAGGTCACGGTGGCAAGGAGGATCTACCGGTCCGGAGAAAGTGAATACCTTTTAAATGGCGCTCCCTGCAGGCTCAAAGATGTCAATGAGCTTTTTTATGATACGGGTATTGGAAAGGAAGGATACTCCATTATCGGGCAGGGGCAGATCGACAAGATCTTAAGCGGCAAGCCGGAAGAGCGCCGGGAGCTTTTTGACGAAGCGGCAGGTATCGTGAAGTTCAAAAAGCGCAAGGTGGCGGCACAAAAAAAGTTAGAGGATGAGAAGCAGAACCTGGTCCGGGTGAAGGACATCCTTTCTGAGCTGGAAAAGCAGATCGGACCTTTGGAAAAGCAGTCCGAGACAGCAAAGATTTACCTGAAAAAGAGGGAAGCATTAAAGGCTCTGGACGTGAACATGTTTTTGCTGGAAAATAACCGGCTGCAGGAGCAGCTGTTAAGCGCCCAGGAAAAGTATGACATTGCCAGTGAGGATTTAGAGAAGACAACGCTCCAATATGAGAAGACCAAAGAAGAATATGAGCAGATAGAGGGGCAGATCGAAGCTTTGGCGGACGAAATCGAGGCAGAGAGGACATCCCTGACAGATACCAGCGTGATGCGGGGAAAGCTGGAAGGCGAGATCAATGTCCTTAAGGAACAGATCAAGTCTGCGAAAAGCAATGAAGAACATTTCCGGGTGAGAAAAGCTGCCGTTCAAAAGGAAATGGATGAAAAGCTTTTGGACAAGGAGAGCATTCTTGCTGACAAGAAGGTTATTGACGAACAGGTAGCGGAAATTGAAAAAGCCCGCAATGAGGCGCGGGAAAAGCTGCTTGAGGTGCAAAAGCGTATCGAGACATTAAATAATGATATTGAAAATGGGAAGAATACCATTATTGACGCTTTGAACTCCAGGGCAACCATTAAATCCAAGCTGGGCCGTTATGATACGATGACGGAACAGATCAACATCCGCAAAGCGGAGCTTACCTCAAGACTTTTGCGGATCAAGTCAGATGAAGCGGAGCAGGAGGCTGTGATCTCTAAGCTTCAGGAAGGTTTCGAAAAGCTGAATGACGAGATCCGCGGATTAAATGAGCAGCAGGAAAGCCATGAGGAAGAGCTTGCCATGCTCCGTGAAGAGCTGGCAGGGAAGGACAAAAAACTCCGTGACACACAGGTCAGCTATCATCAGGAAAAGTCCAAATTGGAAGCGCTGACCAACCTGACGGAGCGTTATGAAGGGTATGGCGGCAGCGTTAAGAAGGTCATGGAATGCAAGGACCGGGAAAAGGGTATCATAGGTGTAGTGGCGGATATCATTAAGGCGGATAAAAAGCATGAGACGGCAATCGAGACGGCTCTTGGCGGAAATATCCAGAATATCGTGACGGATGATGAAGAAACTGCAAAGAGGATGATCAAATTCCTGAAAGAAACAAGGGCAGGCCGTGCCACCTTTTTACCCTTAACCAGTATTTCCCGCCCGCAGGAATTTAAGACCCCGGAGGTGTTAAAGGAAAAGGGCGTGATCGGTATGGCGGACGAGCTGGTAAAGACGGATGCCAGATACCGGAATGTGGCGAAAGCCATGTTGGGAAGGATCGTTGTGGTTGACCATGTGGACAATGCAGTGAAGATTGCCCGGAAATTTGACTATGGGATCCGGATGGTAACGCTGGAAGGGGAATTGCTGATTCCCGGCGGCGCGATCAGCGGCGGCGCTTTTAAGAATAGCAGTAATCTTTTAGGGCGGAGAAGGGAAATGGAAGAGCTGGAGGCAAATGTGAAGAAGCATTTGCGGGAGATCGACGTGATCCTTGAGGAGATTGAAAAGACCAAGGAGAAACGGAACAAGCTCAGGCTTTCCATTGAGGAGACCAAGAGCGCCCTCCAAAGAAAATTTATAGAGCAGAACACGGCGCGTCTCAATGTGATCAAGGCGGAAGAGCGGAGAAACGAGGCTTCCGAAGGGTCGGCAGAGCTGAAAAATGAAGAGCGTGAGATTGAAAACCAGATCAAGGAGATCAGGCTCAGCAAGCAGGAGATCCAAAAGGAACTGGAGGATTCCGAACTGCTGGAAAAACAGGTTGAGCAGCAGATCCGTAAGTTTCAGGCAGAGCTGGAAGAAAAGCGGCGCGAGGAATCTGACCAGTCCGGTCATGTGGCAGGCTGGGATATGGAAGTGGAAAAGATGCTCCAGCAGCAGGGCTTCCATCAGCAGAATGTGGACCGTATCAATGGGGAAATTGAACGGTTTGCAGGCGAATTACAGGAAATCGAAGAGGGAATTGCCAAAAGCAGCCAGGACACTGCCTGCAAGGAATCCGATATTGAACAGTTAAGACAGACCATAGAGGCGTCCCAGACGACGCAGGGCGATACGGAAAAGAAGCTTCAGGAAAATATAGAAAAGAGAGAGCAACTTTCCCAGCGTCAGAAGAATTTCTTTGCTGACAGAGAAGCCCTGTCGGAAAAGATGACTGGGCTGGACAAGGAAGTATACCGTCTGAATTCCCAGAAGGAGAAATTTCAGGAGCAGCTGGAAAGCCAGATCAATTACATGTGGGATGAGTATGAGATCACGCTTTCTGATGCGGCAGGACTGCGGGATGAGACCATGACAGACTTATCTGCCATGAAGAAGGAAACAGCATCCTTAAAAGAGCAGATCAAAAAGCTGGGGGATGTGAATGTCAATGCCATCGAGGATTACAGGAACTTGATGGAACGTTATGAGTTTTTAAAGACCCAGCACGACGATCTGGTGGAAGCAGAAAAAACACTGGAAGGCATCATCGTGGAACTGGACACTGCCATGCGCAAGCAGTTTAACGAAAAGTTTGCAGAGATCGGGCGGGAGTTTGACAAGGTATTTAAGGAACTGTTCGGAGGCGGCAAGGGAACTCTGGAGTTAATGGAGGATGAAGATATTCTGGAGGCAGGAATCCGCATTATCGCACAGCCGCCGGGAAAGAAGCTCCAGAATATGATGCAGCTTTCCGGCGGGGAAAAGGCGCTTACGGCAATCGCGCTTTTGTTTGCGATCCAGAACTTAAAGCCTTCGCCGTTCTGCCTGCTGGACGAGATCGAGGCGGCGTTAGATGAAAATAATGTTGCCAGATTTGCCAAGTATCTACATAAGCTTACCAAAAACACACAGTTTATTGTGATCACCCACAGGCGCGGGACCATGGAAAAGGCGGACCGGCTTTACGGCATCACCATGCAGGAAAAGGGGGTTTCCACCCTGGTAAGCGTGAATTTGATCGATAAGGAGTTGGATGACTGATGGGGTTTTTTGGAAAATTAAAAGAGGGGCTGAGCAAGACCAGAAATAATATTGTCAGCGGGATAGATTCCGTTTTTAGCGGATTTTCCACGATAGACGATGATTTTTACGATGAGCTGGAAGAGATCCTGATCATGGGCGATATCGGAGTGAAGGCTTCCGGCGAGATCATTGAACGCCTGAAAATGCAGGTAAAAGAAAAGCATATCAAAGAACCGGAAGAATGCCGGGAGCTGCTGGCAGAGAGCATCAAAGAACAGATGAAGCCGGATAAGGATGCCTATAATTTTGAAAACCAGAAGACGGTGGTGATGGTCATCGGTGTCAATGGCGCGGGAAAGACCACTTCCGTGGGGAAGCTGGCAAGCCTGTTAAAGCAGCAGGGCAAAAAGGTTTTGATCGCGGCAGCGGACACCTACAGGGCGGCAGCCTGCGAGCAACTTTCTGAATGGGCAAACCGGGCAGGCGTGGATATGATCACCGGTTCCCAGGGGGCTGACCCTTCCAGCGTGATCTACGATGCGGTAAATGCTGCAAAAGCAAGAAATGTGGATGTACTGATCTGCGATACTGCCGGCCGTCTGCACAATAAAAAGAACCTGATGGAAGAGCTGAAGAAGATGAACCGTATCATTGACAGGGAATATTCTTATTCCTACAGGGAAAACCTGATCGTTTTGGATGGAACTACCGGACAGAATGCCTTAAACCAGGCAAAGGAGTTCGGGGAGACAACAGCGATCACCGGAATTATCCTCACCAAAATGGACGGAACCTCCAAGGGCGGCATTGCGGTGGCAATCCAGTCAGAGCTTGGCATTCCGGTAAAATATATCGGGGTGGGAGAGAAGCTGGATGACCTGCAGAGATTTGATCCGGATCAGTTTGTCAACGCTTTATTTGATATGGGAGAAGCGGACGACTAGAAGGGCTGGCTGTATGGTCCTGCGTATAGAAAGAGAAAGCAGAGGGTGGTAAAATGTTAACATTGGAAAAATTTGAAGAGGCATCGGAAACGGTGAAAAAGGTCACCCAGGAGACCAAGCTGGTGTACAGTGACTTTTACAGCGCGCAGACAGGGAACCGGGTGTATTTAAAGCCGGAAAATATGCAGTTTACAGGCGCTTATAAGCTGCGCGGCGCTTATTATAAGCTGAGCACTCTTTCTCCCGGGGAGCGGGAGAAGGGGCTGATCACGGCATCTGCCGGAAACCATGCACAGGGAGTAGCCTATGCGGCAAAATGCTATGGGGCAAAGGCAGTGATCGTTATGCCTACGACCACGCCGCTGATCAAGGTGAACAGGACCAAGAGCTATGGGGCAGAGGTGGTGCTTTACGGAGATGTCTACGACGAGGCCTGTGAGCACGCTTATGAGCTGGCTAAGGAACATGGATATACCTTTATCCATCCTTTTGACGATCTGGCGGTAGCTACCGGTCAGGGGACCATTGCCATGGAAATTTTCAAGGAGCTTCCGCTGGTGGATTATATTCTGGTCCCGGTGGGGGGCGGCGGTCTTGCCACCGGCGTATCTACTCTGGCAAAGCTGTTAAATCCCAAGATCAAGGTGATCGGTGTGGAGCCGGAAGGGGCAAGCTGTTTAAAGGCTTCTCTGGAAGCGGGAAAGGTAGTCACCTTAGAGAATGTGAGCACCATTGCAGACGGCACGGCGGTAAAGACGCCGGGCACCCAGATCTTTCCATATCTGGCTAAAAACCTGGATGATATCATGACTGTTCCGGATGCGGAGCTGGTGGTAGCCTTTCTTGACATGGTGGAGAACCATAAGATGGTAGTGGAAAATTCAGGACTTTTGACGGCAGCGGCATTAAAGCACCTGAATGTGAAAAATAAGAAAGTGGTAGCTATTTTAAGCGGCGGAAATATGGACGTGATCACCATGTCATCGGTGGTGCAGCAGGGGCTTATCATGAGAGACCGTATTTTCACGGTATCGGTGCTTTTGCCGGATAAGCCGGGTGAGCTGAGCCACGTATCGGATGTGATCGCCAAGGAAAGCGGAAACGTGATCAAGCTGGAACACAATCAGTTCATCTCCATCAACAGGAGTGCGGCAGTGGAACTCCGCATTACCATGGAGGCATTTGGAACGGACCATAAGAACCAGATTATTGCGGCGTTGGAAAAGAACGGATATAAACCCAAGCTTGTCAGGACAAATATCTAAAAGGAGAGTAAGATGCGGGGAAAACTGGAAAAGTATTTTTGTATTACCTGTGGAACTTTTTTTTTCGGTATGGCGTTGAGCCTCTTTATAGATCCCAATGATTTTGCGCCGGGAGGGGCTTCCGGGCTTGCCATTATCTTAAACAGGCTGCTTCCCTTAGAAACGGGTACGCTGTATATGCTGATCAATATCCCCATCATGATATTCGGGGCATGGAAGTTCGGCGGAAAATTTATTGCCGCCACTTTGTATGCCACCTTTATGTCCTCTGTTTTTACCAATCTGTTCCAGCGTCTTCCAGCCCTGACGAGGGAGCCCCTTCTTGCGTCGGTCTTCGGCGGCGCGCTGGTGGCCTTCGGCATGGGGCTGGTGCTTCGCACGGGAGCCACTACCGGCGGAACGGATGTGATCGTGAAGTATTTAAGACAGCAAAATCCCCATTTAAAGACAGGAACATTGTTTCTATTTGTGGACGGCGTGGTGATCGGGCTCAGCGGCATTGTGTTCAGGAACGTGGAGACGGTGCTTTACAGCATCCTTTCCATCACGGTGAGCTCCCTTGTGATGGATATGGTGCTTTACGGCAGGGATGAGGCGAAAATGATCTACATCGTCAGCGACCATTATGAGAAGATCGCAGGGCGGATCCTGGAGGAAGTGGACATCGGGGTGACATATTTAAAAGGGATGGGCGCTTATGAAATGAAGGACAAGCAGGTGATCATGTGCGTGGTGAAAAAGCCCTCCGCATATAAGGTGGAGGAAATTGTGAAGCAGGAAGACGCGGCGGCATTTATGATCATTTCCAGTGCATCGGAAATCTATGGGGAAGGCTATAAGAGCTATTTTGGCGAGAAACTGTAAATGCAATATGAAAACAAAAAGAAGGGAAGGACGTAGACATGAAATTTAAAGACATGCCATACAAGCGTGTGGAAAAGGATGAGGTGGAGAAGGCGTTTGCCCGGATCGTGGAAGAATTTAAGGCAGCAGCTTCCGGGGAGGAACAGTTTGAGGTCCACAAGAAATTTTATAAGCTGAAGGATGATATTGAAACCAACATCACAGTGGCAAATATCCGCCATGATGTGGATACGACAGATTCCTTTTACGATGGGGAAAAGAATTATTACGATGAGATCAGCCCTATCATCAGCAATCTGGAAATTGCTTACCAGAAGCTGCTTTACGAGTCGCCTTACAGGGCGTATCTTGAGAGCAAGATCGGACCGGTGGCATTTAAGAGCATGGAGCTGAATTTTAAATCCTTTGACGAGAAGCTGATCCCGCTTATGCAGGAAGAGAACAACCTTGTGACAAGCTACAATAAGCTGATCGCCGGTGCGAAGATTGACTGGGAGGGTGAAACCTTGAACCTTTCTCTGATGACGCCTTATCTCACCAGTGCAGACAGGGATGTGCGTATCCGGGCATGGGAGAAGTTCACAGCCTTTTTTGAGGAGAATGCCGGGGAGCTGGACGAGATCTTTGACAAGCTGGTGAAAAACCGCACGGCGCAGGCGAAGGAGCTTGGTTACGAGAATTATGTGGAACTGGGCTATTACCGTATGAACCGGAATTGTTACGGAAAAGAGGAAGTGGAAAAGTTCCGCAGCCAGGTGAAGGAGGTATGGGTTCCCTTTGTGGCAAAGCTTCATGAGAGAAGAAGGCAGAGGCTGGGGTTAGAAAAGCTTACCTTCTATGATGAGAAGGTTTATTTTAAGGAGGGCAACCCGGCGCCTGTGGGAACGCCGGAAGAAATTTTGCAGGCAGGCCAGAAAATGTATTCCGAGCTTTCTGCGGAGACAAAAGAGTTTTTTGACTTTATGATGGAGAATGAGCTTTTTGACGTGCTTGGAAGGAAGACCAAGAGGGCAGGCGGCTACATGACCTATCTGCCGAATTATAATGCGCCTTTTGTTTTCGCCAATTTCAATGGAACCAGCGGTGATGTGGATGTGATCACCCATGAATGCGGTCATGCGTTCCAAGGATTTATCAGCGGGAAGGATCCCATCAAGGAGCATGCGGATATCACCATGGAGACGGCGGAGATCCATTCCATGTCCATGGAGTTTTTCACGGAAGGGTGGATGGAACTGTTCTTTGGCGACAGGAAAAATGATTACATTGACATGCATTTGGAAGACAGCGCGGCGTTTATCCCTTACGGCTGCATGGTAGACGAGTTCCAGCATATCGTCTATGAAAACCCGGATATGACGCCGGATGAGAGAAATGCTGCATGGAGCAAGCTGGAGAAGGAATATAAGCCTCATCTGGATTATGTGGGAAACAAGCGTTTTGGCGAGGGCGGTTACTGGCAGAGACAGCTCCATATTTACAATTATCCTTTTTATTATATTGATTACTGTCTGGCACAGACCTGCGCATTGCAGTATAAGGTGTGGATGGACGAGGATTATCAGGCTGCATGGAACAGCTATTTGAAGCTTTGCGGGCTTTCGGCAAGTGATTTTTATGTTAATATGCTGAAAGAGGTAGGGTTAAAGCTGCCTTTTGAGGACGGCTGCATGAAGGAAATGGCAGAGAAACTCCAGAAAAAGATTGGCTGAGCAAAAAAAATTTGCAGGATTTCATGAAAGTAGTTGAAAAATATCACTTTTTATATTAAACTGGAAAAGAATTATAACGCGAAAATTTCAGGAGGAGCATTTTTATGATTTCTGCAGGTGATTTCAGAAATGGTATTACAATTGAGTTAGATAATAATGTTTATCAGATAATTGAGTTCCAGCATGTGAAACCCGGAAAGGGGGCAGCATTTGTCAGAACGAAATTAAAAAATATTAAAAGCGGCGGCGTAGTGGAAAAGACTTTCAGACCAACTGAAAAGTGTCCTCAGGCACGTATTGACAGGAAGGATATGCAGTATCTGTATTCAGACGGAGACCTGTATAACTTTATGGATGTTGAGACTTACGACCAGGTTGCATTAAATGCCGAAACAGTCGGTGATGCATTGAAGTTCGTAAAGGAAAACGAAATGGTTAAGATCTGTTCCCATAACGGAAGTGTATTTTCTGTAGAACCTCCTTTATTCGTAGAACTGGAGATTACAGATACAGAACCCGGGTTTAAGGGAGACACGGCAACAGGCGCTACCAAGCCTGCGACGGTTGAAACCGGAGCTACTGTTTATGTTCCTTTATTCGTAGACATGCATGATGTGATCAAGATCGATACCAGGACAGGAGAATACCTTTCCAGAGTATAATTCATCATTCAAACTGAAACAAGCCTAAAAGACAATGAACATGATTCATTGTCTTTTTTTTCATGCGCACGGGGCAGAAAGGTATATGCTGCTTTGCAGCCTGCCCCGGCGCGATTTCCATATTGGGAAAACTGCATCTGAAATTTAATTCATATCAAAAGAAAGAGGTATTCTATGAACAACAAATCTATTGAATTCACATCGTTTACGCAAAGCATTCTATCTGATATCAGGGAAAGGCTTGGTAAGGATTACACAGTATTTTCACATACGGTTAAGAAAAACAACGGAGTGGAGCTGACGGGGATCGTATCCAGAAAGGAAGGCTGCAATACATCGCCGTCTGTTTACATCAATGAACTTTATCATGAAAATATGACGGAAACGGAAGTGGAAGAAGCGGCGGAGCAGGTATATGCGGCTTTGAAAAAGGCAGAAATAACCGAAAATATTGATTTTTCGGATTTCTCGGATTATGAAAAGGTGAAAACGAGAATAGCGGTAAAGCTGGTCAATGCAGAAAGGAACAAGGAGCTTTTGGCTGAAATCCCTCATATGCCGTTTCTTGACCTGGCTTTGGTGGTGTATTACCCCGTACAGGAATTGCCTTTTGAAGGAAAAGCGGCTATTTTGATCTATCATTCCCACAGGGAGGTCTGGAAGGTTGAAACGGATGAGCTGTTAAGGACGGCTATTGCAAATACGCCAAAGCTTTTTCCGGGAAAGATTGAAAGCATGGACAGCATCATGCGGCAGATTTTTGCCGTTGATTCCGGCGAATCTGTTGCCGAAGGGCTGCAGAAGCTTGGAATTTGCGATGAGGAGGAGCTGGAAGCATTGATCCCGCCGATTCAGATGGTGCAGAAAAACAGAATTCCTATGTATGTGCTTTCAAACGAGCAGAAGCTGTACGGAGCGGTGAGCATACTTTATCCTGATATTTTAAAAAAATTTACAAAAAAAATTGATCAGGATTGCTATATTTTGCCAAGCTCTATCCATGAAGTGATCCTTGTGCCTGCAAGTACTGTGGCTGATGAGAAAGAACTTCGGGAAATTGTGACAGATATCAACAGGACTCAGGTGGCGGAAGATGAGGTTTTGGCGGATAGTGTTTATTATTACAATCGCAGTTTGGATAGAATTATGTTGATTTAAAAAGAAAATTTGGATGTTTACACTTTTTTTATAATTGTCGGACTAGACAATTTCGAGGTCATGTGATATGATATTCAAGGTGATGTAACAAATTTGTAATATTTTAATCCTATGCACCCGTAGTCTAACGGATAGAACGAAGGCCTCCGACGCCTTTAATGCAGGTTCGATTCCTGTCGGGTGCATT
>ERZ808054.786-NODE-786-length-23974-cov-4.831485_pt1 | contig 23974 bp, 31 predicted proteins | sample MGYA00380201_ERZ808054 | MGnify/ENA primary metagenome ERZ808054 (study PRJEB31490, sample SAMN06133419) | mouse gut metagenome | isolation source: Z5_2 | host: mice | place: China: Chengdu | collected 2015-05 ...
ACTGAAAGCGGATTTTTAGATTGTGCCCAAAAATTCTATAGCCTAGGCATTGTTTTAATCCGGGATATTTCATCCACTATACGAACTCCCTTCCCTCACTAATTAAGAAATTGACTGCTGTTTAGCAATTATTGAGTAGTTTCCCTGCTCTTTTTTTTATACAATATTTTATATAACGCCAGTGTAAATAGTAACTATGCAAAAAAACATGTCATATATCTATAAAATGTTTGGTTGTACTTATGGTGAAAGTTTACTATAATAAAGATATGTAAGAAAAAAGGAGGGTTATCATGCTGTACATAGGTGTTGATTTGGGTACCAGTGCGGTCAAATTGCTTTTGATGGACGGAGAAGGCAGGATTCAGAAGATTGTGTCCAGAGAGTATCCTATTTATTTTCCGAATCCGGGCTGGTCGGAGCAAAAGCCGGAGGACTGGTTTGCGCAGACCATGGAGGGGATTAAGGAACTGGTTTCGGATGCGGATGCAAGTCAGGTTGCCGGAATCAGTTTTGGCGGTCAGATGCACGGGCTTGTTATTTTGGACAAAGAGGATCAGGTGATCCGCCCGGCGCTTTTATGGAATGACGGAAGGACCTTTGAGGAATGCGATTATTTAAATAATGTCGTTGGAAAAGATAAGCTTTCCGAATATACAGCAAATATTTCGTTTACCGGTTTCACTGCACCTAAGATTCTGTGGGTGAAAAATAAGGAGCCGGAGAATTTTGCAAAAATTGCTAAGATCATGCTTCCCAAAGATTACATTGCTTACAAGCTGACAGGGGTTCACTGTACGGATGTTTCCGACGCGTCCGGCATGCTGCTTTTGGATGTGAAGAATCGCTGTTGGTCGAAGGAAATGTGTGATATTTGTGGAATCACGGTAGATATGCTCCCGAAACTTTACGAGAGTTATGAATGTGTCGGAACGGTGACGGCAGAAATTGCCAAAGAGCTTGGACTCCCTGAGAATGTCAAGGTAGCGGCAGGCGCGGGGGATAACGCGGCAGCGGCAGTGGGAACCGGGACGGTAGGGGAAGGAATGTGCAATATTTCCCTGGGAACCAGTGGAACTATTTTTATTTCATCCAAAACCTTCGGTGTGGATAAATTCAATGCCCTTCATGCGTTTGCCCATGCGGACGGAAATTATCATTTGATGGGCTGCATGCTCAGCGCGGCATCCTGCAACAAATGGTGGATGGAAGATATCATTGGAACGGACAAGTATAGTGAGGAGCAGAAGGATATCACCAGACTGGGCGAGAACCATGTTTATTTCCTGCCTTACCTGATGGGGGAAAGGTCGCCTCACAATAATCCCAATGCAAGGGGAACCTTTATCGGTATGACCATGGATACATCCAGAGCAGACATGACTCAGGCAGTGCTGGAAGGAGTTGCCTTTGCTCTCCGTGATTCTCTGGAAGTGGCGAAGTCACTGGGAATCAAGCTGGAGCGGACGAAAATCTGTGGCGGCGGTGCCAAAAGTCCTCTGTGGAAAAGGATGATCGCAAATATTTTGAACCTGAAGGTAGACGTGATCGAGAGCGAGGAGGGTCCTGCCCTCGGCGGGGCTATGCTGGCAGCAGTTGCCTGCGGGGAATACGAAAATGTGGAGGCAGCCGCAGAAAAGATTGTTAAGATCATTGATACGGTAGAGCCGGAGCCGGAGCTGGTAGAGAAGTATGAGGCAAGATACCAGCAGTTTAAGGAAATTTATCCTGCCTGTAAGCCTTTATTTGAGATCATAAAGTAAAGGAAGCATATGTAAAGCAAGGAAACTCTTTAATTAGGAAAGGAAATCAGTATGAAGATTTATAATGTTGCGGATGAACGTTTCAAAAAATATGGAAAGGTAGTAAAGAATATAGACTTTTCAGAGTTGGTCAAGACTATGGAAGCATCCACGCCGCTCCCGGAGGATGTGGAGTATGTTCCAAGTGTTGCCTGTCTGGAGGAGCTTCCGGTGATGCAGGAGCTGACGGTTAAGACTTATGGCGAGCTTCCGATCCAGATTGGATATTGTAATGGGCATAATTCCATGTTAAATGCTCTTGAATACCACAGAAACTCTGAAATTAACGTGGCAGCTACGGATGCGGTCTTGATGCTGGGAAGCCAGCAGGATATTACTGAAGATTTTACTTATGACACTTCTTTGGTGGAAGCGTTTCTGGTGCCTAAAGGAACAGCAGTTGAAGTTTATGCAACCTCTCTGCATTATGCACCCTGTGGTGTGGACGGTGCAGGATTTAAGGTTGCGATTGTTCTTCCCAAGGGAACCAATCTGGATCTGGACAAGGAGCACGCAGGCGGAGAGGATGGTCATTTGACGGCAAAAAACAAATGGCTTCTTGGTCATCCGGAAGGCGGGCTGCCGGAAGGAAGTCCGATGGGGCTCGTAGGGAAAAATCTTTGCGTGAACGAGTAAAAATTCCATCTGTGCGGTTGGAACTGCGATTTGTGGCAGTCCGCCCCGCAAGTTTTGCAAAACTTGTCAGCAAATTGTCAGCCGCAGCGAAAGAAGCTGCTCCTGATAAGGATATATTTTTCATTATTAAAACAGGAGGATTGAAAAATGAACAATTTACCCAAAGTGAAAATCGGAATCGTTGCGGTCAGCCGTGACTGTTTCCCGGAATCTCTGTCCGTTAACAGAAGAAAAGCGCTGGTGGAGGCGTACAAGGCAAAATATGATGTTACAGATATCTATGAGTGCCCGATCTGCATCGTGGAAAGCGAGATTCATATGGTTCAGGCACTGGAGGATATCAAAAAGGAAGGTTGTAATGCACTTTGCGTATATCTTGGGAACTTTGGTCCTGAAATTTCCGAGACACTTCTTGCGAAGCATTTTGACGGACCGTCCATGTTCATTGCGGCGGCAGAAGAGTCACAAAATGATCTGGTTGGCGGACGCGGCGATGCTTATTGCGGTATGCTGAATGCAAGCTACAACTTAAAGCTCCGCAACATTAAGGCGTATATCCCTGAGTATCCGGTTGGAACTGCTGAGGAATGTGCAGATATGATCAACGAGTTTGTTCCTATTGCAAGAGCAATCGTTGGGTTAAAGAGCCTGAAGATCATCAGCTTTGGTCCCAGACCGCTGAACTTCCTTGCTTGTAATGCACCTATTAAGCAGCTTTACAACCTGGGCGTTGAGATTGAGGAAAACTCTGAGCTGGATCTGTTTGAAGCTTTCAATAAGCATGAAGGTGATGAGAGAATTCCTGCAAAGGTGAAAGAAATGGAAGAAGAGCTGGGCGAAGGCAATCAGAAGCCTGAGATTTTATCTAAACTGGCTCAGTATGAATTGACACTGCTTGACTGGATCGAGGCGCACAAGGGTTATCGCGAGTATGTTGCAATTGCCGGAAAATGCTGGCCTGCTTTCCAGACTCAGTTTGGTTTTGTTCCCTGCTACGTAAACAGCCGTCTGACAGGTATGGGAATCCCTGTATCCTGCGAGGTTGATATTTACGGATGCCTGAGCGAGTTCATTGGTACCGCCGTAAGTGATGATGTGGTTACTTTGCTGGATATCAATAACAGCGTTCCGGCTGACATGTACGAGGAATCCATTAAGGGTAAATTTGACTATACCCATAAGGATACCTTTATGGGCTTCCATTGCGGAAATACCTGTTCCAGAAAGCTTGCTTTCTGCAGCATGAAGAACCAGATGATCATGGCAAGATCCCTGCCGGTGGAGGTTACCAACGGAACTCTGGAGGGAGATATTATACCTGGTGATATCACTTTCTACCGTCTCCAGTCCACAGCAGACAACAAGCTTCGTGCTTACATTGCACACGGCGAGGTTCTTCCGGTAGCAACAAAGTCCTTTGGTGGCATTGGCGTGTTTGCAATTCCTGAAATGGGCCGTTTTTACCGCCATGTCCTGATTGAAGGCAACTATCCTCACCATGGCGCTGTTGCATTTGGCCATTATGGGAAAGCGCTGTATGAAGTATTTAAGTATATCGGTGTGGAACTGGATGAGATTGGATTTAACCAGCCGAAGGGAATGCTGTATAAGTCAGAGAATCCCTTTGCATAAATTTTTAATCAGCTTGTTTAGTCAGGTTGGAAATCCAACTTGACTAAGCAAGCTAAACAAGAAATTAATTGAGAAAACGAATTTCTTCCATCTCATCTCCCATAAGAAGCGCCACAACCTTTTCTGGTTCAATAACCTTGGAAAAGCGAGTGGTATTAATATATTCTCCATTCGGATCAAAGCTTTCCGACAAGGATATTCCCGGATTATTGTCAATAACGCTTCCGTCCTGATATTTTACGCCATTGATCATCATGGGACGGAGGGTATCAAGCTGCATCAGATCTACGCCCTGTGAGGTTTCCAGGGTCTTGATATCTTCGCCTTTGCAGGTGAGGGTCACGGTGAGGGGAGAGAGCTCTATGGTCTGTACGTAAACAGGGCAGCCGGCAATGGTATAGGTATCGTTGACCTCAACCGTGGTCATTTTGGATGGATGGACGGAAAGGGGGAAATCCCAGCTCCCTTCTACCAGAGGCGTGTCCGGTCCTACCTTTTCCCCTTGTTTGTTGAAGGAGACAAAGCGGATGTTCATATTCAGGTCGCTGGTGTCTGGGTTCATCTTGGTTCCATAGATTTAAAAATACCGGCTGTTCGACACTTCCTGATCATTGTTACCTACAAAGCCCCATCCCATAGCACAAAAAGGATCTTCCGCGCCATTATAATCAATATTCATGCTCAGCGCATTGTTTTCATCGATCATTGTTCCGTCCTGGGCGGTCACATCGAAGAGGGCATAGAAGCAATGGCTGTCCTGAACGGTCTGGATTAAGCTGATGGTGATGCCGCTGTCGGTGACACTTTGCAGACCTTCCTGCGCTACCTGTTCCATGACAAGATGGTTCTGTAGGGGTTCGTCGGATTCAAATACTTCGGCAGCCCTTTCATTCCACTTAAATAAACCTGCGGCACCTGCCGTCATGCCCATAGCTCCCGCCAGGGCAGCAGCAAGCAGAATCATAGTGCGTTTTTTCATTTTATTTGATTTTTTCATAGTATATTCCTCTCTTTCTTCTAAACCATCTAACGTTTTGATCATCATTTGGTGGATTGTGTCAGGTACTTCCGGAAATTGATCTTTCCATTCATTTGGCTTCATAGGCATACCCTCCTGTCAGTTTTTCCTTCATCATCATTCTGCCTCTGTACAGCCGGTTTTTTACGGCGCCCGGAGATATTTTCAGCAGCTGGCTGATTTCTTTGACTGAAAAATCTTCAATATAAAACAGCACAAAGGGAATTTGATAATCTTTAGGCAGTTCTTTTAGTGTCATGAGTACCTCGGAATCTTCCAGCCGGGGCGGAGTGACGGCGGACTGTTCATAGGCTTCGTCATAAGGAACCTGATTTTTCCGCTGGCGGATGACCTGGTTGCATTCATTGATCAAAATCCGGATGATCCATGTTTTGAAATATTTTTCATTTTTCAAAGTATGTAGTTTTTCAAAGGCGTGCAATACAGCATTTTGCATGGCATCCTTGCAATCATCTTCGTGGTTTAAAATGGTGATCGCAATGTGGTACATGCTCTTTTCTGCATGCAATACCTCTGTTGTGAATTGTTCCTTATTCATTTTTGAGTTGCTCCTGCAAGATTATGAATTATGGTAAACATCAAATAAACCGGCCGTTTCTTATTCAGTTTACATTGATTAGATGAACCAGCAAAGAAAAAGGTCACAAAATAAAAGAAAATTTTTTAAGATGGTCGTTTGGTGCAATGAGATCCTTAATTTTTTACAGGCGGCTAAAGAAAGCTTTCCAAGGCACCGATATATTTTTTGCAGGAAGGAATGGGAAATCAATATGGCAGAATGGACGCAGGAGAGGATCTTCCGCATTGCAATGGAACAATCCGCCATTGATCTTTGCTGTAAGCCGGAAGACTTTTTAAAGGAAGAAAATGTGATCGTATATTCCGGCATAAGAGAAGGTTACCGAAGGTATCTGAAGCTTCCGTTTTTTTGTGATCTGACAGCTTATGGCAATAACGTGGTAGCTTCCGTTGATCCAAGGGCAGAACAGATTGTCAGGGATTATATAGAACGTTATGGGAAGGTGCATTGCTTTGAGACACCTAATATGCATGTGCTGGATGATGCGTTCAGGCAGTTTGGGTACCGGATTTGTTTCATGGCAGAGTATTTTTTACCAGAGCTTTCGTTGTTAAAGCCGCTTCCGTGTGAATACGAGCTTCGGGTTTTACATGCGGAAGATTTTGGAACATTGTATACCAGGCAGTGGAGCAATGCGTTATGCGAGGACAGAAAAGAGCTGGATGTGCTTGGCGTAGGCGCATATGATGACGGAAAGCTGATCGGGCTTGCAGGCTGTTCCGCAGACGGCGGACAAATGTGGCAGATCGGTGTGGATGTTTTGAAGGAGTACCGGCATCAGGGAATCGCGGCATCACTGACAAGCGCTCTTGCGATGGAAATTTTAAAGAGGGATAAAGTTCCTTTTTATTGCGCGGCATGGTCCAATATTCCATCAGTGCGGAACGCAATCAGGTCAGGATTTCGCCCGGCATGGGTGGAGATGACTGCAAAAGAGGAATCCTATATAAAGGAATTAAATAGCGGAGGGAAAGGATGAATACAAGAATCAGTTCATTAATCACACAAAACAGGCTGCTCAGCCAGGCGAGAAGCAGGGCAAATGGCAGCAGTGCAGGCATGGCATCCGCTTTGGCACAAAGCGGCGGCAGTTCGGATAAGACGAATGCGGTTTTGAATGCAATGAAGAAAAAGCCCGATTCTTTAAGTGAAACAGACCAAAGCCAGAAGGAAGCCTACACGGTAGTAAAAAAGACCGCAGAAAATATTAAAAAACATGCGGAAAGGCTGCTGGCTTGGCCGGAGAAATCCCTGGATGAAATGACAGATGAGGAAAAGACATCCTACAAAAAGGATGTGGCGGATGAGATTTCCAGCCTGATCGTCAATTATAATGATATGATGACGGGAATGTCGGAGGCAGGAGGCAATGTAAATCAGGTTTATATGAGCCAGATGCGTGGTTATTTTAAGAATGCCCAGAAACAGCTTGAGGAGCTGGGGATCACAGCGGATTCCAATGGAAAGCTGTCCTTTGATAAAGAAAAGCTTACAAATGCGGATGCAGAGAAGGTCAAGGAAGTGCTGGGAAGCAAGGGAACTTTTATTGATGATATTGGAAAAAGAGCAGACAATGTCATTTCCAATGCAGAAACCAACCTTGCAGTGTTAAATAAGAGCCAGTATGCAGGAAATTATACCTATAATCAGCATGGAAGCGATATTTTTGAAGCGTTGACAAGTGGAAGCAAATATAATTATAAAGGCTAAGCTGCCGCAGAATGTAGTGAAAACTGCGAATCGGATTGATCAAGTCAGACGAAAATCAGGGCTGTCTAGGAAGACAGCCCTGATTTTATCATTTCATTTACCTCTTGGCGAAGCCGGAGTAAATAGGTTTCACTTTGCGGGTATTCATCGAAGGTTACGGTTTCTCTATTAATAAGCTTCAGCACGCTTTCTCTTCCCGCCAGCTTTTCCAGTACGGTAAATGCCAGATAGTCTGACATAGCTTCGTCCATCAGCATCTGGCGCATGGAGCCTTCCGGTTCTCCGCTTTCTCCCGGATAGACTAAAAAGGGATCGCCGGAGGGGAATGCACCGGCTGCATCCGTACTCTGATACGGATTGATGGGAAAGCGGGAAAGCTGGGAATTATAAAAATTGTAGCCCCAGTGGAGAAACCCGTCCAATTGATATTTATAAAGCAGCGTTCCCAGAATCCGGGTGCGGTATCCGGGCTGGACAATAAAGCGGTTGGGAACATCGACGCATTGCGAGGTGCAATAATAGCACCATAAGCGTTCCGGGCGTTTTTCAAGAAAAGGCTTGATTTCATTCACTGCACAAACCGGTTCCTGTACCAGCCCTTCCTGATAAAAACGGTAGTTGGATAAGGCGTCAATAACCTTGCAGCCTTCCAGATCCCCGGCTATGCCTTCACGAGCCTTGCGGTAGGACTCCAGGTGTTCCATAGAAGGCTCATCGGAAATGTGAAAATAGGTTTTATCCAGTAAATGGAGCGTTTTCAGTTCTTGCTTTAAAGCAGGTAAAAACTGATGAAGAAATTCCAGGTATTCTGCACCGGCTGCATCTGTATCCCAGCCGAAGATCTGCTGGCAGGTTCCGTCCTTGACAGCCATGATCTTTGGAGCGGCTTTTGCGCCCCACTGGGTGAAAAGATGAGAAATCTCAAAATATTCTACCCCGCATTCCAATGCCATTTTTATCCACCGGTGCAAATTGGCAAAGCCGAATATATATTTCCCATCTGAAACGGTGATATCCACAAGCTGCACAGTGGGCCGTTCTTCTCCAATAGCAGTGTCAAGGGGAGGGGTGAACACCGGGGTAAGCAGCATATTGCATTTATGCTTTACAGCCGATCTTACGAAAGCTTTCACGATCTCCCAGTATTTTTCCGAGAAGACTTCTACATGGTAATAAGTTGCCAGACAATCACTGTGAAACCATTCCGTATGGGGAAGCTGGAGTCTGGGAAGAGGCATGTCGAGTATCTCGCAGGTGATCTCTGTTTCACAGAGTACATTACCGTTCGTTTCCAGCTTCAGCTTCACCGGATAGGAACCGGCATCCAGCTTATCGTCCGTTTCCAGATCGATCCACAGGCATCTCCATTGTCCGGATATCAGCGGAAATCCATATGGAGGAATTTCGCTTAGCCGATCAGGATACATGCCCGGTTTGGCAGTCAGATACCCGCTGTCACGCTTTAGGTGGCAGGGGTATTCACAGGGAACCAGATTTACCATGCGTACATGAATCTTGTCCGCTATGGGAGACTGCACGCTGATATGTCCGTATTCTTTTCCCATTTCCTTCCAATAATAAGCAATCTGGAAGGACAGGGTTTCTCCTTTTAATCCGGTTAATTTTTTTTCTTCCAGTTCTGCAAGGTTTGCCCCATCGGAAAAAACCTTGCATATGGAAGATATGATCTTATATTCAAAATTCATGGCTTCTCTTTTCTTCATAATATGAAAATTTTCTATGTATATCGTTTCCGTTATAAACAACTATGAGTACAAGACAGCTCGTCCATTTTGTGCCACGCCGATATAGGTCTTTCCGGTGTTAAGCTGGATCTCATTGCCGTTGTCGTCATAATATCTGGTGGGGGAGTAGTCGGAGGTCTTTTCCCATGTGATATGGATGCCCCGCCCCTTGGTAAAGTAGTAACCGTCTCCTGTGGAATCGATGGTCTGGAAGGCAAGATAACCTTTAGCGTCACGCTTAGACCATTTGGTGTTCTGGATGATCACGTTGGCAAAGGCGAGCTGTGCTCCGTTCAATCCATCAGTCTGCGCGCCGCCATGAATATTTTTTGCATAAAGACCGGTTTCCGGGTTATAGGTAAAAAAGCTTTTTGTATAAGTGAAAATATTGGAAAGGTCGATCACATTGCCGGGAATGGCGCCCGCATATTGCTCCAGAGTATTGATTCCTTCTGCAAATTTAAAGTGGGATGCATTGTAATAATCCGGTCTAACAGACAGGGAGTAGCCAAGTGCATTGCAGGCATTGGTGATACCCTCGCCGTTTATGTATGCATTGTGGGGGGCTTTACGGTCCGGGGTGCGGAAAAAGTAACCGGAGCCGGGTCTTTCACCGCCGGTGCCGTATTCGCTGGTGCCGGACAGGTTGTTGATATCCGGTGCGGTGATCCGGTCTGCCATGTAATAAACACCGCCGAAATGTACCAGAATAGGATCCCATTCGGTGGCGATGGAGATATAATAGTCACGGCAGCTCCGGATATTTCCGATGCGGGTAAGTCCCTGCCAATCGTCAATGATTGCCATCTGGCGGGAAATTTCCCCTTCTTCCATGATCTCGTAAAGTACTTTGGCATTACTGATTCCATAAGAAGGCTGTGCGGCCTTGTCCGTCGGCATCATTACGGCGATGGGACGCAGAGATGCCTGGGCAGCAGGAATCATCTCATTGGTATAAATGCTGCGTACCTGTTCATCTGCCAGTACCTTGTCACTTTCAGTAACGAAAGGGGCAAGAAGTACAGCAGAAGCGAGAACGCCAGCTGCAAGTGCAGCAGCGGATAAGCGTTTGATCAGTGTTTTTTGTTTCATAAAAATCCTCCCAATTTGTTATTTGTATTGGTTACTATTCGCAGTAACTGTTGTTGCATAGATTATAGCAAACGCATTGGAATGTGTAAAGGTCAGCGTTTACAACAAAAAAAGGGCGTTTGATGCCATTATCCTATAGGAAATGGAAAGATGTGCCGATATGAAATATAAGAAAAGGGGGTTTGGGGAATGAAAGTAAATCAGACAATTTTTATGGGTGATGATAAGCTCCGTGCAAGGCATGGTCATGAAGATCCGCAGAAGCAGTCGGACAGGAAGACGGTTTTTGCAGGGGGATTAAAGAAGGTGATAGATCCGATCCAGCAGAAAAAGGAGCAGGCCAAGAAGCAGGCGATGAAGATCGTTGGCGATACATGGGCAAATGACCGGAAGCTGGCTGATGACCTTGATTCGAGGAGAGAGAAGGTCAGGGAATATCAGGAAGCGATCGGTGCAGCAAATGATGAGCTATTGGAGATCAAAAAGAAGCGCGCACAGTTCCGCGAGGATATGGAAATTGCAGAGGATTCCCAGGAGGAGCAGGATCTTAAGCTTTTGGAAAAGGAAATTGATTCCCGTAAGCCGGGAAGTGATATTCATCTTACGGACGAAGAGCGGGAGCGGATTAAGCAGATCAGGGCAAACGGTCTCACGGAATATCAGGAGCGGTCATTGGCAATGAAAAATGGCGGTGCTCTCTATGAGACGGAAATTGAAGAGGCATCACGGAAGATGCAGGGCGAGAATGCAGCCATTGAATCTATTGAGCTGGAGCGTCTGAAAAAGGATCCTATGGTGGGGGCACAGAAGGCTGCTGACGAGATCATGGAACAAGCCGGCGATCAGATCATAGGCATGCTGATGGAAGAAGCCAAGGATCACGTTGATGAGGAGATGGAAGAAAAGAAAGAAGCTGCTGAAAAAGCCGAGGAGAAAAAGAAAGAGGAAGAAGAAAAGGCAGAAAAGAAGGACGAAAAGGAAGCCCAGGAAGAGCAGTTCAGAGAACAGATCAAAGCTTCCACTGAATTGGTGACGAAATCCGATGAGCTTCTGGATGATATCCAGAGGGAAGTGAAAAAGATCCTGGATGAGATGAAGCTTTTGGAGGAGGATTTAAAAGGCGCCGCTGTAGATACAGTGGGCTAAGACAATTCATAGCTGATGGAATTCTGGTCAAAGAATTTCACCATATAGGTATCCCAGATCTGGTCTGGTGTCTTGTCGGGAATAAAGGTATGGAAAGCGGTGGCAGTGATGCAGGTAAGCATACTGCCATCGTATTTTATATTCAGTACAAATGCCTTCAGGTCATTTAAAGTCACTGCTGATTCATTTTCCTTCAAAAGCGTTTCTGCAAGCTCCGGTTTCAGGTGCAGCACCAGCTTAAAGCACACGGGAGTCCGCTTGCCCTTGATCAAATCAAAGCATAAGCTGCGCATGTCCTGCCACATGGAAAATTCATAGGGCGGGATGGTGCCTTCATCATTTAAATCGCCGGTAAAGAAATCCTTGTTGATGCGCCCATCAATCAAAAAAGTATTGTAGGTGGTGATGGAAGCTTCCGCTAAGAGAAAAGTGTCAAAAGCGCTGCTTCCCAGCAGGCGGACCATAAAGGTTTTCAGTTCTTTTATTTTAAATGCTTTCATGGGGACTCCTTTTGAGGATAAATTCTGCAGTAAATGACAATTATATCCGGTAATACTACTATATTTTTCATTCTTTAATAATATCTAGTTCTGTTAGATTAATGCCTGATGCGGTTAATATGATCTTTAATGCTGTATAGCGTCTTTTCATCTTTTTATACACTTCAGAGTCCTTTTCACAGCATATCATATAATCTTGTAATCGTTCAAATTCCTCAACATTTCTCTGCATCATTTCTTTTTCAGTCATTTCCAGCACCATCCTTTTACCGCTTTTATATTATAGAAGCAACTACGATTTACTATTATGTTTATTTCATTATAGCGGTTTTACAGGAAAGTGTAAAGCCTGTTTCCCTAAGATACCAGATCGGACCGTGATAAATGGGATTAAGCAATACAGATTGAATTTCAGCATTATTTATGATACATTTAAAATGTAGTATTATGTATTGTCATGGAGGGAAAGTTGTGGAAAAAAATGATCAGGATCCATTTTGCGGTATGGAGATGTGCCATAACATGGAAGATTGGGCGTACATTATAAGCAGTTTGAGCAGCTTGTTTTTTTCTGTTTATTATGTGAATCTGGAAAATGGTACCTTCCGTACTGTTACTCAGCTTAATCAGGCGGGAGATTTGCTGGGGGATGAGGTGAATTATGAAGCGGCATTAAGCATTTATGCAAGTCACTTTATTCACCCGGATGACAGGGGGGCATACTTGAGCGCCATGAGTTTGCAGAATCTGCAAAACAGTCTGCGGTGGTGGCAGCCTCAGGTAGCGTTTGAATACCGCAAGTTGTCTAAAGAACCGGATGCCGGATCGGAGGACTGGAGCTGGACACGTGCTTTAGCTGTGCTTGCCCGCAGAGGGGAAGACGATCTGCCCAAAACGGCAGTATATGTGGAACAGGATATTACCGAAGGCAGGCAGGTTTAAGCCATTGGCTGCGGTTACATAGTAGGATGAGAGGAACTTTCATGGATAAGATTTTGGTGATCGATGACAGTGTGGTACAGAGCAGTTTTTTGCGTTCGATTCTGGTGGATAATTATGAGGTCACTATTTGCAATACTGCAAAGGAAGGGATGAAGGCAGCCGAAGAAGGGGAATACTCCCTGATCCTGTTGGACGTGGTCATGCCGGATATGGATGGCTTTATGCTTCTTCAGGAGTTGAAGGGTATGGAAATTACCCGATATGTGCCGGTGATTCTTATTACTGGTTTGTCCGATACGCAGTATGAGGAGAGAGGGCTTATGCTTGGAGCTGTGGATTATGTCGCTAAGCCTTTTAATCCGGTAATCATTAAAGCCCGGGTAAATACGCATATCCAGCTTTATCATTATCAGATGCGCTTTAAGGAGCAGGCTATGGTTGACGAGCTTACCGGCGTGGCTAATCGGCGAAGGTATGAGCAGGAGAGCGTTTCACGCTGGAAAGAGGCGATGCGGTATCATCTTTCTTTTTCCATTTGCATGTTTGATATTGATAAGTTTAAGCTATATAATGATACTTTTGGTCATCCGGCGGGGGACAAGGTACTTGCCGCTGTGGCTCAAAAGATATCGTCTTATTTCCAGCGGTCTACCGATTTGTTTGCGAGGTATGGCGGGGAGGAGTTTGTGGCTGTGTTTTTGAGCAGGGAAGGGGAAAGAGTTTTTGAGAGTATGAAAGCGATACGCCGGTCGGTGGAGGAGATGCACATCCAACACAATTCCCCGATAAGCCCCTGGGTAACGATCAGTGTGGGTGGCGTTACGTTAATGCCACGACCAGGGGATAAGCTGGAGGACTGCTTGAAACTGGCAGATGATATGTTATACGAGGCTAAAGAATCAGGCAGGAATCAGGTAGTGTGGTCTGACAAGAATAAGGTAAAATGGCGAGAAAAATAAATCAAACAGAAAAAGGGGTTATGCATTCATAACCCCCTTGCTTCCGCATTTTGTCAAATGAGTGTTGTCCTGATTTTTATGACCACTTTTCTGATGGTCATTGGATTGTTTGCAGCTACAGCAGGTCTGTGGATATCGCATGGGAAGAACACACTGATACATCCCGGAACTGCATGAACAAATCCCTCATTTTCCACGTTCTTATAGAAGATCAGGTCACGTTCCTTGATATATTCTTCTACTTCATATTTTTCCGAATAAGGGGTAAATCCCAGCTTTTCTTCACCGGAAACCAAGAACTGGATATCCAGATAATCCTTGTGCGACTCCGGTTTTTTCTCTTCTATGCTTCCGGTTTCAGCATCAAATACCTGCGCATAAAGGTCTTTTCCCTGCAGCTCATAGACACCCGGCTCCATGTTCACAAAATCATTTGCTTTTAAGTATTCAATCATCTTGCGGATTATTTCCGGGTATGCTTTGTAATCGTCATTTGAATAGATGGATGTAAAAATCATAATGCACGCTCCTTTTTGATATGGTTTTTCTTCTTTTGCGGTTATTTTGTTTTGCAGTGGCTTGAATGCTTATTCGTTATAGCTACTAAATTTACAGATAACCTCTTCTTTTAGCCTCATCAAGCAATTTAGGCTGAATCAGAGGGTATGTCCAATGCTCTGGCAGATGATCTGTGATCAGAATTTTTTCTATTTCGCAGTGCAACGTTTCAAAGGAAGAGATATCAGCAATAAAAAGCATTCCAAACGTCTCATCGTCAACGTTTTCATTTATTCTTGTTTTCCCTTTGACAGAATAAACACAGACTGGCTTGATCGAAAAATCTACTGCACCTGTTTCTTCCCGCAGTTCACGTTTGGCAGTGGTCAGAATATCTTCGCCCTCTTCCCTGTGCCCGCCCGGTACTTCGTAGGTATCTCTTTCTTTATGCTTGCAAAATACCCATTTGCCGTTGGTCCGGGCTATGATGACGGCAAACTTTAGTAATCGCTCGTCTATATTGTCGTAAAACTCTACTTTTACCATTTAATAACCACCTCGAAGTTTATGATATGTCACTTTGAGGTAAATGTCAAGCAACCACCTTGTTGGAAAATAGGGCAGAGATGAGTTAAAGTTGTCGGTAATGGCAAGATATAAAAGTACTACAAATATAAAATAGCAAATGGTTTTTATTCTTCAAATAAGATGCTATAATATGGGCATAGATAAATATTATTATCAGTCAGAAAGGGGTAATATAATGACTACGTTGGAAAATACAATCTCCATGATAAAAGTCATGCAGGAGGCTGACCTGGCGGAGGTACAGAATTTCGCCAGAAAACTGCTCCAGCGGCGTGAAGCTGGCTGTCCATTCCCATTGAAGAGCAGAGAGGATATCTATAAGGATTTGGAGGTTTCCCGGCAGCAGATCAGGGATGGTGAATATCAGGAAGCCGGTGCATTCATTGCGGGGATTAGAAAAGAGTATGGAATATGATGTTATTTTGTCTGCACAAGCACAGAAACAGTTCCGGGAAATAATAGATTATCTCCTGTATAAGCTTCGGAACCAGCAGGCAGCAATAAGTGTTGCGGATGATTTTGATGACACGGTAGTCCGCCTTTCCCATATGGCGGGTTCCTTGAAGCTGTGTGACGATAGCATATTGCGGACTCAGGGTTACCGGACAATTCATTTTCGTAAACATAAGTATCTGATGGTGTTTACAATAGATGGGAACAGAGCCTGTGTTGAGGGCATTTATCATGACCTGCAAGATTATGAGAATATCCTGCACTGATTAGGGCAGATTCAGACAGGAAATGGGAGCAGGCAAGTGATGAAGAAAAAAGTGGTTATGATTTCAGCGATTGCAGGGATTTTTATTTTATTCTTATGTGTAAAGTTTTTGGTGGACGGTAGAAATGCGGAAGAACCGGAGCAGACTGCCAGAGAAGAATTGACTTTGGAAAATACATATGTGGATGGTCAGAAGTCTCAGGAGAAGGCAGATGATTTAGGGCAGAAAGAAGAAGCATCGAAAGAGTTAGAAACCACAGAAACAGCGAAGACCAATAATGGGATCACCGGAGTTTCTGGAATGGCGGATGACAGATTTGTGATGTGACGGAGGATGCTTCTAAGCTGATTGCCTGTACGGACCAGGGGCTTTATGAGTATGATTTGGTAAATGGGCAGCAAAAATTGTTAGGGTCTGCCTATTATGCCCATCATGAAATTATTGATGTGGAAGATGACTGTGAGTGCGGGGAAAGGGATTTTGTATTTTCCGGTCCTGTGAAAACAGAGTATGCGCCGGGCGGGCAAAACTATGCTTTTTTGACAGGAACGGAGGAAGCGGATTGGGGAGATTATACCGGGGTGGTTTTACGTGCCGGGAATGGGGAGACCTTGTATCAGAAGGAAATTAAGGAATATATGGGTGATTTTCGGTGGATAGAGTCAGAGAGTGCGGTTTTTCTGGCTTTTTTTACAGAGAAAATGAAAGTATGTGGATGGACCGGGTAGACGTCCATACCGGAGAAACGGCAACTTTTTCAGTGCCCGATGATGTTTTTTGTGGAGCGGATCTTTGTGTCGGATTTTTGGATGAAGACTGCCTGATTTATCTAAAAGAGCAGGCATCAAGGAAACAGGAAAGAGAAAAAGCGGATAAAAGTGAGTTTGAGGTTTATCGGTTGTCGGATGGGGAGCGGGAAGAATTGAAGGGTGAAGGAGAGACGGATTGGAGAACTATAGTACTTGATTTGGGAGACTATGATACGATTGCAGTCAGGTATCCAAAATATAATTGATTAATTGGCATTTCACCCCGGCACAGGGCATCTTGTCTGCCGGGGTATTGTTTTTGTCTCCGTTTACACTATACTATAGGAAAAAGCAAAAACGCTAAATATGGTGAGCGCCATGTCGTTTACTATAGCATTTAAGGAGATGACCATGAAACTGACAATCCATCAAAAGCTTGATATTCCTGAAACGGAAATCATCATCAATTGTGCCCATGTGGATGCGCGGCTCTCGCATTTGATCGAGCTGATCCGCCAGCACAGCTTTTGCATTACCGGTTATCAGGAAGAAAAGGAGTTCCAGCTTCCGCTAGAGCAGATTTATTTTATTGATTCCGCGGATGGAAAAACCTTTCTTTATATGGAAAAAGAGGTTTATTTTTGCCGGGATACGCTGGCCGTGCTGGAAGAAAAGTTAGTCCATACCTCTTTTATCCGGATCAGCAAAAACTGCATCATCAATACCAATTTTTTACAAAGTGTGCGCCCGATGTACAACCACCGGTTAGAGGCATTTCTTTCCAATGGCGAAAGCCTTATCGTTGCCAGAAATTATATTGAAGCGCTAAAAAATAAGCTGAAAGGAGCAAATTTATGAAAAATCTTATTGTTACCCATATTCCGTCTACCTGCATCTGCTTCACGCTGATTGTGATTGGAAGTATGATATTTAATCTGTTGCAGGGGGGTGATTCATCCCTTTCTTTTCTCATACTGTTTGCGTGGCTGATTGCGTGCCAGCTTATTGATCTGCTGATCAGTAAAATAGAATTTCGGAAATGGAGTCATTACTGTATAACGGAATCGGTAATCTTGTATTTATTATCGTTTCTTTTCTATCGGCTGTTTGTCTGGAAAAGTATGGATATTTCTATATTGGTTCCATTTACGGTGATATTTCTCATTACCGATGGTTTTATTTTCTGGTATTTCCATAAACGACAGGAGATACAGGCAGCGGAGATCAATGAGCTGATTCAGGCAAGAGGAAAGTTATAAAAATTTTAGAAATTATCGTATTGACTTTATATGTTTGAACATATATTATATTGTTATAGAAGCAATGACTTCTTTGGAGGCGTTTGTCAGAAGTGCCTGGCTAGGTGTGGAAAATATATTTTACAAATTTTCTATTACTTTGAATAAAAACTGAAGAAATTGTGAGGGGTTCGTCAGATGTACCTGTCTAAAAAAAGCTGAAGATATTGTTGACTAATAAGGGAGCAGTGATGTTCCCTTTTTTTCATTTTGAAAGGAGGTGTGTTTGGTGCTTAAGGAGGAAGATATGAATCCCATATTCTGCTTTATAAAAAAGTCATATTTTCAAGATAATCATGCGTTTGTAAAAGTACTTGATATTGGAAATGCAGATAAACAATCAAAGAGAACACATTTATGTGTAAAAATTGAGCAAGATGGAAATAAATTTTATATTCCGTTGAGAAATAATTTGGGAGCGGAGATACGGAAATTTGGAAGAATTGGGCATTCGGTGCCGTCGAAAAAAAGGCAAAATGCGCAAGAGGAAAAGAAACCAGTTTTTCTTTGAAGATTTAATATCGAAAAATAAATCCCATAATTTCAATCCCCAATAGAATGATCAGTATAAAAATGATATATGGCACGGTGCCTGCAATACCGGCAAGCAGGAGCATAGCAGCAGGAACCGCATATTTTCTGGGATGGTGCCACAGATCGCTTTCGATTTTCCAGTTCCGGACAGGATAGACCCATTCCAGAAGTACGCTGCAGATGGCGCTTTGCAGGGCGAAAAACAGTGCGGTCAAAACCATCAGCCAGGTAACAGGACCGGCAAGGAACCGGCAGCTGCAAAGAAAGATGATGTCAGCAATTATGTTGCAAAGGAAAATGAACAGGCAATAGGGCAGGCAGAAGCTTTTCTTCTGGTTTGGCAGGAAGTGGACAGCCTGATCAAGCGCCGGATTGCAGGACAGCAAAATGCAAAGGGGTGTGTTCAGGGAGAGGATGGCAAAGCCCATGGGCGCAACAAACAAGCCCTCCATCTGTCTGAAAAAGAGGGGAAGCACGCAGGCAACACACCACATTGCCACTGTATTTGTGAGATAATTTTTATGAGCCATAAAATACCGGAACAAATAGCGCCATATCAGATTATGGTGGGCACTTTTTACGGTTTTAAAGTGATTTTTTTGCAGGACAAAAAAGGGATAGTGGTTTGTCTGCCTGGAGCGGTGCATGAAAAAGTAAATACAGGCTGATAAAAGAACAGCGCTGATTCCGCACAGGATGATTCCGAGAAACTCAGGTAATCCCCAAGCGGACACTGCCAGCACCACAGCCAGGAGTCCTGCCGTTTTGGTCAGAAGCGTGTAAACGCCCAGAGCAGATACATAGGACAAAGCAAGCTCCCTTGGTTCGAAAGGAAGCATGAACAGATGCTGCAGGTCAGCGGTATTGCTTTCTGAAGAAAGAGCCTGCCACATCATGCTGGCGGTAAAGGCAGTGGTCATCAGATACAAAATGAAAGGTGCAATCTGTATCCGAATGTCGGCAATGCGAAGCCCCCAGAATATAATCAGGCAGATCGACATTTTTCTTTTCAAATGTGCATAATTTTTTGCAAATAACTTTTTGGAAAAAGCTTTAAATACTATTCTCATCATGAAGAGCCTTTCTTATGTTTGCAGCATTTATTTCTATACCCTTAAAGGTTTGAAATATTTGTCCGTTTTCCAAAACCAGTACCCGGTCGGAGGTCAGTGTGATGCTTTCTAAAATGTGGGAGGAAAATAAAACCGTTCCGTATTTTTTGTATCCGGCAATTAATTGGTAGAGGTATTCGGTGCTCTGAAAATCCAGACCATTTACCGGCTCATCCAGCAAAAGCAGAGCCGGTTTCAGGGCAAAAGCAGTGATGAGAAATGCTTTTTTTCTGTTGCCGGTTGAAAGATCTTTCAGCAGCACGTCGGTGTAGCTTTCAAAGTGGAAGTTCTGTATCAGCTCGGATGTATCAGGCAGTTTTCTTTTGTATGCCGTAAAAACATAGGTCAGATATTCCCGAAAGGTGAAATACTGGAAAGCATCATCTTCGGAAAATACCGTGTAGCGGCAGAATTTAAAGGCTTTATCCCGGAAGCTGATGGGGGAGCCGTGAAATTGAAGCTGGTCAGAGCGGCATGTGTGGAGAAGACCGGATAAAACCTTCAGGAAAGTTGTTTTTCCTGCTCCGTTTAACCCGATCAGCCCCACAACCTCATGGTCTGCCAGTTCCAAAGAAAAATCCGACAATACCATCTTTTCAGCAGTATACCATGCATTTAAGTTTACAAGTTTTAACAGAGGGGTATCCATGCTATTTGTCTCCTTTGCTGTCTTTTTCAGTTGTGCTTTTATCATACCTGGAAAAGGGGATTTGTGCGCGAATGTCCGCAATCGGAAGGTTTTTGACCATGAAATGAATGATTAAGCTGTTACTGGTTTTTTAAGGAGTATGGACTTTTTGGTAGGACAGCGTAGCAATTGCCCGAAACAAGCCGTCAGCATAAAAGGTCTGTACCGTTCCGTCATATTTTTCTGCCGCAGTCCGGGCGCTTTTTAATCCCCATCCATGCAGGCCGTTTTCTTCTTTTGTGGTCTGTAATGTTCTGTTTTCTATTACTGGCGAGGAAGAAAAGCTGTTTTCTACCTTTATGATCAGCATCTGGTTGATCCGTCGGATGGTAAGGCTGATAAAGCGCTGCTCCGGGTCTGGTACCTGCCGGGCGGCTTCTAACGCATTATCCAGCAGATTACCCAGTATGGCGCACAGATCGGTGCTCTGGATATTGGTATGGCGGGGAAATTCAACCTGCACCCGCATATTGATCTGGCAGGCGGCAGCCATGGCGGCTTTGCTGTTGATCAGATAGTCTGCGGTTTCGTCACCAGTCCAAAGAGTACTGGATATTTCCTGCATGGGGGCTTGCAATTCATCCAGATATTGCAGGGCTTTCTCATATTTTTCGTGGGAAAGAAGCTGGCGCAGCGCCCCGATATGATTGTGGAAATCGTGGAACAGCTTTGCGTTGATGGCATAGGCACGATTTAAAGTGGTATAATCCCGTTCCAACAGTTCAGCTTGCTGGGATTTCAGCTTTGCAAGCTCTTTTTCTGCTTCAACCTGGTGCCGCATGTTGAAAACCAGCAGAGCCATCATCAGAATAACTGACAAAATCGTCCACATATCCAATATGTCATCAGACAGAGGAAGCATTGTCTGCTGGGTCAGGGTTATGACGGCAAGAAATCCTGCCAAAACCATTGCAGAGGCGAAACGGAAAGCCTTCTTTTCGGACATATTTTCATGCCGGAAAAGGGAAAATGCAAGAAGCGCAAAAAGCCCATAGAAGATCCAGATTGCAATTTGCCCATTTCCTGTTTGGGGGTTAAGAAAGGCTGGCGAACGGAACAGGACGCCTGCCCATGCGGCGAATAAAAATTGCCAGAATAAAACCCCAATCTCATAAAATGTTCCGGAGAACAAGCTCATTCTGATATCTGCATTTTGCAGTCGGCTGGCACAGACGGCGATCCCGATTGTTTCTAATGCCATACAGAAAAAGTCAGGCAGATTCACCCATGACATTAACATGGAAATAGCAATTCCGCCGCAGATTCCGGCAGTAATACTTTTCCGGCCGGGCTTTTGACCCGGCAGCAGCCGGGAAATCAGGAACAGGGCAATGAGAATCCGAAGGATTCTGGCAGCAGTATTCGAAAAAAAAAGTAACCATTCAGTCATATGTGTAACCCCCAGTAAGTATTGATCTGTTCTTTAACACTCTGCAAGTGAGAGCGGCTGATGGGAAGCGACATGCCGTTTTTCAGGACAACCATGCCGTCTTTTACCTGCATGATATGAATTATGTTGACAATGCATCCCCGGTCAATGAAAATAAATTCTTCTGCCCCCAGCTCTTCGTAAACCTGCTGTAAGCTTTTTCGTACCTTAGATATCCCGCTGGTAGAAATAATGCAGGCATTTTTACCGTCACGCTCAATATAAGAAATTTCTTTGTATGGGATTTTTTCAAGGCGGCTGTTAGTCTGAATGGTATAGGTTTTTCCCTCTTCCAGACCGATCAGCTTCAAAGCATCCCTGATAGCAGCAGCCAGACGCTTTTCGGTGTCATTTTTGGGAACATACCGGAAGATGGACAGCTCAAAAGCGTCTATGGCGTATTCTACATGGGAAGTGATGAATATGATCTTTACATTTGGCAGATGGGGCTTGATTTTTTCCGCCAGTTCCATTCCGGTGCATCCGGGCATTTCAATATCCAGCAAGATCAGGTCAAAGAAAAAGTTGTCTTCTGTGATATCATAAAGCAGGTTGTCACTGGCAGTGTAAGTGGATATTTCACCGCCTGTTCCACATTGTCGCAGACAGCTTTGGGCAATTTCCTTATGGGATTGGACGGCTTCCTTTTCATCATCACAAATGGCTATGCGCAGCATGAGAGATTTCCTTTCTGTGGTAATTGGTTGCAAGAATGCTTTTTACAATAGTATAACACAAACTCTGTGAAACATGGTATACTTGGGGCAGGGGTATAAGAATGAAAAGATTATTAGTGACAGGTGCTTCCGGTTTTCTTGGCAGCAGGATCGTACAATTTTATAATGGAAAATACGACATTTATTCTCCGTCACATGGTGAAATGGATATCACGGATGCAGATAGCGTATATGCGGCATTTGACCGTTTTCACCCTGATTTTGTGATGCACAGCGCAGCAATTTCTGATTTGGAAATATGCGAAAAAGAGCCGGAAAGGTCATGGAAGATCAATGTGGATGGAAGCAGAAATATAGCGTCTGCATCAGCAAAATTTCATGCAAAGTGTCTGCAATGCAGTTCTGATCAGGTTTACTTTGGAAGTAAACTGAATGGTCCGCACAGGGAAGATGAGGAGACAGACCCGGTCAATCTTTATGGAAAAGGGAAGAAAAGGGCGGAGAAAGAGTGTCTGGACCGGAATCCGGAATGTGTGTTGTTGCGTTTGTCCTGGATGTATGATACCCGAACAGTCAATGCGCAGGAGCACAATGATTTTTTCAGGACGATGATTTCACGGTTAGAGACTTCTGACATTTTAAGTTATCCGGTTTATGACGTGAGGGGGATAACCGATGTAAATGAAGTGATTCAAAATTTTGAGAAAGCATTGGTTTTGCCGGGCGGGATTTACAATTTCGGTTCACCCAATGACAGAAATACTTATGAAACTGTCCTTGCAATGTTTCAGGAATTGAAATGGGATGTGGGACGGCTTAGGAGAAATGAGGAAGCTTTTGCATCAAATCCCAGAAATATCAGTATGGATCAGAGAAAGCTGAATAGAAGCGGGATTTCTTTTTCATCAACCCTGGAGGCTCTGGTCAGAAATGGGAGATGGGGAAAAGATGAACAGACTTTTAATTGTTGATGGCAGCAATTTATTGTTTCAAATGTTTTTTGGCATGCCGGCAAGAATCGTCAACGAACAAGGGAAAGCCATTCAGGGGACCTTGGGATTTGTGGGGGCATTGCTGAAAATCGTCCGAATGTGTAAGCCTACACACATGGCAGTTGTGTTTGATGGGGAACATGAAAACAGCCGTGCTGACCTTTATGCAGATTATAAGGCAAACCGTGCGGATTACAGTAACGTGGCGGAAGAAGAGAATCCCTTTTCGCAGTTAGGGGACGTGTATGCGGCGCTGGATTACCTTGGAATCAAACATATGGAAACGGCTGCCTGTGAAGCGGATGACCTGATTGCCGGATATGCATTGACCTATGGGCAGGAGAATGAGATTATCATTTCATCCTTTGACAGCGACTTTTTTCAACTTATAACTGATAAGGTATCGGTGCTCAGATACCGGGGGAAAAGCACCTTTATCTGCACGCCGGAGCATATCAGGGAGAAATATAATATAGCACCCGCACGGTATGCGGATTTTAAGTCCCTGACCGGGGATGCGTCAGACCACATCAAAGGGGCGGACAAAGTCGGTCCTAAAACTGCGGCTTGCTTGCTAAATGAATTTGGAACCCTGGAAAATATCCTTGCTAATGCGGAGAAAATATCGAAACCCTCTGTGAGAGAATCTGTGACTCGAAATGCGGAAAAACTCCGGGTAAATTATAAGCTGATCAAGCTGGGGGCAGGAGAGAGGCTGCCTTTTTCGATGGAAGAACTGGTGTATAGCTTGCCGGATGTAACAACAAATGAGGTTTTAAAAGGAGTGGGGCTGCGGTTCTAAGTTCTTAATTAGTGTGGGAAGGGAGTTCGTATCGTGGATGAAATATCCCGGATTAAAACAATGCCTAGGCTATAGAATTTTTGGGCACAATCTAAAAATCCGCTT
>ERZ808054.787-NODE-787-length-23895-cov-4.694181_pt1 | contig 23895 bp, 23 predicted proteins | sample MGYA00380201_ERZ808054 | MGnify/ENA primary metagenome ERZ808054 (study PRJEB31490, sample SAMN06133419) | mouse gut metagenome | isolation source: Z5_2 | host: mice | place: China: Chengdu | collected 2015-05 ...
AAACCGCAAGAAAAATCAAAGAAGCAAGAATTGCCCTTAACATGACCCAGATGAATCTGGCAGATGCCATGGAGGTCAGCTATCAGGCTGTTTCTAATTGGGAACGTGGCAACTCCATGCCAGACATTGCCAAACTGGAGCAGCTCTGCCAGATTCTTCAGATCAGTATGGAAGAGCTTCTGGGAACAGACACTTCCCAGGTGATCAACAAAGTCATGCAGATTGGCAAAGGAGAAAGCACTGATGATGACCCTGTCACCATAGAAGACATCCAGTCAGTTGCCCCTATCCTTCCCCCTGACAATGTAGAGAAATTGCTCGATGACAACCTGAACCAGCAGCCAAAAGAAAAGCTTAACCTCAAAGCCATTGTAGGTCTTGCTCCATTTCTGGACGATGAATATCTTGACGCTCTGGTCATGAATGCTGATACTGAATCGGACATGTCCGGCATTATAGCCCTTGCCCCATTTTTGTCTGACGAAACGCTGGATCGTCTGGTCGAAAAAATGCAGCCGCTTGGCAGCCTGAGCGAACTCTGCGGGCTGGCTCCCTTTCTCAGCAATAAAACACTGAGCACGCTGGTTTTGAATGCCGATACTGATTCGGACATGTCCGGTATCACTGCCCTCGCTCCGTTTCTGGACAAAAGCACTTTGGGTATGTTAGCAGAAAAACTGCTGAAAAATTCTTCGAAGGCTTAGTGACAAATATTGAAAAACTCATGACTTACGCCAGATATACGAAAAAATTGAGCAGGGAAAAATTTCCCTGCTCACTGCCAATCAGGAGCTTGCACTGCTATACTTTTTCATGGAAAACTTCCATAAAGTACGAGACAGCACAAAAAAAAGCACTGGCGCCACAATTCCCCATACACAAGCCCAGGGTGACAATTCCCCCATCAAGAACAGACCAGGAAAATTCGTTATCACAAAAATCGGCAGAATATAAGTTCCAATCCGCCGGAACCATTTTCCATAAATCATGGATGGCATATTGTTGAAATCCCACAATGCATTGCTGATATCCGCGATACCACCAATGGAAATAATCCAAAAGCTCAAAATATACGGCATCAAAAACAGACTATAAGTCAGCAGGCATCCGCAGGCAAGGTAAAAAAGAAAACCGGCTATGGGCACAACCCCCACCGGAAGCCCCGCCAGGTGCCAGCCAGCGGCGATCATTGCCACGCCTGCCACCAGCTCCGGCATCAGATAAGCAAAGTCAAGCCTGCGCATTGTCACAAGGAACTGCAGTGACACTGGCTTCACAATGTACAAATCCAGCTCCCCCTGCTGCACCATCCCCGGCAGGGACGCGAAATTCCCCAAATACAGCATATAAATTCCCGTCATCAGCATATAAGTCCCTACAAACAACAGGATATGATCCGGTGTCAATATCCCTATATTGGTTCCAGCCTTATAAACAATCGCCACATACAACAGCTTGATAACCATCCACCCCGTCTCCACGGTGACTCCAGTAACAAAATTAATGCGGTATTCCATGGCAGACATCAGTGAGTATTTCGCAAACACACCCATAAGCTTCAAATAACGTCCAATCTTTTCCACTTTTCAGCCTCCTACTGCAGCATATCGCTTTACACCATGTCTCCACATAATATCTCCCAGACAAACAAAGAAAAATATCCATCCAATCTGAAAAGCAACCCCTGTTCCTATACGCCCCCATCCAAATCGCCCATTAATAATATTCACCGGAAACTGGACCGTATAACCGAAAGGCAGCAGGTTCACCAATGTCTCCACCATCCCGCCGAAAATATCCAGCGGAAAAACGCCACCGCTGACCACTGTTAACACAATACTGATGGTTCCAAATAATTTATCCACATCAGTAAGCCAGAAGCCCAGCAGCCCGATACAATAAAAAATAGAAAAATTCAACAGCAATGCTAACTCCATGCTCACCAGAAACATAAGGATCCTCCCTGCGGAAACCGGCATCCCCTGCCAGAACGCCAGCCCTATGATAACCGCCATCACAGGCGCCACCACCATCATCCCGGGAACCTTCTGTCCGAGGAAACGGAAAAACTGGTATCCTTTGTAGCCTATGGGACGAATCAGGTATCTGTTCAGACCGCCCATCTTAATGTCGCTATTCATCTCCCCCTCAAACCCCGTGCCTACCGTCTGGGATACAATAGTCGCCAGCAGAGTATACAACAGGATCTCCCCATGCTGATATCCAAATATGGCAGCCGCATCCGAATGCCCATACAGATAATTCCACATGGTCGTCTGGATGATAATGGGAAATACCGCGCTGAGCATGCTTAAGAAAAAACTCACCCGGTATTCCAGTGCCTGCTCTACCCCCATCATAAATACACAACGGTAACTGCTCATACTCCCGCCACCTCCTTTTGGTAAAAGCGGACAATACTCTCCTCAATAGGAATCTCCGTCACCGTAAAATCCTCTACCTGAAGCCCTGACAGGATGGCAGCAAGAACTTCCTTCACCTTTTCCTGGGGAACCTCCAGGACTGCCCCCGCCGCACTCACTTCCCTGACCATACCGAATGCCTTCCATCCCTCCATGTCTACCGGACACGATGTCTTCACAGAAAGCAGCTTCCTCTTTCCCAGAAGCTGGTTGATATCCCCTAACTTTCCGTCGTACACAAGCTGCCCCTGGTTGATAATGACGGTCCTGTCACATAATGCTTCAATGTCCGCCATGTAATGGCTTGTAATGATAACTGTAGTTTTCCACTGTTCATTGCATATTTTTAAAAATTCCCTGATCTTTTTTTGAGACAAAATATCTAATCCGATGGTAGGTTCGTCCAGAAAAAGGATATCAGGACGGTGGATCAGTGCCGCTAAGATTTCCATTTTCATCCGCTCTCCAAGCGAAAGCCGCCGCACCTGCACATTCAAAAGCTCCTTTACATCCAACAGTTCGGACAGCTCTACGATAATATCCCGGTAAGTGCCGTCATCCACACCAAAAATACATTTGTTCAGGTAAAAGCTGTCGCTGGCTGGCAGATCCCACCAAAGCTGGTTCTTCTGCCCCATGACAATGGATATCCGTCTTTTAAATTCGTTTTTGCGTTCCCAGGGGATGAATCCATCCACCTCAATCTTACCATCCGTAGGATACAAAATACCTGAAAGCATCTTCAAAGTAGTAGTCTTTCCCGCCCCATTGGGACCCAGAAAACCTATCATTTCTCCCTTTTCTACCGAAAAAGAAATATCCCGGACCGCCTCCTTTGTCAATGATTCCCTGTGGAATACATTGTGCAGGGAACCTTTGATTCCAGTCATTTTCTTGTAATAAGTAAACTCTTTTCTCAGATGCTCCACTGTGATCATATCGCCCGACCCCTTTCTTATATAAAATCCAAATGACGTACATAGTTTTCAAACTTCAGCTTCACCTCCGGATATTTACGGCGGCTTACATACAACTGCTCACCATTGTCCAATAACACCTTTTCTTTCTCCAGACAGCGAATATGATACATATTAACCAGATAACTCGTATAAGTCCTGACGAACCCTTTTCCTTTCAGCCTTTCTTCACATTGTGATAAATTTTCTTTTATCAAAAAATTTTCCTTTATTAAATGTAAAGATATTTCATGACGTATGCTTGCCATATAAAGAATCTCTCTTGACGGAACCAGTATCATTTGTCCGTTCCGGATAAATTTTATCTTATCCATCGGGGACATGCGCATTTTACCCAACTTATGAAAGGCAGCCTCCAAATCCTGCTCAAAACCAAACAGTCTCACGATATGAAAAAACGGCATTGCCAGGGCGGCAATAATATCCTCTATCCTTTTTGCAACATATATGATCAACAAGGTCGGCTCGCTGCTCCAAAGCTTTTCCGCACACCGAAAAGCAGCTTCTCTATCTTTCAAAGCCAATATGACACAGGTCATGTCTTTCCAATCACTGGTCAATTCCTTGTCCATGTTATGGATAGAACAATCAACTCCTTCCCTTGCCGCCAGCATTTCAACAATCTGCAGCATTTCCCCTTTTTCCTTGTCCTGATCACAAATTATCCCGATCTCTGGCACCGCCTTCCCCTCTCCTTCGTACTCATGTCCCCCAATTTTACCTGTCTCTATTTTTCAGCTGCTGGCACTGTCATAACGCCTGATTGCTTTTTCCCATAAAATCTTGCATAAAATAAAAAATACTATAGGTGCAGCCAGACTCCACAGCATCAGCCAAAGGCTCAGTTTCTCCATCACAAAAAGTAATATTTATAAAATTTTTACTTTAGGCTGTATGTTAATTTACACTTTTCATTATGTCAATATACTTTGCCCAAGTGGCAGCGTTTTTCACCCAAATGGCATGTCGCTTCTCTTGCGCTTGGGGGATATGTCATTTTGACAATGCCTGCCTTGAAATATTCAGCTTCTCTGCCAGCTGTTCCTGTGTCATCCCTGCCAGTTTTCTTAGCTGATAAATCTTTTTGCTTAATTCCATGTTGCCTCCTTCCGTGCTCTCATTTTATCCTGCTGCCAAAAAAAGTAAAGCAACACCGCTTTACATTTCCGCTCTGAATATTTACAACCGCACGCCAGTAAGTAATTTTCACTGATAGTTGAATTTTTTCTAATTCAAAATTGTTACTGTCAACAACATTGGAACTGTAACATATGCCCGACTGTATCACAATGGTAAGTATGATTTCAATTTTTTCTATTGATAATTTATCACCGCTTTGCTATATTATCAATATGACGTTGAAAAAGCACCACACAGAAAGGAGTTTCTCACATGGCGCTACAGCAGGAAAAAATCCATACCATTGCAGATATCTATGCCCTTCCAGATGGGAAAAGGGCAGAGTTAATTGACGGACAAATTTATAATATGGCTCCTCCAAACACAAAACACCAATTACTTATAAGCAAACTGAACCAAAAAATTGCAAACTATATTGATCAAAAAAACGGCAATTGCCAAGTGATCCCTGCGCCATTTGCAGTATTTTTAAACAAAGATGAACTGAATTATGTTGAACCGGATATCTCGGTAATCTGCGATAAAAACAAATTGAATGAAAAAGGCTGTAATGGTGCGCCGGACTGGATAATTGAAATCGCCTCACCCAGTACCAGTTCGTTAGATTATGGAATAAAGCTTTTTAAGTACCGTACTGCAGGAGTAAGGGAATACTGGATCATAAACCCTGTAACACACACAATAAACGTTTATGATTTTGAATCCGAAAAAGGAACTTACCAATATGATTTTGATGATAATATTCCTGTGAATATTTATAATGATTTGATCATACAAATTTCAAAACTTTTATGAACCATAATGACACATAATAATAACTATTAATCAAATTGCAAAGGTTGGAAAGGCTCCCGACACACTCGCAAGAATACCTGAGATGATGGATACGCCGCCCATGAAGCATTTTTTCAAGTGCTGTTTTGAGTTATTGACGCAAACTTTACCCTGTAGATTTCTATTTTTTCTATCTGTTAATTTTTTTGACTTTTTGACGAAATAAAATATATAGAAAATTTAGCAGAGAATGGAAATGAAAGCGGGGTAAACTTATGTCAATCAATATCAGTGGATACAGAGGAAATTACATCAATTTATACAATCGGGAATTGCCTCTTGAAAATAGGAGTAAGACCGTTCCCACAAAAAACAGAGATACGATTGAAATTTCCGCAGAAGCCTATAAATCGCAAGAAAGTAACGAAAAAAATGTGCCCTCAAAGATAATATATAAGGGAGTCGATGTAAGCACCACTGATGTGGATTCCATTGATTGGGATAGCTACGATTTGCAAATATTACAATGTGGACCAGAGAAAGATACATACGAAAAAGCCTATTTCGATTCCTATGGCAATACCCTAACTGAATTGATGAAAAAAATCGAACAGCATTACGCCGCCGAACAAAGCAAAATCGCTGGCATGAACTACGAGGAAGCCTATGCCTACGTATGGTCGAAATATAAATTACCATTTATGCAAGATGTGTTCGTTCAAGGAACTGTTTTTCCTGACCCCCCTGCTGGTATATCGGAAAAGGAGGCAGATATGGCATACAATCAGATTATGCGAGGTCGTTTCTCTGCAACAGGGTATAGCCTGTATGACCCATATGCGTTAGGTAAAGAAGGTTTAGAAAAACTGAAAAATCTTGATAAAATTGCCACGAGTGCCGCAGAAAAAGCCTGTGAAGAATCTGTAAAGAAGCAAGAAGAATTAGGAAGGCAAACCGCAATACAGAAAGAGAAAAAACTGATAAACCTTCTAAAAAATGTCAGTAGCGGTATGGGTAAGATGGAGAGTATGGGAACGATTGAAAAAACTGTCAGAGAGTGAATTAGTGCATCAATTCTTTGTGTTTTACAAGTCTGTGAAAAAAGTCTGTAAACATTTTATAAGAATAGGGGTCTTCTATGATAAAATCTAAATCATAGGAGACCTTAAATTATGGCAAACAGGAAAAAGGAAGTTTACAAACCAAAACCAATGACCGAAGGGAAACGTAACCTTATCCAGATAGCTCTGTATAACATTCTCTGTTAATGTTTCTTCCCTTATTACCACCTCATCTAAATTAGCAACTCTATTTCTTTCATCAATAATCCAATATTACTCCCTAAGTTTTCTTTCAAATCATTAATTTCTTCGCAAAATATTTCTTCATGCAATAAAGCTACTCTCACCCGTTTCATGAGAATGCCTGCATTATAATTGCTTTTACTATACCCCGGCAACAACTTCCTCAACTCATGCTCTGTATACCTTCTTTTCGCCGTTACCTGTGGATTCTCCAACAGCTTGTCCCGATCCAACTCAAACACCTCATCAAAATGAAGTAACAGCCAAAACTCAAAACACGGATTAGATACATAAAAGCCAAATCCCTTTTCTTGACAGGTTCGCAGCACATAATCATACTGATTGTTTTCTGGAATTGCCAAGAAACTTTCTTTATCACGATCCACAATCAAACAAATTTTATCAAGCCTATTATCATAAGTAATGTTACTCAATCGAATAATGTCCGAAATATCATCTACAATATTGACTACATCTGATTCTTGGTTAAGATATTCCGTTAACTTATTGCAATCCTCTGCCAAGTTATCCACATAATCATTCAAACATTTCTTTAAAATTTTCTCGCATCCCTCCTCAAGTATTTTCCATAATGCATGAGCCTGTACCTTACTCGTAGTTAAAATCTTTTCATCATACAAATAATCCATGATACGATTTAGCAACGATTCATAAGTAAGTAGTCCCGTTTCTTCCTCATCTAAATTTGCTATAATCCGATCCAGTATCTTCTTAGGGTTACTCCAGCCATCTTCACTATAACTGCGCATAATCGGAACAAATTCAATTAGCGGATCAAGTTCCACATCAGCTCGTGCATTCTCTAATGCCTCAAAATATATCTTTTCTGTACTTGCTCCTTCAAAAACAAGAAAATATCTTTTTTTAGCCTCATCAGATTTTAAGACTTTTGTACGCTCTGCAAATGTCCTGCTTTCTCTCATCCACTATACCTCCTCAATCGGAAATACAATGCTGAATACCGGAACTCCGCCATAGCGCCCTTCTAAATATGCTTTGTCAATTTTTTGATCAAATCTGGCATTATATTCCTCCAATGAATAAATATCGCTTTCGCCGCTCTTACGTTTATTCACAAACCAGATTTCATCACGGCGCAATAAGTCAAAATCCAACAAACGAGATTCATGTGTTGTAACAATTAATTGAATATTCTTTTTTGCTGCCATCTGCAAATAAGAATCAACAAATTTATAAGTTAAACTTGGATGAAGGCATCTATCTAATTCGTCAATTACATAGGTTTTCCCATCATCAGATAATAATATCTCTAGCAAGTCCAATATTCTGACCGTTCCATCAGATTCTTCCGACATTTCATATAGCGTTTCTTTTCTATTATGTGAAAATTGTATTGTCCGGCAAATTACATCATTATCTTTTATCTCCAACATAAAAAAATCTCTTGGACTGCGCATGATCATTCCTTTAATATGTCGCTCTTGACTCTTTTGAGAATTTGAAATCAAATTCTCTATCTTTTTAATAACGTTTTCTCTTTCTGATTTCGATAAATGCGATAAGACTTTTTCCGTTGGAACTTCCACCATTTGAAATCCCGTTATTCCAGTTCCAAAAGCTTCTATCAAATTACATACTTCTTTGACATTCTTTGTATCAGCCATATAAGAATAACTTGAAATAGGCTCGTCAGGATAATTAATATCTAACGATTTTTCTATCCACAAATAAACTTCTCTCAATATTGAAACTCTTTCATATTTTTCATAAAGCGTTCTCTTATTACGATTCATAATTGAAAGGAAAAGCACACTGTTATCATCCTGAATGTCTTCTGCATAAACATTCATTTTTTCACGCAAACCTTTTGTACTCAATGTATTACCAAACTCATATGCTCCATTTAAAATATCCCTGCTAAAAATCAACTTTTCCTTATTATCAGCAGTAAGTTCTACCAACCACTCTGAACAAAATTCACCTCTGAATAAATACACTTCAAAACCATATGCATAGTATTTTTCTTTAAGCTTAATTTCTACTTCAAAATAACTCGGTTTTTCTTTATTATCTTGATTCGTTTTGCAATATTGCTCTGAATACCCATCCGGTAATTTATCAATAACTGTACCACGCATAAAGTCCATCGCCTTTACCAAATTAGACTTTCCAGACGCATTTGCGCCAAATACAGCGGCAAACTTAAGCAGACGTAAGTTCCCATCATCTCCAGTATGCTCCTTCTTATTCCTGACTTTTCCGGCAATCATAGAAAACTCTTCCGTTTTTCCGTCTTCCTTTTCGTTAAACGACAAAAAGTTTCTAACATTAAATCTAATAAGCATATTTCCCACCTCGCCTCTTTTTGTATCTTAATCGATATTTTCGTTTTGTCAATATATTTTTCATGATTATTCTATTCTTTTTGCTTTTTAAGTGATTTTTTCACTTTTGCAATTTATAAAGCACTATAAATAAAGTAAAATTTGCTGATTCCCTTTTTAGTCTTGTTTTTATAAATGAATCCGCTATAATTAGATCATCAATAAAAATGGAAGTTCTCATGACAGAAGCAGAATATAAACAGATCCAAGAATCTTTCAAGCCAGTAAAAACCGGAGCCTTTCTTTTTTAGACATCAGGGGGACAAAATCAGGCATTAACCGACTGCCCCCTTTCTATTTTATTGATAAACTGACAGCAGCTTTGCTTTCGCTATATCCTTTTCACGAAAAAGTACTCCTCATAATTATCCTCATCGTTCCTGTAATATCCTGCCTGCTCATAATTCATTGACTGATAAAATTCCTTTCCCTGCCAGCTAAAGGTATCAAGCCGGATCGTATTTGCGCCAAGTGCTTTTGCCCTTTTTTCCATTTCTTCAATTAATGCTTTCCCATAGCCTTTTCTGCGATATCCTTCATGGACGTAAACCGTAGAAACATATAAAATCTTAAATGCAGTCATACATGCACTATCGTTCCAGCATGTGACACTCCAATGGAAATACGTCCATTCATTTTATAGGTAATATAGTTTTTGTCATATTTATCCAGGGCATCTTCAAGTTCCTCGACCTGGCTTTCTGATAAATCAGTAATCTCTATATCCATATGAACCTCCGTCTTTCGTTTACCCGATCAAACATTTTTTCCCTTCAAAGGCAAAACCATATTTTCTGATGTTTTCCGGAATAATACCGTTTTGGATCAGCTCCGTTTCATATTTCAATTCTCCGGAATACAACGTTGGCAATTAATTTCAGCTATATTTGAAACAAAGGCAGATTCTCTTTATCTGTTATCGCTTTGCTGTAAAATCCCAAAAAGTCTTTCTTTTCCCAGCCTTTATCTGTCCAGAATTTTTTCCCCTGCTCATTTGTTCCCATCACATTCAGGCAGACTCTTGTAATACCTTCTTTCCGCAATGCCGCCACAGCCATCTCCACCAGCTCAGAGGCAATCCCTCGTCCCCTGTATTCAGGCAAAACAACCGTATGATAAATATACCCTCTCCTGCCATCGTGCCCGCTCAATATTGCACCTGCTAATTTTCCTTCTTCAAATGCCACAAAGTTCGTATCAGGATTCCGTTTTAAAAAGAAGGAAATACCTTCTTTAGAATCATCTAAACTGCGCAGCCCCATGTTAGGTGTACTTTTCCACATTTCAAAAAGGCTTTCATAATCATTGATCGTCATTACCCTTATCATAAAGTTCTCCCTCTTTGCCATCAATATGATAAATATACCACTCATCTCCAGACGGCTGAAACCCAATCGTCTGGAACATTCTCTGGCTTTGTTTATTAAATGCATAAATATTGGCTTTGACTTCACGCATACCTTTTTCCTTTGCAAGCTGAAGCATATCCAGCACACACTTGCGACCAATATGCAGGTTCTGGTATTCCTTGCAGATAACAATTGCAATTTCAGCATTATCCCTAAGCGAAACATCACCAACCAGCTTTCCTCTGTACTGGATGTAAAAACATTCACCATGAGTACTTAGAAAACTGTACATTGCCCTGAGCCTGTCAAGGGAATACACATGATCAATGTTATCCACCTGCCTGCATACCTCTTTGTCCTGATACCACTCAATTGCAATATCCTCATTAGTATAATATGGCACTAGTGAAATATCATCGTCAATTTTTCTTAATTTCATTTCAAATTTCCCATCCATTCTATAAATTCCTCGTTATTTTATAAAATCAATGCTGCCTGTATCACCAGACGCTGCCCCGGCATCCCGGTACATGTAGAAAGCGTCAATACCTTCTTTATATTTCCGAAATCCATATCCACCGGGTAAAGGGATTCGTCTGCTGCCTGTTCCACATAATGCAAAAAATCTCCGTTGCTCCCAAAATCCAATTCATAGGCATCGCTATCCGCATCCACCCGCCGTACGGAAAAGATCGGACATACGTACATGGTATCCGATGTTATCAATTTCAACGTTGGATGCTCTGCAAAGTAATCCTGTGATTCATACTGTTTAAGGGAACCAAACATTTTCCCTCCCGACCCATTATGCCCATATATGATCAGATGCTGGCTGTCTTTGTCCAGACGGCAGTCAAAAAACAGACTTCCAAGCACATTTTTACGACCGTCCGGCAGATGATCAAGGTAAAATTCATTATCCGCACCAAACATGACCGGATAATCCACCGGCGTACCCGGAATCTGAAGCCATGCCGCTATATCCGGATATTCGTCCGGTGAAATTATATGATCCGCATCTTCTGATATGGCAGGTGCCACTGGTAAAACTGTATCTGAAACATAAAACGGGGCAATGATTTCTGCCCCGCCCATTTGTTCGTAAAATTCTTTTCCCTGGCGTTGCTGTTTCAATCGTATTGCCAGCACCACGCTTGAAACCAGAAACGCAGTCAAAACCATTCCATAAAAAAAGTAAAACACTTTATTTTTTCCCATGTTTTTTCCTTTCCTTAAAAAGGCAAACGGTCATTCCTGCCAACACAATCCCCAATAAAAGGACTATCACTGCAAGCCCCGGTGTGCTGTCTCCGGTTTTCGGGGATAATGTACTTTTGTTGCCGGTTCCGTCAGCATTATCGCCGCCCCCCTGCCCGTTAAAATCCTTCTGTGCTTTATTTGCCTGTATCTGGTCATATTCTCTGTCTTCGCCGTTCCCCGTTGTGTTTTCCGCATTGCCGGAATCCTCAGGCTTCCCCGGATCCTGATCTGGCAATGCGGAGCCAATAAGACGATAATCCAAGACAAGCTCCTCTTCCCTTCCATCTGGAAACTTTATCGTTGGTCTATCACTATCATTGGCAGGTATCTTTATAACATAAATCTCCCCACCGGGCAGCCGGATGTAATAAACCCTGTTACGGTGTACACCGGACAGCCGTACTGTACCATTCCGGGAAACTACAGCCACTGTGGCAGATGCCGGGTCCATCTGCCCTGCTTGGTCTGATGCAAACAGGTATACCCTCTCCCCGGACATAGGGCTGCCTGAGTCAAAAAACAACTGCATTTCAATATCAGGGTAAAATGACTCATTGGTAAGATTCAGCTTCACTTCAGATCCTGCCGCCCCTGCCTCTATCAAAAGCCCTTTCCCCATCTCTGTCACACGATCCGGAAGCGTCTCCCACCCAAACTCACTGTCATAGCCTGAAAGTCCCTCGCTTTCCACCAGCTCATAAACCGTATGCGGTTTTACTTTAAACGCAAGCTCCCCTTTCGCATCGGTGGTTCCCTGGGCAAAAGCCAGTCCTCTTTCCTTCTTGTCACTGTCCCACAAATACAGCGTAAATGTTACGCCCGAAAGTGGCTTTTGCGCATTTTCACTGTCTGCCTTGATAATTCTGATCCCGGCTTTCCGGGAAGCGACCCCGCCGCCGCCCCCGCCGCCTCCGCCAACGGAAATAACATTATTTTTATCACCGCCTAGCAGAATTGCACCGCCATTAAAATGAATCCGGTTGCTATAATTCCCCTGCTCACGCTTAATGATATCAGCGGTATAAGCCAGCACATAGGCTTTCCGGCTGCCCTCTTCGACAGGGAGCTGCACGGAAAAAGAATTTTGAGCCGGATCATAGCTGGCAACCTTCAGTGGCTGCCCAGCCCCGCTTTTCGTGTAACCTGGCTTTTGGTCTGCATCTTCAGTGGTGCCGGAAAGTTCCGCCTCATAAAACTGTATTGTATCCATATCTAACTGGAGCTTCTCATCTAACGTGTCAACCAAAGAAGGATTTCCCGGAAGGGCAAGCCTATAAGGGTTGATCAGCACTTCATAACGGATCAGCTCCTTTTTATTATCCGCGTCCCCTTTTTTTACCATACCGTGATTTGTGAAATCGTAAGTTACCCCATTAGAAACTTTTTCAAATTTGACACCGTCAGCCATCCCTTCCATAGAAACCGAATTTGTGACCGTAACCTTCCCATTACCGCCAAACCCTGTTTTCTCCGGGTCGGTTATTGTATCAAAAGTGACCGTCACTTTCCCTGCAATATTTCCCAGGCTGATTGTCAGCTCCTGTCCCTTCGCATGTGCAGACGCACCGGTGACCTCCGGTTCAGCCCTAAAAGATCCCTCCGCATAAGTCAGTCCGTCCGGCAGACTGTCTGTCAATACCACATCACTCATAGGCAGTCCTGCTTCATTAACTTCAATAGTCCATTTCATGCTGCCGGTGGCATAATCATATACCGGAGTCTTTTTGGACAATACTGTCGCCTTGACATCCGCCGCACTATCCGCACTGGCAGTGCGCTTTTCATCCGACTGGCTTCCAACTACCATATCCTGTGTGGAAACCGTATTTACAAACGGCTTGTTTTCCGTATTGCTTGCAAATACACATGGATCGCATACAATCGTCTTATACGTAAGCGTGATAGTCCTTGCCCCCGCGTTATCCGCCTTGATGCTGATCACACGGTTCTGCCTGTCATACGCCAGTTCCACCGGAACCTTATCATCAGCCGGTAATGCTGGAACGATATCGACACGAATATCATTAACATCGCCCGGACTGCCGTCTGCGCCCACCAACTCCAGCCCCCCTGTATGTCCCGAAACATTGCATGTTCCTCCGGCAATGCTCAAATTGTCAGTAAATGTACCGCTTTTCAGGTATGCCTTGTGGGGATTGATTTCCACCACCCACTCAATTGTGCGGGTTGACGCGTCATAACCACTATTTTTTTTCACCAGCGTAGCGGTTCCCGGTGATCCAGAGCCGTCACCGCTTCCAACAGGCTTTATCGCCTGTGGCGTGATATAATCCTTACCGCCATAGCTGAAAGTAAACCATGCGGCATTGCTTCCGAGGTTCGTACCCTTATCATACATTTCTTCCGAAACACTTGTCTGATATGTTATGATTACAGGCTGCCCATCCGCTGCGATCGGCGAAACGGTAAAGCTTTCCTCCGCCTGATTCCCGCCTTTTACATCAACTGCCTTATCTCCTACTTTTACCGTTCCCGCCACTAACGTGCTGCCATCAGGAAGCTTATCATGAAGTGTCAGAGCACGATCCTCCGTAAAAGTAAATCCATTAGGATTAAATGTGACTTTCCAGTCCGTGACTGAGCCATTCCCCGGAATTCGTGTTGTTTTTCCTTCTTTAGTCACCCAGACAGGCGATGGAACCGTCATCTCATATTTGCCGCTTATGTTCATGCTGTTATACACATTATCCGCCCCTGCCGCAAATAATTCAGCCTGATTCGCAATCTGGATCTTCTGCCCGGTTTCGCCCCCCGGCAAAAGAGGATTCAGCAAAAATTCCTCCTGAATCTCCGTATCATATGTGATTACCATCGGAACAGCCCCATCCCCCTGCGTAACGGTTCCAGCCTGAAATTTACTGCCTCCTAAAACAAAGTTACCATTCTCAAAAAATGCGTATGCTTCCGCACCTTCCGGTACCTTATCACGGCTATCATACTCATTGACGGAATTACCGTCTATTTTCACACTCCCCTTGACATAACTGTGCCGGAAAGCATCAATAGAGTCACGCAGCTCAAATGAAGTTTCCTTCGTAACCCCGTTTTCCCCGGAAGGATTCTGCCACGGAGTATATGTTATCGTCCAGGTGATCCTTCTGCCGCTCATTGCGGCATCCCCACTCATTTTGGCTTCTTTTTTTATTTCCGCTTTCTGTATCAGAGGAGCGTTTTCCGCATAGCCAAAACACAGTTCATCCCCGCTTTCAAAAGTCATTACATAGAGATTTGTTTCCCCTTCTATCGGCTGCTCCCCATCAGGCACTTTGCCTGCGCGTCCGCAATCTAAATAGAAATATGCATCATGGATTTCTCCACAATCTCCTATAACCGTACCACCATTTCCATTATCCTTGAATACTACCCAGGCGCTTTTGACATCCGCATAAATAGTGCCAAATTGTTTCTTCCCCTCTTCCTCAATTTCTATTTCCAGAGGACTTCCTTCAGGCAAAGAAGGCAACACCAAATGTTTTGGAACATTTAAATAATACTTAGTATTCGCAGAAATATCTTTACATTGTTCCCCGCTGATCTCATAGGTATAATACAACGCCAGCTTGTCATCTTTGCCAATTAAGTCCTTATCCTGAACAGGATACAATTGACCGTCATCCTCCGCATAATAAAGCACAACTCCTGTGATGCTTACATAATCTGAAAGATTTTTTTCTTCTAAATCTTCTTGCGGTGCTTCTTCCAGTGCCTCTTCCGGTTCTTCTTCTGACATTTCCGCTGGTGTCTCTCCGTTTCCTGCCGCCAGCACAGGAAGCTGACCAGCCATTATCAGAAAACACAAAAAAAATGCCAGCAGCCTTACCTTGAATGAACGATAAACCTTCACAGCTTTTCTCCTTCTTGAAAATATGGCATGGTCTTTGCATCGCCGCTGGCATTGCAGCTTGCGAGTGAATATTCATTCACTAATATCTGCAAAAACCCATGACACATTTCTTATTTTCTATTTCTTTTTTTGCTTTTTGGGCCGCAAATAACCACTTAAGCCTGTCATAAGCAATTGGAACACAGTATCTTCCGTCTCCTGATTATCAGGAAGCACTCCTTCTACTACATTTTTTGCATACATCACAGTCGAAGTAAGTAAATGAAGCCATAAAATATCCTGATTAATCACTTTCAGACTCGGAAATACCTCTCGAAAGATATGGACGAAACTGCCAAACGTTTGGAAATAACTGGAATCTCTGTCCTTGTCATATCTTGGAAAAAAGGCGCTATCCCGAAACCGGTGATAAAAAATTGTCTCATCTGGATGAAGCACCCAAAAACGGAAATAAGGCAGCCACAAGCATTTCACTGCCCCCATGGGGTCAACCAGCATAGTCACCGGCTTAAATTCCAAATTTTCAAAAATCGCTGCTGCCTGCTTATCCACACAGGTAAAGCACTCCTCCAATAACTGCTCCTTCCCCTCAAAATAACGATATAATGCCCCAGGCGAAATCTCTGCCAGGTCACAGACGTTCTGGATACGTACTCCTTCCAGGCCATACTGCCGTACAGCCTTTATCATTGCAGAAATAATCCGGGCTCTTGCGTCATCCATAAGGACTCCTTTCTTCCAAAAGAATTAACATTCACTCATAATACCCATAAAACGATACATTACCCTATTTCCATTTTCATTTACTTCTGGTAAAAAATTTGTCAATGTTTCTTTTAATTTCTGCATCCTCCATATTTTTTAAGAGATAGCCTTCCGGTTTCAATGAAACCACTTTCTTAATACTGTCCTTGTCGCCTTTGCCTGTCAGAAAGATAACGGGGATATCTGAGCTGGCCGGATCTGCGCGGAGCATTTCCAGCATCTGCCTTCCGTCACAGACAGGCATTTCATAATCAAGCAATATCAGATCAGGCCGGTTTACCGCTATGCTCTTAATTGCACTCACGCTGGAGTTGCTTTCGTATATCTCATAATCCTCCCCCAGCATTCCCATGATCCAGCTCCTGACAAAATCAGAATCATCCACCAAAAGTATCTTTTTTCTGGCTATGCTCTTTTTCGTTGTGCTCCCCTTACCCAAAAACTTATTGATTTCCTGTATTGCATTACTGCTGTCTATGGAAGGCACTATTTTGCCCCTGACAGAATCAGAGTTTGTCGCGCAAAATGCAAAGTACCCGCTTTCCGTACCAAATAATATACTACAGGGAGGCTGTTCCCGCTCAAATGCGTTTCTGAGCTGATCAAAAGTTAATAAGCTTTCCTTTTCCAGCTCGTACAGATCTATAGACCGAATACTTTCTCTGAGTTTTTCCAGCATCTGCCTGGAAAGGTATCTGGCTATATTGACCACCATATCGTTTACCTTCTGATATTGGGTGTTTAAGATCTCGCCGATTGTTTTAAGCAGCAGCCTTTCTTCAATAATCAGTACTATTTCCCATCTTTCACCCCCTTGTTCCCGGTATGAAAAACGGTTGCAAATGACCTTGCCAAATTCTTCTCCTCCATAACTTTCATTGATCACCTTGGCTTTCAAGTGGAACATATCATCAAAAATCTGCATGACAACCGGCTTAAGCGCATCCATCTCTTCCTCGCGAGGAATGTCCGCCCATTTGCTCTGCATCTTTCCTGCTATTGCCTGATCCTCTGTCTGAGTATGCGCAACCACCCAGCCAATGCACACGCCCAGAAAATGCCGGACAGACTCCTCCGAATACTCAGTTACCTCCAGCTCGCTTTCCAGCGCCGGAAGAGTCTGATGCAGGAAATTGTCATGCAGACGTTTGTGCGTGTCCAGCTCGGCATAATTGATGGACCGCATGTATGCTTCCTCATTCTGAAAGTGCTCAATGGTATGGTTTTTCAAAAATTTAACCGCTTCCTTACATGCCCATACGCTCTTTTCTTTGTCTTCATTCAGCGCAAGCAGCTTTGCCATCATTGAAAAAAGCTGCTTGTGCTCTTTATCGATAGAGGATACCCCTATATTATATCTGTCATGCCACAAAGTCTTATTCATCTTTCCTGCCAGTTCTCCTTCCTTTTCTGTGTTTTTTGTTTATGTAATAATAACAAAAAAGTAATGACTAGACACTATTATAGCACGGAGTAAACGTTCATTCAATACCGTGTGTCCACAAAAATACCGCTTCCTGCAAAAGTAAATCTTACCTTCTCAGGAAACGGTTTGGAAACAGAACTTAACTTTTCAATTCAGCAATGCTACTCCCACTTAAATACTACAATCCCCACAATCGCTACAGCCATCCCGATCACTTTCCGCCATTCCAGCGGCTGCTTCTCCACGCCAAACCACCCAAGCAGTTCGATCACATAAGCAACAAGCAGCTGGGCGACCACGATCAGCATGACTGCCCTTGCAGGTCCCAGCATCTCCATGCTTCTGATCACTGTGTAGGTGATAAAGGCTCCGATCGCGCCCCCCAAAAGCATGTATTTGGGTTCTGTCTTAAGCAGCGCTCCAAACGAAGACCTGTCTGTAAAAAGCCAGGCTGCAAGACACACCAGCAACGCTGTAAACTGTACAAACGTATTTGCAACCCAGATAGAGGAAGATTTGGTCACCTGTGTATTAAATACTCCCTGAATACTCATCAGAGCACCGGAAATAAGTGCAATAAAAAATCCAATCATGCAGGAAAGCCTCCTTAACGTTTCTCGTTAATTCATCATTCCCATATGATTGGAAAATTATTCATCCTTCACTGTCTTCTTCAAATTCACCCTCTGTGTATTCTTCCTCAGGCGCTTCCGGTTCTTCTTCCAGATATTCCTCCTGATAATCCTCGCCAGTCACCTGTCGCATGGTCTGCTCTGAAAGTGATTTCAACATCTGGTTAGCATCCGCCCCATTCCAGATTTCCGAGAAAGCTGCCTCCAAGAGCACCCAGAAATTACTGGTTTCCAGCATCTTAGGCATGGATATGGAACGTTCATACTCCATGGCAAATTCCTTAAGACCTTCATGTCCGTAATCTACATTTTTTGCTGCCGAAACCTTGCCAGTACGGTCATACAAAATATCCACATACCGGGAAGTTAAAAAGCGCGCAAAATCATTTGCTTCTTTCTTGTGGTCGGAATAGCCGTTGACCACCACGCAGGCCGTCATGGAAAGGGATTTCCCCTTTAACTCATCGTTGATATCCGGCGCCATGGCAATTCCATACTCATAAGGGAAGGTTCCTTCCTCCATCGCCTGCCCAAGTCTGGAAACCGCATCGGAAGTAGCCATGGCAAACACCAGCTTCCCTTCTATAAACTCATTCAGGATTGCCTCATAGCTGCTTGTGCTGGTATCAATGGAAAAAAACTGATTCAGCTCCTGGTATACCCGCAGGCTCTTGATTGCATCCCGGTTATAAATATCGATCTGCGAGGTATCCCAGCCTGCCGCACCGCCCATATTGATTGCATTTCCAATAAAAAAATAATTATAGAAAATATCTGTTACATCCCACTTGAACACGCCTTCCACCTGCTCCGGCGCATCATAGCTGTCTGCAAAAGCCTTAATTTCTTCTATAGTAGAAGGAATCAGTTCCTGCACCTTCTCTTCGATCTGCTCCCGGGTAAACTGCTCTTCGCCTGCTTCACCTGCAGCCTCCTCTCCTTCTTCGGAATCATCCGGTTCCAGTTCCCCGGCTTCTTCCGCAGCCTGCACCGCCTCCGCTTCCAGGGCATGCACTGCCATCTGCTCCAAATAAGTTTTATTATAAAGCAAGGCGCTGGTCTCAAAATAAAACGGATAGCCGATCAGCTTATCCTCGTAAATTGCCGCGTTAAGTCCCGTGTTCATATAAAGCTCTTCGGCAGAAGCCTCGCCCTCGACCTCCACTTCGTCTGCAAGCCCTGCCAGATATGCTTTTTCCAGAGAATCATGACCAAGAACATAAAGATCCGGCACGTCACTCTCAAGGGAGGCACGGTTAATATTTTCCAGAAATTCCGCTCCGCCTTCCAAGACCGGCATGATCCTCACATCATGCGTCTCATTATATGCAACTGCCGCACTGCTTAAATAAGAAGTAAGCGCTTCATCCGTATACCAAAGATAAAGCGTTTCCTTCTCATTCGTAAATACCGTATTTTCCTGTTTTTCGGTAATCTGCCGTCCTGACTTGGCAATGCCAAAAGTAAGCGCTGCAGCAGCCGCTATGATCCCTGCTGCTGCCAGCCGTTTTTTTAAACTCATATTTTCCCTCTTCTATTCTTCCAGACAGCTCCTCAAAATCTTCACCATCTCGTCCACATTTTCTTTCGTGATCACAAGAGGCGGAACGAACCTGATAATATCTGTGCCCGCATTGATCAGGATCAGCCCCTTGGAAAGAGCCTTTGTAATGATGCCGCCTACCGGCTTATCGAAAACCAAGCCCTGCATCAATCCCATTCCTCGTCTGGCCTTAATGCATTCATATTCACCGGCAAGCTCGTCCAGCTTCTCTTCCAGATAAGCTCCTGCCTCTTTTACATTATCTATTATATGGTTCTCCTCGAATAAATCAAGTACAATATTTATCGCCGCCGCTGCAAGAGGGTTGCCGCCATAGGTAGTTCCATGGTCTCCGCTTGTCAAAGAATTCTGACCGACCTTTTCCGTCATCAAAAATGCCCCCACCGGCACTCCGCATCCAAGGGCTTTTGCCGTGGTCATAATATCCGGCTTCACACCATAACGCTGCCATGCAAACATGGTGCCTGTCCGCCCCATGCCGCACTGAATCTCATCCAAGACCAGCAGAATGTCTTTTTCTTCGCACAGCGACTTTATCTGCTTCATAAAGGACTCTTCCGCCGGATAAATGCCGCCTTCCCCCTGTACCGTCTCAAACAGGATCGCACAGGTCTTGTCTGTCACATTTTCCAGCACGCTGGCAAAATCATTCATCTTTGCAAAACGGATATTCCCGATCATGGGCTGGAACGCTTCGCGGTATTGGGGATTTCCAGTCACCGACAAGGCACCCATGGTCCGTCCGTGGAAAGAATGCTCCATGGCAATGATCTCATGGTCTGTCCTGCCATCCTTTAAATAGGCATATTTCCTTGCCGCTTTGATTGCCCCTTCGATTGCTTCCGCACCACTGTTGGTAAAAAACACCCTGTCCATGCCGGAAACCTTTTTCAGCTTCTTCGCCGCCTCAATGGCAGGCACATTGTAATAATAATTGGAAGTGTGGATCACCTTGTCGATCTGCGATTTCAACGCGTCATTATACCGCTGGTTATGGTATCCCAGCGCAAACACCGCGATTCCGGCACAAAAATCCAGATATTTTTTCCCTTCCAGATCATACAGATAAACGCCCTCGCCCTTGTCCAGCACGATTTGATAACGGTTATAAGTATGCAAAAGCGCCGCTTCCGCCTCTGCGATATATTCCTGCATATTCTGATTCTGCATTATTTTCCCAGCCTTTCTCTAATATACATCACCAATCCATGATGCTATACCATGGTCTGCTTGTCTTCATCCCTGATAATCGCCGTTCCCACACCGGAATTGGTGAAAATTTCCAGAAGCAGACAATGGGGGATCCGTCCGTCCAGGATATGGACTCTGTTGACACCATTTTCAATTGCGGAAGTGCAGTTGTTCAGCTTGGGCAGCATTCCTCCTCCAATAAAGCCTTCCCCGATCAATGCCTCTGCCTCCGATGCAGTGATCCTTGATATGAAAGAGCTCTTGTCGTTGATATCTTTATACAATCCTTCAATATCCGTCAGGAATACCAGCTTGTCCGCACCTACCGCCCTTGCGATCGCACAGGCTGCATCGTCTGCATTGATGTTATAGGTTGCAAAATCATCATCCAGCCCTACCGGTGCCACAATGGGGAGAAAATCCTTCTCCAAAAGATCATAAAGCACCTTGGGATTGACCTCCCTGACCTCTCCCACAAAACCGATGTCCTGTCCGTCCGCATATTTTTTATCCACGGTAAGCAGCCCGCCGTCCTTGCCGCTGATTCCCACTGCTTTCACTCCAAGCTCCTGCACCATGGTCACCAGGCTTTTGTTCACCTTGGAAAGCACCATTTCCGCAATTTCCATAGTCTCTGCATCTGTCACCCTGAGGCCGTTTACAAACCGGGCTTCCTTGCCTACCTTTCCTACCCACTGGCTGATTTCCTTCCCGCCGCCATGGACGATAATGGGCTTAAAGCCAACCAGCTTAAGGAGGGTCACGTCCTTGATCACATTCTTTTTTAACTCTTCATTGCTCATGGCGCTGCCGCCATACTTTACCACAATGATCTTCCGGTTAAATTTCTGTATATAAGGAAGGGCTTCGATCAGCACCTCCGCCTTCTTCAATACTTCCTGCATATCCTTGTCCATTTTATCCCTCTCCCTTAGCTTCTGTAGTCTGCATTGATATTTACGTATTCATGGGTCAGATCACATCCCCATGCCACGGCAGTTTCATTCCCCATCTTCATGTCCACCAGCACATGGACCTCCGGTCTGGCGATCAGCTCCGAAGCTTCCTCCTCACTGTCCGTAACCACCTTGCCATCCTGATAAATGGGAACTCTTCCCTTTTCCCCCTCAAGGAATACCTGAATATTTTCAGGGTCAAAGGAAACTCCTGAATAGCCAAGGGCGCACAAAATTCTTCCGCTGTTGGCATCATGCCCATAAACCATCGCCTTCACCAGACTGGAAGAAATTACGGATTTGGCAAGGATCCTTGCATCCTGCTTGGATGCCGCGCCAGTGACCTTCGTCTCAAGCAGCGCCGTTGCACCTTCTCCGTCGCCTGCCATCATTTTGGCAAGAGTCTCATTGACATAGTGAAGCGCTTCACAAAAGGCTTCATACTCCGGCGTGTCAGCTTTGATTTCCAGATTCCCAGCCATGCCGTTTGCCATCACCAGCAGGGTATCGTTGGTGGAAGTGTCGCCGTCCACGGAGATCATGTTAAAAGTATCCATTACATCCGCTTTTACAGCCTTGGTCAGCAATTCCTTGGAAATTACCGCATCAGTGGTGACAAAAGCAAGCATGGTGCACATATTGGGATGGATCATCCCGGAGCCTTTGCTCATACCGCCGATCCTTACCTTCACACCGCCGATCTCAAACTCTGCCGCTGCCTGTTTGGAGCGGGTATCCGTAGTCATAATGGCTTCTGCCGCCTGGGTTCCAGCCTCCTGCGTATCCCCTTTGATTCCAGCCAGCTTTTCAACTCCCGCTTCGATCTTCTCTATAGGAAGCTGCATCCCGATCACGCCGGTAGATGCCACCAGCACTGCATCCTCTGGCACATTCAATATCTGCGCTGCCTTTTTTGCCGTCCGGCTGCAATAATCAAACCCTTCCTTCCCTGTACAGGCATTGGCAATTCCCGCGTTGATGACCACTGCCTGCCCGAAGGGCGATTCCTCCACGATTTTTTTATCCCATAAAACAGGGGCTGCCTTCACCACATTGCTGGTAAAGGTTCCCGCCAGTACACAGGGGCTCTGGCTGTAGATCATTGCCATGTCCTTTCTGCTTCGATATTTGATGGACGCCTCTGCGCCTGCTGCCTCAAAACCTTTTGCCGCTGTCACTCCGCCTGATATGATCTTCATAGCTTCCACACCCTTCTTCCTTTTCGCTTAGCTCCTTATTGATTATAATTTACAATATTTTCTCTGTTCAGCACAAAATCATAATAATTCAGATCTTCCCTTTTTGTCCACCCGATTTCCTTCCAAAAAGCATTCCCCACATCATTTTTCGTAAAGGCGATCAGGGAAACCTTGCTGATGTGTTCTTTTTCCAGCGCATTCATGCAATAGACCACCATGCTTTTCCCGATTCCCTGCATCCGGAAATCTTCGCGCACGCACACATGATAAAGGCATCCCCGCCTTCCGTCATGCCCGCACAAAATGCTGCCCACGATCTCTCCGTCTTTAACTGCAACTACGCTGATTCCGGGATTCCGAAGAAGGAAGCGCTCCACGCCTGCTTTGGAATCATCGATACTGCGGATGGCAAAGCCTTTGATGCTCATCCACAACGCATACACGCCGTCATAATCTTCAATTGTCATACTCCGTATGACCACATGATCCATCCCTGTCATAAATTAAGCCCTCTGCTCTCCTCACAGCCCAGCATGATATTCAGACACTGGATTGCTGCTCCTGAGGCTCCTTTTCCCAGATTGTCAAACTGGGCATGGACTGCCACTCTCTCATCATTTCCGGTCACGAAAATTTTCAGCCCATCCCATCCGGCACAGCCGTTTCCTGCCATCATGCCTTTCCCCTCACTGCCAAAGGGCATC
>ERZ808054.788-NODE-788-length-23872-cov-4.863921_pt1 | contig 23872 bp, 16 predicted proteins | sample MGYA00380201_ERZ808054 | MGnify/ENA primary metagenome ERZ808054 (study PRJEB31490, sample SAMN06133419) | mouse gut metagenome | isolation source: Z5_2 | host: mice | place: China: Chengdu | collected 2015-05 ...
GGATGAATTATGAATATCACAGAATAGAACAGGGAGAAAAATGGGGAAATCTCTGGGACTGCGCATGGTTCCATTTTACCGGGCAGGCAGATCCAGCTTACAGGGTGGAGGATCTTGCCTTAATTATTGATTTGGATGGGGAAGGCTGTGTATTCAGTTCTGAGGGAGTGCCTTTAAGGGGAGTGACAACGGTAAAATCGGTATTTGATCGTACTTTAGGTTCGCCGGGAAAAGTTGAAGTGCCCCTTGCAGAAGTTGCCCGGGATCATAAAGTTGACATCTGGGTAGAAGCAGGATGCAATGATCTGTTTGGTAATCATTGCGGCGGCGTGCTGACAGAAGCAAAAATTGTTGTTATAAATGAAAATATCCGTCAGCTTTACTTTGACTATTTTACCCTGGCAAATCTTGCAGCATATCTGGACAAGAAAGATCCGCATTACTATGCCATCCTTTATGCCTTGGAAGAAGCATATCTGACGCTTGGAACGGAATTTACGGAACAGCAGGTGCAGAAAGCCTGTGAGATTTTAAGACCGGAGCTGGAACGGAAAAATCCAGAAAACCCATTGCTCCGGTTTTATGCGGTTGGTCATGCCCATATGGATCTGGCCTGGCTTTGGCCCATTCGGGAGACAAAGCGAAAGATTGGGCGCACTTTTTCCACGGTTGTGGCCAATCTGGAAAAATATCAGGACTATAAGTTTGGTGTCTCTCAGCCGCAGCAGCTTCAATGGCTTAAAGAGGAGTATCCGGGGTTATATGAGAAAGTAAAAGAAAAGATCATGCAGAAACGGATTGAACCACAAGGTGCGATGTGGGTGGAGGCAGATACCAATATCAGCAGCGGAGAAGCGTTGGTACGGCAATTGTTTTATGGAAAGAAATTTTTTCGTGAGGAATTTGGCTATGACATTAGAGAACTCTGGCGGCCGGATGTATTTGGATATAATGGTGCATTGCCACAGATTTTGAAAAAAGCAGGGGTGGATTACTTCCTGACAATCAAACTGTCTTGGAATGAATATAATGTTTTTCCCCATCATTCTTTTATCTGGGAGGGCATCGACGGCTCTCAGGTTCTGGCGCATATGCCGCCGGAAGGTACCTATAACAGCTTTGGGGGACCGGAGTCTGTAATCAAGGCCGCTGGAAATTACCAGGAAAAAGGGCGGGTGGATTCTGCCGTGATGTTGTTCGGCATCGGAGATGGCGGCGGTGGTCCGGGAATGGACCATCTGGAGCGGCTGGAGCGCATAAAGGATCTGCTCGGAGTTGCGCCTGTCAGGCAGGCTTTTGCAAAAGACTTTTTCGCGGAACTGGAAAAGCAGCGGTCAAAACTTTGCAAGTACAGGGGAGAACTTTATCTGGAAAAGCATCAGGGTACTTATACTTCTCAGGCGCGGAACAAAATGTATAACCGTCAGATGGAATATGCCCTGCTCGATACAGAATTTCTCAGTGTACTGGCAGGTGTGGGAGAAAAGGAATATCCAAGAGAAAAAATTGAGAGAATTTGGAAAGAAGCGCTTCTCTATCAGTTTCATGACATTCTTCCGGGCTCATCCATTAAGCGGGTTTATAAGGAATGTGAAGCCAGATATGTACAGCTTTTAGAAGAAATTGACAGGATAAAGGCTGGTTTCATGGAAAACCTGAAAGGAGATGGATTGGCGGTGCTGAATCCCAAATCATTTAGCAGAACGGAATTCATTTCCACAGAAGACGGGGTCTATGAGGTTACGGCGAAGCCTTATGGTATTACGAAGCTGCAGAAAAAGAGAACGGAATTTGATGTATCCTGTAATGAAAACACTCTGGAAAATTCAAAATTAAGGATTTTATTTAATGAAGACGGCAGTATTCATTCCATTTACGATAAACTGGCAATCCGTGAATCGGTGTATGATGGTGCAAACGCTCTGGTCATTTATCAGGACATGGCGGATGCATGGGATTTGCGCATAGATTATCGGGAAGGGAAAGGGGAACGATTAAAGCTCCAGTCTTTCAAGACGGAGTTGGAGCCGGGAGCTGTCGTGCGGACAAACGTATATGTTTACCAGAAATCTGTGCTGACCCAGCGGGTGATCCTCCGCCATGATTCTGGCATTGTGGAATTTGATACGGAAGTGGATTGGAATGAGACACAGAAAATGCTTCGTGCGGAATTCGATATAGCAGTATTTACAAATCAGGTAAGTTGTGATATTCAGTTTGGGTATGTTCAACGATCCACAAACTGTAACAACAGTATTGAATATGCGCAGCAGGAAATCTGTGCCCATAAATGGATTGACTTGTCGGACAGCAATTATGGAGTAGCACTGTTGAACGACTGCAAGTACGGCTATTACGCCAAGGGAAACAGGATATCTGTGAATTTACTGCGTTCTCAGATGTACCCCTGTAAAGATCAGGATAAAGGTCGTCATCATTTCCGCTATGCGGTATATCCTCATATTGGCGCTCTGGCTGACTCGGAGGTCTGCGCCCGGGCCTATGCCTTTAACCGGCCTCTTGTCCTGTGCGATTGTCGGGAAACAGGGAGTTTATTTCAGATAGATAATCCCAGAGCTGTTATAGAGTGTATCAAGAGAAGCGAAGATGGCAATGGAGTGATTGTCCGTCTATATAACAATTCAGATTCTTTTGAAAAAGCAGCTTTACATACGTCACTGGTTTACAACAGGGCGTCGGTTGTCGATCTGATGGAAAATAGGCTAGGCGATGCATCTTTGTCCCTGCAGTTGCATCCATTTGAAATTTTGAGTCTCAGATTTGAATGATGAAGAGGATAATGCCTGACTGTCCGAAAAGCATGTAGGGGGCGAATTATTTTAGAAAAGGAGCTGCCGCGCGAATTGTTTCTTGCGACAGCTCCTTTTCTATGTCAATTACGGATCTGTTCCCATTTTTGGAATACCCGGTATACGTTATCTGGATTCGCGCCCGGACCAAACTCGCATTGAGCGATACAGCCGCCGTCTTTCCACAACGTTGAATATACCTTTTCGACTGCCTGATCAATATCTGTAAGTGTACCGTAAGGCAGAAGATGCTGCCTGTCAATTTCTCCCCAGAAGGTGATCTTTCCCTGAAATGGTGCAAGATTTTCTACTCCCATGCAAAACAGCTGGCTGTTCACCGCATCCAGACCCAGATCGATGAGCCTTGGAATAATGCGCAGGATATGTCCGTCCGAATGCATGAAAATCTTTTTTCCATGAGAATGGGCAATCTGAATATAATCCCGGTACATGGGCATGAAAAATTCTTCCCAAAGCTGAGGGCTGATCAGCAGATCATTCTGCGATCCCCAGTCGTCCATCATATTCAATGCATCCACATCCGTCTCCGCCCATTTGGTCATCAGGCGGCAGTAATAGTCATGCATTTTTTTCATAAATTCCAACATTTCATCAGGTGGATCCATCAGGTCCATATACAGATTTGCCGTTCCCCGAATGAACTGAAGCTGTTCAAATGGGCGCGGGCAACAGTTGCCAAAAAGAAATTTGTCCTGTTTTTTTTCACAGGAACGGTTTGCCTGATCTTTGTCAAAGGTGAGAAGCTCTTCCGGGATATGGACATTTCCCGCATCACTCCAGTCCTCTTCCACCACGATGGGATGCTTCACCTCTCCGATCACTCCCTTTTGAAGATTGGTGAAGATGCAGCCCCATTCGTCCACATATTCTCCAAGCGCGTAGGCATCGCCCTTCGTTTTCGGGGCTTCCTTCAAAACCGCATCGGGACCGTCAAAATCCCATTCAAAATCCTTTTCCAGCGTCTGCATCATTTCCGGATAATGGTCATGTGCCCATGGCAGAGTCCAAAGCTGCCTTGGCACCCGATCCGTTTTATTGCGAAATTCCAGCGTCGCCAAAACCCTTTCCTTAGATGTCACAGCGTCCTCCTTTCTTGGTCGTTATCCTGTTCGTTTCTTTGGATATAGCATAACAGAAATTTAGTTCCGCTGCATACAATTTTGTATCAGATACATTTTTATCATACATTTTTTTGCCTGAAAACCAGAAGCGGAGAGGATGGCTTATTCTGAAATTTTACGCTGCAGCCGCTGGCGGAATACAGTGGGGGTCTCTCCCGTATATTGCTTGAATGCAGATGAAAAATGGTTGCTGGAAGCAAAGTTCAACTGAAAAGCCACATCGGTGATGGAGTTTTCAGGATTTTTCAGCAGGGTTTTTGCCAGATCAATTTTGAGCATAGTGGTATATACATGGGGTGTGATGCCGATCTGTTCCTTGAATTTGGAATAAAGCTTGGAACGCGACAAGCCGCAATACTCCGCAATCGTGTCCAGCGTGGGATTCTCAAGCAGGTGTGCTTTGATATAATCGGCAGCGGAAGTAATAACAGAGGCGCAGCCCATATCGTCCGATGTATAATTTTCCCTGCACAGGGTATCTAAAAGGAACTCAAGAAAATAGTTGTATCCTTTCAAATGCTCATGGAGATTGTCCGAGTGCAGAAGCTGTATCATATGAGGAAGGATACGCAGATTTTCCTGAGAGGTGTGGGAAAGCCTTTTTTCATAATCACATAACTGCCGGAACATATAATGGCTGTATGGAGGTTTCAGATCAAGAAAATTTTCCTCTGAGGATAAATCAAATTGAAACCAGATAAAGTCGCAGATTTCCTGCGGATTATTGTTGCCGCCATGTACTTCTTCCGGCAGGGTCGTGAAAATATCTCCGCCGCAGAGAGAATAGTGGCATTCATTGACAGAGTATCTCTGCCTTCCCTTTAAAATAACAACAAACTCTTTTACATGATGATAGTGGGGCCCCAGTGGGGAGGAAGCCTTGCGGAAATTGGCATGTCCGATCATACGCAGCCCGGTGATATTTAGCTGGGCATGTGTAAGTATCTTATATTCATCGGTCCAAATAGGTATGTCATCGGAAGAATAATAAATCACGGAAAAGACACCTCCTTCCTGACAAGTTGTTATAGATAGGGTAGCATAAAGAAACATTTTACGCAAGGCAGTATGTATGCTATAGGCTATAGCAACTGTTTTGCGTCAAAATAGCATTCATAGATGACCATGCATCTCAAGGTCTGTATGGTAGCAAACCGTGGAATATGGTATACTGGGTTTAAAGCAAAAAAGAAGAATAGGCAGCACCAAATCGAATACAATAACCATGAAAGGATGTGTTACCATGGCACCAGCATTAGCACAAGAAAAACACTATACCATTAATGATATCTATAACTTGCCTGAGGGTAGCAGGGCAGAATTGATAGACGGACAAATCTATTACATGGCGCCTCCAACCAGAAAACATCAGCGTAATATGCAATCCTGACAAGCTTACAGACAAGGGCTGCTCTGGCGCCCCGGACTGGATAATCGAAATCGTGTCATCAGGCAGCAGACGTATGGACTATTTTACAAAACTCTTTAAATACCGTACTGCCGGTGTACGTGAATATTGGATCGTGGATCCTGATAGAAAACGCATCACTGTATATGATTTCGAATCAGAGGATGTCAAGGATTACACTTTTTCTGATTCTGTAAAGGTAAATATCTATGATGATCTGTACATCAATTTCTCTGATATTGCCAAACTGCTGAATATCTGACTCCAAAAGGCATGTGATTCCGCATTTTGGAATATTATTAATCCTTATTACGACAATCCTGCACGGTCCAGCAGCGTGGAGATAAAAACGCCGGCAGCAAGGCAGAATATATTGATCATACATGCCCTTGCAGAATCGGTAAAGCTTTCAAAGGGAATGATCATAATGGTCGCGGCGGTGACGAAACCGAAAATAGCATGGAAGGAAAGGCTGTAGTATTTTGTAAGCAGGGAATCTACAGCCTTTGCCAGACACAGGATAGTCAGCACGCAGCCCAGGGCGCCGGGAATCAGCACGGATGGATTTAAGTGGCCAATCCCATCCACGAAAGGAGTATAAAGCCCCAAAGGCATTAGCAGGGCGGAAAAGCTCATGCCCGGCGCAATTATACTTAGGGCAAGGGCAAAGCCGCAGAACAGATACCACAGGAATCCCGGTGTGATGGCAATGCTGGCTGCATTTAAAAAGGATAAAAAGGTAAAGACAAAAAGCATGGCAGACCCGGCGGCAAGCAGGGAGCTTTTGTTTCGTCCTTTGCTTCCGGCTTCCTGCCACAGGGAGGGCAGCATACCCGCAATCAGCCCCACAAAAAGGCAGACGGAAGGGGCAGGATATTTTTCCAGAAAGTAAGTAAGCAGATTGGCAACGCCAAGAAAGCCGATTGCCGCACCGGCAAAATATGGAAGCAGCCTTGGAAGATGGGTCTTAGCTCTCCCGACAGGATCGGCAAGGAACTCCATCACCGGTTTGTACACACCGAACACCACACTCAGCACCCCGCCGGATATTCCCGGCAACACGGAACCCAGCCCGATCAATGCCCCTTGAAGTAATTTAATGATGAGTTTAAGAAGTAAATTTTTCCCCTTTTTTGTTTTGTCCATAAAACCTCATTTCCACATAGCAAATATGTGCAGCACATATGTGTGGCAATACCTGTTATTAATGGATATGCACAAACCTAAATTTTTTTGCAAACCAGTCGATAAATATATTGCAGGTACCTATGGCCAGGGCATTCTGCAAAATATTGATTTTAGTCGCCACGGATGGTATACAGGAGGAAAGGGACAGCCTTCATGTGTATCATTTTTGTTTTTATGGACCAGGGAGGGGAGATAAGGGCAAGGGACTTAAGAAGGAGGAATAATGCGAATAGATTCCAGTAACATAGGGATGGGATCAACCAGAAGATACTCTTCTGTGTCCGGAAGGGTAAACAGAATAGTGATTGCCAGCGGACGGCAGAGCCTTACGAACCAAAGCGGTTTTTTGTCAGGAAATTTGCTTGGGGCAGATGTAAACCAGAATAATACACAGACAAAGGGGAGTGTCAATGATCTGCGCGACCGATTAGAGGAAATGCAGTCAAAACTGCGCGGCTTCAGTTCAGGCAATATCCGGAGCTCGGGCACGGAAGACCCAAGAAAGCAGCTTCAGGACATACGGCAGCAATGTATCGTCTTTTTGATGGATGTGCTTTTCCCGGGAAGAAAAAGAAATACCGTATGGGACCGGAAAATGTCAGAGGAGGGCAATGAGAGCCAGAGCAGCCAGAATCAAAGTGTTCTGGATCAAGCTTCTACGACGGTGCTTTTTGGATCCGGGGTGAAATTAAGCGCTGCACAGATGACCAGGGCATATTACAGTGAGGAGACGGAAAATACGACGTTCCAGACTCAGGGAACTGTCAGATGCGCGGACGGAAGAGAGATTAATTTTAACCTGAATCTGGAGATGAGCCGGAGCTTTCAGGAATATTATGAGGAAACGGTACAGCCATTGCAGGCACGGCGTTCCACATTTTGCGACCCGCTGGTCATCAATCTGGATGGGAATATTGCCGGGCTTTCGGATCAGACCTTTTTGTTTGACCTTGACGGAGATGGGAAAAAAGATGAAATTAACCGCTTGTCCGGAAAGAGTGGTTTTCTGTCATTGGACAAAAACGGTGACGGTATTATCAATGACGGCAATGAACTGTTTGGCACCAAGTCGGGAAATGGTTTCGAGGATCTGGCAGCCTATGATACAGACCACAACGGCTTTATTGATGAAGGCGATGAAATCTGGGATAAGCTGAAGATCTGGGTCATGGATGAGAATGGGAACCAGCAGCTTTATTCTCTGGCGGAAAAGGGAGTGGGGGCAATCTGTCTTCAAAACGCTTCTACCGATTTTGCGCTGACGGGAGCAAACAACCAGACTAACGGAATGATCAGGAGAACAGGTATTTTCCTGTATGAAAGCGGCATGGCGGGAACGGTGCAGCATGTAGATCTGGCGATTCATTCGGACCAGGAAAAACAGCGTCTGGATGTGGCCGGGTAAGAGCCTGTTAACTTTTTTGAACAGAGCTTTCAAAATTTGAATCGTATGTATGAAACAGGGGCATCTTTACATAGAATTAAGATAGAGGTGTCCTATGAAAAAACTTAGAGTCTTTCAAACTGTCAAAAGTAAAAGAATCGTATCCGGTTTTTCAATGAAAAATCTTGGAACGGTTCTTTTGCTTTTATTTTTTTTACCCTATTTTATAAGCTTCCTGTTTGGAAATATGCAGCAGACAGAAACAGATGTCCGCAGGGCCCGTGCGGGGGAGCTGCTGAAAAGCGGGCGGATGTATGTTTCTAACACGACGGCTCTGGGAAAAGAGAGGATTCCCCTGGAGGTGTATGTGGCTGACAAATTGTCAAGGAGCATGGAAGCGGACTTTGAAGCAGAAGCTCTCAAGGCGCAGGCAGTATTGCTGCGGTCAGGAATTTTGGCAGGGCGGGAAGAGGAGGGATTTGGAAACGAAATTTCTCTTGCAGATGAAGATTACGGAAGCGGTATCCTTACAGAGAAAATGCTGCAGGCAACAGCAGAGACTTCAGGGGTATATTTGTCCTATGAGGGAAAAGCAATAGAGGGCGCTTATTTTGCGGTCAGCAACGGAGCAACAAGAGACGGAGCGCAACTGGGTCTTGCAGACCATCCTTATTTGAAAAGAGTGTTTTGCAACCGGGATTTTCTTTCTTCCGATTATGCAAAAACTGTAAGTTTCAGGGAAAAGGAATTTGAACAGATTTGGGAGCAGTGCGCAAAAACACGTATCACTCAGGATGAGATCCTGGAAAATGAAGGCATACAAGTAAGTCAGGAAGAGTGCGGGATAAGGCTTTATTTGGACAGTGCAGGATATGTGCTTTATGGCGAAAGAAATGGGGAATTTGTTTCCGGGGAGCAGATACGTGCAGCTTATATGCTTCCTTCTTCCAGTTTTCACTTGGAAGCTGCAGACAGCCAGGTCAATTTTTATGTGCGGGGAAAGGGGCATGGCATGGGAATGAGCCAGTTTGCAGCCAATGAAATGGCAAAGGAAGGGGAGGATTATACAGCGATCCTTGAATTTTTCTTTCAGGATGCAATAATTTCAAAATTTGAATAAAGAAGGAAAAAAGGGCAAAACTATCCATAAGAACTGAAAGGAGATAAGTGAATAAGATGAGAAGAAGACGTAGAAGAAGTTTTTCGAAAGAACGGGTTCTTATGGTTGCCGCATCTGTGTTGGTCCTGGGGTCATTGACTGCAACCGGATTATGGCTGAGAAGAGATCAGGGGATTCAGGATGAAGGATATGTGGTGGATCTGAGCGCCATTGAAAATAATACAGCCACAGGACTTGAACAGGAAAGGGAAATCCAGCTTACAGAAAATACCATGGCGGACGACCTTGATTATGATCCCTATTTTCAGGAGACCAATTCCCAAAAGGTAGAAAATCCGGACCAGTCCGAAAGTGACAGCATGTCAGACGGAGCTGAGGAGAGCCGGAAGAATCAGGATGAGGAGGAAAGCCCAAAGCCTTCGCCTGAAAGCGGGGCGGAACAGGAAAAAAAGAAAGAGGATGAGGAGGCAAAAGAGGATACTCCGGCGCTTTCTACAGCTATGCAGCCGGCGCTTACTTTCAGCGATTCGGATACGCTGGTATGGCCCATTGTAGGAAATATTCTGGTAAATTACAGTATGGATAAGACTGTTTATTTTCCGACCCTGCAGCAATATAAATATAATCCTGCCATTATCATTCAGGCTAATGAGGGAGACTTGGTCACAGCGGCAAGTGCAGGGAAGGTCAACAGTGTATTCCAGGATCCTCAGATTGGAAATGGAGTCACCATGGAATTAGGAGGCGGTTATGAAGTTACCTATGGACAGCTTGCCAACATTCTTGTTTCTGAGGGAAGCTATGTGGCGGCAGGAGATGTTATTGCGGAAGTAGCAGCGCCTACCAAATATTTTGCAGTGGAAGGAACCAACATTTATTTTAAGCTGACGAAGGATGGAGAACCCGTGAACCCTATGGCGAAGCTAAATTGACAGCAGAGAGGTTTGTGATGATGGTATGCTATATTATTGGCGGTAAAGTATTAACAATGGCTGGTGAAATGTGGGAAAAGGGATATGTTCGTATTGAAAATGGTAAAATAACCGAATTGGGGCCTATGAAAAATGGAGCCCCTTTTCCTTTGCCGGAGGGAGATCAGGTGATGGTAGTCAATGCTTTGGGGACGATGGTGATGCCTGGTCTTATTGAAGCCCACTGCCATATGGGCATTACGGAGGAAAAGAAGGGGATGGAGGGAGACGACTGCAACGAAACAGTAGACCCGCTCACCCCGCAGCTCCGTGCGCTGGATGCGATCAATCCCATGGACGCAGCTTTTGACGATGCCCTTCGGGCAGGGATCACTTCAGCCATGATCGGACCGGGAAGTGCCAACGTAGTGGGCGGAACCTTTTCTTTCGTAAAAACCAGCGGGAGAACCATTGACGATATGCTGGTCCTTTCCCCGGCGGCAATGAAGATTGCGTTTGGAGAAAATCCCAAGGTAAATTATTCGGGCCAGGACAAGTCTCCTGCCACGAGAATGGCAATTGCAGCTATGCTGCGGCAGGAGCTTTTTAAAGCGCAGCGGTATTATGAAAAGAAATGTGCAGGGATGAAGCGCTCCGAGGAAGATTTCCGATACGAGGCGTGGCTGCCGGTATTTGAGGGAAAGATTCCCTTAAAAGCCCATGTTCATCGGGCTGATGACGTTCAGACCGCAATCAGGATCGCCAGAGAGTATGGGCTGTCCATGACGCTGGATCATTGCAGTGAAGGGCATTTGATCGCAGAAAAGGTAAAAGAATCCGGTTTTCCGGCTATCGTAGGTCCGGATTTTGCCAGCAGAAGCAAGATTGAGGTGCAGAACGCGGCTTTTAAGACGGTAGGAATCCTGAATAAAGCCGGAGTGAAGACTGCCATTACCACGGACCATCCGGTGTCCCTGATCCAGTCCCTTCCTATCTGCGCAGGCCTGGCGTCGAAGTCCGGCATGGACGAGATGGAGGCACTGAAGTCTGTTACCATTTATCCGGCACAGATCTGCAGGACTGACCAGCGGGTGGGTTCTCTGGAAATTGGGAAAGATGCGGATATTGCCATTTTTGACCGGTTTCCCCTGAATGTGGGAACAAAGACTTTGTGTACAATGATAGAAGGAAAGATTGTGTATGCGGATGAAAGCTTTCCTTTACCTGAAGGCATAAAAAATGTATAATAAGAGCAATGATGTTTGGAATGCGTGTGATGGAGAAACGTCCGCTCAGATTAAATTTGATAGCGAGGATAAGTGATTTGTATAAAATAAAGAAGGCAAAGGCGGCGGTCTTGGTCATTTTATTGACAGGCTGTGCCGTCTTGCCGCCTGTGGAGAAGACAGGGGAAAGTGAATCAATGATCACCAGTATGGAAGAGGAACCTGATCTTTCCTATGAGGTGCCGGTAAGTTCCCCTAATATTTTGGTCAACCAGCTGGGCTACATAAGAAACGGCACGAAGGTGGCAATTTTCCGTGGTGAGGAGCAGCCATCCGAATTTTATGTCGTAAATGAGGATACAGGAGAAAGGGTTTTTGCAGGATGCCCGGAGGAACAGGAGGAAGGTTCTGAAGGACAGGAAATGGTTTGTTATGGAGATTTTTCGGAGGTGACGAAAGGGGGTACTTATTACCTGGAGGCGCCTTTGCTGGGAAAATCTTATTCTTTTGTGGTTAAGGATCATTTGTATGATCAGTTGTTCCGGGAGGCGTGCAGGCAGTATTATTATAATCGGTGCGGTGTAACGCTTACCAGTGAGTATGCCGGGGAGATGGCCCACAATGCCTGTCATGCGGGAAACTCGGTATTGCGCGAAGACAGCTCGGTTTCCATAGATGCAAGGGGTGGCTGGCATCAGGATGAAGCAGGTTCTAAGGATGTTATAACAGCAGCGAGGAGCATAGGAGTCATGCTGCTTGCCTATGAGTTGTACGGCGATTCCTTTGGGGATGATATGGGGATTCCTGAAAGTGGAAACGGCGTGCCGGATATTTTGGATGAAATAAAGTATGAAGTGGAATGGCTGTTAAAGATGCAGGATCAGGCTACCGGCGCTGTATATAAGGGTGTAAGCGTTTTTGAACAGAGTGTGGGGAACGGAACGGTTTCTTACGTGGAACCTGCAGATATGGAGGCAGCGAAGGCCTTTGCCATGGCGCTTGCCAAATTCAGCTATGTTTATCAGGATTATGATACGGTTTATGCTACAGACTGCCTGAAGGCTTCTGACCGTGCGTGGAAATATACAGAGTTAAATGATGGGCAGGGAAAAGAAAAGGATCCATGGAAATTTGCGGCGGCAGCGGAATTGTACCGTGCATCGGGACTACGGAGCTGCCAGCGTTTTGTGACGGAATATCTTCAGCGGGAAAGCGGTCAGGAAGAAATGGATGAGATAACTTTTCTTGGTTCTGTGACTTATATTTCCACAAAACTTTCGGTCAATCTGGAGTTATGCGAGATGATCACCGAAAAAATAATGAAAAAAACAAAGGAAATTTCGGAGGATGCAAGAAATTCTGCTTACTTTGTGAAGGAAGGGAGCGGGAATGAGCATAATCACGAGCTGCTCCAGAATATGATGTATTTGACAATGGTAGATTATATGATTGCAAACCATGAGTATGAAAATCTGATTGAAGACCATCTGCATTATTTTATGGGGAGAAATCCGCAGGCAATCTGTTATATTAACAATGTGGGGATAAATAACGGCAGACCTGCAGACGACAGTATGGGAATCATGAAACAGTTTGATGCAAACAGCAAACTGGTTTTTATGCTCAGTGAAATTGTGAGAAAATAGACAGCATTTTTTGCAATGAAAGAGGCATGATATCCTCTTTTGTCTGGCAAAAAACAACTGTAAAGTAAGATAAAGAAAAGTTATAAGGAGGCAAAAAGCAGCGCAGAAATGAGGAAAAATATGAAAATAGTAGTTTTAGCAGGCGGAATCAGCACGGAAAGAGATGTGTCATTAAGCTCCGGGGCTATGATATACCGCGCACTGAAAGAGAGAGGACACCAGGTCGTTCTTTTGGATGTGTACTTAGGGTATGAGTGGGAAGAGGCTTCTTTTGCGGAGGTTGAACCTGACCGGCGTCTGGAGGAGATTTTCAGATTAGAAAAAGACTGGGCAAAAGAGATGGGTACGATCACGGAGAAAAATCCGGATATTGAGCAGATCAAGGCAATGCGTCCAGATGGGGCAAAGAACTTTTTCGGACCTAATGTGATCCCGATCTGCCAGTCGGCTGATGTGGTATTTATGGCGCTTCACGGGGAAAACGGAGAAAATGGAAAGATTCAGGCATGTTTTGATCTGATGGGGATCACTTATACGGGAACTGATTATCTCAGTTCAGCCATTTCCATGAACAAGGGGATTTCCAAGGAATTGTTTGCAGTGTACGGGATCCCGACCCCCCAGGGGTTCCGGATGAAAAAGGAAGCTTCCCGGCAAAGACCGGATTTTTCGCAGAATGTAAGTTTTCCTTGTATTGTGAAAGCCTGCAGCGGCGGTTCCAGTGTGGGGGTTGCCATTGCACGCAGCGAAGATGATTATGAAGCGGCTCTAGAAGAAGCCTTTACCTATGACGATGAGGTGATCGTGGAGCAGTTTATCAGCGGACGGGAATTTTCCGTAGGCGTGATGGATGGAAAGGCATTGCCGGTTATTGAAATTGCCCCTCTTACCGGATTTTATGATTATAAGAATAAATATCAGGCAGGGGCTACCGTGGAAACTTGTCCTGCTGATCTTCCGGAAGATAAAACCATGGAGCTTCAAAAATATGCGGAAATGGTTTTTAAAGCGCTCCGGCTGCAAAATTATGCCCGCATGGATTTTCGGATGAGTGAAAGCGGAGAAGTTTTTTGCCTGGAGGCAAATACACTTCCCGGCATGACGCCTATTTCCCTGCTCCCCCAGGAAGCGGCAGCGGTGGGAATGGATTTCGGCGACCTGTGTGAAAAGATTTTAGAGTCCGCTTTACATACGGAATCATAGAGCGGTTCCTAAAGAACCATAGAACGGTTCTTAATGAATAAGGGAAGGTATGGATGTAAAATGAAAAATATAACGCTGGAAAATACTGCGCGGGTTTGCGGAGGAACTTTATACGGCACAGAGGGCATGACAAAGGAGCAGGCAGACCGGGAAGCCTCCTGTGTGGTAATTGATTCGCGAAAAATAGAAAAGAACGGAATTTTCATTGCCACAAGGGGGGAAAAGACAGACGGACACAGCTTTATTCCCAACGTGGCGCAGATGGGAGCTCTCGGGGTTATCTGCGAGCAGAAACCGGAGGGCTGTCAGATTCCTTATATTTTGGTTGAGGATTCTTTTCAGGCGTTAAAGGATCTTGCGGAGTTTTACCGGATGCAGCTTGACCTGCCGGTGGTAGGGATTACCGGCAGTGTAGGCAAGACCAGCACCAAGGAGTTCATTGCAGCGGTCTTATCACGTAAGTATAGTGTGCTTAAGACCCAGGGAAATTTTAATAACGAGGTGGGGCTGCCCCTTACAGTGCTTTCTATCAGGAAAGAGCATCAGGCAGCGGTATTGGAGATGGGCATCAGTGATTTTGGGGAGATGCACCGTTTGAGCAAAATTGCCAGACCGGATATTTGCGTGATCACCAATATCGGACAGTGCCATCTGGAAAACCTGGGAAGCAGGGACGGGATCTTAAAAGCAAAATCCGAAATTTTTGATTTTATGAACCCTGACGGATATGTGCTGGTAAACGGTGACGATGATCTGCTGTCAGGGATTGAAAAGAAAGGAAACCATGAACCAATTCACTTTGGGCTGGATCCGGCAAATGAAATTTTTGCCTCTGATGTGGAAGGGAAAGGCTTGCTCGGAACCACAGCGGTGGTCCATGCGGTAAATAACATGGGGATTTTTAAAGCGGCAGGAATTCCAGATGGTGCAGAAAGGGAATTTCCCATAACCATTCTTTTGCCCGGGGAGCATATGGTGCGAAATGCGCTGGCGGCAGCAAGCGTGGGCTTTTTGATGGGGCTTACCGTGCAGGAAGTGCAAGAAGGAATCCTGGCGGTGGAGGCCGTAAGCGGACGCAGTCATTTGGTGAGAATGGCGGGATGCGTAGTGATCGATGACTGTTATAATGCCAACCCGGTATCTGTGCGGGCAGCTATCGACCTTCTTGCCACGGCACCGGAACGGAAAGTAGCCATTTTAGGCGACATGTTTGAGCTGGGGGAGCGTGAGAAGCAGCTTCACGGCGAGATTGGCACATATGCGGTGGATGCAGGGATCGATGTGCTGCTGTGCGTAGGGAAGCTTTCTGCATGCATGTATGAGCAGGGGAAACAAAGAAAAGAAGAAAAGAAGAAAGATACGGAAATTTTTTATTTTCCTGCCAGAGATGAAATGATTGGCAAATTGCCGGAAATATTGAAAAGAGGCGATAATATTTTAGTGAAGGCCTCCCATGGGATGCAGTTTGAAAAAGTGGTGGAAGCGATTGCCAAATCATCTATGTTGGGCTATACTGATTAATACTGAAGATTTTATGGAGCGGACTTATGATACGGTTTCTTTTGCTGGCAAGTTTTGTTATTTTATTTTTGGTTTTAAGTATTCCTCTTTTGATCGCAGAGTGGATCATCGGAAAATATAATATGGATCTGAAAAACCGAAGCTCTCTGGCAATCGTCAATTGGGCATTTGGATGCTGCCTGTTTATCGCGGGAACAAAGGTGATCGTCAGGGGCGAGGAGAATGTTCCAAAGGATCAGCCGGTTTTGTATATCGGAAACCACCGAAGTTATTTTGATATTCTGATCACCTATGTGCGGGTTCCAAGACCTACCGGCTATATTGCCAAGAAGGAAATGCTGCGGTATCCGCTGCTGGTCAACTGGATGAAAAATCTTCACTGCCTGTTTCTTGACAGGAAGGATGTGAAGCAGGGGCTTAAGACGATCCTGACTGCGATTGAGGAAGTAAAATCAGGGGTGTCGATCTGCATTTTTCCGGAAGGCACCAGAAACAAGGTAAACCATACGTTTATGGAATTCCATGAGGGCAGCTTTAAGATCGCCTCCAAGACAGGATGCCCCATTGTTCCGATGACGATCTATAATTCTGCTGATATTTTTGAGGACCATCTTCCTAAGGTCAGGAAGACTACAGTGATCTTGGAGTATGGGAAACCGATTTATATCAAAGAGCTTCCGAAGGAGGACCAGAAGCGGGTGGGGGCTTATACGCAGAATCTGATCAAAGAAACATATTTTAAGATCAAGGAAGAACTTGAGGTTAAATTGTAAGTAAACAGGAGAAGAACATTTTAATGGACAAGATTGCAGTTTTAATTCCGTGTTATAACGAAGAAAAGACCGTTGCCAAGGTAATCAGGGATGCGAAAGCGGCACTGCCGGAAGCGGTAATTTATGTATATGACAATAACTCAACAGACAATACTGCCCGGATTGCCAGGGCGGAAGGGGCAGTGGTGCGCCCGGAATACATGCAGGGAAAAGGAAACGTGATCCGGCGTATGTTCCGGGAGATAGACGCCCAGTGCTATATCATGGTGGACGGGGATGATACCTATCCTATGGAATTTGCTCCCCAGATGGTGGAAAAGGTACTTTTCCATAATGCGGATATGGTGGTGGGGGACAGGCTTTCCTCCACGTACTTTGAGGAAAACAAGCGTCCTTTCCATAACATGGGGAACAGCCTTGTCCGTGCCAGCATCAATCATCTGTTTGGCTGTGAGGTAAAGGACATCATGACCGGTTTCCGGGCGTTCAGCTATGGATTTGTAAAGACTTTCCCGGTGCTTTCCAAGGGATTTGAAATAGAGACGGAAATGACCATCCATGCGGTGTACAATCATATGCAGATTGACAATGTGGTGGTGGAATACCGCGACAGACCGGAAGGGAGTGTTTCCAAGCTGAATACTTATTCCGACGGCTTTAAGGTGCTGGGAACTATATTCCGGCTTTACCGGGATTATAAGCCTTTTGGCTTCTTTAGCCTGCTTTCGCTGTTTCTGGCTGCCCTTGCAGTGATCTTTTTTATCCCGGTTCTGATTGAATTTGTGCAGACGGGACTGGTGCTTAAGTTCCCCACCCTGATCGTATGCGGGTTTGTGATGCTGGCGGCAATACAGTCTTTTTTTGCCGGGCTGATTTTGTCCAATATGGCAATGAAAAACCGGAGGGATTTTGAGTACCGGTTTACATTGGTATGCGACAAGGAACGGAAGAAGAGGGAGGAAGGATCGGAAGGAGCATAAAGGGCAGATATGAAAAATGAAAACGGTTTGTTAAGAAAGATTATTTCCAATTGGTATTTGGCAGTCATATTTGGCTTTATCATTTTTGCAGGGCTGGTATTTGCAATCTGCGGGGAGGACAGTATCATTGCGGTTCATGATAATCTGGATTTGTTTATTCCCCAGTTTCAGATAATGAAGGATACGGACTCTTTTTGGACACATGACACATACGTGCCTTTTCTTGGCGGGATCAGCAGGGATGCGCTGCCCTCTGAATTTTCTCTTTATACGATTCTTTATATGATTCTTCCGGCATATCCGGCTTATGTTACAGGATATCTTTTGAAAATCCTCATTGCAGTTTTTTCCTGTGTTTTGCTGGCTAAGGATATTTGCGGGGAGGATTATGGAAAATATAAGCCTGTTGCATGGCTGAGCGGTTTTGCATATGGGGTGCTGAATGTATTTCCGGCATTTGGCATTCCTTTTGCGTCCATTCCGCTGGCTGTATATTTGGTGCGCAAAATTTATAAGGCACCTTCGGCGAAGTCTTCTGTAAAATGGTATGTTGCCCTTTTCTTTTATCCGATGCTGTCTTATTTTTCCTATTTTGGGCTGTTTATCCTTGCCTACATGGCAGTGGCATTGGTCTGGCTGTGGATCAGGGACAGGCGTTTTCCGGCAAGGCTGCTTTTGGCGATCGTGGTGCTTGCGGCGGGAAATGTTGCCTGCGAATACAGACTGTTTGGCATGATGCTGTTTGATGACGAGGTGACGATCCGCTCCAGCATTGTGGCGGGAAGCTATTCCTGGGGAGAAATCTTCCGCACCATATGGGAAGGGTTTAGCAGAGGGATGTTCCATGCGGAAAGCATTCACACCTATCTGGTGCTGCCGGTGTGCATAATCTATTTTCTGTATTTGAATGTTTCTTATATCAAAAATAAAAATGTTAAAGGGATCTTCCATGATACCTTTAATTTGCTGGTGCTGGTGCTGGTATTTAACAGCGTGGTGTATGGGATCTACTACTGGGAGCCTTTCAGGAATCTGGTGGAGACCATTTGCCCGCCCCTTACCGGGTGGCAGTTTAACCGGACAATCTTTTTTAATCCCTTTGTGTGGTATGGGGCATTTTTTCTTGTCCTGGTGCGGCTTTACCAGGGGAAAAAGGGAAAGGCGCTGGCGAATATGCTGGCGGTGGCAGCCATACTTCTGATCATACTGACCGGAAGCAGATACAATGATTTATATCATACCTGTTATGACCAGGCATATGAACTTGTAAAGGGGAAATCCGGGGATCAGTTGAGCTTCGGTGAATTTTATTCCAAAGAACTGTTTGAGGAAGCCAAGGAAGATATCGGCTATGTGGGACAGTGGTCCGTGGCGTATGGGTTTTATCCGGCAACGCTGGAATACAATGGAATCAACACATTGGACGGTTATCTGGGTTTTTATGGGCAGAGATATAAAGAGGAATTCAGGAAGATCATTGCCCCTGCCCTTGAGAGGGTGGAGGAGAGCCGGATTTATTTTGATGAGTGGGGAGCAAGGGCTTATCTCTATTCGGGAACGGATTTGTCCGTTGTGAGCACGACCAGGAGCTATCAGGTGTCAGATCGAGATCTTTACATGGACACGGATGCGTTTAAAGCGCTGGGCGGGCGTTATATTTTTTCACGTATTCAGTTGGGCAATGCAGAGGAGGCAGGTTTTTCTCTTGTGGGGGCTTATACCCATGAAGCTTCGCCCTATACTTTGTATGTTTATCAGACTATTTCCCGCTATCAGACGAAGGAGCATTCTCATCTGACCTTTGATGAGATGAAAGAGCTTACTTATGACCGGGAAAAGCTGGAGAGGGAAATGGATGAGCTCTTGGGGCTGGCGGAAGCTGCGTCGGAGTCAGAAGTGCCGGAAAATGAGGAGCGTGTCCTGGAGCTTTATGAAAGTGTGATGGAGGAGTACGCTAAGCTGAGTACCAGCCGGAATCTGATACAGATCACTTATTATGGGAATGTGCTGGATGAGGAGAATGGCATCAGGCAGGAGGAGATCACAGAGGAAGCAGTGGATCTGGGCGATGCGCTTTACAGCACGTTGAAAGAGGTGTGTCTGTCTCCTTATCGTGAAACCATGGAGACGGTGATTGAGCCTGCCTTGGTGGAGTCCCTTACTGAATACGAGGAAATGACCGATGAGGAAAAGGAGCTTTACCTGAAAGAAAACAGTCTGGAGCAGGAATATGAGCTGGCAGCGCAGGAGGATTACTATTTTGAATATGAAGGGGAAGAATGGAGCCTGCAGCGGCTGATGGAGCATGGGGACGGGCTGTCCGGCGAAGCATATATTGACATTTACCAGGGGGTTAACAGAGAGAAGAACAGTGTACTGGGTGAAATTTATCTGGAATTGGTAGATGTGAGGACCCAGCGGGCAAAGCTGGAGGGCTATGACAACTATGGGGAATATGCCTACAATGAACTGTATGTAAGGGATTATTCCGTGGAAGAGGCAAAGGAGCTGTTTACAGAGATCCGAAGGAGAGTAGTTCCGGCAATTTACGACCTGCAAAACAGGTACCGGGATATGGACTTTTCTCCGCTATATATGCTGCCGGAAACGACAGCGGAGCAGCGGCTTTTGATGTATCGTCCTTATCTGGATGAGATTGATCCTGAGATGGGTGAGACATTTGATTATATGGAGCAGTATGGGCTGTATGATATGGATCCCTCGCCGGGCAAGGCTGATACGGGATTCACAGCCTGGCTGGACTACTTTAATGATGCCTTTATCTTTGACTCGCCATATGGTCACTATTATGACTATACCACTGCGATCCATGAATTCGGTCATTATCACTATATGTTCCGCAATGCGGAAGATATTATGATCAAAAGCAACAATATCGATCTGTGCGAGATTCATTCCCAGGGGCTGGAAATGCTGTTTTATGACTATTATGATGAGATCCTTGGGGGAGAAGAAGGAGAACTGTTCCGGTTTATGGAAGTATATCAGATGGTCAATAATATTGTGAATGCTTCCCTGCTGTCTGAGTTTGAACTGGAAGTGTATGAGAACCCGGATATGTCTCTGGATGAACTGAACAAGCTGTATTATAACCTTTCCCGGAAATATGGCATTTATTATAACAGTGGCATAACGGAGCTGTATACATGGGTGGATATTCCGCATATTTTTAACTCTCCCTGCTATTATATCGGGTATGGAACCTCCGCCTTTACGGCGCTGGATATTTTGACGCTTTCCGAAAAGGACAGACATGAAGCAGTTGAAAAATATATGGAGCTCACAACGCTTCCGACCTATGCGGCATACTGTAATGTAATTGAGTACGTGGAGCTGCGGGATATTTTTGAGAAGGGCGTGCCGGTGGAGATCATTAAAGAAGTAGTGGAAGTGCTGAAGGAGGAGTAATTGGAAAAACGGCATAGCGCCATTGCCGGCTATGCCGTTTTTGGCAATACTTTAACTGATAATTTCCCCTGCTTTATATCTTGCAACAACATTCTGGATACGTTCGTTAGGATTCAGAAGGTCGCTGATGGAAGCGTCATGGTTTAAGGTATCGATCAGGTAAGCAATGTATTTGCTCATATCGCAGTCTATGTACCATTCCCGTTTCAGGAGTTCCGGCGTCTGATAGATCAGGTTGGTGGTCAGCACTCCGTCGATGATGTCACTTTCATAAGCTTTGTCAAAGCGCTCCAGGCCGTTGGTAAACAGACCGAAGGTAGCGCAGATGAAAATCTTGCGGGCCTTTCTTTCTTTCAGGGCAGTAGCCACTTCAAGAACGCTTTCGCCGGACGAGATCATATCGTCAATGATCACCATATCTTTTCCTTCCACGGAGGAACCTAAGAACTCATGGGCGACAATAGGATTGCGTCCGTGGATGACTCTGGTATAATCTCTGCGCTTATAAAACATACCCATATCCAGCCCCAGCACGTTGGCCATATAAATGGCACGGCTCATACCGCCTTCATCCGGGCTGATGACCATCATGTGCTCAGAATCCAGGGAAAGATCCCGGACATGCTTCAAAAGGCCTTTGATAAACTGATAAGCAGGCTGCACGGTCTCAAAGCCATGGAGCGGAATTGCATTTTGGACTCTGGGGTCGTGGGCATCAAAGGTAATGATGTTATCTACACCCATGTGAACCATTTCCTGAAGCGCCAGAGCACAGTCCAAAGATTCTCTTGCGGTTCTTTTATGCTGTCTGCTTTCGTAAAGATAGGGCATGATAACTGTGATCCGTCTTGCCTTTCCGCCTACGGCGGCAATGACCCTTTTCAGGTCCTGATAATGGTCATCCGGTGACATGTGGTTTTCATGTCCGAACATGGAGTAGGTCAGACTGTAATTTGCTACGTCCACCAGAAGATAAAGATCCGTTCCCCGCACAGATTCCAAGATCATGCCTTTTGCTTCGCCGGTGCCGAAGCGGGGCACCTTAGCCTTCAAAAGATAGGAATCTCTCTGATAACCGGCAAAGGCAAGGCTGTCTTTATGCTCGCTTTCGCGGGCAGTACGCCACTTCACCAAATAGTTGTCAACTTTTTCGCCAAGAGATTTGCATCCCTCTAAAGGAATAATGCCCAAAGATCCTACGGGTATGGTTTCTAAATTTCTTTTTTCCTCACGCTGCGCCATGAAGGTACCTCACTTTCATTTTAAAGTCTTTTTCAAGCGTCGTATATCTGATCCTGTAAATTTACAAATGGTATAATTGTCAATAATTCTTGAAAATATTCGTTCCGAATAGCGATTTTGAATATCTTCAAGGAAAAGATTGGTGGAAATAACAGTTGCCTTTTTACTTAAATGGCGTTCGTTCAATAAAGAAAAAAACTGGGAAGCGGTTACATTATTTATACATTCTGTTCCTAAATCGTCAATGATCAAAAGATCACAACCGTAAAGATCTTCATGGAGACTGTGAAGCTCATCTTTATTTTTATAGTCAAACATACTTCTGGATAATGTCTCAAAGAGCCCGGCGGCACTGAAATAGATTACGGAGTATCCCCGCTCGATCAATTCCCTGGCAATACAGCCGGATAGAAAAGATTTGCCTGTTCCCACTGTACCATAAAAGAACAGATTATCATAGTCTGTGGGAAAGGATTTAACAAAATTTTTACAAGTGTTTACATTTTTTTTAAAAATTACCAAGTCCTCTCCCTGATGGTAGCCATAAGAGAGTGTGTCAAAATTTTCTTCTTTCAACATATCGTGAATACCGGACTGTTCATAAAGAAGGTTAATGACCGCCTGCTTAAAGCAATGGCATTTCTGCCCATCGATATAACCGGTATCCTGACAATCAGGGCAGTCATAAAGGGGAGAAAGATAGTCGGCAGGAAGCCCTGCACCGAGCAGAAGCTGTTCCTTCATGGAAGAAAGCCTGGCCAGCGTGCTTTTCAAATCTTCCAAAGCATTTTCATCTCCCTCAAGGAGCTTTTTTCCCTGGGAAACGGAAAACGCGGCAATGGACTCCGAAAGCTGGCGGTAACCGTCCACATGCTGGTATACGTAGGATGTACGCTCTTCCAGTATATGACGGTTTTTGGTCTGCCGGTCTTCATAACTCCGGATTATGGTATCATACTGAGAATTGCTTAATGCCACAGCGATTTCTCCTTTTATCAATCAAAATAACAGTTAATTACTGAGAATTTCTTTTTCTAGCGCATCGAAGTCGTAGCTGCGCTGCGGAAACTGGTTAAAAGCCCGGGCAACGGGCGCCGGATTAAATTTAGGTGCCGGATTTTTGGATTTTGCGTAAGCTTCGTCTAAGTTTTGGATGTCACTCTTATGATGCACCTGTTTTTTGTGCCAGCTTGAAAGGATGCTGTCAGCATACTCAAAGCGGTGCTTATCCGTAGCCATCACCGTGCGCGTACAGGCTTCCAGAATAATGTCCTGGGAAAATCCGTATTCGTTGATCCATTTTAAGGCAAAATTTGCTTCTGCTTTAGTAGGAACACCTGATTTGCCCAGTGCTTTCATAATATCATAAACGGCTTTATCATATTTGGATGCGGCTTTTGCAGCCTGCGCAGGAGTTGTGATGCCTTCCTCAGCCCAGCCGATCGCCACCTTTTCTATGTAACGAAAATCCTTTTTTCCTTTACCCACACAATATTGGATCAGATAGTCAATTAAATCTTCCGAAAAATTCAGCCTGTCCGTAAAAAAGAGAATGGTCTTGATCTCGGAAGGGCTTAAAGGCTTGCCCAGATATTGTTCTGCAACGAAAATAATCTGTGCAGTTTCCTCGTTGCTTTTAAATTCCTTTAGCTGGTCCAATGTATAAGCAGGCTTGGAATAATCATTCTTTTCTGCCGGGGATTCAGCCCTGGCAGGAAGCAGCACAACAGGGGCAAGCGCTTCTGCGTCCTGACCGGTATTGGAGGACGCATCATGGAGCAAAATGCCTGTCAGTGTTTTCGACTCATCATATTCCAGCGTCAGAAGCTGATTTTTTTCCCAGTATTTCAGGGCACGGATGACATCCTTTTCCGTATGGTTAAATTTGT
>ERZ808054.789-NODE-789-length-23870-cov-5.263859_pt1 | contig 23870 bp, 21 predicted proteins | sample MGYA00380201_ERZ808054 | MGnify/ENA primary metagenome ERZ808054 (study PRJEB31490, sample SAMN06133419) | mouse gut metagenome | isolation source: Z5_2 | host: mice | place: China: Chengdu | collected 2015-05 ...
ATATTTTTTTAAATAGGACAACTATTTTCTAGTTGGACAGAAGGAAGATAAATATTCCCCTACCTATACACTAGGTATATGCCAGCTTGCTGGCGTATTTCACACCTATGTGCATACAAAAAAGCACAGGCAGCCCTTTTTAACGGCAGCCTGCGCTGTGCATTTATGATGAACGTATGAAATTAGGAGAGTTAGTGCATTACATTACCAGTTACTTGATTAGTTCTTGTAGAAGAAAATTGTTACATTATCTACATTTGTTGTTTCAGAATACTTAATACCAGAAGAGATATATTTCTTAGAACCTGCTGATACTGTTCTTCCTGCTGCTACATCATCATATGCTACACCCTTGTTATCAAAAATTGCATATGCTTTGTGTTCATTAGCTGCGCCTGTAGCGGTTACACTAAAGCTATAAACTCCGTCTGTATCTGTAATATAACCAATCTGAAGTGCATGGGAAGTTACGCTATCACCATACTTATCTACATAATAAGTCTTATCATCTTTTTCTACAAACGCGTTTTTCACTAATGCGCCTTTTATCTTAGAAATACTTTTACTTGTATAATCTGTTACTGCAAAATTATCTGTATCAAATACATTTACATTAGAATCATTTGCATCTGCATAATATCTACCATTTACAAAAGTCTTTGCCTTTGCTTTACCATCAGCGTCAAACAAAATATCTACATTGCTTGAAGAATACTTGCTTACTTTGTTTGGAGTTGCAAGTCCCCAGTCATCACGGTTTTCTACTAATACAGCGTCTTTGCTTACTGTTGTTACGCCAGTAGCCATAACACCATTCTTATCTACATAGAAAAAGTTAGATGTGGTATCTGCTGTTGCGCCATTATTGAATAAAGTGTCAACAATCAATGTTCCTACAGAATTTCCGCTAGAAAGGTTAAGCTCAGACTTAAAGCAGTACCATTCTCCGCCAATCCTCTTCCAACCAAAGCGGTTTGTCTCAGAATCTACGTCAAATTTCTTACCGTTGCTTTCATAGTAATACCATGTCCTGCTGTCCTTATTTGGAGCCAAGATACTCTGGTTATTGTAGTTCTCTGCCCAACCTACTAACATTGCGCCGTTTTCATCAAAACCATAACGTGAATTACTAATAATATGGTCGAAGTCACCAGCTACCATTAAAATATCATCAAAGTAATACCATAACCCAGAAGGTGATTGGAACCACTCATCATCTGCTGCTGTACCATCACTGTGGAAATATAACCATACCTTTTCATAAGACTCTTCTGCTGTCTTAAACACTGGGTTCTGAATATCGTCTGCTGCCTTACTTACATCAATATCATAGTTATACAAAATATCGCTATCATTATCAAAGCTGTACCAGCCTGTTGCCATAGCACCTGTTGGATTAAGGTAGTAGGTCTCCCCGGAGATATACACCAGCTCATCTTGTGCCATTAAGCCAGTTTTGTCAAAGTAGTACCATACATTATTAATAAACTTCCAACCTGTTGCTTTCTGTCCTTCTTCATAATAGTACCAACCATTTGTATCATTCCCCTGCCAACCATTTGTATCTGTATTGTCTGCCATTGCTATACTAGCAGAACCAGCAATCATAGCAGTTGCTAAAAGTACGCCCTTAAGGTTATTACTTCTTAATCTCATTTTGTTTCCTCCTGAAATGTTTTGTTGTGTCGTTGTTACATGAGTAAGTATACGAGAAATTGTGTCTATTTTCAAGAAACTTTCCCTTACGAATCCTTAATTGCCTGAAACAAATTCTTATTGAATTATAACAAAGAAATATTTTCGTATAATTTCTATAGTAAATAAAACATTTTTCTAAATTGATGTAATATAAATGATATAATTTTGGATTTTCCTGCCAATTCTTCCGTATGTCTTCTATATTATGCAGTTAATAGTGTCATTTTCTTTTTTGTTTCCTATCATCAAATAAAAAACATCCTTTCTCCTACTTGCTATGCGGCTTATATATTGCCTTAACAATATCTTTCTTTTACATGGGTCTATATATAAAAAAACAGAAGTTCGCTTTCTTTTTCCTGAAAGTGAACCTCCATCTTTGTTATTCGTTATTAAAATAATCTATTCTACCCTATTTATCCCTTACCGATTATAATAAAATATCATCGCATTATCTACACCACCCACTGTTTTATAGTCTATGCCAGTAGAATAATATCTTTTTGAGCCTGCTGATACCTGTCTTCCTGCTGCAATATTATCATAAGCAACTCCTCTGCCATCAAATACTAAATATGCTTTATATTCATTTGCAGCATCTGTCTTTTGTACAGAAAAATCATAAGAAAGCACGCCATTTGTATTTGTTACCTTTATATATCCTATCTGTAAAGGATAAGAAACCATTTTATCACCATACTTATCCATATAATATGTATGGGAATCTTTTGTTACCAAACAGTCCTTTACCATGGACCCCTTAAATTTCACTGGATATCCTGTAACAGCAAAGCTAGTTTTATTAAACGATTTTACATTTCCATCAGAAATATCTGCATAATAACGGTTCCGTTCGATTGCTCCTGCTACTGCTTTACCATCCTTTAAATAAACTTCGATTGCCTTATCACTAAAATCACCCACTTTTTTATTGGTATCCCAATCACTTCTATTTTCTACATATTTTGCATCTTTACTAATAGTAGTAACACCTGTTGCCATTACCCCATTTTTATCTACATAATAAAAATCAGTTTCTGTATCTGCTGCTGCGCCGTTATTAAAATAAGTATCTACAATTAGAGTACCTACAGAAGTCCCGCCACCTGCCAAATTTAACTCTGATTTAAAACAATACCATTTCCCGTCAATCTTCTTCCATCCAAAACGGTTTTCAGAAGAATCTACATCGAACTTTTTCCCATCCGAAGAATAGTAATACCATGTTGTACTATATTTATTAGGTGCCAGAATGCTCTGGTTATTATAATTATAATTCCAGCCTACTAGCATAGCCCCATTTTCATCAAAACCATAACGGTGGTTTCCAATAATATGGTCAAAATCTGCACTTGCCATTAATAAATCATCAAAATAATACCACAGCCCACTTACATCTGACTGTATCCATTCATCTACTGCTGCTGTCCCATCTTTATGGAAATACAACCACACTGTATTATAAGCATCTTCTTTATTTCGGAACACTGGGTTTTGAATATTATCAATAGCCGCATCTACATTAATATCATAATCATAGATAATATCACTATCCCGGTCAAATTCATACCAACCAGTTGCCATTGCCCCTGCTGGGTTAAAATAATATGTTTCTCCTGATATGTATACCAGTTCATCTTGTGCCATTAAACCAGTTTTATCAAACCAGTACCAAATACCCTTAATCTGCTGCCAGCCGGTTGCCTTTGTCCCTTTATTATAATAATACCAGCCATCTGTACTATTTCCTTTCCAACCATTCTCATTTCCTGCTGCCATAGAGCAGGAGGCGCCTGCAAGTATCAGCCCTGCTGCCAATATTGCCCCACCCATGTAGTTTTTTAATTTTCTCATACTTGAACCTCCTTCTCTGAGTCCTTTTTTATAATATTCAGTAAATTGTTGCCAACTCTTTCTTACAAGGTCAGTATAGAAAATTTTACCTATAATTTCAAGAAACTTTCTCTTACACTTCCTTAATTTACAGATATATTTCTTTATTTTCTTTTACAATCGTAATATTTTTGTTTAATTCCTAACATATTTATAACAAAACTCTTGACTTTCTTACCATAGGACGATATAATAATAACACTTTGTTAGATTTTGTTCTTACAAAGACGAACTATTTTATATTAGTCCTCGTAGCTCAGTTGGATAGAGCGATCGCCTCCTAAGCGATAGGTCGGACGTTCAAGTCGTCTCGGGGACGCTGGAAAGCATTGAAAACACTGGATTTTTCAATGCTTTTCTTTTTTTGTCTCAAGAGAAAACCAAAAGTCAGAGGACTCGTTTTTTTGGATATTTGTTATCAGCCATGCTGCTAAGAGGGAATCGAACACGAAACTGCACTTTCAGAGCTGTTGCTAATAATCTGCTAATTGCAGAATTAGCAGGTTTTAGCTGCTAATAGCATTTCCTTTCAGTGCTTTTGTCAGCATGGCAACCAGTTCCGGAGACTGTTCCAGTGCTGCGATTAAATTTGTCAGGTCAGTGCCGGTTTCTTCAGGCGGCTTTACATCCTTCAAAGGATTAACAGGATTTTTGGCATAAAACGTGGCCTCAAATTTCTGGGCGTTCACTTTCCTGTCCTCATCCAGGATATGTGCATAAACGTCGGTAATCATATCAATCTGCGCATGACCGGTATCCCCTTGTGTTGCCTTCAGGTCCCCATGGTTGAGCTTCAGCTTATAAGTTGTGCTGGAGTGGCGCAGGGAATGGAATACAACATAAGGCAGTCCTGCTTTCTCCCTCAGTTTTGAGAACTCTTTTTCCATGATACGGTTTTCCACAGGTCTTCCGTTTGGAAGTGTCAGTACAAGATTGTAATCAGAATAATCCTGGGCCAGATATTCTTTATACTGATCCTGGATTTGTCTCCATTCCCGCAGGATGTAGGCAACCGTTTTTGGAATCCATACTTTTCTGATGCTGGATTCGGTCTTTGGCTTTTTTAAAACAAGGTTGGTATGCGTATTCGACATGACGGAAGGGAATATAAACATAATGTCCTTATCGTCCAACTGCTGTCGTGCCTCCCTTGACACACGGGCAAGCTCCTGTTCGATCCACAGGTGGGAATCATCATTCGCAATGTCTTCATCTGAAATATGAACTTTATCCCATGTCAAACCGCAGATTTCGCCATAACGCATGGAACAGGCAAAGGCCAGGTTCATTGCGACATAAAGTTTCATGTCATCACACTCGTCCAAAGCCTTCCTGATCATGTCCGCCGTCCAGATGTCACGTTTCTTGTAATTGGTCTTTGGCTTATTCGCATGGGGGAACGGGTTTCGTGCGATAATCTCCCATTTCACCGCCTGCTCGAAGGCGCACCGCAGTATCTTATGAATACTGTGGATGGTACCTGGAGTAAGATAATCGCTTTTAGGCCGTTTGTTCTTTTTGGCTACAGGCTTTGTCTTCTGCAGCCGTACATAGAACTCATCCACAAACTTGGGTGTGACGTCTTGGACTGCCACATCGCCAATGACCGGGTTGATATAGTTTGCAATCAGGGCACAGTTGGACTCGTATGTTGACAAAGCCCAGTGGGATGTGCCGTAAATCTTAACAAAATCCCGCAGGAACTCCTTTACAGTCAGTTCCTGTGGAGGGATAAAGGTGCCGTTGCCCTGCTGGTTCTCAATTTCCGCTTTCCTGCGTTTTGCTTCGGCATGATCCTGACAGGTTTCCCATTTCTGGTGCTTCACCCCTTTCTCATCCGTATAATAATAAACTACTGAGTATTTGCTTTTCCTCTTGATAATAGATGCCATTCTTCTCTCCTTACTACTCCTACAACAGGTTGTTCAACCAGTCATCAAAAGATGCTTTAGAGATCCGGATCGTTCGTCCGAGACGTACCACCTTGAAATCAGGCTGGCGGCACAGTTCATAAGCCTTGCTCCTGCTGATCTGCAGTATCTGTGCTATCTCATGGACGGAATAGGTTTTCTTATCTTTGACTTCCTGGCTGGAACCGCTCCCTGTTTCGGAGATTCTGTATCCATCGACTGCCATAGGGACTCCTTTCCTTGTGCAGTCCTGCCAAGAATCCAGCAAATAGCTCTCTGTTAAAGGGAATTATACAGTAGAAAGCGGTGCTGCACAATACAAAAAATTTATTGGGGTATCTTAAAACAATATAAAATATGTCAGTAAATTATCTACACATACCTCCCATCACCGTCTCCTGCGCCCTCCCCGGCCGCGTTGCCTGGCTGCACTGTGTGCAATTCAATCCGGACGGATGGCATACCGAAAGCAGGGAGCCACCCACCAGAACCCATATACATGATGGTGTATGTTCTTCAGTTGTCAAAGAACAAATGACCAGCCACGATAAAAAGCTGATCTATAAAGTAAATATCCGGGAGGGGATAAAAACTTGAAAAATTTTGAAAAAAATTTGAAAAGATGAAAATAGCAGCAAAAGGATATGGAATATATAGTATATTCAAGTTGACATGATACAAGATATTGTGTTAATATAAACCCGTAATTGATTTTTATGCTTACCTGCAGACGGGGAACGGGGACAGGCTGGATATACCCGATATATCCGCACCTCCGAGGAAACCGGCAGGTTCCGGCTCCTTTCCGGGAGAACCGGGGCATACGCTGTTTAAGATTGTAAGTAGTGTCAGAGGATACCATGTATTAGCATGGCAGTCTTTTGGCACTTTTTTGTTTCCGCAGGATGTGTATAACTGTAAGGGACAAAAACAGATTTGTGGATTGCCACACGCAGTATGGAATGGAAACCGTCAAGGGCCATTCCTTTTTTGTTGCCAGAAATGCCCATGAGGGCTTGTCCGCATAAGCGGCTGGATAAAAATAACCTCCGCAAACGGAGAGAAAAGAAAGGTGGAACGAAAATGAATGAGACAAGAGTATTTGCCGACGGATACCGCGGCGTATTCCAGAAGCAGGAGGATTTCCTTGAGTGCCTGAAAAGCATCGGCAGGAATTCGTTCTGGGAAAGGAGGAACTCCAAAAACCTGCGCCTGGTGGCGATCACCAGCGGGAGCAAAGTGGAGGAGGAACTGAAGGAGAAGTATGCAGACGAGGGGCTGGACGAGGACATCATCACGGACACCATCATCAACACGGGCCTGCTCCTGAAGGTAAGGAACCAGTATTACCCGGTAAGGAGCTGCGCGATCAAGAGCATCCTTGACCGCGCTGGGATCTCCGGCGCGGGGCTGCGCAGGGTGGAAAAGAGCGTGTATGCACGAATCCTGAACGACTGCCTGAAGGTGGCAAAGGGCGAGGCGCTTCTGCGCATCTCGGAAGGGAAAGTATCCGCAGTATTGGGAGGCGACTGCCACGATTATGCGGTGCTTGACATGGAGCAGGTCTTCCTGCATTCCGTGGACTACCTGACAGGGAACTTCAAAGGCTGCAGCTACCTTGCCGGCTTCTATGAGCATGACATGGCATCCGCCCTCTGGGAGCTTTCCGAAGAGGACGGACTGCTGGATGCCTATAAGAAGGAACTGGCCCTGCACGGGAAGACACCCGATGAGATGAAGCCCGTGGTAAGGATCACAACATCCGACACAGGCTCCGGCGGGGCGAACATCTTCCCCATGCTGGTATCCGGAAAGGAGAACACCACCATCAGCCTGGGCAGCCCGCTGCGGCTGGGGCACAGGAACGGCACGAAGCTCAGTGAGTTCGACGACCAGTTAAAGCTCCTGTACGGGAAGTACCAGCTTGCCGCCGGGAACCTTGTGAAGCTGCTGAAAGTCGAGGTCATGAACCCTGTCAACTGTATGAAGGGCGTCATGGACAAGCTGGGCATTGCACGGAAATATGCGGCGGAAGCGGTGGACCTGTTCGTGGCACAGTACGGGGAAGGCCCCTGTACGGCACATGACATCTATTTCGGCATTTCCGAGATCCTCTACATGCTTGCCTGCGAAGGCGAGGAAGGAGGCAGGATCGCCAGGATGGAGGAGACCATTGCCAGGGCGCTTTCCGTGAACTGGAGAGAATATGACGTGCCGGGGGCATACAGATGGTAGAAAGGGGGAAAGGAAGAATGATGGAAGAGTATCGGAAAGATGTCATGAAAGCGCTGGAAGCGATGCTGGGGGAAGGATATGAAATAACTCCCCAGGACAGGAGGGACAACAACTGTCCCGTCCTGCATGGCATCTGCATCCGCAAAAAAGGGGAAGCCGTGGCTCCAGTGATATATCTGGAGGAACTTATTTCATATTGCCTTTTGGAGAAGGTGCCCCCGGAACAGCTGCCGAAGACCCTGCTCCAGATATACCGGCAGGAAGAAATCTCCCAGGATATTGCAGACGGGCTGGATGACTTCGGGAAACTGAAAGACCTGGTAAGGATAAAGCTCATCAACTATGAAGCCAATGCCGAAGCGCTGGAAGCCAGACCCCATAGAAGGTTCCTTGACCTTGCTGTTGTTTATTACCTTGATTTGGAGAAGAAAACAGGCATAGAAGAGACCACCACAGAGATCACGGATAGAGTGGCGTCAGCCTGGGGGATCACGGAAGAGGAACTGTACCGGCTTGGTATGGAGAGACTGCTTCATGATGATGGCTGCCGGATTATAGAGACATCAGATATACTACGGGATGTCATGAAAGGGGAACCAGAGGAGGAACTTAGGGAAATAGAGCGCAGCCTGAAAAGGGAGGTGGACATGTGTATGGCAGGCTGCCGTGGACAGCGTTTCGGGGCCGCCTGTCTGTTCAATGCATCTTTCCTTCAGGAAACCGCTGAAAAAAAGGGCTGTGACCTGCTCATCTATCCCAGCAGCATATATGAGATCGTGATTCTTGCATACAGAAACTGGGATGAAGACAGGATCAGCCCACAAGTGGTGCGTGAGATAAACGAAAAGGAACTGCCCAGGGAGGAAAGGCTGTCGAACTGTATCTATCGTTATGGCAGGGAAAAAAAGGAAGTATCCATTTTCAGGAAAGGAGATCCGCTGTGATGGTAAAGGATTCCGTGGAGATCATGGAGCAGGGTGCGTGCAGCGGGATGGCTGCAGTCCCCATCCATTATTATGATGTGGACAGGATGCAGGAAAAGACAATAGAAAGCTGTCAGGGGGACCTGACCGTCATATGCAACGTCCTTGCGGATTACGCTGACATGCTGGACGAGCTCCTGCAGACGGACAGGGAAAGGCTGGGATTCTGTGCGGTAATGCAGTATGAGCGTATGCGTGACAGATGCCGGAAGATTACGGAGGACCTGCAGAAAAAAACAGGCTATGACCGTGTTGCTGCCATAGAGAAATGCAGGCGTAAGGCAGGCAGGAAACCGAAGGCAGACGCCGGGATCGGTGAGGATGCCCTTGTCCTTTCCGCCAGGCGCCGTGCAGGGGAGCAGAAGCCTGCCGCAGACAACAACCAAACTGAATAGGAGTACGGACAGGGAGAGAAGGGAAAACACCTTCTCTTTTTCTGTCCGCAGCATGCAGCCGCAGAAGGCGGCAGAAAGTGAGGAAAAGAATGGGACTGGATATGAATTATGAGGCAGAGGTGTTTGTAGAAACAGAGAATTTAAGCAGGGAGGACTGGCTCTCCTACCGCCGCAAAGGGATTGGCGGGAGCGACGCCGCAGCTATCATGGGAATGTCGCCGTTCTGTACGAAACGTGACCTGTACTATGACAAGCTGGGCATACAGGCGGTCATGGATGAGGAGGAAGACAACTGGGTGGCAAAGGAAGTGGGCCACAGGCTGGAGGACCTTGTTGCGGAGATATTCTCCAGAAAGACAGGGCTGAAGGTGTACCCCGTCCGGAAGATGTTCCGGCACCCGCTCTGCCCGTTCATGCTTGCAGACGTGGATTTCTTCATAGACTTCCCCGACGGCAGCAAAGGCATCCTTGAGTGCAAGACCACCAACTATAACTGCCAGGGTAAGTGGGCCAATGATTCCACACCGGTCAATTATGAATACCAGGGCAGGCACTACATGGCGGTCATGAACATCGACAGGATGTACTTCGCCTGCCTGTATGGTAATAACGAGAATGAATTCTTCATCCGTTACATGGAGCGTGACCTCCCGGATGATAAAGAACGCAGGCGGGAAGCCGGGGTGGGGCTTTCTGCCTGCGTTTCTTATATGGCGGGCCGCATATGGGAAATGCCGTGCCCGTCTGTGTATGGATTATCACGATACCAATTCTAGCATATGGGATTTGCGCTGTAAATCGCAATGATGTGCCAGTTTGGGAAAGTTTAGTGCCAATGTTGTGCCAGTGGTGCGGATAGGGCGGAAATGGTGTTTTTCTTAGGATCAGGGAACCAGCGGCAAAAAATTTAACAAATTTGTTCCTTGTATTAAGAAATGTTTTTGGGTATACTAAAGATACATATGAAAGAAAGAGGTGAGTTGTATGAGTCCAGCACAGCAGGTTTTGGATTACCGGAGAGAAATAGATGAAAATCAGAAACAGATACGGGAAATGGTAATGGAAAGCTACCGGGACATTGCTGCAGGCAAAGGCCGGGACTGCAACGAATTCTTTGATGAACTGGAGAAAAGGTATACCAATGAAAGAATATAAGGTGGTCACCTTGCCGCTGGCTGAGGAGGACATTGCAGACCAGACGGACTACATCGCCTTTGAGCTGAAGTCTCCGGAAACTGCGGTCAATATGGTGAGAGGCTTTCGGAAGGCAATAAACAGTCTCAGCCTGTTCATATGCTGGTAGACAGCAGGGAAAAGATTTTAAGGATTTTCAGAGCATGATGAAAGTAAAGCCTTTGAGCAAAATAGCTTGAAGGCTTAAATTATGGGAGGACGTATAACAGATGGAATTTGCGGAACAGATTATGTTGGATCTGATTAACCAAGGATACAGCGGTAATGACCTGCGTGAGCATTTTAAGGAAGAAGTGAGCCAGATACGTCCGGCTATGGAGGCGATTCTTGCGGAAGCCAAGCGGGTTGCCGTTTCAGAATCCGGATATGCTTCCTATGGGGATGTTTTCAATGAAGTGGAGGAATAATGGCAGAAATAGAAAAAGGCATCAAAGAGTCGGATAGATTAGCAGCATCAGAAAGGCTCCTGGCTATATTGAAAGAAGGAGAGGACTCTGCAGAGGAAAAGGGTTGGATAACGGCAGATGAAGTAAAGGTGAAATTGGAGCACAACAGGAGAAAAGCTCCTTACCAGTGAGAGTGACTTGTTTTCAAATATCAGCTATCAACAGCTAACGCCATTAGAAACGGACTTTCTAAGACATTGTTTACAGCGTTTGTTCGTAAATAAAGGGAAGTTCTCTTATAATGATATTATAGATTTTATGAATATAAGTGCGGCTTCCAGATATGCGGATGGAATATTGACCTGTGATAATGATTTCAAGAAAATGATGGGCCAGTTTGAATCTATTAAAGACACAAGCTTTTATCAAGATACTTTAAGGATTTCAGATTATATTTCAAAGTAACTCGGATTGCTTATATCTGTATAACAGAGATTGTTGATATCAAAGCTGAAAAATGATATTATAGAGTTAATAAACGAATGGGGTATTGAATATGGGCAATATATATGATGGGGCTTTCCGCACAATCCTAAACGACTGCAGAAAGCTGATAATTCCAGTAATCAATGAAATATTCCGTGAATCTTATACAGGGGAAGAAATAATAGAGTTTTTTCCTAATGAGCATTTCCTGGACCAGCAGGATGCTGCGGACAGAGAACGGATTACCGATACTAATTTAAGGATTATTGGAAAATATACCAAAAAGTATCATCTTGAGTGCGAGAGCAGCCTGCCAGACGGAAGGATAACAATAAGGCTTTTTGAGTATGATGCCCAAATTGCCCTTGACGAAGGGGAGGTCAGGGAAGAAACTTTGACAGTGACTTTCCCCAATACGGCAGTTATATATCTTCGGTCATACAAAAAGACGCCTGATAAAATGAAATATGTGATTGTAACACCAGGCGGAACGGTACAATATGATGTGCCGCTCATGAAAGTACAGACCTATTCTCTGGATGATATTTTTGAGAAGAATTTGTTGCTGCTGATTCCTTTTTATATTTTTTCACATGAGAAAAGTTTTCCGGAGTATAATGATAATGAACAGAAGCTGGAGGAATTAAAGGGAGAGTATCACGAAATCCTAAAAAGGCTGGATGAACTGGAGCGTCAGAAAGTAATCGGGGCCTTTGACAAGCGGACAATCATAGAGCTTTCCAATGATGTGATTAGAGAGATTGCACAGAAGTATGAGAATGTGCAGAAAGGTGTAGGTGAAATTATGGGTGGAGCATTGATTGAAACAGAAGCACGCACTATCTTAAATCAGGGAAAGAGTGAAGGCATTAGTGAGACAAAGAAGAAAACGGCACTTAGGATGCTGAAAATAGGAAAGCTGACTATTGAAGAGATTGCAGAGTGTTCTGAACTGAGTATGGCAGAGGTGGAACAGCTTGCCAGGCTGCAGATAATGTAATATGATAAAATAACGGCTGTTGAATAATATTGATAGAGACGAAAAGGCAGGTGGCGATACTGGGAGAATATGGCCACCTGCTCTTTTTATCAGATATTCTGCTTAATAATCCTTGAAATCAGCCCCACTGCCACGTTCCGGTCTGCATCAATCCGCGTCACCACGAAACTGACATCATCCTTCTTGCCGGGCATCCGGTTGTCATAGCAGCTGTGGGCGACTGCGTTGACGCCGATGTGGAGGCGGACGAAGACAGTGCCTTTGTGGATGTCCGTGACCGTCCCGGCGTACTTGCCCTGAATCTTGCATTTACCCAGGTTCTCCTTGCTGGTGTTGCCGTTCACGCTCTTGACGTCGGCTTTCACGGAAATGTCCTCCAGGGAGCGGATCTTCACGCTTAAGATGCGGACAAGAATCTGCTCGCCTACATGGAAGCGTTCCGTGGCATCTCCCAGCCAGTCCCAGGATAAGTCGCGGGCAAGGATGGAACATTCCGTGCCGAAGATCTCCACGCGGACAACCTTTTCTGCCACGGCAATGACCCTCGCCTGCACAATGCGGTCTTCGCATACGCGGGAATTTCCGGCCGCATCCGGCATGTAGAAAATCTGGCGCTTCTTGTACATGGCATCTTTCCTGCTGGCCACCACGCTGCGGCTGGCGTTCTCAAGCCCTTTGATGATAAAGTCGATTTCACATCCCAGCATGTTGCCGAGGATCTTGTTCTGGCGCTGCACCAGTTCCCCGTAATCATGGGCTTCATCCTCCACGAGGTTGATCATCATCTCCGAAAGGGGGATCACGACACGCATGTCCTTGTAATAGACGACTGCGATGGTGCCGCCTCCGTCCATCTTCTCAATGCCGCCCAGGGTGCCTGTCAGGATCTTCCGGGTGCGGTAGGCGTTCTGCAGCTCATGCCAGATGGTATCCTCCCTGCTCTCAGGTGTCTCCACTTCCGAATCGGCATTCAGGGTAAGGATGGTGGAAGGGGCGGTCTTCCGTACAGGAGGTTCCGGTTTTGGAGCAGGGGCGGCTTTTGCTTTCCGCCTTCTGGGAGGGGCTGAAACTTCAGGGCTATTTTTCCCTGTGCCGCTTCCGGCTTCCGCTCCGGTCCCGGAGGAAAGTTCCGGAGCAGGATTGTTTGCATTAGCCGCCGCTCCATCACCTTCGACGGGGGCCTCCCCCGTATCTTCCTGCAGCAGTGCCATCCCGCTGTCATTGCCGGTCTCTGCTTCCGCCTCCATGTTTTCCCCGGAAAGGGATGTTTCTTCCGGCACATCCCCATCTGTAATGGCACTGTCAGAAGCAGGTACGCCATCTTCCGCAGCGGTCTCACCAGAACCGGGAAGTTCCTCATTCATGGCTGCTTCCTGGGAGTCAGGCAGTTCTCCATTCATAGTGGAATCCCCGTCTGCAGGCATTCCACCGTCCATAAGGATTTCGCCCTCCGCAGGGGGATCCCCTTCCATAAGGGTTCCTGTTTCCGCAGGTGCATTCTCCAGGATGGCGCTTTCTTCAGTTACAACAGTTTCTTCCGTTTTTGCTTTTCTGGGCATAGTTTTGTCTCCTTTTCATGATTGTCTGGTCTGCCTGCAGGTTTCCACAGGCAGGCTGTTTTGCCGGGCAGCTCAGGACATGATGGATTTCTTGTCCGTCATGACGATCCCGCAGTCCCCGTCCGCAGGGAAGAATGCCTGCCGTTCATCCGTCCATTTAGGGGGAGGGACGGTGGGCTCAGTGCCTGCAGGGGCAGGGTTCTTTCTGGGCACCTTTGGTTTCTTCTGTTTCGGTTCCGGCTTCATCAGCCGTGAAAAGTCCGGCTCCGGTGATTCCGGGAGCCTGCGCCACTCCGGGATATGGTCGCTGGCCCGGCTTCCCTTTAATTTCCGGCTCTCCGGGTGGAGGGTGTAGTCATATTTCCCCACCTTCAGCACCTTCTGGCCCCGGAGGATGATCAGTGCCTCATCCAGCGGCAGCCGCAGCACCTCATCCGGTGTCAGCAGCTTGCGCTTCCCGATGGAATGTGTCTCCCGGTATTCCGGCGTGTAATCTGACACCCGCCAGGTATTGAGCTGCTTTGCCTGGCTGGATACGGCCACGCTGACCTCGCCGGTGCGGTTCGAGATGAACTCGGCCGTCAGCTCGTCGGTGCAGCCCAGGAAAAGCTGGGTGTCGCAGTTCCCGATGATCTCCTGCCACTGGTTTAACGGGTAGCGGTTCTGCATCTGGGGCAGGTTCTGGAAGATGCAGCTGATGGAGAGCTGCCTGGAGCGGATGGTGCTGATCTTCTTTGTCAGGTCTGCAATGGTGCATCCGCCGTTTGCAAGCTCATCCGCCAGGATATGTACCGGTACAGGGAGCCTCCCGCCGTCCCCGTATTTGTCCGCATAGCGTACCAGCTTGATGAACACGAAGGACATGAACAGGGAGGAGAGGAAGTCAAAGGTGGAATCCTGGTCTGAAGTGATGCAGAAATATGCGCACTTCTCATAGCCCGGCTGTGTCAGGCTGATCTCGTCGTAGCTGGTGATCTGCCGGATCAGTTTGTTCTGGAACACCTGCAGCCTTGTGCCCAGCCCGATGATGACGCCGCTGCGCACCGTGTCGGACGCCTGCCTGAAGATGTTGTAGGGGGCCTTTGCCGGGTGGGTGACCGGGAGCAGGTCAAAGAGGCTGTCCAGTTCCTTTTCGGAGTTCATGGTCAGCAGCTTGTAGACCTGCCCGATGTTCTTTCCCTCCGGTGGGAACCCCTGGTCCACATAAAGGACGAGGGCTTTCAGCAGGTTCATCTCCGAATTGTCCCAGAAATGGTCGCCTTTCGGGGAGCCGGTGTTTTTGATGATGACATCGGAAAAAAGCTGTGCCATGATCTCCTGCCCCTCGATTTCCGCAAGGCAGTTCCAGCTGTCGGAATTTTCAGGGTTGATCAGGTTGAATACCCGCACGGTGTAGCCGTTTTCTTCAAGATAGAGGCACAGGTCTGCGTAAAGTTCTGATTTCGGATCGGTAATGATGAGGCTCTCCCCGCGTTTCACGCACTGGAACACCACGTTCCTTGCATAAGCCCGGCTTTTCATGCTGCCGCTAGCCCCGAATACCGCCACGTTGCGGTTCATCCGCGTCTTCTCCGGCAGGCAGACCGCTTTCCCGTACAGCTTCCCTAAGATGACGCCCCGGTTTCCTGTGATGTCAGGGACCAGCTCCAGCACTTCACGCATCTCAGAGTCCGTCATGAAGCCGGAGGTGCCGTAAGTCCCCTGGTCTGAGTAGGTCAGGTTCCGTTCCCTGTCATAGATGCCTTTCCTGCCCAAGCCCATCCGCATCACCATAAATACCAGCAGCCCGGAGATGCCGATGCACAGGGCGATCCCGTACAGGCTGTAAGGGAATACGGTGAGCGCTTTCAGGCAGGCGCCAGGCGAGCCGTCGGGGAATGCCGGCGAGGTGCCGTTCCCCGGTGTGCCCCCGGATGAAGTCCAGTCACGGTAGTTGATGATGAACTGGGATACATAGCCGCCTGCATAGGCAAGCGCCATGAGCAGGGCGGGCAGGACGAAAAAGAGCGTCAGTTGTTTCTTTTTGTTTTCTGTCAGTTTCAGTGCAGGAACCTCCTTTCAAATTTATACAGGTCAATGGTTTCAATGGCGGCTGCATCCCCAAAGTATTGCTGCAGGACCGGTTTCTGGAAGTCGAAGCAGACCAGGTTCCCGGCAAGCCCGTGGAAGGAGAGGGCAGTACGGAACCGGGACAGCCGCAGCATGTCGAAGTCAAAGGCAAGGAGCACCGGCATCCCCTCCGATACGGCATCATGTTCCAGCCCGTAATCGGGGCAGGGAGGCTGCAGGTCGGACAGGAGCAGGCTCTGGAGCGCTTTCTGCAGGGCCGGGGAGCAGAGCAGCCGGAGCGTTGTCTCTCCTGCGGCATCATCCGGGACATAATGGAAATAGTCAAAACTGGAATCCAGGCAGAAATAGCTTTTCTGGAAGCCGCCGGTGCTCTCCATCAGCTTCAGGGCCGTGTCCATACCGCTGCCGATGAAGAGGAGCCTTATGGGCGTGTCCGGGTGGTAGCATGGCTCGATGCTCCCTCTGGAGAGGATCCCCCTGCTGATATGGTGGGAAAGGAATGTCTTTACCCGCAGCTCAGTCTGGTACTCCCACTTGATCGGCGCAGTTCCTGTATGGAACAGGGCATAGATGCAGCCTGGTGCAAAAAGGATTCCCATGATGCGGGAGTTGCCGATCTTCACGGCCTCCGTGCCCAGTTCCTTGACCTCCCTTGAGTGGTAGAAGATGGGCAGGGGCATCCGGACAGATTCCCCGGCCTGCGGTTCCTCCCGGAAGATCAGGGGCTTTTCATCACGGAAAAAGGTGATGCCTGCATTCAGCAGCATGGCATATATGTGGGATGCCTGCTGGAGGCGCAGCCGCCTGGGGTAGCCGCTTCTGGGGTGGTTCGTTTCGGTGTTGCCGGACAGGTAGAATGAGAAGCGTTCCGGGTTCTGGGCAAGCAGGAGCTTTTTGCCGCCGCAGGCCAGCCGGTATCCCCGGAGCCGGTCTTTGTAATGTGTCTTGAGGAGGCCCTCATCCTTCAGCTTTGTCACCAGTTTTTCCCCATAGCTGGGGCCGATGCCTAGTCGGGACAGGATATCAGGGCTGCACTCTCCGGACAGGGCGGTCAGGGAGAGCAGGCGGTATGCGGCGGTGGATGTGTCGTTCATGGCTGGCTCCTTTCTTGTAAATGGATGCGGCGTTAGCAGGTGGCATGAGGAGATGGGATTGCGCGTTTTTTACCGTACACGCCTGAGACTCCGGTTAAGGAATGGCGGGGACACAGAAGCAGAAACCCCGTATTTCCGCATGGGAGGCGCAGTTTTTACCGCAGCCGGGAGATTTTCCGTAAAATCCCTTAAAAATCCGATATGCTTTTTTCCCTGTCCTCCCGCTCCTTCAGCCATCCGGGGAAGCGGCTTTTTTCCATGACGGCGAGGATGGTGCAGTCCCTTTCCCCGAATTCCGTGGTGTGGTAGGCGTCACAGAACAGCCCGCTGTCATCGGCCATCAGGAAGCCTGCCACAGTATCTAAAAGCTGCTTGCACTCCAGGTTGTCGTAGTCCCGCACCCGCCTGTCGGAGAGGCTCTTGTCGAACACATGGGAAAAACAGACCACGCATTGCCTGAAATGCGGAAGGTCATGTCCCTTTGTGTAAGCCTCAAGTGCCGCATGCAGCGGATCGGTCAGGAACGTGGTGTTGACGCGTTTGGTGCGTTTCGGCATCAGGCCGGGCAGGGCGATCTCCACGATGTCCTGCGTATGTTTTATGGAAATGCCGTGTACCTGGGCGGCCGCTTCCATGAGGACGGGCTTCGGCACAAGGTCTGCGGCATAGATGAGGTTGCGCAGGGAACAGGCGATCCGTTCCGCGCGCCGGGCGGCATCCAGGCTAAGTTCCTCATAGTTTTTCCCATAGGTGCCGGTGTTGGCTGCCATGGCATTTATGGTGTTTGAAAGCCGGGGGAGGTCATCCCCGATCCGCGCGAGGCGGGATGATAAAGTGTGTCGGTCCATTAAGTATCTGTCACTCCTTGTTTCCTGTAATACTGCACCTTCCCGTCCGGCGTGACCGTACAGAAAGCGGCAGTGCCGGGGATAGCAAGGAGGGGTATCTGCCCGGCATGGTCCACGATGGCTATGCGGCGGGGAGCATCCTCCTTATAAGCGGAAAGGGCATTGTTCATGAGCATCTCTTTTTCTTCCGGTATGTGGATGACGTCATAGGCATCCGACTGGGTGTAGAAGGTCAGCGCCACCGGAAAATCGCTGGCCGTGTGGAAGGTGATGTCTTCCCGGAAATCCAGGAGCACCCAGAAGGCGGCAAGGGTGGACGGGCTGGGGATGCAGTCCTTTGAATACAGGACAAGCCCCCGTTCCGGCAGTAAGGCAAGCCGCCCTGTTTTTTCCAGCCGCCCCAGCAGGCGCAGGAGCTTACCCTCTGTAAGTTCCGGGTAGAGCCGTCCAAGCTGGGGAAGGCTGAGGGCATGGTACATGGAAAGCAGCCGGGTGATCTCCGGTAAATGGTTTTCCTGCTGTTGGTTTTTCTGCTGCATGGTACAGCCTCCTTTGTTCCTGCGGCATATAAGCCTGCCGCAGGGAATGGTATTTATTATAATAGGAAGTAACTCTGCGTACAGATTACATAAACTTTACATACAGTGCTGGTCTGGAATTGGAAGATACACTGTATATGCGTAAACTTTACTTAAAGCGTACATAAAGGTATTTCCGACAGGGATGGATTCCCCCTGACATGCGTAAACCGTATGTAAAGTGTAAGTATCAGACTGCTTCAGCCATCTGCCTGCGCTGCCTTTCCTTTTCCAGCAGCTTTTTCAGTTCATTACGGTCCGTGGTGATCAGTTCCTTCTCCAGTTCCGATGCCTTGAATTCCACGGTGACGTTATTGTTGTTGGTGGAGATCAGGCCGTTGCCCCTCTCAAAATGGGTGACTGCCATTGTCTCCGCTTCGGACAGGTGCAGGATGGACTGCACACGCATCGCCTCCTCGTCCTCCAGGTTTAGGACGATCTTGGTCTTGGAGTTATTGATGATGCCTTTGCCGTATTTGCCATCCTCCAGCGCAAAGAAGTCGTTCAGGTCCTGGGTGGCGCAGATGGCGGAGCCGCCGTACCCGCGGATGATCTTGAAGATCTCCAGCACAAACTCTGCCGCAAGGCGGTTGGACGCAGCGCCGATGAGCTGCCATGTCTCATCAATAAAGATGGCTTTTTCCACGGTACGGTCTTCCTTCGCCTTGTCCCAAACGTAGTCCAGCGCAACGAACATACCCACCGTCAATAAGTCACCGGTCAGTTCCGAAATATCCAGCACCGTGTATTTGTTGTCAAGGTTCACGTTGGTCTGCTGGTTGAAGGTGGAGGCGGAGCCATGCACCAGCCGGTTCATGATATTGGCAAGGCGCTTGGTATCCGCATTCTTCTTTAGGATGTTGAAAACGTCCTCCAGCACCGGCATTTCCCGGTAGTGTTCCGGGTCTTCCGGGTCAGGCAGGCTTTCGTTGTTGTGGGTGATGCCTTTCTGGTTATAGGTCTGTATCAGCGCCTCGTCCAGAAGCTGCCGTTCCTCATGTGTCATGTCCGGGATCAGCAGGGAAAAGAAGATGTGGAGCCGCTGTATCTTTGCTGCAAGCTCCGATTTTTCCGTCTGCGGGCCGTCCAGAATGTCACTGGCGGAGGAATCCACCTTCCGGATCTCCATGATGTTGATGCAGTTTCTGGAGGCAGGGGAAATCTGGATGAACTCCCCGCCGATGTTGCTGCAGGCCCGGTGGAACTCATGCCCTTTCAGGGGGGCGATGATGAACACCTGTATGTTCCTGCGGCGCATCCGAAGCGCCATGAGCTGCATGGTGAAGGTCTTGCCCGCGCCGGAGGTTCCCAGGATCGCCATGTTCGCGTTCTTGTAGACGCGGGAATTGAAGATATCCACGATGATCAGCGAGTTGTTGTGCTTGTTCACCCCTAAGAGGATGCCGTTGTCATCGCACATCTCAAAGGAGGTAAAGGGATAACAGCCTGCCACGCTGCCTGTCAGGATGTTGCGCTTGGAACGCTCAAACAGTTTTTTCTCCAGCGATACCAGCGGCAGGGCGGAGAGCAGCGCCTGTTCCTCCCTGAAGTGGCAGGACACCGCCTCCATGTCCTGGGAGAGCATCAGCTTTTTCATCTCGTTGGTGCGCCACTCCAGTTCCTCAAGGCTGTCTGCCGTGATGGTGATGAGGATGTTCATGTAATAGAAATCTTCGTTATTGGCAAGTCCTTCCTTCAGGAAATAGCCGGAGCGGATGGCGCTGTCCAGGTCATCGAAGTCCGAGTTGGTGTCGGAGGTGTCCTTGATCTTGGAGCGGTTGATCCTAAGCTGCTGGCCGAGCTTCTGCTGGATGCGGTCTTTGGGCTGGCGGTCAAAGAAAATATCCACGTCAATCCCCTCGCCTGCATTGACAAGGAGGGAGATCCATCCGGCGCACACCTGCGGGCGGTAGCCCCCGGAAGGCACTAAAAGGTAGGTATGGTAGGTGCCGTCCATGATGACATAATTGCCGTGGGTGTAGTCGATGGTCTCCGGTGCGATGAATTCCATGGCGGGGATATTCCCGATCTCATCCCGCCTGCCCGCATTGATGTACTGCCCGATGACCTCATTCACACGCACGCCCAGAGGCTTTGCCACGCTGGTCTTACGGTTCAGGATACTGTAGAATACCTCCGCAGCCATCTCATCCTCATTGTCGGGGACCAGAAGTTCATTCCCGCATTGCTGCAGGTAGGTCTTAGCAGTCCGCACTGCAGTGGTAAGGGCGGATATGGCGTCGCTTTCCTCATTCCCCCGGTTTGCCGCAAAAGGCTCATACTCAAAGATGATGAAGAAGCGCCTTGTGATGGCTTCCCTGGAACCGATGCGGCGGATCAGGTTTTCATAATCCTTCTGGAGCGCAAGGCAGCGCTCATCTGTCTCCAGGCGCATCTCCTCCCGCAGGGTTTCCAGATGCCTGTTGATGTCTGCACGCCTGGTCAGGACTTTGAACTGGAGCTTCACGGGGCTTATCTTTAAGTAGCTGATAAAGGAATAGATGATGCCCCTCTGTTCCCTGGCGCTCCGCAGCAGGAAGTTGATGGGGATGACCTCTATGATCTTCACATAGCGGCGGTCTTTGGTGTAGATGATGCCGTTTTCGATCTTCCGGATGGGGAGATAGGAGGCGGAAGGGTTTATCAGCTCCGGTTCCGGCTCCTCCCTCATGCGCTCACGCATCTGGGAGACACCGAGTTTCTTTTTCTGGTGCTTGCCTGCATCCTCTGCAGATGCCGCCTGCTTTGCCTGCCGGCGCTCCTTAAACTGCCCGAACTCCTCGGCATAATCCTCTTTTTTGGGTTTTACTTTCTTTTCCCGCCGTTTCCTTGCGGCTTTCTGCTGTTTTCCGGGCTTTCTTTCTTTTTCCGGCGTTTCGTCTGTATCCTCCCGTATTCCGACGATCCTGCGGTTCTTCAGGTATACGAAGAAGTTGATGACGAATGAGGTCAGGCTTTCGCCGTTGATGCCGATGATGGCGAACAGGGCTGCCGGGAGCACGGTCAGGCAGGCGATGATGATCTTCGTTGTCAGTGTCACGGGCAGGTGGAACACGGGCAGGCCGATGAGCAGTGAGGCTGCCAGCGCCTCCGCCGCATTCCTCAGCTTGATGGTCCCGCCGAACACCGTTCCGGTATCGATGAAGTTGGGTGGTATGATGTATATGTCATTTTCTTCCTGTCTTATAGACATTCCTTAATGCACCTCCTAAGATATTTGCTGAAGGCGGGAGGGGGGCGAGGGTATGCCCGTTCCCGCCAGTGGCCGTTGTATGTTTATTCCGTGTAGGGCCTGCCGCACAGGACAATGTTGCCCGTGCTGTAGATGGGGCGGTAGACCACTTTCTTCTTGGAAGAGGAAGCGTCCACCACATAGCCGTCCCCGGCATAGATTGCCACATGGTCGATGTTCAGGTAGCGGTTGTTCACCCCAAAGGAGTAGAAGACCAGGTCCCCGGGGGCAAGGCTGCCATAGGATACGGCAAGGTTGTTCTCCGTGATGTACCTTCCCTGTGAGGCCGCCGTGTTGGAACCGCCATGCTGCAGGATGACGCCTAACTGGCTGTATACCCAGTAGGTGAAGGAGCTGCAGTCGAAATAGCCTTCCTGGTTGCGCTTTTCCTGGCTGTATGGCGTGCCCAGCTTTGTCAGGGCCAGGTCAACGGCTTTGTTCCCGGTTTCCCCCGGAATCAGATCCGGGTTGACCTCCACCAGATAAACCGTATCAAATAAAAACAGGTGCAGGTTTGCGGCATATTCCTCTGCCGTCTGCAGCTGTCCATCGGTGAGATGGAAAACATTTTCGGCATAGTAGCTGTCGCCTGCATATTCCACTGTATATTCATGGTGGTATATGGTACGGCTTTCCCCGGTCTCTTCATCCGTTTCCTCATATTCCGTGACTTCCACGGTATAGGAAAAGATGCCGTCCGTATTGTCACGGAGTATCCGCTCCAGCTTTGCAAGGCTGATCTCACGGTAGTCGTCCTGCGAGGCGCAGAACTGGGAGATGACCAGGGCGCTTTCGTAGATGATGCGGTCTGAAAAATCATCGGTTATGCCGTATTCACAGCCGGGACCCAGGGCATCCGCCTCCTGCTGTATTTCTTCCAGCAGGCCGTCATGCTTCTTGCGGAGGATGGCTTCAATGGAAGCCTCCGTTTCCGCAATGTTCTCCATGATGACGCTGTTATCGTTCAGCGCGTCGCCTGTGGCATCATCCAGCCCCAGGCTGCCGAAGATCAGGGAGGGGAGCATCAGGAGGAACAGGACCGGCAGCATGAAGAGGGCTGCAAAGGCTGCCAGTATTTTCCCGGCCGCTTTCCTGTTTTCCCATAAGCCTGCAGCCAGCATCCCATAGGGGCCGGCGGCCGCGCCTTTTGCTGCCCCGGCAATGGCTTTTCCTGTCTTTATGGCGCCTCTTGCGGTTCCTGCGGCCGATGCCGCCCCGGACAGGGCGGACTGTTCTTTTCTGCTGTTGTCTCCAGCCATTTACACACGGTCCTTTCTTTTTGGCATGTCAGGGAGCTTCTGCACGATGTTCTCATGGTAGGCGATCCTGCCCTCCCCGGTCATGTACGGGGTGCGGTCTACGGTATCCACGGCATATTGTTTGTACCAGGTGGCGTTGTCGGCAGTAGTGACGGTCTCATAGTTCCCTTCCGGCGCCATGTACTGCTCGGTGTTATACATGCCGAAGGCTGTGCCGTTGGGGTAGTCAACCGAGGTTTCCGTGCCCGTGATGCGTCCGCCGCCGATTTCCACGCCGGAGTAGCTGGGGGCGTCAGGGATGCCGGTCTGCCCCAGGTAGGAGGTCAGCGCCTGCGCTGCCTGGGAACCGGTCATGGAGCCGGTATAGCTGATGTTCCCTTTTGCCACAGCCCCGGTGACGCCGTTGGCGAAATCCCCGCCTTTTTTCACGGAGGATTCAAACGCCCTGCGGCTGATGGGGTTGCTTGCGTGCCCGGTCATGGTCTGCATGGCGCTCTGGGTGAACTGCCTCCCCACGGCACCTGCAAGGCCGCCAGAAAGGAAGGAGGACTGGTTTACGCTGTTCGAGCTTCCGCCCATACGGAAAGAGCCGCCCCGGAAGCTGGCCCCACCGCCTATGTTCTTTGCAGTGGTAAGCCCCCTTGCGGCCACCATCAGCTCCGCCATCATGTTGCCGCCGGTATGCCCCACGTTGATGCCGAGGCTGGATAAGAAGCTGTCGATCTTCTGGCTGATCTTCAGGAATGCGATGGCGCACAGGAACCAGATGAACACGTTCCCGGCGGCGGTCTCCTTTCCGGCTGCCTGCACATCGCTCTCTGTTACCGCAAAAGCAGTCATGGACCGGGAAAGGGACAGCGTGGCAGCCAGGATGATGATATAAAGTCTTTTTTTCACCTTTTTCATAGACACCTCCTAAAGTGACAGCGGGTTGGACAGGAAGCTGCCCACCATGGACGTGAACAGGCGCAGGCACCATGCGTTCATCATCAGCAGGAAGATCTGCCCGCCGAACATCCTGCACCACGACTTGAAGATATTTGAGGTGGA
>ERZ808054.790-NODE-790-length-23831-cov-4.373832_pt1 | contig 23831 bp, 18 predicted proteins | sample MGYA00380201_ERZ808054 | MGnify/ENA primary metagenome ERZ808054 (study PRJEB31490, sample SAMN06133419) | mouse gut metagenome | isolation source: Z5_2 | host: mice | place: China: Chengdu | collected 2015-05 ...
TGTGCTGCACAGGGATGTGTAAGACGGAAGAAGTTTAAAAAAAATATGTAAAAAATTAAAAAAAGGACTTGCATTTTTTTGTATTTTGTAATAGAATAAGCAAGTCGGCAAATGAATGGGTACGGGACTTATTCATTTGCGGATATGGCTCGTTGGTCAAGCGGTCAAGACGCCGCCCTCTCACGGCGGAAACAGGGGTTCGATTCCCCTACGAGCTGCTGACTGTTTTTATAAACAGCCCAACCCTGGAAAACGCTGTAAATGCCAAGTGATTGGTGTTTGCAGCGTTTTTGACGCATATGGGCATCAAAATGAAATATGTCAAACTGACGGGTGCCCGGTGCGCGAGCGGGGGGGAACTTTTCCATTACTTGATTTATTTTATGTTTATTTTAGGTATTTGACATGACTGCAAAGCAGATATTTTATGTTATAATGATTAGAAGGATATTTAAAAATTTGAAAATTTAGATAGCAAGTTAGTAAATCATTTTAGGGTGGGAAAATGAATCACTCTTGGTTCCTTTTTGAGTGCCGCAAGCTGTGATGAATCAGACACGTGATAAAGTGCAAACAGAACAAAAAGAAAAAGGAATGGAGGTTTTTATGGTCACAGGGATAATTAAAAATAAAGTGGACAGGATTTGGACGGATATTTGGGCTGGAGGTATTACTAACCCATTGACTGTAATAGAGCAGTTGACATACTTGATGTTTATTCGCTCTTTAGATGAAAAAGAGCTTGAAAATGAAGAATTTGAAAACATGACAGGTCAAAAGACCGTGAAAATTTTTCCGCAGTCGGAAGAAGGACAAGCGATGCGGTGGAGCAGATTTAAGGAAAAAGATTCCCGTGATATTTTTGGTGTGGTGTCTCAGAGGGTATTTCCGGCAATAAAGAAGATGAAATATGGACAATTGCCTGATTTTAATGAAATGGGGGAATTGGTGGAAATTCCGGATGATGGAGAAAAAGAGGAGAATGAAACCTCTTTTTCACGCTATATGGAAGGCGCTGCTTTTTTGATTCCGACACCTCAGGTATTGCAGAAAATCATTACAGGTCTTGATGATTTATATGAACATGATATTGCTGACTTGGATATGCAGGGTGATTTGTATGAGTATATGCTGGGAAAATTGGCCACGGCTGGGCAAAATGGTCAGTTTAGGACGCCTAAGCATATCCGGGAGATGATGGTGGAATTATTGGAACCGACTCCGGATGATCATATTGTGGATCCGGCATGTGGTACTGCTGGTTTTTTAGTATCGGCATCCGAATATATCAGGGGAAAATACGAAGATACTATGACGAGTGCACAGTGGGAAAATTTTACGGGAGCTGCGTTTACCGGATTTGATACGGATTATACGATGCTGAGAATTTCTGCAATGAATTTGATGTTACATTCCATCACGAAGCCGGAAATTAGTTATAAAGACAGTGTTTCCAAACAAAACCAAATTTGCGGAATGTATAGCATTTGCCTGGCAAATCCTCCATTTAAGGGGACTGTTGATGCAGAAAGCATAAATGATGATTTGAAGGTGGTAACGAATACAAAGAAAACGGAGTTGCTGTTTTTAGCGTTATTTATTCGTTTATTGAAAATAGGTGGAAGATGTGCCTGTATTGTTCCGGATGGGGTATTATTTGGAAGCAGTAATGCTCATAAAGCTATCCGAAAGGAGTTAATGGAAAATCATAACCTGCAAGCGGTAATTTCCATGCCATCAGGGGTATTTAAGCCATATGCAGGGGTATCGACAGCCGTTTTGGTATTTACCAAAACAGGGGCTGGCGGAACGGAGCATGTATGGTTTTATGATATGAGAGCGGATGGATTTACACTGGATGATAAACGCTCAGAGGTGCCTGAAAATGATATTCCGGATATTGTCAGAAGATTTCATTCTTTGGATCAAGAGATGGACAGAGAAAGGACAGAGCAGAGCTTTTTTGTTTCTAAGGAAGAAATCGTTGCAAATGATTATGATTTGTCTATAAATAAATATAAAAAAGTAGAATATGTTGCAGTGGAGTATCCGCCGACAAGTGAGATTATGGCAGAGATTAAGGAACTTCAGAAAAAGATTTCGCAAGGGATTGTTGAGTTGGAGGCATTGCTTTAGATATGAACGTGAAATTGAAGGATGTTGCTTCCTTTGCAAAGGGGAGCCAAATAAACGGGGAAGACCTGTTGAATGATGCAAAATATGTATATCTTAATGGCGGGATTAATCCGTCAGGAAAATGGAATGATTATAATGTGGAGTCTGAAACTATAACAATTAGTGAAGGAGGAAATTCATGTGGATATGTTAATTTTATGAAGGAACCGTTTTGGTGTGGGGCTCATTGCTATTTTTTATATCATGTCAGTGGGAATAAAAAATATTTGTATTATGCGTTGAAAAGCCAGCAGAACCGTTTAATGAGATTGAGAAACGGTGCATGTATGCCTAACATTAAAAAAAATGATTTGAAAAATTTTATGTTTACATATGAGGATGATATAGAAAAACAAGAGGATATTGTCCGTAAACTGGAACATCTGGAAAATTGTATTGATTTGTCACAGGAAGAAATGGGTAGGTTGGATTTGTTAGTCAAATCACGGTTTATCGAGATGTTTGGAGATCCGATTAAAAATCCTAGAAAATGGAAAGTGGTTACGGTAAAAGATATAGCCACGGATGTGCGATATGGGACAAGTAAAGCATCTGTTGAAGGTGGTAAATATCCATATCTTAGAATGAATAATATTACATCGGATGGTCATTTGGATATGACAGATTTAAAGTATATTGATATTCAGGATGATGAAAAAGAGAAATGTGTTGTACGTAAGGGGGATGTTTTGTTTAATCGTACAAATAGTATTGAACTTGTTGGAAAAACGGCGGTTTTTAATTTAATGCAGGAAATGGTAATCGCTGGTTATATTATTCGTGTGCGGTTAGGAAATGAATTATTGCCAGACATTTTTGCACAGTACATGAATCTTGAAGCCTTGAAAAGGATTCTTCGCAATATGGCAAAAGGTGCAGTAAACCAAGCGAACATAAATGCCAAGGAATTGCAATCGTTAAGAGTTTTTGTGCCGCCATTAGAGCTTCAATGTAAGTTTATTGACTTCGCCCAGGAGGTCGACAAATCGAAATTGGCAGTCAAGGAAAGCCTTGAAAAGTTGGAAACAATGAAAAAAGCATTAATGCAGCAATATTTTGGCTAATTTTTAGCGGTGTAGGATGTTGGTATATTACAAAAGAAAAGAGGTATATCGGCATGAAAAAACGTTTGATTGAAAAAATCGAGTTAGAAATGTTAGGGACATTGGATAATGCTCAAATGGGAATATTGCATCAAGTATTGGAACATGCTATGTGGAATGTGGAGGTTATGGAAATAGAGACTGTAGCATTTGATTTCGAATATACAAATGATGAATTATTGCATAAATTTCTTTCGGCAAAACAGGTTGAAGGATGTAGTGAAAAAACACTTCGATATTATAAAGCTACACTAACAAAAATGCTGGAAAAAATGGAATTGCATGTGACACAAATGACAACGGATGATTTAAGAGACTATTTGTCGGAATATCAGCAAATAAATGATTGCAGTAAAGGAAATGTAGACAATATACGTAGAATTTTATCAAGTTTCTTTTCATGGTTAGAGGAAGAAAATTACATATTGAAAAGTCCAGTAAGGCGGATTCATAAGATAAGGACAAGCAAGACGGTAAAAGAGACCTATTCGGATGAAGCATTAGAGTTATTGAGGGATAATACTGAAAATTTGAGGGATTTGGCGATGATTGATATGCTCGCTTCAACGGGGATACGTGTAGGAGAATTGGTAAAACTTAATATTACGGATATTGATTTTGAAAACCGGGAATGTGTAGTTCTTGGAAAAGGGAATAAGGAAAGACCGGTTTATTTTGATGCAAGAACAAAGATACACTTGAAAAACTATATTGATTCAAGAAATGATGAGAACCCGGCACTGTTTGTCTCTTTATTAAAACCATATAATCGTTTGGAGATAAGCGGTGTAGAAATCAGATTGCGTGAATTAGGCAAAAAATTGGAGATATCAAAAGTGCATCCACATAAGTTTAGAAGGACACTTGCGACAAAAGCAATTGATAAAGGGATGCCGGTGGAACAAGTACAAAAGTTATTAGGACATGCGAAAATAGATACAACCATGCAATATGCCATGGTGGATCAAAATAATGTGAAGCAATCGCATAGAAAGTATATTGCGTGATTTCAAATCACGGTTTATTTAATAGAAACTATTCAACAGAAGATAAGTTTATACGATATTTCTTAAAGTACGGTTGACTGGGGGAAAGGATGAAGAAGGCAGTAAAAGATACAATTCATGCACAAGGTATTGCTATTGAAATTTACACAAATGATTTTGAAAATGAGTTTATTTCACTTACGGATATTGCAAAGTATAAAAGTGATGATCCAACAGCAGTTATTCAAAACTGGATGCGAAATAAGGATGTCATAGAATTTTTAGGGCTATGGGAAGCGCTTCATAATCCTGATTTTAAACCCCTCAAATTCGAGGGGTTTAAAAATCAAGCAGGTGCAAATGCATTTACAATGTCGCCTAAAAAGTGGATAGAAAGTGTAAATGCAATGGGCTTTGTATCAAAGCCGGGGAGGTATGGTGGAACTTTTGCACATTCGGATATTGCATTTGAATTTGCGTCATGGATATCACCTGAATTTAAACTTTATATTATAAAAGATTATAAACGGTTAAAGGCACAGGAGAATAGCCCTTTGTCACAGAAGTGGAATTTAAGCAGGGAAATCTCAAAGATAAATTATAGAATACACACAGATGCGATCAAAGAAAGTCTATTGCCTTCTGAATTGACACGGGAACAGGTGGCATTTAAGTATGCGGATGAGGCAGATTTACTTAATGTGGTGTTGTTCGGCAAAAGGGCAAAGCAATGGCGTGATGCTAATTTAGACAAAAAAGGAAATATGAGAGATTATGCTACAATTAATCAGCTGCTGGTATTGGCAAATTTAGAAAGCTATAATGCTATTTTGATTAAGCAGGGAAAAACACAGGAAGAACGTATGCCTTTATTGCGGGAACTGGTTATACAACAGCTTCAAACATTAGAAACTCTGAGTGTTTCAAACGCGGCTGTGATTGGCAAGAACAAGAGCAGAGAGTGAGGAAGACGGGAAAGTGGGAAAATTAATTTAGAGGGGTGATAGCATGAGTAAAACATTACGTGATTATTTGCAGCCGCAACCAAAATCAAAAGTGAAAGCCGGTCAAGGCTTGGAATTTGGCACGTACAAATTTTTTACATCAAGTGCTGTTCAGTCGAAATATTTAAATGAATATTCTTATGATGAACCGGCTTTAATATTTGGAACTGGTGGTAGTGCGAGTGTCCATTATTGTAATGAGCCGTTTTCGACATCTACGGATTGTATTGTGATGTATGCCAAGGAATCTGCTGATCTAAAATTACTGTATTATTATTTGAATGGGAATATCGTTCTATTACAGAACGGTTTTAAAGGTGCTGGATTACAACATATTTCAAAACAATATATTTTAGATATCCCTTTTGAAATGCCATCAAATGATGTTGTTAAAGATATTGTGTTATCTTTTGATTATATAACTGATTTGTCCATTATGCTTAAGCGGCAAAATGCGTTATTTGATGAGATGGTTAAGTCACGGTTTATCGAGATGTTTGGAGATCCAGTTAAAAATGAAAAAAAATGGAATACCATACCATTAGAAGATGCTTGCATCTCAATAGTTGACTGTCCTCATTCAACGCCTCACTATACTTATGAGAATACCGGATATATGTGTATACGGACATCAATAGTGAAGAAAAACCAGATTCTCTGGGATGAAATAGAATATATTCCAGAAGACGAATATCTACAGAGAATAAAACGTAGAAAGCCACAAAAGGGAGATATCATATATACCAGAGAAGGGGCGATACTTGGCATAGCCGCTATCATAGACCGAGAATGCAATGTGGCATTAGGGCAAAGATCCATGCTGCTATCTCCTGATACCTCTGTCTGTTTACCAGAGTTTCTCAGCACGGCCATGAATTTCGACTCATTTCTAAACAAGGTGCTGGAAAGAGTAAGTGGATCGGCATCCCCTCATATAAATGTTGGGGATATTCGCATATACAATATTATGATGCCCCCAGTAGAATTACAAAACATATTTGCCGCCTTCGTCCAGGAAATCGACAAATCGAAATATGTGCTTAAATGCTTTCTCTTTACAAGGTTTATCTGTATAATTAGTTTAAAAAAGTATGGGACAGGGCTTGCGCCTGAAAATATAATATGGATATGGAAGAAAATATTACAAAGATATATGATGAATATGAAGAACAGATTATGGTCTGTAAGTTTTTTGTTGCAAAGAAATTAAATCACCGTCCTGAAATGGGAAGGTCGGGAGAGAATATATTATTGGGGAGTTTACGGGACAGATTTAAGGAAATGGAGTTTGTATCAGGTTTCCTTGTTGTCGATGGCCGGCAAAGTCCGCAATGTGATATTTTGGTGTGCAGGAAAAATATGCATCGGAGGGAATTGGCAGGCGGCATTTTTTTAGTGATTCCGGAAGACTGTTATATGGTGATAGAAGTGAAAAGCAATATTACAATAGAGGACTTTGACCTTACACTGCAAAAAAATAAGTTTTTTAAGCAATGGGATAGGACGAGACATATTAAGTTGGCATTGTTTGCATTCCAATCATGTATTGGAAAAAGAGAACTGCACAGGAGATTTGGCTATAGATACGATAAAGACTTGAAAGGCTATATGAAAACGGGGTTAGGGAAAGAACAGTTATTGGATTGTTTTATATGTATACATAGAAAGCAGGCGTTTGATAAGGATACATCGAAACAGTTATTTTTTATAAAGGACGGGGAAGACGGAAAAAAATATGAGTGCATGAAGGAAACGCCGGTAATGAGGAATTTATGGAATTTGATAGGCGCTCTTTCATGGACAGATACCGGAAGGGGGATATTTTATGTCTAATTTTGGTTTCCTTCGGAAAAAGAAGGAGTATAAACTATTTACTGCGGCAGCAATGGAAACGGAAAGAGTATATTATTCTTCCGCTGCAATGTGCGCGGTTGGCTGCAGAAAAGCATTGGAGCTTGCCGTGAAGTGGGTATATTCTGCGGATAACTCTATGCGGATGCCTTATAAGGACAATTTGCAGTCATTGATTCATGAACCGACATTCCGTTTTGCACTGGATTCCAATACATGGGGAAAATTACCGTATATTGTTAAATTGGGCAATTTGGCAGTCCATACGGAACGGAATGTGCAGCCGGAAGATGCGTTGGCTTCCATGAAAGGTTTATTTGAGTTTATTGAGTGGATTGATTATTGTTATGGGACGGATTATGAAGAAAGAAAATTTAAGGAAACGGCTATCCCAAAGGAAAAGGTGGTTATTGATACCAGGAAAATAAAAGAGCAGGAAAGCCTGCTGGGGGAAAAGGAGGCTGAAATTGAGAAGTTGCGTAAGCAAGTGGAACAGATGTCTGAGAAACTTACGGAGCAAAAAGATATCCACCGGCAAAGCAGAAAATTTGTTGCAGAGGATATTACGGAATGGCAGACTAGAAAAAGGTATATAGATGTTGAGTTAAAAGAATTGGGATGGAAATTTACAGGGGAGGATTCTGATGTATGGGAAGAATATCCTGTAAAGGATATGGGAGGAATACCGGGAAAAAAGGGAGCGGTGGACTATGTTCTTTTTGGTAAAGATGGACTTCCGCTTGCGCTGGTGGAAGCAAAAAGCGCAGGAAAGGATCCGAATACCGGAAGGCGGCAGGCAATGCTGTATGCAGATTGTTTGGAACGAGAGTTTAACCGCAGACCCATGATGTTTACCAGCAATGGGTTTGAAACGTATTTTTGGGATGACCAGTCAAATCCCCAGCGTCGAGTGAGCGGTTTGTTCAGTAAAAGCGGTCTGCAAAAACTTATGAACAGAAGGGCGGAGAAAAAAGATTTATTGACTGTTAAAATTGATGATGAAATAACGGACAGGTATTATCAGAAAGAGGCAATAAGGGCAGTCTGTGAAAATGTGGAACAAGGATATAGGAAGAATCTTTTGGTTATGGCAACTGGTACAGGGAAAACGAGGACGGCAGCCAGTTTGGTGGATGTATTCAGCAGGGCAGGATATGTCACCAACATTTTGTTCCTGGCGGACCGGACAGCGCTTGTAAAGCAGGCAAAAGATGATTTTAGGAATTATCTTCCTGCGATGTCACTTTGTAATTTGTGTTCCGATAAGGACGACAAGAATGCAAGGATTGTGTTTTCCACTTATCCGACTATGTTAAATACTCTTGACCATGCAAAAAATGCGGAAGGGAAAAGGCTATTTATGCCAACGCATTTTGATTTAATCATTATAGATGAAAGCCACAGAAGTATTTTTAAGAAGTATAGGGCGATATTTGAGTATTTTGACGCAATTTTAGTGGGACTTACGGCAACTCCGAAAATGGATGTGGGAAGGAATACATACGATTTTTTTGAAATGGAAAACGGCGTGCCTACCTATGCCTATGATTATGAAACAGCGGTATCTTCTGACCATGTACTGGTGCCTTATTATACCTACATTACAAAGACGGAATTCCTGAACGACGGTATTACATATGGAAAGTTGTCTGATGAGGATAAAGAAAGGTATGAGGAGGATTTTACGGAAGACGGTGACATGCCGGAAACCATATCATCGGAAGCAATGAACCGGTTTGTGTTCAATGAACTGACGGTAGATAAAGTATTGCAGGATCTTATGGAGAAAGGTATAAAGGTGGCAGGCGGGGATAGATTGGGAAAGACTATTATTTTTGCCCAAAACAAAAGGCATGCGGAATTTATATTAGAAAGATTTTATAAATTATATCCAAAGTATAAAGGGACATTTGCACAAAGGGTAATTTGTGATGATTCTTATGCGCAGACAGTGATTGATGATTTTAAGAAGCCTGACGGGGAACCGCATATTGTAATATCTGTGGATATGATGGATACCGGCATTGATGTGCCGGAATGTGTGAACCTTGTTTTCTTTAAGAAAGTAAAATCAAAAACAAAGTTTTGGCAGATGATTGGCCGGGGCACCAGATTGGCAAAGAATTTGACTTGTATGGATCTGCTCGATGGGGAGTACACAGGTAAGAGAAGGTTCTTGATTTTTGATTATTGTAATAATTTCGAATTTTTTGGAGAAAAACCTAACGGTTATGAAGGTTCGGATACGAAAACTTTACAGGAAAATATATATGAGAAAAGGGTTCGCTTGATAGCAGCGTTACAGGATGATGTTTTTGCAGGGGAAAAATATCAGGATTGGCGAAAAGAATTGGCAGGAATATGCCATGGTCAGGTTTTGTTGTTAAACAATGATCTTACGGTAGTAAGGTTAAAAAGAAAGTATGTGGAAAAATATAGGAATCTTGAAAATTTTAAGTATTTAAGTAAAGGGGACAAGGGGGAATTGCTTAAGGAAATCGCACCCATAGTTACTACGGATGATACGGACGAGATGGCAAAACGATTTGATAATTTTATATATGGTATGATTTTGGCAGATATTGAGGCAGTTCCGGTTTTTTATCGTGCGAAAAAACAGCTATGTGATGTGGCAAATGCATTGGAAGAAAAGGAGAGTATTCCGCAGATTAAAGAAAAAATGGAATGGATAAAGAAAATCAATACGGATGCTTTTTGGAATGATAACGATATCCTGGCGTTTGAGCGGGTAAGGAAAGAATTGCGCGGATTGATGAAATTCCTGGTGGAAAATGCGGATAGGAAGCAGCCAATTATAACGCGGCTTACAGATCCTGTTATGGATGAACAGGAAGGTGTTTCTTTGGATGCAGCGTATGATTTTGAAGATTACCGCAAAAAGGTAAACCGTTATGTGGAAGAAAATAAGGATTCTTTGGTAATACATAAATTAACGCATAATAATCCTTTGTCGGAAGGGGATTTTAAAGAATTGGAGCGGATACTGACGGAGGAACTTGGCAATAAAGAGGATTACAAACGTGAATTTGGTGATACACCTTTTGGACTGTTAATCAGAAAAATTGCGAAACTAGAGCATGAATCTGCCATGAATGCTTTTTCGGTATTTATTAATGATGCTTCACTGAACCAAAAGCAAATACAGTTTATTTACAAAATTATACATCATATGGAGCAAAATGGTTATATGGAAAATGTTTTGGATTTACAGAAACCTCCATTTGATAAACCGGTTCCGTTTATAAAATTGTTTGATGCAAAAACGAGGACACTGCTCATGCAGAAAATAAATGAAATCAGAGATAATGCGGTTTTTGTAACAGCATAAGAGCTGAATTTACGAAAAAGCTGTCATACAAAAGTATTTCATGCGGCGGTATGGATATTTCCGGGGCTTTCTTCCAAAAACACTTGCATTTTCCAATATCCGGTGTTATAGTAAGTACAGTTAATATGTAATGATTAATGAAAGTGGACTTGCGAGTCCACTTTTTTTGCAGGCAATGGACGGCGGTTACATATGGATTTGGAAAGGGAGAGGTGAGTAAATGTCCAAAAGGGAAACCTATGAAAGCATGACGGAGGAGCTTCTTGCGCCGATTGCGGAGGATGCGGGCGTGGAAATCTATGATGTGGAGTATGTGAAGGAAGGCAGCGACTATTATCTGCGGGCATACATCGACAAACCGGAAGGCGTGAACATTAACGACTGTGAAAAAGTCAGCCGTGCCTTGTCGGATGCATTGGATGAGAAGGATTTCATTGCGGATGCATATATTTTAGAAGTCAGCAGTCCGGGATTGGGACGGACGTTAAAAAAAGATAAGCACCTTGCGAAAAGCCTCGGTGAAAAAGTGGAGTTGAAAACTTATAAGCCGGTGGATAAATGCAAGGAATTTGAAGGGATTTTAAAAAGTTATGACGGGGATTCCGTTACGATTACGATGGAACCGGATGGAAAAGACCTGGTGTTTGCGCGGACGGATGTTGCACTTATCAGGCTGGCACTGGATTTTTAGGATAAATAATGGGAGCGGGAACGCGGAAAGGAAAAAGGAAAAATGAACAAAGAGTTAATGGAGGCATTGGATATTCTGGAGAAGGAGAAAGAGATAAGCAAGGAAACTTTATTTGATGCGATTGAAAATTCCCTGATAACGGCCTGCAAGAACCATTTTGGAAAATCGGATAATATTAAGGTAGAAATAGACAGGGAAACCTGTGACTTTTTGTGCTACGCCGAAAAGGAAGTGGTGGAAGAAGTGGAAGACGAATGTCTCCAAATGACCCTTGAGGATGCGTTAAAAATTTCCCATAAGGCACAGCTTGGGGATATTGTCCACGTGGAAATTAAGTCCAAGGAATTTGGCCGTATTGCTACGCAGAATGCGAAGAACGTTATTTTACAGAAAATCAGGGAAGAAGAAAGAAGCGTGATTTTCAACCAATATTATGAAAAAGAGAAAGATGTGGTAACGGGTATCGTACAGCGTTACGTGGGAAGGAACATCAGCATTAATTTGGGTAAGGCGGACGGAATCATTAATGAAAGCGAACAGGTGAAAGGTGAAATCTTCAAGCCCACCGAAAGGATTAAGGTATACATCCTGGAAGTGAAGAATACGCCGAAAGGTCCGCGGATACTGGTGAGCCGGACCCATCCGGAGCTGGTAAAGCGCCTGTTTGAAGCGGAAGTTACGGAAATCAAGGACGGCACCGTGGAAATCAAGAGCATTGCCAGGGAAGCGGGAAGCAGGACGAAGATGGCAGTCTGGTCCAACAATCCCAACGTGGACGCGGTGGGCGCCTGCGTGGGTATCAATGGTACGAGGGTAAATGCCATCGTGGAGGAACTGCGGGGCGAGAAAATAGACATTATCAATTGGGATGAGAATCCGGGCAACCTGATCCAGAATGCGCTTTCCCCTGCAAAAATCGTGGCGGTATTTGCGGACCCTGATGAGAAGACGGCGAAGGTCGTGGTGCCGGACTACCAGTTGTCCCTTGCCATCGGCAAGGAAGGACAGAATGCGAGACTGGCGGCAAGACTGACCGGATACAAGATTGACATCAAAAGCGAAACCCAGGCGAAGGATGCGCCGGGATTCCGTTATGAAGATTATATGGATGAATATGATGAGTATGACGGCGAATATGATGCAGAAGGGTATGAAGAAGATTTTGGGGAACCGGAAGATGCGGAATATGCGGCAGAGGATAGCATGGGCGGAATGACGGAAGAAGGAACGGAAGAAGCAGGGGAAGAAACGCAAAACGGCGGATATGGCAGTACGGACGGAACGGATGAAGCAGAAGAAACGGATGAAACGGAAGAAACGGGTGAAATAGACGTCATGGAAGAAACGGATGGAATGGGCGGAACGGAAACCGGTTTGGAAGACGGCGAAAGCGGAGGAAAGGAAAGCGAATAAACGATGGCAAAGAAAATTCCCTTACGGCAATGTGTTGGCTGTGGCGAAATGAAAAGCAAAAAAGAAATGATGCGTGTGTTAAAAACGGCGGAAGGCGACATTGTCCTCGACGTGACCGGGAAGAAAAACGGACGGGGTGCATATCTGTGCCATTCTGCCGAGTGCATGAAAAAGGCGAGAAAGAACAAGGGACTGGAACGTTCCCTTAAAACGGGCATTCCGGACGAGGTATACGGAAAGCTGGAAAAGGAGTTGGATGGGTGTGAATAAGATATATTCCCTGCTCGGTCTTGCAGTCCGGTCAAGAAATGCGGTAAGTGGAGAATTTGCGGTAGAAAAAGCGGTGAAATCGGGCAGAGCGCGGCTTGTCATCCTAAGCGGCGACGCGTCGGACAATACCGTAAAAAAGTTTGGAAATATGTGCAGCTATTACGAAGTACCCATGTTCCGGTACGGGACGAAGGAGGAACTGGGGCATGCCATGGGAAAGGAAGTGCGTGCTTCGTTGGCGGTTACGGAGGAGGGATTTGCGAAATCCATAAGAAAGTGTTTGGAAGAATCGGAAGTATCGGAATAAGGAGACGGAGGTAGTGAGCATGGCGAAAATGAGAGTACATGAACTTGCGAAGGAATTAGATAAACAGAACAAAGAAATATTGGCTTTTTTGCAGGAAAAAGGCGTAGAGGTGAAGTCGGTGAGCAGTTCCGTCGAAGATGATGTGATTGCGCTTGTGAAAAAGCATTTTTCAAAGAATGGGGCAGGAAAAGCGGCGGATAAACAGGAAGGAAAAGAGGAGAAAAAGGAAATAAAAGCAGGGGAAAACCAAGAAGGAAGCAAAGTGGTATACAAAGAAGAAAATAAGGAAACGGAAAAAGGAACGGGAAAAGAAGCAAGAGATAAGGAAGAAGCAAAAAAAGAAGGAAATCCCGAAAATAAAAAAGAAGAAAAAGTGAAAGAGGAAAAACGGATGGCGAAAGAAGGAGAAACGGCGGCGGAGCAGCCCAAAAAGAAGAAAAAAATTATAATCGTGAGCAATTCGCAGAACAGTAAAATGTCGGGGCAGCGCCCCCAGCAGGGCAATGCGAGAAAGCCCCAGGCGCAGGGAAACAACCGTCCCAAACAGGGGGCGCGCCAGGAAAAACCGGTACCGCACCGCCCGATTAAGCCGTTAACCCCTCCTTCCCCCACGCCTCCGGTGACAATGATACCCGCTTCCAATTATACGCCGAAGCGTGAAAAACCGGTGAAGGAAGAACCGAAGAAGACGGAACAGCCGGAAGTAAAGACCGTAAAAACGGAAACCCCGGTTACCGCAGCCAATGCCAGTGTGCAGGAAACGGGTGCGGTCAGGACAGACAGCCAAAGAACAGACATCCAAAGGGACAGCCAAAGGCAGGAAAACAGAAGGCAGGAAAATCCCAGGCAGGACGGGCAAAGACGTGACAGCCAAAGGCAGGAAAATCCCAGACAGGACAGGACGAGGAATAACGACCAGCAAAGAAGACCGGACGGCAGGAAGGATAACCGGTATGAAAACCGCAATGAGAATCGGGGAGACAACAGGAGAAACGACGGGCAAAACCGCCGGCCTTTTGAAAATAATCAGGGCGACCGGCGTAATTTTGGCGGCAGTCAGGGTGGGAACCGTCCTTATGGCGGGTTTGGAAATAATGACCGCCCTAACAGAAGCAATGGAGGGCAGGACAATAAATTCCGCAAGCCTGCGCCGGGGAAAGGGTTTGTGCCGGAGAGTCCGGTCAAGGATCAGGAAAAACACAGGGATGAGGAAAAGCGCAGGATCGGACAGGAAAAGGATAAGCGCTCCAAAAAGGACCTGATTTACGAAGAAGACGACAGGAAAGCATCCACGAAGAACAAAGCCGGAAAATTCATTAAGCCGGAGAAGAAGGTGGAGGAAGCAAAGGAAGAACAGATTAAGGTAATTATCCTTCCGGAAACCTTAACCATAAAGGAATTGGCGGATAAGATGAAGATGCAGCCTTCCGTCATTATTAAGAAACTGTTTTTGCAGGGGCAGATTGTAACGGTAAACTCCGAACTTTCCTATGAGGAAGCGGAAAACATTGCCATCGAATATGACATCATCTGTGAAAAAGAAGTAAAAGTGGACGTCATCGAAGAACTGTTAAAGGAGGATGAGGAAAACGAAGCGGATATGACGAGAAGACCGCCCGTTATCTGTGTCATGGGTCATGTTGACCACGGAAAAACCTCCCTTTTGGATGCCATCCGTAAGACGAACGTGACCGATAAGGAAGCGGGAGGCATCACCCAGCATATCGGCGCATATACCGTAAGGGTGGGCTCGGAAAAGATTACGTTCCTCGATACGCCGGGACACGAGGCGTTTACGGCAATGCGTATGCGCGGCGCCAATGCCACGGATATCGCCATTTTGGTGGTGGCTGCGGACGACGGCGTCATGCCCCAGACCGTGGAGGCAATCAACCATGCGAAGGCGGCAGGCATCGAAATCATCGTGGCGGTGAATAAAATCGATAAACCCAATGCCAATATTGACCGGGTGAAACAGGAAATGACCGAATATGAGCTGATTCCCGTGGATTGGGGCGGGAGCACGGAATTTGTTCCGGTGTCCGCCAAATCGGGTGAAGGTATCGATACTCTTTTGGAGACCATTCTCCTGACGGCGGAAATCCTGGAATTGAAAGCAAATGCAAAACGGCAGGCAAGGGGCCTTGTCATCGAGGCGGAGCTGGATAAGGGACGCGGTCCCGTGGCTACGGTGCTCGTACAGAAAGGTACGCTGCATGTGGGCGATTTCATTTCCGCAGGGGCAAGCCACGGCAAAGTAAGGGCGATGATTGACGATAAGGGAAGAAGGGTAAGGGAAGCCCTCCCGTCCACACCGGTGGAAATTTTGGGACTTTCCGATGTTCCAAGCGCAGGCGAGGTATTCCTTGCCCATGAAAATGACAAGACCGCAAAATCTTATGCGGAAACTTATCTGGCGCAGAATAAAGAACGGATGTTGGAAGATACTAAGGCTAAGATGTCGTTGGATGACCTCTTTACGCAGATTCAGGCAGGCAACTTGAAAGAACTGAATCTGATTATTAAGGCGGACGTCCAGGGAAGCGTGGAGGCAGTGAAACAGAGCCTGTTAAAACTGACCAATGAAGAAGTGGTGGTAAAATGCATCCATGGCGGTGTCGGCGCCATTAACGAGTCCGACGTATCCCTTGCGTCCGCATCCTCGGCAATCATTATTGGCTTTAACGTAAGGCCGGATGCCATGGCGAAGACGATTGCGGAAAGGGAAGGCGTGGATATCAGGCTTTACAAAGTCATTTACCAGGCAATCGAAGACGTGGAAGCGGCAATGAAGGGTATGTTAGACCCCGTATTTGAGGAAAAAGTCATCGGACATGCGGAAGTACGCCAGATATTTAAGGCATCCGCAGTAGGAAACATTGCGGGCTCGTATGTGCTGGACGGTATGTTCCAAAGGGACTGCAAGGTACGCATTTCGAGGGAAGGCGAGCAGATTTACGAGGGCGCGCTGGCTTCCTTAAAGCGGTTTAAGGATGATGTAAAGGAAGTAAAGGCAGGATTTGAATGCGGTCTGGTCTTTGAGAATTTTGACCAGATGAAAGAACTGGATATCGTGGAAGCGTATATTATGGTGGAGGTACCCCGCCAGTAATGGTGCGGAAAGACAGGATATTCCAAGGCGTAGATGGGAGCGGACTATGAGGAAAAACGGTTTGAAGAATACTAGGATAAATGGGGAAGTGCAGCGTGCGTTGGCGGAGATTATACGCGGCGGGATGAAGGACCCGCGTGTCAGTCCGCTGACTTCGGTGATCTCCGTGGAAGTGTCTCCCGACTTAAAGACCTGTAAGGCATGGATTAGTGTGTTAGGGGATGTGGAGGCGCAGAAAGACACGCTGGAAGGGTTGAAAAGCGCAGCCGGTTACATCAGGAACCGGCTGGCAAAGGAAATTAATTTAAGGAATACGCCGGAGATTACGTTTATTATGGATCAGTCCATTGCTTACGGCGTCAATATGTCAAAACTGATTGATGAAGTGAACAGGGAGGCTGGAAATGAAGATTAGGGATGAAGTGATAACTGCGCAGACCATAGGAATCAGCGGTCATATCAGGCCGGACGGGGACTGTGTGGGCGCATGTATGGCACTGTACCAGTATTTGTGCAAAGTATATCCGCAAAAAAGGGTGGATGTCTTTTTGGAGCAGCCGCCGGCGGTGTTTGATTGTATCCGGGGTGTGGAGCAAATCCGTACCGATTTCCGTACGGATGTGGAACGTTATGATGTGTTCATTGCACTGGATACGGTGAAAGAGCGCATGGGAGGGGCGGAGCGCCTGTTTGACCAGGCGGCAAAGACCATAAATATTGACCACCATATCAGCAACGGGGGCTGCGGGGACGTGAATTATATCGATGCCAAATCCAGCTCCACCAGCGAACTGGTTTATGACGTGCTGGAGGAAGACGGGCTGGATACGGAGATTGCCAAAGCAATTTACATCGGGATCATCCACGACACCGGGGTGATGCGTTATTCCAATACGTCCCCCAAGACGCTGGAAATTGCGGCGAAGCTGATTTCTTTCGGGTTTGATTTTTCGGAGTTAATAGAGAAAACGTTTTACGAGAAAACCTATGTGCAGAATCTTCTTTTGGGGCGTGCCCTTTTGGAAAGCATTCAGTTTATGGAGGGAAAATGTATTGTCAGCGGCCTGGTGAAACGGACGCTGGATTTTTACCATGCGGATTCCAAGGATTTGGACGGCATCGTCAGCCAGTTGAACCAGACGGCGGGAGTGGAATGTACGATTTTCATGTACCAGATCGGCGTGCTGGAATATAAGGTGAGCCTGCGTTCCAAGGGAAAAGTGGATGTGGCGAAAATAGCGATGTTTTTTGGCGGCGGCGGTCATGTCAGGGCGGCGGGCTGTACAATGAACGGAACGTTCCATGATGTGGTGAACAACTTGTCCTTACATATTGAAAAGCAGTTAAAAGATGCCGGGCTGATCGGCCAAAAGGAATGAGTCCGCATAAACGGAAAAAGCGGATAAAACAGGAGCTCAAAGAAGAAGCATAAAGAGCCTGTAAAGTAAGGGAAAGGGAAACAGGTTAAACATGTACAACGGAATCATGAACATATATAAGGAAGCGGGATATACGTCCCATGATGTGGTGGCGAAGCTGCGGGGAATCCTTAAGCAGAAGAAAATCGGCCATACGGGGACGCTGGACCCGGCGGCGGTGGGGGTACTTCCGGTCTGCCTGGGCAGCGGGACGAAACTGTGCGATATGCTGACGGACAAGGATAAGGAGTACCGGACGGTTTTGCGGCTGGGGTGTGAAACGGATACGCAGGACATGACCGGACGGGTTTTGGAAGAAAGGGAGGTCTGCGTGACGGAGCGGCAGGCGGAGGAAGCAATCCTCTCTTTTTTAGGGGAATATGATCAGGTTCCGCCCATGTATTCGGCAGTCAAGGTGGACGGTAAGCGGCTGTATGAGCTGGCGCGGGAAGGCAGGGAAGTCGCGCGCCGTCCAAGGCGGGTACGGATTTACGCAATTGAAATAGAAGAAATCCGCCTGCCCCTCATTGCCATGCGGGTATCGTGTTCCAAAGGAACCTATATCCGTACCCTTTGTCATGATATCGGCAGGAAGTTATGCTGCGGGGGCGCCATGGAGGAACTGGTGAGGACGCGGTCAGGCAGTTTTACAATCGGGGATGCATTGCGGCTTTCCGAGGTGGAGCGGTTAAGGGATGCCGGTAAGCTGGAAGGGAGTATCCTGCCGGTGGATCATGTGTTTGCAGGGCTGCCCCGTGTGACGGTGGAAAAACAGTTTCAGAAATTAATTGAAAACGGCAACGCTTTTTACCGGAACATGATCCGTGAAAAGGAAGAAGGCGGACAGGAAGGGCAGGTCCGGGTGTATGATACGGACGGAAAGTTTTACGGGGTGTACGGATTCTGTCCGGCACAAGGGCGTTTCGTTCCGGTAAAGATGTTTATGGAGAGTGGATGTTAGATGCGGGTGATTCACGGGACCACGGAATTCGGGCTGGAAAATAGCGGAAAAAAAGACGGTAAAAATTACGGAAGTAAAAGCGGAAACAAGGACGGCTCCCTAAAAAGTGCGGTGGCATTCGGCAAGTTTGACGGGATTCATTTGGGGCATCAGAAGCTGCTGCGCTGTATTTTAGAGCGGAAGAAACAGGGACTTTTGGCGGTAGTATTTACGTTTGACCCGCCGCCGTCAGCATTTTTCGGAAACGGGACGGAAAAGGAACTGATGACGGCGGCGGAAAAGCGGGCGGCATTTGAAAAAATGGGCGTCGATGTGCTGGTGGAATTTCCGCTGACACCGGAAACGGCAGCCACGGCGCCGGAAGACTTTATTACGGGGCTCCTGCAGGAAAAGCTGCACACAGCGTATCTGGCGGCGGGGGCGGATGTGTCTTTCGGCAGCCGGGGGGCGGGCAATGCCGCCCTGCTTCATGCCATGGCAGGAAAATGCGGCTTTGAGGTTCATATTATCGACAAAGTATGCTACAATGGAAAGGTAGTGAGTTCCACGGGGGTAAGGCAGGAAGTGGAACGGGGAAGGATGGAAGAAGCGGCATGTCTTTTGGGCGCGCCGTACGGCATTTGGGGGACGGTTATGCATGGCAACCGGTTTGGGAGAACCATCGGTATGCCCACCGTAAACCTGCTTCCTCCCGGCAATAAACTGCTTCCGCCAAACGGTGTCTACTATTCCCGCGTTTTTTTGGAAGGCAGGGAGTGGCAGGGAATTACGAATATCGGCTGCAAACCGACGGTGAGCAACGATGGCAGAACGAGCGTGGAGACTTATATTTACGGTTTTGAACGGGAAATATACGGCATGGAAATCGGGGTATCGCTTTTGGGATTTAAGCGGCCGGAGATGAAATTCCACGGAAAAAACGAATTGAAAGAGCAGATGGCAAGGGATATTGCGCAGGGACGGCGCTATCACGGGCTTTAGGGTTTGGAAAAGAACTGACGGATGGAAGGCGAGGAAGATACAGAGGAGGGAACAGGGTAGGTTATGAGTGTGGATATTTTACTGTCGATGGCAGGAGGGCTTGGGCTGTTTTTGTTCGGAATGACCGTTATGAGTGAGAGCATCGAGAAAGTGGCGGGAGCGAAGCTGCGTTCCATTTTGGAGATGTTTACAAAGAACCGGTTTATGGGGCTTATCGTGGGTATTATTTTTACCGGCGTCATCCAGTCCTCATCGGCATGTACGGTGATGGTGGTCAGTTTCGTCAATTCGGGACTGATGTCGCTGTACCAGGCGGCGGGGGTGATATACGGCGCGAATATCGGTACGACGATTACCTCCCAATTGGTTTCCTTTAATTTGTCGGAAGCCGCCCCCGTGATTCTGCTGCTTGGCGTTCTTACCATGATGCTTGGAAAGGGCAAACAGAAAGTGGAGCGGATCGGGGAAGTCATTGTGGGGTTTGGTATCCTGTTTTTGGGACTTAGCAGCATGTCCGGCGCGATGTCGGGGATGAAGGACAGCCCCAGTGTCATGAACCTGTTAAAATCGCTGCACAGCCCGTTCCTTGCCATTTTAATGGGAACTGTTATAACTTCCGTCATACAGAGTTCTTCGGTGACGGTCAGCATCGTGCTTCTCATGGCGAACCAGGGGCTTTTGGCGCTGCCCATCAGTTTGTATATTATATTGGGGTGCAACATAGGTGCCTGTGCCTCGGCGGTTTTGGCTTCGCTGACGGGGAAAAAGGATGCGAAGCGGGCGGCAATGATCCACCTTTTGTTTAATGTCATCGGTACGGTGGTTTTGTTCCTTATTTTACAGGTGGGAATGGATGCTGTCGTGGACATGATTATGGGTGTTTCGGGTGGAAATAAGGGGCGTTTTATTGCAAATGCCCATACGATTATCAAGATCTTCCAGGTAATCATACTGTTTCCGTTTTCCAACCTGATTGTCAGATTGACATACCTGCTGGTTTCCGGGGATGATAAGAAGGTCGGTTACAGGGACAGTTACCAGTTGAAGTACATAGGCGAAAAAGTGGTATTCAATCCTGCCACTGCCGTGGTGGAAGTGACGAACGAAATCGAGCGTATGGCATCCCTTGCATCGGAGAACTTAAACCGGGCAATGAATGCGCTGATTACGTTGGATGAGGCAGATATTGAAGAAGTGTATGAAGTGGAAAAGAATATTAATTTCCTGAATCATGCGATTACGAATTATTTGGTGAAGATTAACCAGACCACGCTGCCGATTGAGGACTTAAAGAGCATCGGTGCGCTGTTCCATGTGGTGAACGATATCGAGCGCATCGGCGATCATGCGGAAAATGTGGCGGATGCGGCAAGGCAGCGCATTGAGACGGGCGTAGGCTTCAGTCCCGAAGCGCAGAGGGAGCTGGGGGATATGTTAAACATGGTCAATACGTTAATCCGTTTTTCCATTGAAATGTATGCCAGCGGCTCGGACGAGCATTTGGAAGATATTCTGCATTTGGAGGATGCGGTGGACGAGAAAGAACGGGAGCTGCAGCGGGCGCATGTGGAAAGGCTCACGAGGAACGAGTGCAGCCCGGAAGCAGGGATGTTGTTTTCGGATATTGTGTCGGGACTGGAGAGGGTGGCGGACCATGCAACCAACATTGCGTTTTCGGTATTGAATAATGACCCGGAGGAAAATGCCTGAGGGGATGCGGCCTTGTAAAGTCTAAAACTGTACCAAAACCAGAAATAAAAAATGAAAACGGAATATTGTTTACCTTTAGGTAGCGGTTATCTTAACAGACAATCAGCTACCTTTTTTATTTTCACAAACCTTCAATACAACATCTTGCAGCCCTGATTTCCTGCGGAATACCGGCATGGTCCGGCAGACACAAACCGGGCGGGGGTTCGTTCCTTTCTTTTGCGTCCGTACTAACCTGCAAACATAACATTTCAGGCTGAACTGTTCTCTTACCATAATTTTTCATACATAAGGGTTTGACAGGAGGGGGAGGAGTTGTTATAATAAGTACGTAATAAAATGTAACAAATTTGTAATAATTAATAAGGGGTTTGTTACGGAGCAGGCAGAACCAGAAAGAACCCAAAAGAACGAAGGATGAAGAATAGATAAGATTATTTGGTTGGAAGGACTTAATGATTATGAAGTTGAAGGCAGCAGGAACAGTATGTGTAGGTATGGTTGGAATCTTATTGTATACCGGTCCAGTGTATGCGGCGGCGCCGAGCGTGATGCCCAATGTGCATGGGGAAGACACGGTGGAGGTGGAATCCATTAAGGAAGTGGTGTCCAGGCCGGTGGGGGCGGCAGCCCTGTTAGAAGCGGAGAAGTCGGAAGAAGAATATATGGCTTTGGCGCAGGAGGCGGAAGGGGCGCTTTGGGGATATACCAATTTGGGGATATCCAATGTGGACGATAACCTGAATATCAGGAAAGTGCCGAGCGAGGACGGCAAGCTGGTGGGAAAACTGCCGAAAAATGCGGCATGTGAGTTGATTTCCGAGGAAAACGGATGGACGTTTATCCGCTCCGGCAAAGTGGAAGGGTATGTGAAAAGCGAATTCCTTTTAAGCGGCTGGAATGCGAAAAAGCGGGCGTTGGAGGAGATTTCCACGGTGGCGGTGGTGGATACCACGACCTTAAAGGTACGCGAACAGCCCAATACGGAGTGTGAGGTAATCACCATGGTTCCGCGCGGGGAAGAATTGGATGTGGTGGAAGTGATGGATGATTGGGTCAAGGTCATGATTGACGATGAGGAGAATTATGTGTCCGCGGAATACGTGAAGCTGGAGGAAAAACTGGCAAGCGCCATTACGCTGACGGAACTGCTTTACGGTCAGGGTGTGTCCAATATCCGTGTGGATTTGTGCCAGTTTGCGAAGCAGTATGTGGGAAATCCTTATGTATGGGGAGGTACCAGCCTGACAAAAGGGGCGGACTGTTCCGGTTTCGTGCTCAGCGTTTACAGGAATTTCGGCATTTCCCTGCCCAGGACTTCCGGTGCGCAGGCGAATGCGGGGACGAAGATCAGCATGGCGGAAGCGAAACCGGGGGATTTGATTTTCTATGCAAAGGGCGGAAGGATTAACCATGTGGCGATCTATATCGGCAACGGGCAGGTGGTTCATGCCAGCAGCCCCAAGACGGGAATTAAGATTTCCAACTATAATTACCGTACCCCTGCAAAGGTGGTAAGGATTCTGCCGGTAGATTAAAGCGGTTCAGATATGTTTTAAATTTTTTGTGAAAAAGGTTTTTATGGGGAAATGGGACGTGCCGGAGGAAACGGCGCGTCCTTTTTTGTCCATGGTTCCCCGGCGCGCGGGCAGGGAAGATGCTTTCCCTGCCCAATTGCCCAAACCCGTAAGGTTTTTATAAAAAATACCAAAAAAGTAAAATTGCATAAAAAAGTACAGAATATTCCATATTTTCAAGAGGATATGTGGTGTATAATGAAGCTATAAGTCATTGGTAACGTCGGCTGCGGAGGTGGTACCCCGCTTTTGCAGGAAGTTCGATGTAGTACTGGAGCATGTTTGAAAATTGCTTTCTGGCAGATGTCAGGAATGAATTTTCAAACACGCACTAGAGGGGGTGAATCAGTACGGAAGGGGAGGAATAGGAGGATGCGATGAAAATTCAGGATTTCTGTAACATGGAAAAGTTTGAAAGCATTATGGACAATTGGGCGAAATGTACGGGTCTGGCAACGGTGGCGGTAGGAGCCGACGGGGAGTATATCAGCGAATGCTATAATTTTACGGATTTCTGCATAAAACTCACGAGGGGAAGCGAGGAAGGATGCAGGCGCTGCACGAAATGTGACCGTGAGGGGAAGGGCGTATATTCCTGCCATGCGGGATTGGTGGATTTTGGCATTCCGGTTACGCTGGCGGACGGCACGGTGCTTGGAAGTATCATCGGGGGGCAGGTACTGCCGGAAAATCCCGATGAGGAGGCATTCCGGCAGACCGCACGGGAACTTGATATCGACGAGGAAGCATATATCCGGGCATTACATAAGGTAAATGTGAAGACGCGTACGGAAATCGAAGCATCCGCCAATCTATTGGGGGATGTGATTAATATGTTTGTCCGCTCCAGTTATGAGGAGAAGAAAAACGAGCACCTGCTGGAAATGCTGCGGAAAGGGATTGCCGAAGCAGCGGAGGATATC
>ERZ808054.791-NODE-791-length-23745-cov-9.328376_pt1 | contig 23745 bp, 22 predicted proteins | sample MGYA00380201_ERZ808054 | MGnify/ENA primary metagenome ERZ808054 (study PRJEB31490, sample SAMN06133419) | mouse gut metagenome | isolation source: Z5_2 | host: mice | place: China: Chengdu | collected 2015-05 ...
CAACACAGGGGCGAAGCCAAGCGGCACCTTTAGCTGCTGGCGGAACGCCAGGGCGAACTAGGTGCCGCGCCCGGACGGTGCCACAGCGCTCCGCAGAATGCTTAGGGCTCCTTACATTCTGGAATCGGAGCAGGAACCCAGCCCCGCACCCCTCCCTCCAGCGTCCCTCCGCACCATCCACCCTAAAAAAACCAAGTAATTAAATTTTTATATTGCATTTTCCAGAACACCATGCTATAATGTGGGCTGAACGCTTTGGAATGAGCCTTGGAGCGTTATGCCCAAAAAGAAGCTGACAGCATCCCAAGATGCAGACAGCATCCCACATCGGCACAAGCGTTGCAGGCGTAAGGAAAGGAGGATTTGCTGTGAAGGTACGATCATCAGTTAAGCCAATTTGCGAAAAATGCAAGGTAATTAAGAGAAAAGGAAGTATCCGCATTATCTGCGAAAATCCAAAACACAAACAGCGCCAGGGATAATCAATCACAGGCTGTTTGCGGCAGACAAGCAGGTATGTGCGCAATGGAATGATTTTATTATGTGCGGCTGTCAGCAGATTTTTGCTGATTCATAATAAGCAGCGGGCACGGCTGGGAGCCCGGCATCTTTTATACCGAGGAGATGCTGGCGGACAGTGCCGGACGGCAGGCTATACACACATTTCAGGCCGAGTAATCGGAGCTGCATAGCCTGGGCAAAGGAAAAATAGCAAAGAATCACAAAATTATACGAATTTAAGAATTATGGAGGTGCAGTACACATGGCACGTATCGCAGGTGTAGATTTACCAAGAGAGAAACGTGTGGAAATCGGTTTGACTTATATCTACGGCATTGGCAGAACAAGCTCAAACCGTATTCTTGCAGAAGCAAAAGTAAACCCTGATACCCGTTGCAGAGACCTGACAGACGAGGAAGTTAAGCGCATCAGCGCCGTAATTGACGAATCGCAGACTGTAGAAGGCGACCTGCGCAGGGAAATCGCCCTGAATATCAAGAGATTACAGGAAATCGGATGCTATCGGGGAATCCGTCACAGAAAAGGACTTCCGGTTCGCGGACAGAAAACAAAGACAAACGCCAGAACAAGAAAAGGCCCGAAGAGAACTGTTGCAAATAAGAAGAAATAATAACAATAATCAGCGATAAAGTTGCGAAATAATAATCACAGAAAGTAGGTTAGTTTAGAAATGGCTAAGAAAGTTGCAAAAAAAGTAACAAAAAAGCGTATTAAGAAAAACGTTGAACGTGGCCAGGCACATATTCAGTCATCTTTTAATAATACAATTGTTACAATTACAGATACTGAAGGAAATGCCTTATCCTGGGCAAGCGCAGGCGGCCTTGGATTTAGAGGTTCAAAGAAATCTACTCCGTATGCTGCACAGATGGCAGCAGAGACAGCTACAAAAGCAGCTCTTATACACGGTTTAAAAACAGTTGATGTCATGGTAAAAGGACCAGGGTCAGGAAGAGAAGCAGCAATCCGCGCGCTTTCTGCATGTGGACTTGAAGTTACTTCCATCAGAGACGTAACTCCGGTGCCTCATAATGGATGCCGTCCGCCAAAACGTAGAAGAGTTTAATTAGGAGGGATAGACGAAGATGGCAGTAAATAGAGTACCTGTACTGAAAAGATGTAGATCACTTGGATTAGAGCCAAGTTATTTAGGATATGATAAAAAATCCAAACGGACACTGCAAAGAACAAATCGGAAAATGTCCGAGTATGCGTTGCAGCTTCGTGAAAAACAGAAAGCAAAATTTATCTACGGCGTATTAGAGAAGCCGTTCCATAACTATTATGAAAAAGCAGACCGGATGAAGGGAATGACAGGTACGAACCTGATGACCATTCTGGAATCCAGGCTGGATAACGTAGTATTCCGTATGGGCTTTGCAAGAACCCGCAGGGAAGCAAGGCAGATCGTTGGCCATAAGTTCGTACTGGTAAACGGAAAGCAGGTCAAAATTCCGTCTTACCGCGTAAAAGCCGGCGATGTGGTAGAAATTAAAGAAAGTAAAAAGAGCATTCAGAGAATGAAGGATATCGTAGCGGTGACAGCCGGCAGACTGGTTCCAGAATGGATCGACGTCAATCTGGAAAACTTACAGGGAACTGTTAAGGAACTGCCTACCCGTGAAATGATCGATGTGCCTGTTAAGGAAATGCTTATTGTCGAGTTATATTCTAAATAATTGATGTAATGCAAACTTGATCCGAAAAGGAGGGACTTGGTAGTGTTCGATTTTGAAAGACCCAACATTGAAATTGCAGAAATTTCCGAAGACAAAAAGTACGGCCGTTTCGTAGTGGAACCTTTGGAAAGGGGCTATGGTACAACGCTCGGTAATTCTCTTAGGAGAATTATGCTGTCATCCCTTCCTGGGGTAGCCGTAAGTCAGGTGAAGATTGATGGTGTTCTGCATGAATTCAGTTCCATTCCGGGTGTAAAGGAAGATGTTTCTGAGATCATTATGAACATTAAGAATCTGGCATTGAAAAATACCAGCAGTACAAACGAGTCTAAAGTTGCTTACATCGAATTTGAAGGCGAAGGTGTAGTCACAGCCGCAGATATTCAGGTAGATACAGATATCTCGATTTTAAATCCAGAGCTGGAGATCGCCCACTTAAATGGCGGGGCGGACTCCAAGCTGTATATGGAACTGACGATTACAAAAGGGCGTGGATACATCAGCGCAGATAAAAATAAAAATCCAGAGCTTCCCATCGGCGTGATTGCCGTGGATTCTATTTATACGCCGGTAGAGCGTGTAAATCTGACCGTGGAAAATACGCGTGTTGGCCAGATCACCGATTATGATAAGCTGACACTGGAAGTATTTACCAACGGGACATTGGAGCCGGATGAGGCGGTAAGCCTTGCAGCTAAGGTATTAAGTGAACATTTGAATCTCTTTATCGACTTGTCCGAAAATGCGAAGACAGCAGAGGTCATGGTTGAGAAGGAAGACAACGCGAAGGAAAAAGTCCTCGAAATGAACATTGACGAACTGGAATTGTCTGTGCGTTCGTATAACTGCTTAAAACGTGCCGGAATCAATACAGTAGAAGAGCTGACCAACCGGACACCGGATGACATGATGAAAGTTCGTAACCTTGGACGTAAGTCTTTAGAAGAGGTATTGGCGAAGCTGAAGGAGTTAGGGCTTCAGTTGAATCCAGGAGATGAATAAAACGTTCTGCCATAAGATGCTACAAAAGGCAGAAGATCAATAAGGCTGGGTTGGTAATGCCGTAAGCGTGCAGCCCGGTCAGATCCCGGCAGAGTAGTTCAGCCAGCTTTGCCGAGTGGCGAATTGACATGAAAATATCAGCATCCGGCAGGTAATCCCAAAGTGTGCTGCCGAATGTACCACAATTTGGAGGAATTAGAAATGGCAATGTATAGAAAATTGGGCAAAAATTCTGCCCAGAGAAAAGCTTTACTGCGTAACCAGGTAACACAGTTGTTATATCATGGTAAGATCGTGACAACTGAAGCCAGAGCAAAAGAAGTCCGCAAGATTGCAGAAAAACTGATCGCGATGGCTGTCCGTGAAAAGGATCATTTTGATGAAGTAACGGTAAAGGCAAAGGTTCCGCGTAAGGACGCAGAAGGCAAGAGAGTCAAAGAAGTTGTAGATGGCAAGAGAAAGACTGTTTATGACGAGGTAGACAAGACGATTAAGAAGGATCAGCCGTCTCGTTTACATGCAAGAAGGGAAATGCTGAAAATTCTCTATCCTGTAACAAGCTCCACAACGACAAGAAAGGATGGCAAGGTCGTAACGTCCAATAAGCGTAAGGACAAGAAGAAAGTAGACATGGTTGCCAGAATGTTCGATGAGGTTGCACCTAAGTATGTTGGCAGAAACGGCGGTTATACAAGAATTATCAAAATCGGGCCCCGTAAGGGTGATGCGGCGATGGAAGTTGTTCTGGAGCTTGTTTAAGCGGCAGGAGATAGATTTTTGTTGACTGCGTAATAAGAAAATCAGGAACAGAGTATATGGAAACGTATACTCTGTTTTTTTGTATAAAATAGCAACAGCGTACCCTGTTCCGAAGGAGAATGCGGAAAAGAAGCCCGTTTGGTATTGACAATTTGTGTTTACAGGTGTAGACTAAAGGTGTCTACAAGAATAGACTCTGGAATACATATAACGGTAACAGAAAACATGAAAGGGAAACAATCAATGGGTGGGAGGAAAAATGGAGCGGAAAATAACGGTAACGGATGCGGAATTGGAAATATTGGAGATCTTATGGTCGGCGGACCATGCTCTGAATGCCGGTGAAATACGCGGTATATTGAACCGGAGCAAAAAATGGGAACGGACGACGGTTCTGACATTTATTAACAGACTCGTAAAAAAAGGCGTGATCTGTCAGGAAAAGCGGGAGGTGTATTATTATACGCCCATGATCGGACGGGAAGAATACGTCAGGGAAGAGACGAAGCATTTTCTGGATAAATTCTTTAAGGGAAGTTCAAAGAATCTCGCGGCCGCGCTTGTCAGCAGCGAAGCGCTGACGAAAGAAGACGTGGAAGAACTGCGTGATTATTTTAACAGTAATTTGTAGAAAGAAAGGGGAAATTTTAGATGGCGTCAGTTTATGGCAGTATGAGCCGCTTTTTTCTGAATATATTTTCCACATCATTATCCGGAGCCCTGATTGGAGGCCTGATTCTGCTGATACATCCGTTGACGGAAAAGTTTTTCTCCAAGAAGTGGAACTATTATATCTGGCTGTTGGTGATCATACGTCTTTTGCTGCCGGTGCAGGCTGTGGAAGCCCTGCCGGGCGGTATTGCGTTTGATATAGCGTCCGCATGGACAGAAAAAACGAATGCGAACGGAGAGACCGGGGAGACAGAACCCGCGATGGAGGCAGGCAAAGAAGCGAAAGCCGCAGAAACGGAACCTACGATGGAGGCAAGCAAAGAAGCGAAAGCCGGGGAGACAGAACCCGCGATGGAAGCAGGCAAAGAAACGGAAGCCAGGGAAGGATTGACCGGCCATGTGCCGGCCGGGGATGGCGCGGGTGAAGCGGCCGAGGATATGCGGGCCGCGGATGATTCGAAGGAGATGGACGGAACTGTAAAGGGGGAGCGGGAAAGTGCTGTCCCCGGTATCCTCCTCCTGTTTTCCGGAGCGGCTGTTATATGGCTGATCGGCTTTATCACGGCTTGTATGCTCAGACTGCGGAATTACTATCATTTTATTCGATATATCAGGAAAGACGCATGTCCGGTCACAGACAGCCGGCTGATGGTACTTGCGCAGAGCATGTCATCCAGACTCTATATGCGGAAAATCCCGCCGATATATCGGAGCGCGGCCGTGACCGGGCCGGTTACGGTCGGATTGTGGAGGCCGGTCATCTTTTTGCCGGAGACGGGGCTTGGAGAGCCTTCAAACCGGACGGCACAGTATCAGCTGATACTGCATCATGAGCTTGTTCATGTGGCGCGGCGGGATTTGTGGCTTAAATGGCTGTATCAGATTCTGCTGTGCGTGCACTGGTTTAACCCTGTGATTTACCTGATCGGGCGGAAAATGAATCTGGACTGTGAGCTTTCCTGTGACGAAGGGGTGCTTGGCATGCTGACGGCGGAAGGAAGAAAAACGTATGGGAACGTGCTTTTGGACGTTGCGGAGCAAAATGCTGCGGTCAGGAAAAGTGCGCTTACCACAACTTTTATAACGGGAGATTCCGAATTGAAAAGGAGGCTGCAAAGCGTGATCACATTTAAGAAACAAACGGCGGTAAAAGGACTGCTGTCCCTGTGCGTTATGGCCGGAACAATGTTTCTGACCGCCTGCGGCGGCGTATATGTGTCCTATGGCGGATTTGAAGATATGTCCGGCTTTTGGGAATATGAAGCATCGAATGAAGATATGCAGGACGACGGATGGGGAAGCGACTGGAATATTGGCGGAACAAAGGGAGGTGCCCGTCAGGTTTATGACGATGAGGTGCTGCTGGCGGGAGCCGATGTGAGCAACAAATGGCAGGCATATAATTATAGGGGAGGAGAAGACGGCGTAACGATTTCACGATTTGCGCTGAACGGCTCCGATTCGATCAGGATCATTTATGCGGCTGAGGACAGAGATATTGAGGTGACATCCGATTTTAACCTGAAAAAAGGTAAATTTAAGATCGTACATGTTGCGCCTGACGGTACCGTATCGATCATTAACGATACCGGAGAAGAGAGCACGAATACGGTTACGATGCAGAAAGGCCGCAATGTGATCAAAATCGTGGGGCAGGCCGCCGCGCTGGAAGACGTGGAAATTCGCTTTTCGGGGTTGAAAAGCCGTTATTTTGAAGAAATCTATTATTCGGAAGAAGACGAGTATGCGGGACGGATCAACTTGATGGTGCAGGACGGTACTGTGGATAAAGATAAAATGTTGGAAAGCATCCATTATATGGAAGATTTCGATATCAGTAAAGCATTTGCCGCGCTCTTAAAACAGGGAGAGACGTTCAGCAACAATGAACTTTCTCAAATATTTATCTATTCGGATGCGGAGCTTTCCGGGAATTACCTGGTAGAAGCCATAGAAAGCGGACTCATAGAGCCTCTGCCTGTGGATGCTGTTACCGACATTCTGCCGTACCTGAAAGGCCATACGATCGTGAGCCTGCTGAAAATGCTGCCCGAAGAAGATTTCTTTGAGGGCTTTCAGGATTGTATGCCGTATATGAGTGACCAGGAAATAGAAGAATGCCTGTTTTCTTATTTGGATGCGGGCGGAGAATTGACTTATGAACAGTTCGACGATATCGATATATATCTGAACAAAAGCACTATCAAAAAACTGGATGAAAGGATGATGTCACAGCCGTGACAGAAGCCGGAAGAATGAAAACCGGGCCGTAAAAAACGAAATGAGGATGCCGGAACGATAAAATGCCTTCCGAATGGACTGCGTGCCGTCGGAAGGCATTTTATATGGGTGACTACTTAGTCCAATACCTTTTGGAAGTGCTGATAATCTTTACAGGAGTTCCAGTTTCCGCCCCAGGTAAAGCCGTGCTCCGTAAAGAGTTTGTAGCACAGATCGGATTCGTCTATTTTATAAGGAAAATCTTTGGTGCGGTCAACATAGATTTCGCTTCCCGGCGGAGAGATATACGTTTCTCCGCTTCCGTTTTTATTGAAGACAACATAGGGGTTATAGAACGGATTGATATCGATCGCACATCCGAGCGCATGCCTGGAAAGGCTCGTCGTGCCGTCCACGACCCGGTAATTGAAACAGGAAGTATTGTTATCGGTTATGGAGGCTGTGTCGTCAGCCTGATATTCATCCACAAGCCTGATTTTTTCGATCCGGTATTCATTGCGGTACAGTTCATGGAAAATCTCCATGAGATCGTCGGCAATTCCTTTGTTGCAGATCAGTTCACCCGTCTGAACTTCACCGTTAAAATCATAATACAGTACGGAAAGAAAACGCAGGTCGTCATAGGTAACAGCGGGGACGACGTCATCCGCAAGGATATTGATGACGGGCACAGCCGAGGAAAGCGCTTCCGTGGCGGACACCGGATAGGAAATGCCGGTAATTCTTGCTTTGATTTCTTCGCTCAGCGGTTCATAATAAAAACCCTCGCGGTAAACTGTGCGGTTGGCAGGTATGCTGTTTTCCGCCTGCTGTGAATTATTTTCGGAATCATTTTGTGACAGCGGCGCGGTATCTGACAGCGGAGTATTCTGTGACATTGGAATCGTTTCTCCATCGGTTTCCTTCTTGCTTACATCTATATGTGCGCTCTCCTCCGCATATGCTGTTTCCGTCGCATTTGCCTGTGCCGTTTCCCGGATTTTTCCGGATGCGGGCGCGTCGGGAACGGCCTTCGCCTCTTCCGGCGCTTTGCCGTCTGCCGAAGATATTCCGGCATCCGGCGTTTCCTGCTCCGCTGCGGCGGCCTGATTTTTATTGACATAATCGACAATGGTTTCCGATTTTGCCAGAGTACGGGCCAGAAAACCGCAAATAAGAATCAGCGCGGCCAAAAGAAGGAGCGGTTTCAGAAGCTTATCGGTAAATTGCTTTTTCATAAGGGTGAGTCCTTTCTAATAATATTCTCCTAATAATATTCTCCTAATCGCCGCCGCCGGGCGGCGATTTCTTATTCCACAAAAAGATGCAGAAGCAGAAATCATTGCAAGGGAGAATGCAGAGCATTCTCCTAATCGCCGCCGCCGTGCGGCGATTTTTTATTGAAACAAATACATCATAGTGTATTCATCGTTTGCGGGCGCGAATCTGGTCAGCTTTTTATCTTCCAGATGACAGCATGTGATAATTGTGTTCAGAATATCCTCCTGATCAAAGGAATTGGCGATACAGACGAGGATTTTGTCACCGCAATCGGACGGCAGTAGGAGGCCTGCTTCAGAAGAAAGCTGCTCCGGATACAGGACAGCGGTGTTTTTACACAGGCTCATAATGTCCAGACAGGATTTGTACATCCAGCCGTTATGCTCGCTGATATAGAGGCAGGAGGCGTTTTCCGCCTGCTCCATAAAGGCGTATCGTTCCTCTTTTTCAGGATAGGTGTAGTCCCGGGGAACGGTTAATAGACCCCAGGCCGTAATGAGGACGCCGGCCGCGCACAGGATGGGAAACGCATGTCTTGTGACAGCGGAAAGCGCTTTATCATAGAGAAAATACATGCCCAACAGCAGAACCGGGAAAATACACATGATGTAACGGTCTGCCAGGAACGGCGCGCTGAGCGCTACCAGCAGCAGATAGCCCAATATGGGAATGAAAAGAAGAAACGGTTTTAACGCTGAAAATGAGGGCTGTGCGGCTGTATTTTCGCTTTCCCCATGGGAAAGTTTTTCATGGAGAGTTTTCTTTCGGAGAAATGCCATGAAAAACAAAACAATAAGCAGCAGACACAGGACCGCAAACAGCAGAGGCTGTCCGGCAAACAACGAGTCTGCAATAATTTTATAATAAGCGGCGAACTTATGAAACGGATTTCCCGAAGCCGCGCCGGTAAGCGTGCTCGCACCGAAACTGTCCATAAAAATATGTTTTATGGAAAAAGGCCAGACGATCAGACTGACCACCGCGGCCGCGGCAGAAGCGGCCAGCCAGGATTTCACTCTGGGGCGGTATTCTTTCCGCGTAAAAAGGAAGACAAGAATGGTTCCCACGAGAAAACCGGCGTAAATAACGAAATAATACTGTGTATAGAATCCGAGAACCGCACATAAGATATAGGCAGCCCGGCTCTTTTTCGTAAAGGAAAAACCGTTCTGTGCGATATGCAGACAGACGCCGAGAAATGCCAGTGTAAAAAAGGTATGAACGGCGTACATCCGAATGATCAGCAGCGTGGAAATTCCGCCGATACTCAGGGCATAGCATAACGTAACAAGAAAAGCGTATCCGGCGCCGCCGAAATATTTTTCCGACAGCCGATAGAGCAGGGCGCAGGTAAGCATCAGAAAAATAATATTGACAATCAGCCCGTACCACAGAGAAAAGCTGCCCGGAAACAGGGAGCAGATCAGATGGATGAAATAATAATAAAACGGCGGGGCAGAGTCGTAAACCGCATTATACATGACGGAAAGAAAGTCAAACCGATGCCCCTGTTCGGCCGTGATAAAGCCCGTGTAGTAACTGCCGTCGTGCCAGACCGATGCCGCCTCCTGCTGTTCCAGTTCTTTAAACGCGCGGTAGAGACGGGAAGATTCTTTCCCGTTCCGCAGAAGGTCGTTTACGTCGTTCAGAATGTCGGAAGGCGGTGTGGATGTCAGCCAGGATGTAATAAACTCTACCCTGGAAGACTGGCGGTTCGATAAATCATAGGTCAGCAGTTCGTCTACGAAGGTTCCTTTTTTCTGACTGCACTGGTACAGCATGAAAAAGAAGATGACTGCCATACAAAGAAAAAAAGGAATTGACCGGCGGTTTTGTATTTTCATGAAAAGCGCTCCTTAATTTAATGATAAAATCGGATTAGAAAATTATATAATATTTTCAGAACAATGTACATAGTTTCGGACAAATCCGGCATCCCCTTGACGCATGGAATATATTGATGTTATCATTAGAAACGAACTTTGAGACTTTTAAACGGAGGCATAATCTGCGGAATGCAAGAAGCAAAAGATAAGATGATTGATGAGAAGAAGCGGGAAAGAATCATAACCGCATTGCTGATAACAGGAATATTGGGATTCCTGACATTGATCGGAATTACGAATCTCTTCCATTTCTGTTACGCGATGGATGCGGATATTGCTTCGGACGCCATTCTCGGAAAACTGATCTGGGACAGTAAGGAAATTATTCCCGGCACCTGGTATGTGGCGGCAGAGACGCGTATCATCTGCATGGCCAATGTGGCATCGCTTTTTTACGGGCTGACGCATAATCTGTCGCTGGCGGCGGGGCTTGCGTGCTGTACAATGACGGTGTTGATTATCATCAGCGTGTTTTATTTTGGAAGAGTGGGGCTTTTACTCCGATGGAAAGAAACGCTTCTGTCCGCATTTCTTTGCCTGATGCTTCCGGCGGGCCTTTCTTTTCTGGAGCTGTCTTATCTGTTTGCGTCCTATTATGCGGTGCATATCGTTATTTTATTTTTTACATTCGGCGTATATTTGGAGATACACCGGAAAAACCGGATAAATTGGATAAAACTGTCTGCCTGCCTTGTTCCGGCGCTGCTACTGGGCGTGCAGGGAGCAAGAGGACTTCTTGTGATATACGGCCCTTTGTTTGGCATGGCGGTTATCTTTGGGCTGTATGAAGTTTATTGCGGGAAAAAACTGAGAAAGACGGATGTGATCGTCTGCTTATGGACCGTCGCCATGTTGGCGGTCAGCTTTTGGGGAATGAGTTTTCCTTTTTCTGTCGGACAGGAATTTTCCAGAAATATCCGTAACGGGTTTCAAAAGTTATGGGCAGAGGTTTTACCCGATATGCTGTGTGCGATGGGGTTTGGCAGTTCCCAGTGTCTGTTGGCCAAAGCAGGCGCGGCGTTTTTAATGCTGATCACGGCAGGCCTGGTAATCGATCTTTTGTACCGGATGTGCCGGAAACGGGAAATCGATACGGTGGAGAGGGGCTTTCTGCTCCTGTGCAGTTCACCGGTAGTAACGGCGTTTATTGTGGCGTTTACGACGGTGGAAGATTCGGAACGGTATTATTTCCTGTTCAGCTTTGTAATGGTATACGGGGCAGTTTTGTTTTTCCGCAGGATGAGGGCGGATACGGCGTTCCGGCGGGGACTGCGCCTTAGTCTCTGCCTGGTGATTCTGGCGCTGACCACAGAGCGTTTCTGCAATATTTATCTTCCCGTTTTAAAGGCAGAAGAGCCGCCGCAGGGAGAAATCAGCGAAGTGGTTTGTTTTCTGGAGGAGCATGATTTTCAGACGGCCTATTCGACGTTCGAAAATGCCAATCTGATGACTGTTTTGTCTAACGGAAAGACAAGGGTTGCATCCGTCGGTTCCGTGGAAAAGATGGACATTTGCAAATGGATGAGCAGTACGGACTGGTATGTGCCCAATGTCCCTTATGAAGAACGGACTGCCTATGTGATTCCGGAATCGCAGATGGAAGCGTTTCAGGCTTTTCTGGCGGTTCACGGAGAGGATATGAAGCTTGAAGCACAGATCGGAAGATTTTTAATTTACAGTTCCGACTATAATTTTTCCTGTCTGGAATAGGAGCGAAATGGATAAGAAATTTGACAAGATAATCATCGGCGCCGGACTGTATGGCCTTTATGCGGCGAAATACTGCAGCGACAGGGGTGAAAAGGTGCTGGTGCTCGAATATGATAAAGCGCCGTTTAAACGGGCGACATATATTAATCAGGCAAGGGTGCATATGGGATATCATTATCCGAGGAGCCTGACGACCGCGATGAAATCGGCCGGATATTTCAGACGTTTCGTGGAAGATTTCTCTTTCTGCATCCATGATCAGTTCGAACAGGTTTATGCAACGGCCGGTAATTTTTCATGGACCGACGCAAAACAGTTCATGAGTTTTTGCAGAGCGGCCGGCATCCGGTGCGAAGAAACGGCTGTTTCGAAGTATTTCAATCCGGGCATGTGCGACGGCGCTTTCCTGACCGAAGAATATACCTATGATGCCAGGATACTGCTGGACTATTATGAGCGGCAGCTGAATGACAGAAAGAACGTTACCTTCGTCTATGACGCGCGGACAGAAAAGATTGTCAGAACGGCGGATGTGTTCGAAGTATGGATGGAGGGAGGCGGAGACCGTTATTCGGCGCCTTATGTGCTGAATGCTTCTTATGCCTCCGTGAATCAGGTAATCGATAAGCTGGAAGGCGTGGAAAAAGATTTTTTTCAGATAAAATATGAACTGTGTGAAATCATTCTCTGCGAGCCGTCCGACATGATTCGGGGAATCGGGATTACCGTTATGGACGGCCCTTTTTTCTCCATTATGCCGTTTGGGAAGACGGGCCTTCATTCGCTGACTTCCGTCACGTTTACGCCTCATGTGACATCCTATGAAGTCCGTCCGTCTTTCGGCTGTCAGAAGGGGCTGGATCGTCATGGGAAAGAGAAATGTACGCCGGAAAATCTGGGAAACTGCAGCGACTGCCCTCATAAGCCGGATTCGGCGTGGCCATATATGTCGCATCTGGCGGCACAGTATTTAAAGGAAGAGTACGGATATACTTATCAAAAATCGCTGTTTTCCGTCAAGCCGATTTTAAAATCTTCCGAGGTAGACGATTCCAGGCCTACCGCGGTCAAAGTCCTGAACAGAAAACCGTTTTTTGTCAGCGTTCTTTCGGGAAAGATCAATACGGTTTATGATCTGGACGATTATCTGGAGTTATCCTGACCGGGAAAAAGGGTCGGGAGAAAGGCACGTTTTTATATATGAACAATCCGAAAAAAGAAAAAAAATTTATTTCTCTGGTAGTTTATCTTCACAATGTGGAAGGTTATATTCAGCACTTTATGTCAAAGATCATTCCGGTATGCGAACGTTCTTTTCAGGACTTCGAGATTGTCTGCGTGGATGACGGCTGTACGGACGGTACGGTTGAAAGGCTGAAAGAGTATCTGGAGCAAAACCAGGTAAAAGCCATGGTGAATGTCATTCATATGAGTTTTTTCCAGGGAATGGAAAGCGCGATGAATGCGGGCCGTGATATCGCGATCGGGGATTTTGTATATGAATTTGACGATGTGTTCGTGGACTACCAGCCGGAGATGCTTTTAAAAGTCTATGAAAAAATGTTGGAAGGAAACGATATCGTTGCGGCGAGCAGCCGGGGAAAACTGCGTTTTACTTCAAGAGTTTTTTATGCGCTGTATAATCTGACGAGCCGTTCCAATAACAAAATCGGACCGGAAACGTTCCGCATTGTGTCCAGGCGCGCGATTAACCGCATTAAGTCGATGGGGCAGTATATTCCTTACCGGAAAGCGGTGTACAGCAACTGCGGGCTCAGCATGGCGACGCTTTATTATGAAAGCACGGATAAAACGGCGCGGGTGAAAAATAAAATCGTAACGTCCGAGAGGACTTCGCTGGCGTTCGATTCCTTTATTTATTTTACGAATGTACTGGAACGGCTGTCCATGGCGGTCTGCGCCGTATTTCTGTTAGTGACGGTGGGCGTCGGCATTTATATCGTTTTCGATATTTTCAGCGACAGCAAACCGGTGGAAGGCTGGATTTCCACGATGGGATTTCTGGCGCTCGGCTTTTTCGGCGTGTTTGCGCTGCTGACGATCATTTTGAAATATTTGTCCGTCGTGCTGAATCTGATCTTTAAACAACAGAGGTATCTGATCGCGGATATCGAGAAAGTGGCCAGCCACTGACAGGGAATAGCCGGTATTGAAAGAAAGGGATGCCGTCGGGCATCGTCGGGGAGGGGCATGAGAGATGGGCTGTGAGGTACAAAGCATTCATTTGCTGTTTCCGGTATTGAACGAACGGTTAAGGCTTCGTAACGGAATCGAAAAAACGATGAAATATTTGCGAAATAATGTCGATATTGCGTATAAGCTGACGATTCTGGACAACGGTTCCGATGACGAGACGCCGGAGATCGGAAAGGAGCTGGAGGAAAAATACCCGGAAGTCACATATGTCCGCCTGAACGAACGGGGCGTCGGCCTGGCTTTCCGGGAAGGAATCCGTCTGAACCGGAGCGATATTGTCGGCTATATGGATATCGATCTTTCCACGGATTTAAAATATCTTGGAAGGACGATTAAACTGTTTCAGAAAAAACCGGAACTGCAATATGTAAACGGCAGCAGATTCCACAGAAAATCGGAGACAAAAGGCAGAAAATGGTATCGTAAGATTACCTCCATGGGGCTTGTTTTTCTGTTAAAGGCCATTTTTCATATGAAGGCGACGGACGCGCTCTGCGGCTTTACATTCCTCAGAAAAGAAGCGGCCGATGCGCTGGTTTTACAATGCAGCGATGACAACGGGTGGTTTTATACGGTGGAATTTCTGCTTCGGGCGGAACGAAACGGCATGGTCATTTATGAAATGCCGGTGGAGTGGCAGGAAGATTACAATACGACGGTGAAAGTTTTTAAGACGATAAAGAACTATATCGTACAGATATACAGGCTGCAAAGAACATTACACAGGGAAAAACAGGGGAAAAACGATCATGTTAAAAAGAATTGATCTATCGAGGGATTATCGGAAACATCAGGCAGAATATATGGAGGCAGTACGCGCGGTCTGTGAAGAAACCGCGTTTTCCGGCGGAAAATTCGCGGACCGGTTCGACGAAGAATTTGCCGGGTATTGCGGCGTTCCTTATGCGGCCGGGGTCAATAACGGCACTTCTGCGCTGCACTGTGCGATGATGGTGCTGGGAATCGGCGAAGGCGACGAGGTCATTGTGCCGGCCAATACTTATATCGCTACGGCCTGGGGAGTGACCTATACGGGAGCGGTGCCTGTTTTTGCGGACTGTACCGCCGATACATGGGAAATCGATCCGGCCAGCGTCAGGAAGAAAATCACGGAAAAAACAAAGGCGGTTATCGGCGTTCATTTATATGGCCAGCCTTTCGCTTACAGGGAAATCAGACAGATCGCGGATGAGCACGGGCTTTTTGTCGTGGAAGACTGTGCCCAGGCACACGGCGCGCTCTATGAGGGAGAAATGGTCGGCGGTCTGGGAGAACTCGGGTGCTTTTCTTTTTATCCCGGTAAGAATCTGTATGCGTTCGGAGAGGGTGGCAGCGTTACCTGCCGGAAAAAAGAATATTTTGACGCCATTACGACGATCAAGAATCAGGGATGCCAGGTGCGTTATTATCATGACGTCATCGGTTATAATTACCGTCTGGAAGGGCTTCAGGGAGCCGTGCTGAGCGTGAGTCTGAAATATCTGCCCGAATGGACAAAACGGAGAAGAGAGATCGGAGAACGGTATATCCGGGAAATCACCAACCCGCTGTTTACGATGCAGGCCCATCCGGCGAATACATCTCCCGTATATCATCTGTTCGTCGTGACCGTGGAAAATCCCGATCATTTGATCGCTTATATGGAAGAAAAGGGAATGGAATGCAATAAGCATTATCCCGTGCCCTGCCATTTGCAGAAAGCCTATCGGGAGCTGGGATATCAGAGAGGCGACTGTCCGAATGCGGAATATCTGGCAGATCACTGTGTTACGCTTCCGCTGTTTCCGGAAATGGAGGAAGCGGAGATACAAATGGTAATCGATGCGTGCAATGCTTACAGGGGTGCATAAATGGGAATCATAAAGACGGAAAAATTAGTATTTGAATATATCAGACGGGATGAAGAAGGAAACGTGGAAGGCATTACCCGCGCGGTGGATGAGGTCGATCTGGATGTAAAACAGGGAGATTTCGTCGCGGTCTTAGGTCATAACGGGTCGGGGAAATCCACACTGGCCAAGCATATCAATGCCATTCTTTACCCGACGGAAGGAACGGTCTGGGTGGACGGCATGGATACCTCCCAGGAGAAGAATCTCTGGGATGTGCGGCAGAGTGCCGGCATGGTGTTCCAGAACCCGGATAACCAGATCATCGGCCAGGTGGTCGAAGAGGATGTGGGATTCGGACCGGAAAATATGGGCGTTCCGACGGCGGAAATCTGGGAGCGGGTGGAAGAAAGCCTGAAAGCCGTCGGTATGTATGAATACCGGAAGCATTCTCCGAATAAACTTTCCGGCGGGCAGAAACAGCGGGTATCGATTGCGGGCGTTATCGCCATGCACCCGAAATGTATTATTCTGGATGAGCCGACGGCGATGCTGGATCCTAACGGCCGTAAAGAAGTGGTGCGCGCGGTGCGGGCGCTGAATATGGCGGAAGGCATCACGGTCGTTCTGATCACGCATTATATGGAAGAAATTATCAACGCGGATAAGGTCTTTGTCATGGATAAGGGAAAAATTGCCATGCAGGGCACGCCGAAAGAAATTTTCTCCCATGTGGAACAGTTGAAAGAACTGCGTCTGGATGTGCCGCAGGTAACGCTTCTGGCCCATGAGCTGCAAAAAAAGGGGCTGGAGATACCGGACGGGATTCTGACGACGGAAGAATTAGTCGGACATTTGGGGAGAGTTTTTAAGGAGAATATATGATTATGGTTTCTGTGTCTGCCAGTGCAGACAGATCGGAGTAACATGCCTTTGATATTAGATCATGTAGATTATGTATACGGCGGCGATACGGAACTGGCCGTCCATGCCTTAAAGGATGTGAACCTCGTCATACCGGACGGGCAGTTTATCGGACTGATCGGTCATACCGGTTCCGGCAAGTCAACGCTCGTGCAGCATTTAAACGGTCTGATAAAGCCGACGGGCGGTGCGATATATTTTAACGGTGAAGACATCCATGATGCGGATTATGACAAAAAGAAGCTCCGCAGCAAAGTGGGCCTGGTTTTTCAGTATCCGGAGCACCAGCTTTTTGAGATCGATGTGTTCAGCGACGTCTGCTTTGGACCGAAAAACCTCGGACTTCCGGCAAAAGAAGTGGAACTGCGGGCTTATGCGGCATTGAAACAGGTGGGGCTGGAAGACGAGTTCTTTTACCAGTCGCCTTTTGATCTGTCCGGCGGACAGAAGCGGAGAGTCGCGATTGCCGGCGTTTTGGCAATGAAGCCCGATATACTCGTGCTGGACGAACCGACGGCAGGACTCGACCCTAAGGGGAGAGATGAGATCCTGGATCAGATAGCGGCCCTGCATAAGGAAACGGACATTACGGTCATCCTCGTTTCACACAGCATGGAAGACGTGGCAAAATATGTGGAACGCATTATCGTCATGAACAAAGGAAGCGTGCTCTATGACGATACGCCGAAAGAAGTATTCCGGCATTACAGGGAACTGGAACAGGTTGGTCTGGCTGCCCCTCAGGTTACGTATATCATGCAGGCGCTCCGGGAACAGGGCATACCGGTTGATACGGATGTCACAACAATTTCGGAGGCGCGGGACGAGATCCGGCGTGCGCTCGGCCGTCGATGAACGGACGGAACTGAGGCTGCGCTGCCGGGCTGTGAACATACAGGGCCGGCCAATCCGGGCCGGAATGAAAAGTCTGCGTCAGCGGACGGATGGGAGTAAGAAAAAATTATGTTACGAGATATTACATTGGGCCAGTATTATCAGGCGGATTCCGTCATTCATAAACTGGACCCGCGGGTAAAACTGATAGCGACAATCACTTTTATTATTTCACTTTTCATCGTCAAAAACATCGTCGGCTATGTGATTGCGGCGGCTTTTTTAGCCTGTGCCATTAAGCTGTCCAAAGTGCCTTTCCGCTTCATGGTGAAAGGGATGCGGGCGATTGTTTTTCTGCTGCTGCTTACGGTTGTCTTCAACCTGTTTCTGACGCCGGGCGAAGCGCTCATTTCCGTCTGGAAGCTGACCATTACGAAGGAAGGCCTTCGGACGGCTGTTTTCATGGCAATCCGTCTGACTTTCCTGATTATCGGTTCTTCGGTCATGACGCTGACCACCACGCCCAATAACCTGACGGACGGGATGGAAAAACTGATGGGACCGCTGAAAGTTTTGAAAGTGCCTGTACATGAAGTCGCGATGATGATGTCCATCGCCTTACGCTTTATCCCGGTTCTGTTAGAAGAAACGGATAAGATCATGAAAGCCCAGATCGCAAGAGGTGCGGACTTCGAGAGCGGGAATCTGATCAAAAAAGCCAAAAGCCTGGTGCCGCTGCTCGTCCCCCTTTTTATCTCAGCTTTCAGAAGGGCAAACGATCTTGCGATGGCGATGGAGGCCAGATGCTACCGGGGCGGGGAGAAACGCACGAAAATGAAGCCCCTGCAATATAAAAAAAGAGACGGAATCGCCTATCTTTTCCTTGTCTGCTATCTGGCAGTCTGCGTCGGTGCGAATGTGATTGTCCGTCTGCCCTTTTGACACTGTCCGAATGCGAGGCTTGTGAGAAAGGCGGGGGGATTGATATGAAAAGAATTATGCTGACGGTAGCCTATGACGGGACGAATTATCACGGCTGGCAGAGACAGCCTAACGGAGAAACGATCGAGAGTGTGCTGAACCGGTGCCTTACCGCTCTGCTGCGGGAAGAGATCGAAGTCATCGGCGCGAGCCGGACGGATTCCGGCGTTCATGCGCTCTGTAATATTGCCGTTTTTGATACCGATACCAATATTCCGCCGGAGAAACTTTCCTATGCGCTCAACGCGAGGCTTCCGGCGGATATTAAAATTCAGGGTTCCAAAGAAGTGGACGCTTCTTTTCACCCAAGACACTGTGACAGCCGGAAGACCTATGAGTACAGAATCTATAATGCGGAATTTCCGATGCCTGCAGAAAGACTGTACGCCCATTTTTCCTATGTCCCATATGATGTGGAGCGCATGAAAAAGGCGGCCCGGTATTTTGAAGGTACCCATGACTTTAAAAGTTTTTGCAGTACCGATACCCATGTGGAAAATACCGTGCGGCAGATCGAACGCGTGGAAGTAAATAAAAACGAAAATAAGATCGTTATCCGGGCGGTGGGCAGAGGATTCCTTTATAATATGGTAAGAATCATGGCCGGAACACTGATGGAAGTGGGCAGAGGAAATCTTGAACCACAGGATATGGAACGGATTCTTGCGGCAAAAGACCGGAGCGCGGCCGGACCCACCGCACCCGCCTGCGGGCTTACACTGACAGGATATGAGTTTTTGTAGGAGCCGGGAATAAAGAAAACAAATCCGGCGGCGGGGAAGGCTTTTTCAGGCAAATATTTGAAAAAAATCAGTTGACACGCGTGGACACGTATAATATAATATTTAACTGTGACAATGTTTAAAAATGCTTTGCCACAGCCCCGGTAAGGCATTTTGAATAGAGGTACCAGAAGGATGATTTGGAGATCTTTTCGTGTGGCCGGACATCTGCGCGGCGGGATCGGAAGAACATCAAAGCAGACAATCAAAAGAAAGTATTGATTATCATGGAGGGAATACAATGAAGACTTTTATGGCTAGTCCAGCTACAATCGACAGAAAATGGTATGTAGTTGATGCTGCGGATATGACGCTCGGACGTCTGGCATCTGAGGTTGCTAAAGTATTAAGAGGTAAAAATAAGCCGATTTTCACACCGCATATTGATACGGGCGATAATGTAATCGTCGTAAATGCGGAGAAGGTGAAAGTAACAGGAAAGAAATTAGATCAGAAGATTTATTACCGTCATTCGGATTATGTAGGCGGCATGAAAGAGACTACTTTAAAGGAAATGTTACAGAAACATCCTGAAAGAGTTGTTGAATTTGCTGTAAAAGGCATGCTTCCGAAAGGACCTTTAGGAAGACAAATGTATACAAAACTTCATGTGTATGCAGGTCCTGAGCATAAACATGCAGCTCAGAAACCAGAAGTATTAACATTTTAATTCAAGGGACTGAAAGGAGAAAATTAAAATGGCTAAGTCAGTGAAAACAACAGCAGCAAAATATTATGGAACTGGCAGAAGAAAAAAATCGATTGCCAGAGTATATTTAGTGCCGGGTAAAGGTGATATCACGATCAATAAGAGAAGCATTGATGATTATTTTGGACTGGAGACATTAAAAGTTATCGTTCGCCAGCCTCTGACAGCAACCGATACGGTTGATAAGTTCGATGTAATCGTTACCGTAAAAGGCGGCGGATACACAGGTCAGGCGGGTGCGATCAGACACGGTATGGCGAGAGCACTTCTTCAGGCAGATGCGGATTACAGACCGACTTTAAAGAAGGCTGGTTACTTAACAAGAGATCCTCGTATGAAAGAGAGAAAGAAGTACGGCCTCAAGGCGGCCCGTCGCGCTCCGCAGTTCAGCAAGCGTTAAATTTTATCAAAATGGCTCAAAAAGCCCGGAAAATCAAATGTTTACGGTTAGAGGGAAGTAATTTCAGATTAGGCGGTATAGCCCCGATTACAAGGGCTGTACCGTCTTTTCGAGTTCCTATGCGCCTTGCCGTTTCGGTTGCGTGGCAGAAAGGAAATTGATTTCCCCTACAAAGTTGAAAACAATATCTACTTTCTGTACCCGCTTCCCGTCCACCTTTTCCGGCGCATGAACTATGATTTTTTTGATAAATTCATTGACGATTGCGGGGGTGAGTTCCTTTATCCCCACATACTTACGGATAATTGCAGAAAAGCTGTCAAAGTCGCTTTTATTCTGTTCGTAGGTATCGACTTCCTGGGATACACGAAATACTGCAAAGGATACAGCGACTATAAAGGACTAACCAGAGAGATAGAAAAATCAGGAAATTATAAGAAAACGAAAGAAAAAGCCCGCGGGCAGATAGAGACGCGGGAATATTACCAGACAGAAGATATCCAATGGATGATACAGAAAAAAGACTGGAAAGGGCTGAAAAGCATAGCGATGGAAAGAAAAAGCATGGAAAAGAACGGGCGAAAGAAAACGGAATGCCGCTATTTTATCAGCAGCCTAAAAGGGGACATGGAAACCATAAGCCGGGCAGTAAGAGGGCATTGGAGCATAGAGAGCATGCACTGGCATCTGGATGTAACATTTCGAGAAGATGCGAATCAGACGATAGAAAAGGTGGCAGCACAAAACCAGAATATCATTCGGAAATGGTGTTTAAGTATATTAAAAATAACAGAGTTATCGCTAAGAATAAAAAGATTGTCGATGAAAAAGAAACGATTTGCGATAGGTCTGGCACCGGTACGTCTACTGGAAGAAGTATTGAATTCCTAAAAAATTCCAATATGCTTAGGCTGGTGAAAAAGAATCATTCATGCGTTTGTCGTATACTCTTGCTCTTTTCGGATAGAAAAAGATGGCGTTTTATGGTAAAATATTATAATAGGGTGTAAAGATATCGATGAATAAAATGTATTATTATGTGCATTATTCGTTTTTTGTGGAGGTACTGTTTAATATGACTAACAGAATTTTCGATAAAAAGAATGTAATATTATTACGGGTTAATGAAGAAGATTTGAATACTTTCTTAGTTGATATGGACATTGATGATGGTGGCAATCCTAAATATTGTTTAGATGATTTTACTAGAGCTATATGTAATACCATTCCAGAATATGTTTTTGCACAATATGAAGATCCGAATATTCCTCAGAATGACATCGTTGATAAACTGAGAGAGGCGGCTCATTGTATATATAAAATTAAGGACTTTCGACTAATGAAACAGTGGTGCGTAGATAAAGATATAACAGCCTATAACGAATTAATGAAGTCTAGTACAGCTAAAAGGGGAGAATTTGGTGAGTTATTATTACATTTGATATTAAGAGAATTTAAACATACAATTCCGCTGATTTCTAAAGTTTATTTTAAGGATAGTGCAAGCGTGCCAGCACATGGGTTCGATGCCGTACATGTTTCTGCAAGTGAAAAGATTTTATGGCTTGGTGAAAGCAAACTTTATGGAGACAGTAAAGATGGGATAAAAGCGTTAGTAAAAGATTTGAATGAACATATAAATACAGATTATTTAAATGATCAATTTGTAATAATTAAAAAAAATCTGGATAATAACTCTATACCTGGAAGAGAAGAATGGGTAGATACCATAACAAATTGTACAAGGTTGAGAGATAAATTAAATATTATTAATATACCGATGCTATGCACGTATACACATGATATTTATAAAAAATTTTCCGATATGAATGACCCTAATGCTATAAATTATCATGAATTGAATGTGAGGGAGTTGAAGGATTATTTTGACAAACAGAATAAAATGCCATTAAAAAATAGAGTCAATATTATACTTATGCTGTTTCCTGTGAACGATAAAGATGAATTGGTCATTAATTTACATAAACGCCTTTGGCATATGCAGAATATTTGAGGTGTAATATGGATAAGACAAAAGAAGTTGTATCAGAAATTGAGAAAATTAAAAAAATCTCTTTTGATGAAAGTTTTAAAATTATTTCGCATTGTACACAACTGTTATCACAACATTCAGTGGAAGCAGAATTGTCGGCAAGAAAAATTGTAATACACATTTTAAATAATTGGGAAAAGGTTGATAGTAATGTATATGAAGTATGGACGGATTTAATTGAAACATTAGGATTCTATCCATATATTCAAAAAAATAGAACGAATTTAAAGACGACCTCGTTTGCAGATGATATTCGAATGAGTTATTTTCAATCAGATTTTTTGGATAATACATATCTTCATAAAGAGCAAAAGAAAATTTCTAATTACATATTATCGGGGAAAAATGTTATTGCTAGCGCGCCAACGAGCTTTGGCAAGAGTTTACTTATAGAAGAAATCGTGGCCTCGAAAAAATATAGAAATATAATCATCATACAGCCAACATTGGCATTGCTGGATGAAACGAGATTGAAATTGAAAAAGTATATAGATGACTATAAAATTATAGTAAGAACATCACAGCCATATTCCGAAGATAAAAGAAATCTTTTTTTACTTACAGCGGAGAGGGTGATGGAATATGAACCGTTGCCGCCGATTGATTTTCTTATTATAGATGAATTTTATAAATTAAGTCTTAGGAGAAAGGATGACAGAGCTGATACTTTAAATAATGCATTTTTGAAGGTAGTAAATAAATTTCATCCTAAATTTTATTTTTTAGGACCCAATATAGATGGAATAACAGAAGGATTTGCAGAAAAATATGATGCAATATTTTATAAATCTGATTTTTCTTTAGTAGATTGTAACGTAATAGATAAAAGCTATCTAATTGATTGGAATAAGAGTGATAAACAGATTGACAAACAAAAAGTAGAAATTTTGTGCGAATTATTGAATAAACTTCAAGATGAACAAACTCTTATATATTGTTCTACTCCAGCACGTGCAAGACGCATGGCAAAAATATATTTAGAATATGCGAAGAGAACAGGACAAGAAAAGAGTAGACCAGTACCATTGATAGAGTGGATTAATAAAAATATATCGCCAGAATGGAGTTTGGCTAAGGAATTGCAGTATGGTGTAGCAATTCATGATGGTTCTCTACAAAAGCATATGGGGGCATCAATTATAAAATATTTTAATGAGGGACGTTTAAAGTGTATTTTTTGTACCTCTACAATAATTGAAGGTGTTAATACCAGTGCAAAGAATGTAATCTTGTTTGATGAGAAAAAGGGAGGAAGTGAAATAGATTTCTTTGATTATAGTAATAT
>ERZ808054.792-NODE-792-length-23729-cov-21.108490_pt1 | contig 23729 bp, 18 predicted proteins | sample MGYA00380201_ERZ808054 | MGnify/ENA primary metagenome ERZ808054 (study PRJEB31490, sample SAMN06133419) | mouse gut metagenome | isolation source: Z5_2 | host: mice | place: China: Chengdu | collected 2015-05 ...
ATTGTATCAAAATAACACAAAAAAAGGAACAGATATTTCCTGCTCCTTTTCATTTTTTATTTTATAAGTTTAACCTGCCAAATCTTGAATCGTTGCTGTTTCCTGCGGAGAAAAGGCAACCTGATGATGAAATACCGGATTCCCATTCGTGTCATACAGCAAATTCCCCGGAACCTTATCGCCAAAATAATCCGCCATATCAAAACGGTAGTTCTTCTCTTTCAGCTCATCCCAGCCGATGGGAATTGTCGTATATGTGTTCCCGTCATAGCCCATCCACTCCACATAAACGCCATTCGCAATATCCGCATGAATCTTATAACCGTTGTAAGCCACTACTCCGCAGTTTTCATTTGTTACCGCTATATAACTGTTCGTATTTGTATACTCCACAGCCTGCTTCTGCACAACACCCAGCAGCTTCTTATCATTCGGCTCCCAAATCTTCTGCTCATTAAACGTAGTGGTGCCAAAGATCCGATCCATCTCGTCTTTAAGCGCCTGTACCTCGCTGTCAATATACGCCCTGTCTTCTTCCGTATTCGTGCCGTTGGCAGCCTTCACCGAAAGCTCATTCATCCGCTGCAGCATATCATGTACTTCGTTCAGTGCACCTTCCGCTGTCTGGACATATCCTACTCCTTCCGTGATATTATCCACTGTTTGATGCAGACCGCGCACCTGCCGGCGCATTTTCTCGGAAATAGACAGCCCGGCCGCGTCGTCCGCCGCCCGGTTAATCCTAAATCCCGAAGAAAGTTTTTCCGTTGTCTTCGCATTCTTCCTACCACTTACGTTTAATTGCCGACTGGCATTCTCCGCAAGCAGGTTATGTTGTACAAACAGCATTTTACCCTCCACACCCAAACATAATCATGTTTTGCTGTCTCTGTTAAGCGCCTGCCTGACCGTCCGGTTTATTTGTTGTCTATTATACATGATGTTCTGTCAAAATGACAGGAAAATCGTTTTTACTTTGAATTTTTTAATAGATTCTGAATTAAATCATCCGTATGGCCGCCTCCCTTCCTGCTGTGTCTGTATAATATCCTCTTGACTTCCATTTCGCTGATGGCTATAATTTATATCTTGATATAAATTTTGGGAATATCACAGGAGGACAGAATGGAACTGCGAACCATGAGATATTTTCTTGCTGTGGCAAGAGAAGAAAACATGACCCGTGCGGCAGAGCTGCTTCACGTTACCCAGCCCACACTCTCCAAGCAGTTAAAGGCACTTGAAGATGAGCTTGGGAAAAAACTGTTCACGCGCCACAGTTTCAGCATACAGCTGACCGAGGAAGGTGTTTTGCTTCGAAAACGGGCAGAAGACTTAATAAAAATGGCTGACAAAATTACAACAGAATTTCTTGCTTTGGATGATGTTCTGGGAGGGGATGTTTACTTCGGTTTGGCGGAATCTTACCAGATCAGATGTCTCGCCGCCGCAATCAGAAGATTCAAAGAGTCTTACCCTGATCTGCATTATCATATTACCAGCGGCGACACGGAACAGGTTACAGAAAAACTGGATAAAGGTATCATTGACTTTGCCGTACTGGCGCAGGAACCCAATACTGCAAAATATCATTATCTAACCTTTCCCCATGCCGATCTATGGGGTGTTGTCATGCCAAAGAACTGTCCATTAGCAGAAAAAGGCTCCATCTGTGTGGAAGACTTATTTGGACTCCCTCTTTTCTGTTCCGAACAGGGATGGAGCAATGATATTTCCAAATGGTGCGGCAATAACACGGATAAATTACACCTTGAAGGGTCGTTTCGTCTATCATATAACGGATCGCTTTTTGTAAAAGAAGGGCTGGGTTATCTTTTAACTTTTGAGCATTTGATTGATACAAGCCCTGATAGCGGTCTTGCTTTCCGCCCTCTTACTCCTAAGCTTGAAACAAAAATGTATCTAATATGGAAAAAATATCAAGTTTTTACTCCTATTGCTGAACGATTGCTGGAAATGTTGAAAGCCGGGCTTTCAGAGTAGCGGTCAAAGCAATGCTGTAAGAAATTTATTAAAAAAAGCCCTGTCTTTCCTCCAAAAATGTGTAAGCTGTCACTCACAAGGCAGGCAGCCCTGTTCTTGTGCAGGCATATCCATGAAAGAATTAGAGAAGATAGAATAAGCAGAAAAGCAAACATCGAAAAAGAAAAAGCAGAAATGAGCATAACAAAAACCTTACTGATTTTCAGGACTGAAAATCAGTAAGGTTTTATTATGCTCCCGAAGATTCCACCGCACCCGAAAGCAGCATCAGAAAACAAACACCGCAGCCGTATAAGGCGGCAGATCGAAGGAAATATTGTATTTCTTAAAGTTACAATCACCCTTGACCGCATTGATCTCGGCCGGAATCTCATGTCCGTTGCCGCCAAAGCGCTTGTCGTCACTGTTCAGCAGCAGTTTGTATTTCTTTTTCTTCGGTACACCGATCATATAATTCTCCCACATCATGGGGGTCATATTGATCACGAACATGATATTGTTCCTGCCCGTCTCGTCTTTTCTGAAAAAACTGTAAACACTGCGATCCGCATCGTCCGCATTCAGCCACTCGAAGCCGCTCCAGTCATTGTCGATGGAATAGAGCGCCGGATACTTGCGATACATATTCAAAAGCTCTTTCACATACTCGTGCATTCCCCTGTTCTGTTCTTCGGCCAGCAGAAACCAGTCCAGTTCCCGTTCTTCGCTCCACTCTCTCTCCTGTCCGAAATCCTGTCCCATGAACAGCAGCTTCTTGCCGGAATGGCCGAACATATAGGTATATCCCAGCCGCAGGTTTGCATACTTATCCACCGGATAGCCCGGCATCTTATTCAGCATGGAGCATTTCAGATGCACCACCTCATCGTGTGACAGCGGCAGGATATAATTCTCGCTGTGATTGTATGTCATGGCAAATGTCATGGCATAATGGTTATTCTTGCGGAAATAAGGATCCAGCTTCATATATTCACAGAAATCATGCATCCATCCCATATTCCACTTAAAACAGAAGCCAAGGCCGTCATCTTCCACCTTGCCGGTCACCTTCGGCCACGCGGTGGACTCCTCCGCTATCGTCAAAAAGCCCGGATAAGTACCGCATACAACAGAATTCAGATGCTTGAAGAACTCGATCGCCTCCAGATTCTCATTGCCGCCGTATTTGTTGGCTACCCACTGGCCGTCCTGCTTACCGTAATCCAGATAGAGCATAGATGCCACGGCGTCTACGCGTATTCCGTCGATATGATATTCTTTGATCCAGAAAAGGGCATTGGCAATCAGGAAGTTCCTGACTTCGTTCTTTCCATAATTGAAAATCTTCGTTCCCCAGTCCGGATGTTCCCCGATCCTCGGGTCCGGATGCTCGAACAGGCACTGTCCGTCGAATCGGCCCAGTCCGTGGGCATCGGTGGCAAAATGCGCCGGCACCCAATCAAGAATCACGCCGATCTTATTCTTGTGCAGCATGTTGATCAGATACATGAAATCATCCGGCGTGCCGTATCTCGAAGTAGGCGCATAATAGCCGGTCACCTGATAGCCCCAGGAACCGTCATAAGGATACTCCGCAATTCCCATCAGCTCGATATGCGTATACTTCATCTCTTTTAAATATTCTACGATCCGGTCCGCAAATTCACGGTAATTATAGAAGCCTTCCTTCGTGCCGTCCGGATGTTTCATCCAGGAACCGATATGGCACTCGTAGATCGCCAGCGGCTCCTTGTTGTAATCCCTGCCGTTCCTGCTGCTCATCCACGCGCCGTCTGTCCATTTGAATTTCGTGATATCGTAAGTCTTGGAAGCATTGCCGGGACGCATCTCCGCATAGTTTGCAAAAGGATCGGCCTTGTACAGCTTCTCACCTTCGGGTGTACGGATCAGATATTTGTACATCTCGTTCTCGCCCACCCCCGGCAGGAACAGCGTATAGATACCGATCGGCCCGATCTTCGTCATCACGTGCAGGTCTTCATCCCAGTTATTAAAGGTGCCGATCACATTGACACTGACCGCATGAGGCGCCCACACTGCAAAAAACATGCCCTTTACGCCGTTCTCCACCGACGGATGTGCGCCCAGCTTCTTGTAAATGTCATAATGCGTCCCCTGCCCGAATACATACTGGTCAGCCTCCGAAATGAATACCTGATTCTCTTCCGGCTTCTGGACCTCTTTTTTAACTGTCTTCTTCGTCTCCTTCTTGACTGCTTTGTTGGTTTCTTTTCTTGCCATGAGCATTTCCCCCGTTACTTTTTCTTTTTGCCGCAATCCCGGCTTTTCAGTGCTTTTAGTGTATGAAATCCTTCTCCCGCAAAATGATCATATCATCTTCATCGTATCGCTTCGCCAGCAGTATATCCATAAAATGGCCCGGTGTCTTCTTGTTGGCATGGTAGATAGCCTCATCCACCAGTTCCCTGACATCCGCCGTATTCACCTCATGATCGCTGGTCTGCATATCCGCGATCCTCGTGTGCAGCGCCAGAATGCCGAATTCATCAATGGAATACTCCAGCTCTTCCGCATACTGCTTCGCGTAGGCTACAAGCGCCTCATCATCCAGCGCCTCGATATCCACGCGGAGATTGAAATAATTCCCAAGCGCCGTATTTGCTGAAAAAAGCTGACTCATATCCGGCTTCTTATCCAGCATGAGGACGATCAGCCCCCTGTTGTCCTTATCCAGCGCTTTGGCCATCTTCGCCGCTGTGGGCGGCTTTAAGCGGGACGCATTCTCTATGATCAGAGCGCCGTTGTTCAGTCTGCCAAAGGTCTCCTCGACGTCTTTCTTGTTTAGAACGGTGCCGGATATCTTGGCCACCTTACCCGAGAAATTGTTGTCGTTAAGCTGCATCTCCCGGATCAGCGCCTTCGCCAGCGTCAATGTCTCCTCGTCCTCCTCCCCGGTAATCAGCACATTGCCGGTATAGGGTGAAAGACTCATATTGTCCAGCGTCCGCACAAGCTGCCTCTCCGTCTTGCGGTGATGGATAAACTCCCCGAACAGCTCCTTCTCCTCGGCTGTCAGTTCCCGCTCGGACACCGTATCCTCCACCGGCTGTTCCGGTTCCGGCTCCTGCACCTCCACGGCCGCTCTCTCCGGCCTGCTTACAGCTTCTTTCTTCTGCGGCTCTTCTGCGGGCACTTCTTCCGCATCCGGCTCTTCCAGTGTCTCCGGTTCTTCCGGCTCGAAGATCTCTTCCTCGAAATCGTCTTCCGGCTCTTCTGCCACAGGCTCCGGTTCCGGCTCCACCCACTTCGGTTTCTTCTTATCCGTATCATCAGGCAGCACCACCTTCCGGATTGAAGGCTTCTTCCCGGATTCCTTCATGATCGCCGCCACGAATGCCCTCTCCAGCTCTTCCAGCAGACCATTCTTCGTCGCCTCGTCGAAATCTGCAAAAAGATTCCCCGTATGTTCCAGAATCCGCTGGCGTACATCCTCCATGCGCTTCTGTTCATTGGTTTTCTTCATCTCTTCCCACTCGGCCATGATATCCTCAATGCTGAGCTGGCCGGTGATCTGCTTCTCTACCCGCTCGGCTTCCGGCATCACCAGACTGATCTGGCCGTCATATTCCTGCGCGAGAAAATTGTCGTATTTCGACGGTTTTGTATTCAAAGGTGTCAGAACGCCCGTCCTCGCACCCGGTATGCGGTTTTCTTCGGCTGCTATCGCGGCCTCCTTCGCCGCTTCCTGCTTCATTTGCTCCAGAATCTGACGCGCATCAAACGATGCCGTGTCCTCATGCACGATCTGGGCGCTGATCTCCTGCAGATTGTCCGTCGTCATCACAGGTTTCCTGCTCTTTGGCGGCTCCTTCGCCTCCCTGACGTCTGCCTTCTTCCAAATCTGTGTGACGGGAGTCTCCTGCAGCTGCTTCTCCACTTCCCTGTGGTCGGGCAGTCTGATCGTCTCCTGCAAAAGCGGCGCGATCAGGGATTTCACAATCTCATCGTCGCCAGGCACCTCATCATCTTCATCCTCCGCCGGCTCTTCTTCAACCACCGGTTCCGGTACTGCCGGCTCAGGTTCCACATAAGCCGCCGGTTTCCCTTTCCTGACAGCCGCCGGCTTCACCGTCTTTCTTATGGGCACGACAGGCGCCGGCTCTATGTATGGCTGCTCTTCTTCGTAAGATTCCTCTTCTGCTGCCGGCTCTTCATAAAGCACCGGTTCTGCCTGCGGTTCCCCGTATGACGCCGGTTCCGCTCCCGGTTCCGGCTGTGGTTCCTCATATGGTTCCGCTTCCGGTTCTGCCTGTGATTCCTCGTACGGTTCCGGCTCTTCGTAAAACTCTGCTTCTGTCAGGTACTCCTTACCGGTCTGCGGCTCCGCTTCCGGCTCCTCATAAACCGCATCCGCTGCTTTCCCGAGAGGTTCTTCCTCTCCCAGCAGTTCTTCTACGACCGCTTCGTCTCCGTCATATCCGTTTTCTATATAACCCGCGCCTGCACCGTCATCCTCGTTAAAAAACGCTCCCGTATCTTCTTCCGGCATCCCGCCCGCAGCCGCTTCCTCAGCCAGGATCTCCTGCATACTCTCTGCCAGCGCCATCTGCAGATTGATCGTATTGTACTGCCCAAGATCCACTGTCTTGACTTCCGGCAGTTCCATCGTGGGCGGCTCCTGCATCGCATCTTCCGGCTCTTCGTCCTCATAGCGTCCGTCGCCCTGATAACCTTCTGCAGAATCCTCCTCGTAGTTCTCTTCTTCCGGTTCCTCCTCGAAAGGTTCCGCCTCGCTCTCCTTCGCCTGCATCCAAAGATCGTATTTATCCTGCTGATCCGCATTCAGCGGTACATGCAGCTTCTTTAACTCCAAAGCCTTAATGACGTACTTGCCTTCGCCGAACCAGAGGAACATCTCGTCACATTCCTCTACGCATTTGGTAGACAGACCGATCCTGTGATACAGATAGGCCAGCTCATAGGCCCATTTCTCTCTGTAATCCCGCTTCTTGAACTCCTCAAGAACCGCGATCCGCTCCTCCAGGCTCACATCCTGCGCCTCATAGAGCCGGTACTGCAGGATATACCTGCCGGTATCCCTCGGCGCGATCTGCACGAATTCCTTATAATATTCAATCGCCTGCACGCAGTCTTCCATCTTGATGGAAAGCTCACACAGGGAGTAGACGATCAGCCGTCCCGTTGGGTGTTTCTCATATGCTAACAACAGAATATCCCGGCTCTCCTGATATCTTCTGTTGATCTTATACAGATCACTGATCTTACACAGCATCATGACACTCTTGACTCTGCGCCAGTCGATCGTATCAGCGAGCTTAACGGCCTCTGCAAATTTTCCCTCGGCGATCAGAGCATTGATCTCATCGGCCCGTACTTTATATTCATACTTATCCAAGGTGCTCACCTCATTATTGTATTCTCACCGTTATGTATTCTCTATACAGTTCATTTCATCTTACGTGTGCCCGTCATGCGGCCGACACATGGCCATATAAACCCTATTTTCACTGTCTTAGTTTACCATAGCCTCTTATCAATGTAAATAATGATATAGAAAAAAAGCACCTTCTACCGACATGTTCTTTTATCATATACCAATATATGGAAACCTGCCAATATACAATCACTCTATATTGTATTATCCGGACTGCCCGCTACGTTTTGCAAGCCTGTCGGAAAGTTCGGCAAACTGTTCTAACGTCAACGTCTCGCCGCGCACTGCGGCGGCAAGTCCCATAGCGGACAGCACCTCTTCTACCTGCCGTCTGCCGATCCCCGGATACCCTGCATTGGCCAGACCGTTGGCCAGCGTCTTCCTTCTCTGGTTAAAGGAAGCCCTGATCACGGCAAACAGCCAGGTTTCGTCCTCCACCTCCACAGGCGGTTTCTCATAACGGGTCAGCCGGATCACCGCGCTGTCCACATTCGGCTTCGGCATAAAGCAGCCCGCCGGGACTTTCGTAACGATCTCCGGCTTCGCATAATACTGCACCGCCAGCGACAGCGCCCCGTAATCTTTCGTCCCCGGCCCTACCCGCATACGATCCGCCACTTCTTTCTGCACCATGATCGTCACGCTGTGCAGCGGCACCTTTTTTTCAAAAAGTGCCATGATGATAGGCGTCGTGATATAATAAGGCAGATTCGCCACCACCTTGACGGGCCTGCCGCCGTTATGCTCCTCCACGATCCGGTTCAGATCCAGTTTCAGGATGTCCGCGTTGATGACCGTCACATTTTCATATGCCGAGAGCGTATCCGCAAGCACAGGGAGCAGATTCCTGTCGATCTCGACGGCCACCACTGTCCCCGCCTCTTCCGCCAGCCGCTGTGTCATCGTACCGATGCCGGGCCCGATCTCCAGCACACAGTCCTCCTTTGTGATCTGCGCCGACTCGATGATCCTGTCCAAAATACTGCTGTCCACCAGAAAATTCTGCCCGAATTTTTTCTGAAAACTGAAATGATATTTCTCGATTATTTCCGCCGTGCTTTTTCTGCTGCCAAGTGTCGCCATGTTCTCCCCGATCCTTTTCTATACTGTCTGTTGTCCTCTTGTCCAATACCGCATACTCAAATTTGCTGCGTCAATCATTTAATAACAAAAATCTTTATAACGCCTGTACTTTCGAGAACAGCCTTTCCGCATTGCGGCTTGTGGCCTCCTCCACCTCCTCGCGGCTGACGCCCTTAAGCTCCGCCACCGCCTGAGCGATGTACGGCAGATTCAGGGAGGAATTGCGTTTCCCCCGGTTGGGTTCAGGGGCAAGATAGGGGCTGTCCGTCTCCAGAAGAATCTTATCCAACGGAATATAGTCCACCGCCTCCTTCAGCTTCTTCGCATTCTTAAACGTGATCACGCCGCCGATGCCGAAATAAAAGTCCATGTTCAGATACTCCCTCGCCAGCTCCTTTGTATAGGAGTAGCAATGCACGACGCCGCCCATCTCCTCCGCGTGAAGCGCCTGCATCATGTCCAGCGTGTCTTTCGCCGCATCTCTGGAATGAATGATCACCGGCAGCGCAACTTCCCGCGCCAGTTCCAGCTGTCGCTCAAACCATCTCTTCTGCACCGCCTCTTCCGGCTCCTTCCAGTAATAATCCAGGCCAATCTCCCCCACTGCCACCACTTTATCCCGGGAACACTGCTCCCGCAGCCAGGCAATCCCCGTCTCGCTTAATTCTTCCGTCTCGCCGGGATGCACGCCCATCGCCCCATAGACAAAAGGATACTTCTCCATCAACTCAAGCGTCGCCCTGCAGCCCGCCAGGCTGGCCCCTACATTGATCACCCTGTCTATCCCGTGACCTGCAAGGGATATCAGCAGCGATTCCCTGTCCTCATCAAACGCCTCATCATCATAATGCGCATGGCTTTCAAAAATCATCTTGAACCTCCAAATTTGTTATGTCGTTTACTGTATTTCTTCCAGAATATAATAATCTGACACTTTTTTTAAGAAAAAATTACGAAAAAATTATGTATATTTATTTTTTTCAAATTTTATTAAATTTCTTTAAAAAAACACTTGCAAAACACAAAACATTGTACTATAATAATTTTTGCGTGTTGCAGAGAACACAAACTGCTGACACAGGACACGCACCGCTAGCTCAGTTGGTAGAGCACCTGACTCTTAATCAGGGTGTCCAGGGTTCGAGCCCCTGGCGGTGCATCGAAAGGACTGGTTTTGGAGACTTTAGCGCTCTGGGGTTGGTCCTTTTTTTGTGCGTTTGACTCCGGCCGGAACCTGTCACATCACCTGCCCATGCAGCGTACCGGAAATATGCCGGAAGCCCGGAAGCATACGGCATACCATTCTAAAACATAATCCCCAGCCAGTTCACCACAATACCGCCCGCCACACCGATTCCGTACAGCAGTGCCAGAATCCTGATATTCTCCTTCTGATCGTCATTCACCCGAAACAGCACCAGCAGTCCCACGCCCGAACCGGCCAGCAGCCCGGAGATCATCGCCCCGGCGCTCAGCACGCCGTTTAAATACAGCTGTGTGATGGCCACAGAGGAAGCGCAGTTGGGAATCATACCCAGAAGCGCCGCGGTCAGTTCTCCCACCAGCGGACGGTTAAGGAACAGGCTGCCCAGCCTGTCTTCCCCGATCCATCCAATGATCATATTCAACACCGCGGAAATGCACATAATATACAGAAAAATCTCCGCCGTATGGTGCAGCGCCGATTTCCAGATACCGTTCTCGCAATGACAATGATGCTGCTCGCACAGATGCTCGATCTGCATCTGCCTGCGCCTGTTACCGGTAAGAAGGTCAACTGCAAAGCCGGTCAAAAGCGCAATCGCCACTTTTACCGCCAGGATCTTCAAAATGACCTCCACTCCCACATTTTCGGAGATCATGATCGGAAGCATCTCGTCGGAAGTAGACAAAAAAATAGCCAGCAGCGTTCCCGGCGTGATGATCCTGCCCGCATACAGATTGGAAGCCACCGTCGAAAAGCCGCACTGCGGAAAAACACCCAGCACACTGCCGATCGCCGGGCCGCCTGCGCCCGCGCTGCGGATGGTCTCCTGCATCTTCTGGCCTGCCCTGTGCTCCAGATATTCCATCGCAAGATAGGTCAGAAAAAGAAAAGGAAGCAGCTTAACGCTGTCTATGAAACTGTCCATTACTGCATCTATGATCATAAAAACCCTCGACAATCCACCCGATATTTCCTATGGCATACTTTATACTCAGCCTGGCCAAAGTCACTTTATTCACTAGAATACATTTTTATCAGGGAAAATGCAAGCGGTAAAATCTATGGCCCCGCTTCGCCGCAGTGCGATCACTGTTTTTGTCATATAGGAAGTTCGTAGAAATTTTCCCCATAGCGAAAGCCAGACCATACAGTCTGGCTTTCATCATTCCGGCATCACACCAGGCTTTTCTTCTTGTTGACCGCGTCCGAGATATAGCCCTGCACTTCCTCCTTGGGGATATCCAGCGCTACAGACATCTCGCTGTAGAGCAGCGCCTCCGCCTTGCGCAGATACTGCTCGTCCGAGGAAAGCGCCTTCTTGCCCGCGTTGATGCGGTTCTGCCTGCGCAGGTAAAGCGTCTTGATGATCTGCACCAGGCTCTGGCAGTCATAGGTGCGGATCGCATCTTTGTACATCTGCTCTCTGCCCTTTTCCTCCTTGATCCAGACAGTCTCGATCTCGGTCATATTGTCGATCAGCTCCTCCGCCTCCTCCCGGTTCATGATCCTGCGCATAACGACTTTCTCATTATCCACCGGCATATAGACGGTACTTGCCTTCTCGAAGACCGGTTCCAGCACATAAAACCTGCGCACCTTATCGAATCTGTCAAAAGGGTTCCCCGTGACATTAACAACACGGCAGACACCGTGCCCGCCGCACATGATCAGTTGATCCTTCTCAAACATAGACCCTCCATGTTTCCGTAAACTCCGGGAACCGTCCAGGCCCCCAGGCCCACTTCACAGGATATACCATGCCGTTACCCGGCCTGCGCGATACACCCGGTCAGTCACTGCACCATATCCTGTGAAAGAAAAATGCTGTCGGACAACAGTCTTTTGTCCATGCATTTTCGCCGATAATTTCCTTAATATATATTATGGTAACATGAATTCGTCCTGTTTGTAAGTATTTTCTGAAAATTTATTAAAGTTTATTAATATTTCTGACAAGTATAAGACCATTTTTTGTGAAAATTGACGGACAAATCAGGAATACCCGCGCACGCAATGCTCACTCCGCCTCCCTCAGCCGCTCCACCACGGACCGTTTAGCCACATAGCAATAGGATATGAGCGGAATCAATATTCCCAACAACAGGAAGAATGGCGCCACCGCCAGGATTGGCACGATATTGATCCTATAAGTAAAAAACCAGAACATCCCTTCCAGCGCCTGCCCGATCACCGGTCCCAAAACAACGACCGTCGCCAGTGTGACCATAACGGCGCCTCCGGCAAAAAGCACCCCTTCCGTTATCAGCATGATATTCAGCTGTTTTCCGGTCATACCAACGGACTGCAGCACGGCAAACTCCTTTCTCCGGCTCAGGATGCCGGTGAGGATCGCATTGAGGAAGTTCAACACACCGATCAGTCCCACCACCAGGCTGACTGCCGTCCCGACAAACAGAAACATATTCTTCAGCTCATAGAATTCCTGCGCGCGGGTCATCCTGCTCTCGTAATCATAGAAAGATCCTTCTCCCTCCGTATATTCTTTCAGATACTGCTCCATCATCCCGGTCTGTTCGTCCGCGCAGTCGAACGCATAGTACAAGACCGCATCCGTTCCCGTATGTTCCTTAAAGGTGTCCGCATTCATCACAAATTCGTCATCCCCATAAAACCGGTAGGTCAGTGTGTTCGGCACAAGCACGGTAGCAACCACCTCATACGTCTCCTCCCGATATTCTTTTGCCCGCTGCGCCCACAAAAGGTTCCCCAGACTCGCATTCTCCGGATAGACCTCTCCTGTCTGCGGGTTATAATACTCATACGTATCCACGTACCGCAACGTAACCTGATCTCCCACTTTCGCCCAGTGCCAGTCCTCATAGAGATTGTGATAATCATCTGTGTCATATACTGCTGCCACGTAATTGCCGCCTTCTTTCAACTTGCCGAGATCCCCGTCTATGACCTCCAGCTTATCGATAAGGAAATCCTCCATGCCGTACAGCCGTGTCTCCATGGCCCGCCGATCCCCCACATTCTCCAGAATATCATCGACCATAAAATCAAGATCTTCCCCGCTGAGCCCTCCTTTGCGCCAACTGCTGTAAGCATCTCTGGCTCTCTTTTCAGTGACCAGCTCCTCCACATCGGATACCGTACCGTAAGCCCTGCCTCCGGTAATGCCATTCTGCTGCTCGATGCGCGCGATCGTCTCCTCCGATACTGCCGCTTCTTTTCCGCCTTCTTTATTCATCCATTTCTGGGATACCTGAAAGTACGATGCCTCAGCCAGCAGAAAATCCTGCGCCACATCACGCAGATATTTATCCATATCAAATCCACCCGTAAATACATGAGTCATTTCCAGGATCACGATGGCCAGCGACATGGAGAGCACACTGATCAGCGTCTTACTCTTGTTCCTGCCCAGATTCGCCCAGGCCATCTTCGGGATCAATGCCCCTGTTCTCCCCTTTCTTTCCTTCCTCCTGCTCCGGACACCTTCCGTATACCGCAGCGCTTCGATCGGTGATATCTTTGCCGCCATCCTGCGCGGTTTCCCGCAGGATAAATATACCGTGATCAGGGAAAAAAGGGAGGCTCCGACAAAGATCAGGGGATCGATGGAACTCACCATAACGATACCGTCCATATTGACTGCGGTGACCCGTGTGATCACTATTCCCAGAAAATACCCGGCTGCAGCGCCCACCGGAATACCGATCGCGGCAAGCACCACTGCCTGCAGCAGAATGATCCGCTTGATCTGCCGCCCCGTGGTGCCGATCGTCTTGAGCAGGCCATAGAACCGCACATCGTTGGAGACCGCGATGCGGAATATATTGTTGATGATCAGATAGCCCGTAAACATGATCAGAAGCAGCGCCGCTATAAGAGCCAAAACCATTCCCGGATCCATATTTTCACCTAATTGTGCGGAAACATAGCCCCAGTTGACACCTGTCGCGATATAGTCCTCTGCTCCCGGTTTCTCATCCTGATATCCGTGCCTTTCCAGAATCTCCTGCAGGTTATCCTGGATCCCCGATGCACTCTCGAACATGAGGTTCATCGTATGGTAGGTACATAGTCCGTTCTCGCCCTTTGTACCCAGTTTCCTGAAGATCTCTTCCGCCCGGCTTCTGGGAATCACCACGTTATTTGCCACCACCGCCATGTCATATTCCCAATAGCCGCACAAGGTAAATGTCTCCGTCGTCTCAGTGCCGTCTACATCGAAAGACATCGTAAACGAATTGCCGATCACCGGCTCCACGCCTAACAGCTTGAGCACTCTTAAGTCTGTGGCTGCCTCGTTCGTGCCCTCCGCCGGCAACCGTCCCTCGACCGGCGTACAGAAAGACCATTTCGCCGAGTTTTCATCGTAATAATTCACCTCCACATGGCTCTTGTTGAAAGGCGCTTCCGATGGCATACCCACATACAATCTGTCCCCGTATTCTTTGATCAAAGGATCTTCCTTCAACTCGTCGAACTGCTCCTTAGTGATATTCTTAAACACCGCATGGTTATACCCTCCTGCCTGCCGGAAGTTAGACTGTTCGAACCCTTCCTTCAAGGAGATTCCCGCGGTAAAAAGTGTCGTAAATAATACGGTCGTCAACACGATCGCCAATATTGTGATGATATTTCTGTTTCTCGCCGACTTCATATGGGCTATGCTGAGCCTGCGGATACATTTCCTGTTTGCTACTCTCATACTGTTATCTGCTCCTTTCTCTCCACCTGCAGATCTTCGTTCTGCTCTACTGCCCGAAGATCAGTGCCCATCCACGATCCTGCCGTCCTCAATACGGATAATGCGATCCGCAAGCTGGGCGATCTCCTCATTATGTGTGATCATAACGATGGTCTGTGCAAGTTTCTGGCTGCTGATCTTCAACAGACTAAGCACATCCTGGCTGGTCCGGGAGTCCAGATTCCCGGTAGGCTCATCGGCCAGTATGATCGCCGGTTTTGCCGCCAGTGCGCGGGCGATGGCCACTCTCTGCTGCTGCCCGCCGGACAGGTTGTTCGGCAGGTTCGTCAGTTTCGCAGACAGCCCCAGCATGTCGATGATGGAATCAATGTACTTTCTGTTCGGCTCGTTGCCGTCCAGCTGTACCGGCAGCACGATATTCTCATATACATTGAGCACCGGCACCAGATTGTAGTTCTGGAACACGAACCCGATCTTCCGGCGCCGGAAGATTGTAAGCGCCTCGTCTTTCAGGCTGAATATATCCTTACCGTCCACAGTGACCGTTCCCGACGTAGGCCGGTCCAGCCCGCCCAGCATATGCAGCAGCGTACTCTTACCGCTGCCCGACGTCCCCACGACGGCCACAAACTCTCCCTTTTCCACCTTAAGATCCACCCCGTCCAGGGCGCGTACTTCACTTTCTCCTGTACCGTATATTTTCCTTACGTTTTGAGTTGATAGTATTGTCATCGTTCTCCTCCATTCTAATGTCGAAATCAAAAAATCTGCACCGTGAAGTATTCCGCTTCACAATACAGATTATCCCATACAATTCTTACTGTCTTCTTTCCAATGCAAAAAAGATTCTGACAGTTTTGAAAGATTTCGCCTGTCAGTCCGCCGGCAGATACATGGAAAAGGCCGTCCCCTTTCCCTCCCCGGATACTACCTTGATATAACCGGATTCCTGTTTGAGAATCTCCCGCGCCAGATAAAGCCCAATCCCTACGCCGGCCTGGTCGGCAGCCTGCGGCGAACGGTAAAAACGTCCGAATATTTTCGCCTGTTCTTCCTCTGATATTCCTTTTCCCGTATCCGCCACCTCAATACAGATGAAAAGTTTGTACGGTTTCACCCTGATCGTGACCCCGCCCTGTTCCGTATATTTGATGGCGTTGTCTATGAGATTACACAGCGCTTCCTGCGTCCATTTCAGATCAAAACAGGCTGTCACCTCCCGGGCCTCCCCCGTCAGAACCTTCAGATACAATCCCTTTTCTCTGGCCTGTCCCGCAAACTGTTTCTCCGCCTCCTCCAGAAGCGGCCAGACTGCGGCTCTCTTTGGCTGCAGCACGAGAACTCCCGTCTCCAATCTCGATAGCTTCACAAGCGAGTCTATCAGAAACTTCAATTTCCGGGCCTGGTCTGCCAGAAGCCCGAGGCTTTCCCTGTTCTCATCGGACTGCAGCTGTTCCTGCAAAAGTTCCGTGTAGAGCAGGATATTGGCCAACGGCGTCTTCGTCTGGTGGGAAATATCCGCTACCAACGTCTTGATCTGCTCCTTCTCCTGTGCCGTCCTTCTGGCCGAAATCTCCGATGCGCTCAGGTATGCCGCCAGCTGGCTCTCCAGGGCCGAATACAACGATTCATCAAATACGCTCTCCTGAAAAGTTCCGTCCATGGCGGCCTCCAGCATACGCTTCACCCGATACATACTCCGTCTGGTCCTGTATTGATTCACCGCCACAAGAACTGCCCCACCAAACAGACAGACCAGCCCTGTTATCAATATGATTGTTGCCCGCCCGTCATCTGCCATGTCCGTCTCCTGTTCCCCTACTCAAACCGATAGCCGACCCCATATACCGTCTTGATCCTGTCCTGCGCCCCCAGCTTATCCCGCAGGCGTTTGACGGTAACGGACAGCGCATTCTCGTCCACAAACTCCGCCTCCGAAGACCAGATGCGTTCCAAAAGCCTCTCCCTTGTCAGTGAAATCCCCCTGTTGTCCACCAGAACACGCAGCAGCTTCTGCTCCGTCCTGCTCAGCTCCACCTGCTCATCCCCGTGATAATATTCCATCCGCTCAAAATCAAACCGGTACTCATCAACCACAATGATCTGCTCCCTCCGCGTCTGCCGTGCCGCTTCCGCCTGTTCCCGCACGCGGCGCAGCTGGGTTGCCACGCGGGCCCGCAGCACTGCCAGACTGAACGGTTTGGTGATATAATCATCCGCTCCCAGCTCCAGTCCCGTCACGATGTCCATCTCCATATCATTGGCCGTCAGCATGACCACCGATACGCCGTACTCTTCCTTTATCTTTTTCAGGAAATCAAACCCGTTCCCGTCCGGAAGATTCACGTCCAACAGTACAAGATCACACTGTCCTGTCTGCGCCTTGAGCCTCTTTTCCGCTTCCTTTATGTTACCGCAGCTGCTTACATCGGTCTCCCCGCTCTGCAGCGCACGGCACAGACCGGCGGCAAGCGGTCCGTCGTCCTCCACGATCAGGATATACTGTTTTACACCGTTGTTTTCTTCCATACTAATCCCCATGCCTGTCACAGGCCTGCCTGTAATACTCAGCGCTGTCTCCGGCACTACTTCAATTCATTGGCCGTCACGTAAAAGTGATGGTAAATACCGCCCAGCTCCAGCAGACTGTCATGCGTGCCTTCCTCCACGATCCCTTCCTCTGTCAGCACCAGAATCCGGTCGGAATTACGGATGCTGGACAGTCTGTGTGCAATCGTGATCGTAGTCCTGCCCTTTGCCAGCGCTTCCAACGACCTTGCCACCTGAAACTCGCTCTCATTGTCCAACGCCGAAGTGGCCTCGTCCAGAATAAGAATGGGCGGATTTTTCAGAAATACTCTGGCAATACTGATCCGCTGTTTCTGTCCGCCGGACAGCTTCACGCCGCGCTCTCCCACATAAGTATCGTAACCGTCTTTCAGAGCACAGATAAACTCATGTGCCCCGGCGCGTTTTGCCGCCTCGATCACTTCCTCTCTGGTGGCCTGCTCCCTGCCGTAAGCAATATTTTCATATACCGTTCCCGAGAACAGATACACATCCTGCTGGACCATACCGATATTCTGCCGCAGGCTCTTGATCGTATACTTGTGAATATTCTTCCCATCCAGAAGAATTTCACCCTCATTGATATCATAAAAACGGGGAATCAGGTTGCAAAGCGTGGTCTTACCGCCGCCGGACGGGCCTACGATGGCAATCTTTTCTCCTGCACGGATATCCAGGTTTAAGCCCCTGAACACCACGTTGTGGTCGTCCGGATACTCAAAACCTACATTATGAAAAGCAATATTCCCCTGCGGATGTTCACAGGGCACCGCATCCGGCTCGTCAAAGATCTCAATATCGCTGTCCATGATCTGTACAAAACGCTCGATTCCTGTCATGCCGCGCTGAAACTGCTCCGCAAACTCGATGATCCGCCGGATTGTAGCAATCAGTGTACTCACATACATCACATAGGCCACCAGATCACCGGGCACGATCTTTCCTCTGATCATAAAGATACCGCCCGCCACCAGCAGTACCAGATACATCACACCGTCAAAGGCTCTGGTCGTAGTCTGAAAAGCCGCCATAAACTTATAAGTTTCCTTCTTGATATGAAAGAAATTGATATTGTCCTTCTCAAACTTCTCTTTTTCCTTTTCCTCATTGGTAAAAGCCTTCACCACCTTCTGCCCGAGAAGACTGTCCTCAATGCGGGCGTTCAGCTCGCCAATCTGCACACGCTGCTTACGGAACGCCTCCCGCATACGCAGATTGATCATCGTGCAGGTCACCACCATAACCGGTATCACCGCAAAAAGGATCAGTGTCAGACCAAGGCTGATCCGGGCCAGGATCACGAAGGAAATGACCGCCTTGATACCCGCAATAAAAAATTCCTCCGGACAGTGATGGGAAAACTCCGTCACATCAAACAGATCGTTGGTGATCCGCCCCATGATCTGACCCACTTTGGTATTATTATAGTATGTATTGGACAGCTTCTGCAGGTGCGCATAGGCGTCCCGCCGCATATCCGTCTCGATCCGCGTTCCCATGACATGCCCGGTATACGCCATATAGAAATTGGCCATTGAATCTACGATCCGCAAAAGCAGATACAACGCCCCCAGCCGCAGGATCACCGTCACCGTAAGCGACACCAGATCATTCATCCCCGCATTCGTGATAAAGCGGATGATCATCGGCAGCACCAGCTCACAGATCGTCGTCAATCCTGCACAGAACAGATCGATGACCACGATCTTCCAGTACTTCTTATAATAAGGCAAAAAGCGTCTGAGCAGTTCGCCAGATGTGTACGATTTCACATTACTCTGTATTTTCATAATCATCTCCTGTTTCCGCTAAAGATATCTACTTTGTCCTTGCGGTATCTTTATGATATGGTAAACAAAATTTCTCATGTCGTTAACTATAACTATTACAAAATACCAAAATCGGCGGTCACGAAAACCGCCGATCATAGTGTTTGTTTTTATGCCAAAGCTCTTAATTTCATGTCATGCATGGTGATATATACATCCTGCAGTTCCTGTTTGGCCCTGACGTCCGAAGAAAGTTTAACGCACTCATTGAGTTTTCTGTACAAATCCAGGTGCCCTTCCGCAACTCTCTGGATATTGACACGAATCTCATTTTCAACTGTCAATTCCATCTTTGTGACTTTATTCTTCACTTCCTTCGAATCAAGCTGAAGATTTTTCACATCAAATCTTAAATCCCATATGTCAGCTTTCATGCCTTTCATTTCAGTCTTCATACCCTGGATGTCGGTCTTCATGACTTCCATCTCATTCTTCATGCCCTGGATATCGGTTTTCATGCCTTTCATCTCAGTCTTCATGCCCTGGATGTCGGTTTTCATGTCCTTCATCTCAGTCTTCATGCCCTGGATGTCGGTTTTCATGCCTTTCATCTCAGTCTTCATGCCCTGGATGTCAGTTTTCATGCCTTTCATCTCAGTCTTCATGCCCTGGATGTCGGTTTTCATGTCCTTTACCTCGGTCTTCATACCATGGATGTCGGTTTTCATGTCCTTCATCTCAATTTTCATGCCCTGGACTTCAGACTTCACGCTCCCTACTTCATCCTTGATCGGCTGCAGTAAGTTCGAAATCGCCTGCAGATCTTCATTCGTCAATGCCATAGTGTCTCCTCCTTATCCATTGTCCGTTTCCCTTTACTCTACACGGCACTGTTCATCACAACGCCCTCCCGCTTCGGTTCTTATCATTCTTATCACAAACTCTTTCTGGAAAACTTATTATACACTATAGCAAACAAAAATGCAACATTAAACCGCATAACTATTCAAGTATTTTTCCTGCTCCGGCGTTAACACGTCAATCTCTTTGCCGAGGAACGCCAGCTTACGCTTCGCCACATCTCTGTCCACTTCTTCCGGCACATCGATCAGTTTCTGTGTAAGCTCACTGCTGTGCTCTACAAGATATTTCGCAGAAAGTGCCTGAATTGCGAAGCTCATATCCATAATCTCTGCCGGATGACCGTCACCTGCCGCCAGATTCACAAGGCGTCCTTCTGCCAGCACGAAGATCCACTGTCCGGTCGGCAGCTTGTAGCCCATGATGTTTTTCCGCTGCTCTTTCTTCTCCACCGCATTGGCTTTCAGCCACGCCATATCAATTTCGCAGTCAAAATGTCCTGCATTGCAGAGGATCGCTCCTTCTTTCATCACTGCAAAGTCTTCTTGATCAATGACACCGTCACAGCCGGTCACAGTAATAAAGAAGTCTCCGACTTTAGCCGCTTCCTTCATAGGCATCACGTCGAATCCGTCCATCACCGCCTCAATGGCTTTGATCGGGTCGATCTCGGTTACGATCACTCTCGCACCCAGACCCTTGGCTCTCATGGCAGTACCCTTACCGCACCAGCCGTAACCTGCCACTACCACAATCTTGCCCGCTACGATCAGATTCGTTGTCCTGTTGATACCGTCGAATACAGACTGTCCCGTACCGTATCTGTTATCGAAGAAATGCTTACATGCCGCATTGTTAACGCGCACCATGGGGAACTTCAATTCGCCCGCCTTATTCATGGCTTCCAGACGGATAATACCTGTGGTAGTCTCTTCGCATCCGCCAATGATATTGGGGATCAGCTGCGGCATCTCCTTGTGTACCATCGTCACCAGATCGCCGCCGTCGTCGATGATAATATTCGGCTCCGCCTCCAGCACATGACGGATATGGGTCTCATACTCCTCCGGTGTAGCGCCATACCAGGCGTGCACTTCCAATCCGGCTTTCACAAGCGCTGCCGCCACATCATCCTGCGTAGACAGCGGGTTGGAACCGGTCACATACATCTCGGCGCCGCCTGCCGCCAACACCAGACACAGATAAGCTGTCTTTGCCTCCAGATGCACGGACAGGGTTACCTTCTTCCCTGCAAAGGGCTTACTCTCGGAGAACTCTTTCTCCAGCGTACGCAGCAGGTCGCAGTTCCTCTTCACCCACTCAATCTTCTTCTCACCGGATTCGGCAAGATTAATGTCTCTGATTTCGCTACTCATTTTAATAGTTTCCTCCTTCATATTAATCAGCCGAATTTTTATTATAGTGATGGTCGTCTGTCCTGTCATCACTTTTTATGGTACAGACAATATTCTGCCGGCACCTGTATCTTTTCACAGGAATTCCTTAAGGACCCTCCTGTAAAATGCTTTGTCCTGTCGTAAACTGCATCGCAAATTGTTACTTCCGGTTCTAATGCCGTTAACGATTAAAAGAACATTTCCTTATACCAGCATACAGCCTCAATATATGCCTTAAACACCGCGTCACTGTCAATGTTCTTAAGTATCTGCATCCGGCTTACTTCCTGCCAGTCCGCGTTCTCATATGCTGTCATAAAACCATAGATATCCGCAAATTCGCCTTTACAGCTCAGCAGTGCTTCTCTGATATCTTTGGAAACGTTCACCTTATTAAGTGCTTCCTCCATAGGCATACTCAGGATAATATTCAGCACCGAGAAAAGCCCCATCAGGAACAGCTCGGACGCCTTCATGCCCATGCCAAAAGAAGGCGCCAGACATTCCAGGAACTTGGCCCGCAGGAGGGAAACTCTCGTGATCTCATTCGGTCTGTCCGCACAAAGCTCCTTTGTGATCACTGTATTGATCCACTTCTTGAGTTCCCGCTGGCCCAAAAGCGCCGCCGCATGACGGATCGACGTCACCTCAGACTTGGTGGCAATACGGTTCACCATCTCCAGAAGAGATACCACAAGCGCCGTATCCCTGCCAATCACATCGGCAGCCTTCGTCAGTTCGAAATCCACATCGTTAACAATGTTCATCAGCTCCAGATAGTTCACCTTTAGCGGCTCCACCTCCGTCTGTCCCTTCGTGACCGGAATCCGGTAGAACGCACCCTCGAACAGATGAAACGCCCGATCCACTCTGACATCATCAAAAACTTCCTGCTTCTCGATATTTCCGACACAGATCCTGATATTCGGATACTGGTTTCCGAAATAAATCCTGGCCTTGTAGACATCCACTTTCTTATAATCCAGAATGATATAATCCATCAGAGAAAGAATTTCCTTATAGTTCTCGATCTCCTCTACCGGCAGCTTGCGAATCGCCAGCTTATACCCTTTCTGTTTCAGCTGTCTGAACCGCTCCTGATAGTCCGGTGTATTCGTCACGGAATTATCAAACAGCAAAACCAGACGTCCTATCATCGCTTCGCTCTGTGACTCAATGTCCGAAAATACCGCAATAGATCCCACCGGAACAAACACGTCCGTCCCCGGCGACAGCGTATCGATGCCGATCCTCTGCAGAATATCAAGGCCCTCCACTCTCGCCGCCCCGTCATTTATCCCCGACGCCTGGCGTGCCGGATTCAGAAGCAGATTCTCTTTCTGTGAAAAAAGTGAATAGGCACATACCTTCATGTCTTTATCAAAAAAAGGAATCAATGTAGCAAGCATACTCTGTAGTCCCCCTTCGAAATTATTACGGTCCTTTACCGTTTCTCTGCAAATTTCTTATATTATATCAAACTTTATTTGTGATTGCCATGGTATTTTTAAATCAATGTGTCCATTCGTAACAGTACGGCCTTCGGCTTCCCTGCTGCCCTTCTTTATATCCTCTAAAAAAGAAACACTGTCAAAAGCCACTCCACTGTGATAAAATGAGACAGAAATCATTTTTACAGCTTCACAGAGAACGGAGGATACTTATGAAACTGGTCATATTAGAACGAAACAGCGTGGGAACGGACGTTGACGTATCCTGTTTTGAAAAGTTCGGGGAGGTAACCTGTTATCCAAATACAGTTGCGGCGAACACTTCGGAACGTGTCAAAGACGCGGATATCATCCTCGCAAATAAAGCGCCTCTCAATGAATCTACCCTGAAAGACGCCCCCAACGTAAAGCTGATCTGCCTGCTGGCCACAGGCTTTGACAATGTGGATCTGGCCTACTGTAAGAGCCGCAGCATCAAGGTCACCAATGTCGTCAACTACTGCACTTCCACGGTGGCGCAACACACGCTCCTGCTGGCCCTTGCGCTTTCCGAGAAGATCGCATTCTACGATGACTACGTGAAATCCGGCGCCTACAGCGCCCAAGACCGTTTTTCCAACTTTGACAGAACTTTCTATGATCTGGAAGGGAAAACATGGGGCATCATAGGCATGGGAACGATCGGGCGCCGGGTGGCAGGACTTGCGCAGGCTTTCGGCTGCCGGGTCATCTTCTATTCCGCTTCCGGTAAGAGCACCTGCACCGATTATGAACGGGTGGAGTTCGACACCCTTTTACAGGAGTCGGACATCCTGTCCCTGCACTGCCCGCTCAGCGACCGGACAAGAGGACTGATCAATAAGGACGCCCTCTCGAAGATGAAGGAAACCGCCATTCTGGTAAATGTGGCCCGCGGACCGGTGGTGGACACCCAGGCCCTCTACGATGCACTCGTCACGGACCAGATCGCCGGAGCCGGTCTGGATGTGCTGGAGCAGGAACCGATGGCGAAAGATAATCCGCTGGCTCGGATCAAGGACAGCTCGAAGCTGATCATCACGCCGCATATGGCATGGGCAAGCCTGGAATCCAGAACCCGTCTGGTGGATGAAGTTGTAAAAAATATCGAGGCCTTTCTGGCCGGTGAGAACAGGAATGTTGTAAACCTGTAAATTTATTTAAAAAAAGGGGTTCCGCCTGATTCAGAAGCCCCTTTTTACTTTGAAACAATACCTTCCGGGTAGCCAAAAAAGCGCAGACTACCCCTATCAAGCTTTTTCGTACGTTTTTAA
>ERZ808054.795-NODE-795-length-23638-cov-4.373117_pt1 | contig 23638 bp, 21 predicted proteins | sample MGYA00380201_ERZ808054 | MGnify/ENA primary metagenome ERZ808054 (study PRJEB31490, sample SAMN06133419) | mouse gut metagenome | isolation source: Z5_2 | host: mice | place: China: Chengdu | collected 2015-05 ...
TGAGTACAACGAGCGCGGCGAGCAGCAGCTTGCGGACTATCTCGAATACTTTCATAAGGATAAGGGCTATCTGCTCAGCTTTAACTTTAACCGGAAGAAGGAGATCGGCGTGAAGGAGATCCGGGTCGGCGGCAAGACGATCATTGAGGCGGTTGTGTAGCGGAGAATAAATTTTTCTTTGATTTTTAAAGCAAATGTGATAAAATATGGGAGAGCAAAAAGCGGGCGGACGGTTTTTCTGCCCGTTTTTCGGTATGCTGGATGCAATATTAAAATACAGAAAGATGAGGTTAATATATGGCTGGAATGACACCGATGATGCAGCAGTACATGGAGACGAAGAAGCAGTACGGCGACTGCATTCTTTTCTACAGACTCGGTGATTTTTATGAGATGTTTTTTGAGGATGCAAAGCTCGTGTCAAAGGAGCTGGAACTGACATTGACGGGAAAGGACTGCGGCATGGAGGAGCGTGCCCCCATGTGCGGCGTGCCTTACCACGCGGTGGACGGCTATCTGAACAGGCTTGTGTCCAAGGGCTATAAGGTCGCGATTTGCGAGCAGGTGGAGGACCCCAAGCTCGCCAAGGGACTGGTGAAGCGCGAGGTGATCCGTATCGTCACGCCCGGGACAAATCTGAATGTCCAGGCACTCGAGGAATCAAAGAACAATTACATCATGTGTATCGCACAATTCCCAAATAAGATCGGAATCTCGGTGGCGGATGTGACCACGGGTGACTTTTATATGACGGAAGTCGAGGGGCTTACAAAGCTGACCGACGAGCTCTACAAATACATGCCCACAGAGATCATATGCAACGATGCGCTCATGATGAGCGGACTCGACATCGACGACCTCAAAAGCCGCCTGAAGATCGCCGTCTATCCGCTGGAGCCATGGTATTTTGACGAGGATGGCTGCCGGAAATGTCTGATGGGGCATTTTAAAGTAAACACGCTCACCGGACTTGGGCTGGAGGACTTCCCGTCGGGGCTCATCGCTTCCGGTGTGCTGATGCAGTATCTGCTGGAGACGCAGAAGACACAGCTTTCGCACATCACGCACATCATTCCGTATCTGGCAAGCCGATTCATGCTTCTTGACAGCTCCACGAGACGCAATCTCGAACTGACCGAGACACTCCGCGAAAAACAGAAGCGCGGCTCCCTGCTGTGGGTGCTCGACAAGACGAAGACGGCGATGGGCGCCAGACAGCTTCGGACGGATATCGAACAGCCGCTGGTCAACAGGGAGGACATCAACGACAGACTGGACACGATCGAACAGTTCTGCAGAAACACCGTGTCGAGAGATGAGATCCGGGAGTACTTAAATCCGATATACGACATGGAGCGACTGCTCGGGCGTGTGAGCTACAAATCGGCAAATCCGAGGGATCTGATATCGTTTGCCAACTCCATGGAGATGCTTCCGCATATCAAGACGGTTCTCAAGGACTTTGATGCAAAGCTCTTGAAGGAGATCGACGAGCAGATCGACGGGCTTGAGGATTTATATGAACTGATCAAAAATTCAATCTGTGAGGAACCGCCGATCCTGATCCGGGAGGGCGGTATTATCAAGGAAGGCTTTAATGCGGATATAGATCATCTGAGAAAGGCAAAGACTGACGGAAAGAACTGGCTTGCGCAGCTCGAGGAGGAGGACCGGGAGCGAACGGGCATCAAAAATCTCAGGATCAAATACAACAAAGTGTTCGGTTATTATTTCGAGGTCAGCAATTCTTACAAAAACCAGGTGCCGGACGACTATGTGCGCAAGCAGACGCTCGTCAACGCGGAGCGGTACACGACGGCGCGGTTAAAGGAGCTTGAGGACACGATCTTAAATGCGGAGGACAAGCTCAATGTCTTAGAGTACGATCTGTTCTGTCAGATCCGCGACGACATCGCGACCCAGCTCGAGCGCATCCAGCGGACGGCAAAGGCGGTGGCGCGGCTCGACGTGTTTGCGGCGCTGTCCGTCGTCGCGGAGCAGAACCACTACGTCAGACCGACGCTGAATGACAAGGGCATCATTGACATCAAAGAGGGCAGGCACCCTGTGGTGGAGAAGATGATCGACCATGATATGTTCGTGTCAAACGACACGTTCTTAGACAACAATAACCACTGCATCGCGGTGATCACAGGTCCGAACATGGCTGGAAAATCGACTTACATGCGCCAGTCTGCGCTGATCGTGCTGATGGCACAGCTCGGCAGCTTTGTCCCCGCAAAGAGTGCGGACATCGGCATTGTGGACAGGATCTTCACACGTGTGGGCGCGTCGGACGACCTTGCAAGCGGTCAGAGTACCTTTATGGTGGAGATGAACGAAGTTGCCAATATCCTTCGGAACGCCACGCCCAAAAGCCTGCTGGTGCTGGATGAGATCGGGCGCGGGACTTCGACATTTGACGGGCTGAGCATCGCGTGGGCTGTCATCGAGCATATCAGCAACAAGAAGATCCTCGGCGCAAAGACACTGTTTGCGACGCACTATCACGAGCTGACAGAGCTCGAGGGCAAGATGAACAATGTCAACAACTACTGCATCGCGGTCAAGGAAAAGGGCGATGACATCATCTTTTTGCGCAAGATCATCAAGGGCGGCGCCGACAGGAGTTACGGAATACAGGTCGCGAAGCTTGCGGGCGTGCCGGATATGGTGATCGACCGCGCCAAGGAGATCGCGGAGCAGCTCAGCGACAATGACATCACGGCAAAGGTGCAGAGCATTCCGGTTGACACGAAGGGTGAGAAGAAAAAGCCGAAGCATTATGACGATGTGGACTTAGGACAGATGTCGCTGTTCGACACCGTCAAGGATGAAGACATTGTCAATGAACTCAAGGAGATCGATATTTCCAACCTGACGCCGCTCGACGCGCTGAACACGCTGTACAGGCTGCAGAATAAGCTAAAGAACCGATGGTAAAACAAAAGATCAGAAAAGATCAGAAATGATCTGTTGGAGGATCAACAATGAATATTCATGTCAGAAGAGAACAGGAACAAGATCATCATATCGTTGAGACTGTGACAAGAGCCGCATTCGCGTACCCTGAAAGAATCGAAAGAGGAGGGATCGGGTGTCCATATGAGCACTGGATGGTCCATGAGCTGCGCAGGCGGGATGGGATCCCTGACCTGAGTCTGGTTGCGGAGATTGATGAACCCCGAACACAAGATTCGCAGAGCAGTAGCTTTGAACGGATTGTCGGGCATATCATCTGCAGCAAAGCCGAGGTGCGAACCGCCGATGGTGGTGTTATTCCTGTCTTGAATTTTGGACCGCTTAGTGTGCTGCCGGCATACCAGCGAAAAGGGATCGGAAAAGCCCTCATAAAAAATATGATACACAAAGCGACAGAACTGGGGTACGGCGCGATCCTGTTTTTCGGGAGACCGGAATACTACCCTCAATTTGGGTTTAAGGAAGCTTCCACATGGCAGATCACGGATTCGAATGGTTATGCTTATCCGGCGTTTATGGGAATGGAACTCATCCCTGGCTACCTGTCCTGTGCAAAGGGCGGGAAATATTATGAGTCGGACATTTATGATGATGAGCTGAACCGCGATAAAGTGCTTGCGTTTGAGGCGGATCAGGCAGTTCGAGATTCTGGTATTTGGACAGAATAGAATACCAGTTTGCAAATGCTGAACAAGAGAAAGGAACGGACAGATATGGCAGAGATACATGTGCTTGATGATGCTACAATTGACAAGATAGCGGCAGGAGAGGTGGTAGAGCGCCCCGCGAGTGTGGTCAAGGAACTGGTGGAGAATGCCATGGACGCGGGTGCCGGTGCTGTCACCGTCGAGATCAGGGATGGCGGCATTGAGTTTATCCGCGTTACGGACGATGGTTCCGGCATTGAGCATGACCAGCTGCGCAGCGCTTTCATGCGCCATGCGACGAGCAAGATCAGCTCCGTCGTCGATCTGATGAGTCTGCACAGTATGGGATTTCGCGGGGAGGCGCTCTCGAGCATAGCGGCAGTGTCAAAAGTTGAGATCGTCACCAAGACGAAAAGCGACATGACAGGGACGCGTCTGTGCATGGAGGGGGCGAAGGAGACCGTTTTCGAGGAAGTCGGCGCGCCCGACGGCACGACTTTCATGGTGCGGAACCTGTTCTTCAACACGCCTGTGCGCCGCAAATTTTTGAAGACGGCGATGACGGAGGCGAGCTATATTACGGATCTGTTAGAGCACATGGCGCTGTCGAGACCCAATATTTCTTTTAAGTACGTGATCAACGGGCAGACAAAATTCTACACAAACGGCGACGGGGATATGAAAGCCATCATATATCGCATCTTCGGCAGAGATATCGCCAACGAGATGATGGAATTTCGGGCTGTCGACGGCGATATTGTGCTGGAAGGGTTTCTTGGCAGACCGACGCTGAACCGCGCCAACAGGAATTTCGAGAATTATTTTGTGAATAAGCGGTATATTAAGAGCAAGATCATCTCAAAAGCGATCGAGGAAGGGTATCAGTCCTACATGATGCAGCACCGGTATCCGTTCTGTGTCGTACATATTACGATCCCGCCGGAAAATGTCGATGTGAACGTCCACCCGACCAAGATGGAGGTGCGCTTTGCCAACCAGAACAGTGTCTACAAACTGATCGCCGAGCATGTGTCAGACTTTTTGTCCCGCCAGGAGATGATACCTGCCGCAACGCTGGGCACCGAGCAAAAGACTGCCAAAAAAGACAAGAAGGCGGAGCGGATAGCAGCGCCGGAACCGTTTGAAAAAGAGCGTAGGCTCGCGGAGGAAACCGGTGTGCAGATGCCCGTCCCGAATGTTTTGAGGGAGGAGAGCGGGTATAACAGTTCCCACGGCAGCAGTTATGATCACGACGGTGCTGCCGGCAAAAGGGACACGACAGGGGCGTTCCTGCTCAACAATAAAATGTCTTACAGCCGTGCGGAAGATGAAAGGGAGGACAAAGCTGACAACTTTTTTGTGGACAACAGGCAAAAAGCTGTGCGCTCCGAGAACGCAGAGGAAACCGGACAGACAAGACCAAATTCCCTGGTTGGAAAGATACTGGGCGCACAGCCCAAAGAGACAGAGCCGAGAAATCTGGGCGTGATCAAGTCAAAGGATCAGATCATCGTCGAGAAGCCCGAGCAACTGAACTTCTTTGACGAGAAGATCCTGACGCGGGAGGCAAAGCAGGAGTACCGGATCGTCGGACAGGTGTTTGACACCTACTGGATTATCGAATACCGCGACAAAATGCTGATGATTGACCAGCATGCTGCACACGAGAAGGTGAAGTACGAGCAGATATTGAGCAAAGTGGTAAACAACGAGGTCTACACGCAGATGTTGACTCCTCCGGTCGTGATCAGTGTCACGCCCAAGGAGGCCGCTCTGATCAACAGCTACGGGCAGTATTTCAAAGAACTTGGCTTTGAGATCGAAGATTTCGGCATGAATGCATTTGCGGTCAGAGGGGTTCCGCTTGACTTGTTTGGTCATGACATAAAGAGCCTTTTTGAGGAGGTATTGACTCAGATGTCCGAAAGCCCCGTGCGCGGCGTGCCGCAGATCATACGGGAGAAGATCGCATCGATGGCGTGCAAGGCGGCTGTCAAGGGAAACAATCGGCTGACCTACGAGGAGGCTGACAGACTGATCGAACAGCTGTTGGAACTCGACAATCCCTATAACTGTCCGCATGGCAGACCGACGATCATATCGATGTCAAAGTACGAGATCGAGAAGAAGTTTAAACGTATCGTGTAAATTAATAGTAATATCGAATAGCAGGGAAGTGAGATAAACTGTGATGAACAAAAAGATCAAAAAGACTCCGATCGAAAAAGAACTGGACCGTATCGCCCACAAGGAGGCGCGGCTTGCAAAGCAGGCGCTGCACCATCAGCCTGCCAGATGGAAGGAAAGCCTGGAGCAAAAAATCCCGCCGAGGGTCTACACAAATCTCCAGACCGCTTTCTGCAAAGCTTTTGAGCTGATCTTTGAGAGAGGGACAGGGCTGATCGAAAAGACGTACTCCAGGAACGAACTGGAGTTGGATTTTCAGATTCATGATTACGCTGTCGCGCTAAAGGGCGGCACGAGAGAACTCCGGGAACTAAAGACGGATATCAATCGCGGGAACTTCATCAATATGGCAGTCAGTGCGGTTGAGGGCATCGGGCTGGGGGCGCTTGGCATCGGGCTGCCTGACATTGTGCTGTTCCTGTCCGTGATCCTCAAAGGAACGTATGAGACGGCTGTCCGGTACGGATTTTCCTATGACACACCGCGCGAAAAGCTGTTCATACTCAAGCTGCTCGAGACGGCGATGCTGAAGGGAGAGGCGTGGATCACATGTAATGCGGAGGCAGACAGCTACTTTGTCCCCAATGGCGTCTGGCTGGAAACCAAGTTCCAGGAGCAGGTCAAAAGGACGGCGGATGCGTTTGCGGTTGACATGCTGCTCGCCAAATTTGTGCAGGGGATTCCTGTCGCGGGGATCCTCGGCGGCATCAGCAACCCGGTCTACTACGGACGTATCTTGTACTATGTGCAATTAAAATATCAAAAGCGGTATCTGTTGCAGAAGTCACTTTCAGACGCCTGAGACAGCGCGCAGTTTAGGGGAAGACATGAAAAATCCATTGATCATACTGACCGGCCCGACGGCAGCCGGCAAAACAAAACTTTCGATAGAACTTGCAAAAGCTGTAAACGGTGAGATCATCTCTGCAGATTCCATGCAGGTGTACAGGCATATGGACATCGGTTCAGCCAAAATACTGGCGGATGAGATGCAGGGGATCAGACATTATCTGGTCGATATCCTGGAGCCTACGGAAGAGTTCAATATCGTTCTGTTCCAGCAGTACGCGAGGCAGGCGGTCGCCGACATCTACGAAAAGGGCAAGATCCCGATCATCGTGGGCGGGACCGGCTTCTATATCCAGTCCGTGCTCTATGAGATTGATTTCCAGGAGAGCGAGGAGGACACCGCGCTCCGCGCAGAGCTCGAACAGCTCGCGCGGGACAGAGGCGCGGAGCATCTTCACGGTATATTGAGGGACTGTGACCCCCAGGCAGCCCAGGAGATCCATGCGAACAATGTCAAGCGGGTGATACGCGCGATCGAATTTTACAGACATACGGGCAGGAGGATCTCCGAGCACAACGCGGCACAGCGCCAGAAGCGCTCCGCGTATGACGCCCGCTATTTCGTTCTCACCGACAGGCGGGAACGACTGTACGAAAATATCGACCGGCGCGTGGACAGGATGATCGAGGATGGGCTTGTCGATGAGGTGAGACGGCTGATGGACATGGGCTGCAGGCGGGATTCAACTGCCATGCAGGGGCTCGGCTACAAGGAGATCATCTCATATCTGTCAGGGGAGATCACGCTGGATGAGGCGGTCTATATCATCAAGCGCGACACGCGCCATTTTGCAAAGCGGCAGCTCACCTGGTTCCGGCGGGAGCGGGATGTGATCTGGATCGAAAAGGATCAATTTGCATACGATGACGAAAAAATGTTACACTATATGAAAAAGATGAGCGCCGATGTAATCGGACAGACAATACGGCATGAAAAATGACGAAAGGAAACGAAGACAAAGATGAAGAGAACAAACGAGGAGAACAGGACTGCCCAGGATATGTACAGAGAGCTGGGCATTTCAGAGAATGTGTACCGTTTCTGCAAAGAGATCCTGGACAGTCTGAAACCACGCTTTGACGAGATCGACCAGAATGCGGAGTACAACCAGCTAAAGGTCCTGAAGGCAATGCAGGACAACAAAGTCAGCGAGGCTTGTCTCCTGGGCACGACAGGGTACGGGTATAACGATCTTGGCAGGGAGACATTGGAGTCGGTGTACGCATCTGTATTTCACGCGGAAGATGCGCTGGTCAGACCGCAGATCACATGCGGCACACACGCGCTGGCACTGGCGCTCATGAGCAATCTGCGCCCCGGAGACGAGATCCTGTCGCCGGTAGGAAAAACCTACGACACGCTCGAGGAAGTGATCGGGATCCGCCCGTCAAAGGGCTCGCTCGCAGAGTATGGCATCACCTACAGACAGGTGGATCTGCTCGCGGACGGCAGCTTCGATCAGGACAGTATTCAAAATGCAGTCAATGAGCGGACAAGGCTCGTCACGATCCAGCGCTCCAAGGGATATCAGACAAGGCCGACGCTGTCTGTCAGAAGGATCGGGGAGCTGATCGCATTTGTCAGGAAGATCAAGCCGGATGTCATCTGTATGGTGGATAATTGTTACGGAGAGTTTGTGGAGCGCGTCGAACCTACCGATGTGGGAGCTGACATGGTAGTCGGTTCGCTGATCAAGAATCCGGGAGGCGGGCTTGCCCCGATCGGCGGCTATATCGCCGGAAAAAGGGAGTGTGTCGAGAACGCGGCGTACAGGCTGACCTCTCCCGGACTTGGCAAGGAGGTGGGCGCATCGCTTGGGATCCTCAGAGATTTCTACCACGGTCTGTTCCTCGCCCCGACCGTGACAGCGAGCGCGCTGAAAGGCGCTGTTTTTGCGGCAAATATTTATGAAAAGCTTGGGTTTAGAGTCGTTCCTGACAGCACGGAATCAAGACATGACATCATACAGGCAGTCGAGTTTGGCTCGCCGGAGGGCGTGATCGCTTTCTGTAAAGGGATCCAGGCGGCAGCCCCGGTGGACAGCTTTGTGACGCCGGAGCCGTGGGATATGCCCGGATATGACAGCCAGGTCATCATGGCAGCGGGCGCATTTGTGTCGGGCTCCTCGATCGAGCTGAGCGCGGACGGACCGATCAAGCCCCCGTACGCCGTGTATTTTCAGGGCGGACTTACCTTTGAGCACGCGCGGTTTGGCATCATGAAAACGCTCCAGAGTGTGGTCGATACCGGAATTGTTCGGATATGATTCTTTGATCTTTAAAATGGCAAAAAAAGTATAAATTTTTTCATAAAATTTTCCAAAACAGGAAATATGTCGAAAAAAAACTAATCTTTTTTATGTACAGACTTGACTTAGTGTGGTAAGATAACTAAATGGAGAGCAAGGCATACAATAGATGAGCCTTTTAAAAGAATTATATGCAAAGGATGAACTGCCTTATGACAAATTTATGAGGCTTGGACCGGAAAGTCTTTCGGATGCCGAGCTTCTTGCTATCATGCTCAGAACCGGAACGAAGGACAAGACGCCCATCGAGCTTGGGCGGGAGATCCTCAGGATGGCAGGGGAAGACAGAGGGCTTTTGGGGCTGTATCATTTCAACATCAGGGATCTGATGCAGATCGCGGGGATCGGGGAGGTCAAAGCAGTGCAGCTATTGTGCATCGCCGAGATCGCAAAGCGCACATCAAACATGCAGGCAAGACCGGAACTGACCTTTGACAAACCGGAGACGGTGGCGGCTTATTATATGGAGAGGATGCGCCACAGGGACACGGAGCAGCTCCTGCTGGTGCTCCTGGATGCCAAACGCCATATCGTGCACGAGTCCGTGTTGTCGACAGGCACCTTCAACATGACACTGATCTCGCCCAGAGACATCTGTATCCGGGCGATGCGCAATGAGGCGTCCTATATTGTAATCCTGCACAACCACCCAAGCGGCGATCCGACACCCAGCAGACAGGATGTGCTGGTGACACAGAAGATAAAGGAAGTATCCGATTTAGTTGAAATTCCGTTGCTGGATCATATCATCATTGGGGACAACAGATATACCAGTTTTATACAAAAAGGACTTTTATGAGAAACAGAAAGGAGTTGTTATGTTGGCTAACAACGCATTTGGTATTGATTTAGGTACCAGGACGATCAAGATTTACAACGCTCACAATGACAATGTCATCGTTGAGAAAAATATGATTGCAATCGAGGATAAGAAAAACCTGTTTGCGTATGGTGATTCTGCATTTGAAATGTTTGAGAAAGCACCATCCAATATCGAAATCTCATATCCGCTCTGCAACGGAGTCATCGCGGATATTAAAAATATGCAGCTGATTCTCAAAAATTTTATACTGGACTGCAATAAAGGTTCCGTGAAGCCGGCAGAGTTCTACATCGCCGTCCCCTCTGACATTACCGAGGTGGAGAAGAGGGCGTTCTCCGACCTGGTGAAGGATGCCAATATCAAGGCAAAGAAGATCCTGCGCGTCGAGAAAGCCGTGGCGGACGGTCTGGGGCTTGAGATCGACGTCAAGAATGCACAGGGGATCCTCGTTGTCAACGTCGGTTTCCACACGACGGAGATCTCCATCCTGTCGCTGGGAGGCATTGTGCTCAGCCGCCTGATCAAGGTGGGCGGACAGAAGTTTGACGAGTCGATCAAAAACGCGATCCGCAAGGAGTTCAGCCTGATCGTCGGCAGCAAGACCGCGGAGAATGTCAAGATCGATCTGCGGGAGCTTGAGGCGGACCAGCGCAAGGCAGTCGTGTATGGACGCGACATCGTGACAGGGCTTCCCATGGAGAAGGAGATCCCGACAGATCTGGTGAGCGAGAGTATGCTTGAGAATTTTAACGTGATCATCGACAACATCCGGGTGATCCTGGAGCGGACGCCGCCGGAACTGTCCGCAGATATCTTCCGCAGAGGGATCTATCTGACAGGGGGCGCATCGCAGGTGGCGCACCTGGCGGAGCTGATCGCGAAGGGGACGGGGCTCAAAGTGAATGTGAGCGAGAATCCCGTGTCGGGTGTTGCGCTTGGCCTTGCAAAGATCATCAAGGATGATAACTACAAGTCAGTCGCTTATCTTGAAGGAATGGGGCGCTAGTATCCATGAGTCCGGTGATAAAGAGAAAAAAGGATAAGTTCTCCATTCCAAGCAAATATATGCTGCTGATCCTGACCTGTATCTGTGTTGCGCTCATGGCGGTGACGTTCTTTACGGATTACTCCGCATCACCTTTGAATAAACTCGTCGGTTATGTCGTCGTTCCGTTTCAGAACGGTGTCAGCCGCATTGGGACGTGGATCTCCGTCAGGATGGACGAGCTTGGGGAATTGCGGATCGTGCTGCAGGAAAATCAGGAACTCAAGCAGCAGATCGATGAGCTGACCGTGCAGAATACCCAGCTCCAGCAGGACAAATACGAGCTGAACTACCTTCGGGAGCTGTACAAGCTTGACGAGCAGTACAGCGGCTACGAGAAGGTCGGCGCCAGGATCATCGCAAGGGACAGCGGCAACTGGTTTCACGCCTTCACGATCAATAAAGGGACAGATGACGGACTTGCCATCGATATGAATGTGATCGCGGACGGCGGGCTTGTCGGAAGGATCGTCGATATCGGATCGAACTGGGCAAAGGTGGACGCGGTGATCAACGACAACTCCAATGTCAGCGGAATGGTGCTTGCCAGCTCGGACAACCTGGTGGTCCAGGGGTCACTCCAGCTTATGGCGGACGGTGTGATCGGGTTCGGACAGCTCAACGACTCACAGAACAGGGTCGAAGTCGGCGACAAGGTTGTCACATCCAACATCAGTGACAAGTATCTGCCGAGTATTCTGATCGGCTATATCAGCGAGATCGACCAGGACGCCAACAATATCACAAAGTCTGGAAAGATCACGCCGGCAGTTGACTTTGAACATCTTGAGGAGGTGCTCGTCATCTTGAAAACCAAGCAACAGATTAAGGATTAGCAGTTCATGAAGAGAAATATAATATTGTTTTTTGTGATACTATGTGGATTTGTCCTGCAGACGACACTTTTTCAGGCATTGAACTTTGGAGGGATCTCTCCCAATATACTGATCATCATCACGGTTTCCTACGGATTTATGTACGGCAAGAAGTGCGGTATGGTCGTGGGGTTCATATGCGGGATGCTGATGGATATCTTTTACGGGAGTGTCCTTGGGTTTTATGCGCTGGTCTACCTGTACATAGGGGCAGCCAACGGTGTATTTCACAGCATTTTTTACCAGGATGATATCAAGCTGCCGCTTGCGCTGATCCTGGCAAGTGATTTTGCCTACTCCTTTACCTGTTATGTGCTGCTGTACCTTCTGCGGAGAAGATTTGATATGATCTTTTATTTCAAGAAGATCATCATACCAGAGATTGTTTACACGATCTTTGTTACAGTGTTTATATACCCATGCATCCTGCTGCTCAACAGGTCGGCGGATGATGTTGAAAGAGGTGACAATAAGGTTGTTTAAAAGGATTGGTGAGAGTCTGTACAACTTTCTCACGTCCAGGCTGCTGCTGCTGTTTATCATATTTTCAGGCATGGCAGTACTGTTGATCTACAGGCTGTTTGACCTGCAGATCGTAAACGGGGAGTCGTATGTTGACAACTTCCGCCTGATGATACAGAGAGAGCGTATAACAGAGGGAACGCGCGGAAACATCTATGACAGGAACGGTGATCTGCTCGCCTACAATGAACTCGCCTACTCTGTCACGATAGAGGATGTGTACGAATCCGGCTCCACCAGAAATGAAAAATTAAATGAGACACTCTATAAACTGATCCATATGATCGAGGGCAATGGAGATACCATTGTCAGTGATTTTAATATTATCTTAAACGAAAATAATGACTATGAGTTCACTGTCGAGGGGACGAGGCTCCTCCGGTTCAAGGCGGATGTCTACGGATGCCGCACGCTCGACAGTCCCGAGTTCAAATATTACATGAAGAGTGCTTCCGCACAGGAGATCATAGACTATCTCGTGGAGCGGTTCGGGATCGGCACATATCACAAAGAGGGCAATAAGCGGGTCTTGTCTCCCGGTGAGGGATACACTAAGAAAGAAGTCCTGCAGATGGTGACGCTCCGGTATCAGATGAACCTGTACAGTTTCCAGCGGTATATCCCGACAACGGTTGCGACCGACGTGTCGCAGAAGACGGTCGCAGTGATCATGGAGAATATCGCCGAGCTCGAGGGTGTTGCCATAGAGGAGGATATGATCCGAAAATATAATTATCCATATTATTTTTCCCATATCCTCGGGTACACCGGCAAGATCTCATCCGAGGAGCTGACAACCCTGTCGGAGCAGGATGACAGCTACACGATGAATGACACGGTGGGAAAAGGCGGGATCGAGCAGGTCATGGAGTTGCAGCTGCAGGGCAGGAAGGGCTCGGAAACCATCTATGTGGACAATCTCGGAAAAGTCATTGACATAACGGATATCGTCGAGGCGCAGGCTGGCAATGATGTGTACCTGACACTGGACAAAGATCTGCAGGTAGCGATCTACAATATATTGGAGCAGAAGCTTGCGGGGATCGTTGTCTCCAAGACCAGAAATATATACAACTATGATCCGCTCAAGTCGGCATCACGCCAGGATATCATCATACCGATCGATGACGTGTACTTTGCCCTTATAGACAACAATGTGATCGATATCGACCATTTTACGGATGAGGGCGCCTATGACACGGAGCGGGAGATCCATCAGATCTTCCTCGAGAAGCAGGCGGATGTGCTCGCGTCTATCGAGGCGGAACTGACTGCCACAAAGACACCGTACAATGAACTGACCAAGGAGTTCAAGAATTATGAGAGCTACATCGTCACCATGCTCACGGAGCGGGGGGTTCTGGTCAGCTCGGCAATAGACAGGGATGATCCTACCTATATCGCGTGGGCGACAGACGAGGTCATCAGTCTGAACGAGTATCTGACCTATGCGATCGCGCAGAACTGGATCGATGTCACCAAGCTATCCGTGGAGTCACAGTACTCCGATTCGACGGAAGTGCTCAACAGCATGATACAGTACATTATCGACAATCTGAAAGATAATGTGTGGTTTTCAAAGAAAATGTATCAATATATGATCAGTGACCAGACGATCACCGGCAGACAGATCTGTATGCTTCTGTGGGAGCAGGATCTGATCAGTGTCGAGGAGGACAAGATCACGGCACTCAGGAACGGCACTACAAATCCGTACAATTTTATGCTGGAGATGATACGGACACTGCAGATCACGCCAGCGCAGCTAGCGCTCGATCCCTGCACAGGCTCCTGCGTCGTGACAGACGTCAATACGGGAGAGGTGCTCGCGCTGGTGTCCTATCCGGGATATGATATCAATAAACTGGCAAACGGAGTGGACGCGGAATACTTTGCAAAGCTGCAGGCGGATCTGTCCGTGCCGCAGTGGAGCGCTGCCACACAGCAGGAGACGGCGCCCGGTTCAACCTTCAAGATGGTGTCTGCCGTCGCGGCGATGGAGGAGGGTGTTATCTCCTCGCTTGATGAGACGATCTTCTGCAACGGTATCTTTGACAAGATTACACCGCCGCCCAGATGCTGGTCGTCTGCCGGTCACGGCTCCATGAACCTGTCGAGCGCTATCGCCAACTCGTGCAATGTGTTCTTCTATGATGTGGGATACCGGCTTGCGCAGGACAGCAACGGCTACAACAGCGAATACGGGCTCTCACGGCTGCAAAAATATGCGGATCTGTTTGGACTTACGGAGAAATCAGGCATCGAGATCACAGAGTCGGAACCCAAATTTTCCGATGAATATATCGTTACGTCCACGATCGGACAGGGAACAAACAACTACACGACAGTGGGACTTGCAAGATACCTCACGGCAGTCGCAAACAGCGGTACGGTGTTCAAACTGAGTCTTCTGGACAAGCTGACCGACTCGAAGGGGAGCCTGATCGAGGACTACACGCCGGAGGTCAGAAACACCATTGATATAGACAGCAGTATATGGGATGCCATTCACGCCGGGATGCGGATCGTGGTGGAAAAAAAGGCTTATTATAAAGATTTGGCAGTAAATGTCGCCGGCAAGACCGGTACGGCGCAGGAGGGGCGCAACCGCACCAACCATGCCGTGTTTCTCAGTTATGCACCCTATGAAGATCCTGAGATATCAGTAACAGTGCGAATCGCATACGGATACAGCTCAGATTACGCAGCACAGACTGCAAGGGATGTATATAAATATTACTATGGTCTGGCAGAGGAAGATGAACTTCTGACAGGTACAGCAGAAATTCCGGAGACTGTCAGCAGGACACAGCAGGATTAGCAGCAATACCAAAACACAAAAAAGGAGCAAATGTGAAAAATTCAGTTATTTTAAAAAGTTTTCAGAATGGCATATCGGTCATTATGGACAGTTCGATTTCGTTTGAAGAATTGCTGGAGAACATTGCCGCAAAGTTTCGGGAAGCGGATGGTTTCTTTAAAAATGCGTCTGTGGCAGTTTCACTGGAGGGAAGAGAGCTGACCGAGGACCAGGAGCGGGAAATACTGGATGCGATCACGCAGAATTCGCGTTTGAACATACTATGCCTTATGGGAAAAGATGAAGAGAAAAATCTTAGGTTTCTTGGAGTACAGAACCATCTGAACTTTCAGGAGGATGAGAACAGCGGGCAGTTTTACAGGGGGACGCTGCACGATGGGGCAAGCATAGAGACAGAGCACAGTATCATTATCCTGGGCGATGTCTGCGCGGGCAGCCGCGTGTACTCCAACAAAGATGTTGTGGTGCTCGGCACCCTGCGGGGTGACGTCTATGCCGGGGCTGGCGGAAACAATAACCATTTTGTCGTCGCCCTCGATTTCGATCCCGGCATCCTTCAGATCGGCGACCTTGTGTACAGCGGTCAGCCAAAGAAAACTTCAAGATGGGGATTTCACAAACAGCCCCAGGCAGTACCAAAGATCGCATACACATACAACGGTGCAGTGCAGCTGGAATCTATTACAAAAGAATTGCTGGACAATTTTACCCTCTGATCTGTGACGGGGGTGTCCGGAGGACCATTATTTGTAATGGAGGATGATTCCCATGAGTGAAGTGATTGTCGTCACGTCAGGGAAAGGCGGTGTGGGAAAGACCACCACATCTGCAAACGTAGGAACAGGTCTTGCAGAAATGGGGAAAAGTGTTGTTTTGATCGACGCTGACATCGGACTCAGAAATCTGGATGTCGTGATGGGGCTCGAGAACCGCATCGTCTACAATCTTGTCGATGTGATCGAGGGCAACTGCCGGTTGAAACAGGCATTGATCAAGGACAAAAGACACGCTGGGCTGTTTCTCATGCCAGCAGCACAGACAAGAGATAAAAACTGTGTCACACCCGGACAGATGGTCAAGCTGATCGACAGCCTGAGGGAACAGTTTGATTACATAATCCTGGACTGTCCGGCGGGGATCGAACAGGGGTTCCAGAACGCCATAGCCGGCGCCGACCATGCGATCGTTGTCACGACGCCGGAGGTTTCCGCGATCAGGGACGCGGACCGGATCATCGGGCTTCTTGAGGCAAATGAGATCAAAAAGGTAGACCTGGTACTGAACAGGCTGCGCCAGGATCTCATACGCCGCGGAGAGATGATGACGGTGGATGATGTGCTCGACATATTGGGGCTTCCGCTCCTGGGTGTCGTGCCTGACGACGAGAATGTCGTGATCGCGACAAACCAGGGTGAGCCGCTCGTCGGCAAGAATTCTGACGCCGGACAGGCATTCTTCAATATTTGCAAACGTCTGGAGGGAAAAGAGGTTCCTTTTAAGGATTTTGGAAAGAATGTAACGATCTGGACAAGATTCTCGGGATTATTCAGAAGAAATCTACAGGAGGAGCGGGCATGAGTATATTTTCGTTATTTAAAAGAAAAACGTCCAGTCAGATCGCGAAGGACAGACTGAAGATTTTACTGATATCAGACAGAGTGAACTGCTCGCCGGAGATGATGGAGCTGATCAAGAATGATATCGCCCAGGTGATATCAAAGTACATGCAGATCGACGCGTCGAGCATGGAGGTTCAGATCGCCAAGACGGGATCTTCCGCAAGAAACGGAAAAAAGACACCGGTTCTGTACGCGAACATACCGATACTGGATCTTCGCAGCTGATGTCTGGACAATGTATCTCAAGGAAAGACAGGGAAAGGGAAAATGCTTAGAAAATACAGGGTACGGGACTATGATTTTAAACTGATATTTCTGCTGGTGGCGGTCACGGTCATCGGGATACTGGCGATCGGCAGCGCGCGCCCGGAGTATCAGAACAGACAGCTTTTGGGATTTGTCATGGGATTTTTTATCATGATCGTGCTCTCGTTTTTCGACTACTCCTTTTTCCTGCGCTTTCACTGGGGGATCTACGCGTTGAACATCACGTTCCTTCTGATGGTCGTGGCTTTTGGAAAAGTCGTGAACAACGCCAAAAGATGGCTCGAGATCGGCGGTATCCAATTTCAGCCGTCGGAGCTCACAAAGATCATGCTGATATTGTTTTATTCACAATACATCATGAAACACCGGGAGAAGATCAATTCCCTGAACAATGTAGCAGCGATGATCATATTGCTGATACCGCCCCTGTATCTGGTATATGACCAGCCGGATATGTCGACCACCATCGTCATCGCATTGATCTTCTGTGTGGTCTGGTATGTCGGCGGACTGAGTTACAAATATATATTTGGCGTACTGGCGATCGTGGTGCCGGTCGCAGTCGTGTTTTTTATCATGGTCCTGCAGCCGGATCAGACACTCATCAAGTATTATCAGCAGGAGCGTATCCTGGCATGGCTTGAACCGGAGAAGTACGCGAAGACGATCGCCTACCAGCAGACCAACGCGATCATGGCGATCGGCTCGGGACAGCTGTGGGGCAAAGGGCTGAATAACACGATGATCTCCGTCAAGAACGGCAACTTTGTGTCGGAACCGCAGACAGACTTCATTTTTACGATCGTGGGCGAGGAGCTTGGATTTGTGGGCGGATGCACCGTCGTGATCCTGCTGTTTCTGATCACGCTGGAGTGCCTGAATGTGGCGAGAAAGGCGAAAGACCTGGCGGGAACCTGTATCGCAGCCGGGATGGCAACGCTCGTCGGCGGACAGAGCTTTGTCAACATTGCGGTTGCCACAGGAATTTTTCCGACTACCGGCGTGCCGCTTCCGTTCGTGAGCGCAGGGCTTACCTCGCTGGTCAGTCTGTATATCGGCATGGGCATTGTACTAAATGTACGATTGCAGTGTGTTAGAAAATACAATAATTAGGGCAAAAATTAGTCAGGTTGCACAATGACAGGTGAAAATGTTAAATTTTTTTGAATTAAATGATAAGAATATAGATTTTTGACAGCAAAAGGGTTAAAATATCTTTAGACAAATAATTGACAAAGGAAGGTGCATAGACTATGAACATTGCGTTGATCGCGCATGACGGAAAGAAGAAACTGATGCAGAATTTTTGTATTGCTTATAGAGGGATCTTGAGCAAAAATGAATTATACGCCACGGGGACGACGGGCAGACTGATCGAGGAGGTAACGAATCTCAATATTCATAAATATCTGGCGGGACATCTGGGCGGGGAGCAGCAGATCTGTGCACAGATCGAACATAATCAGATAGACCTTGTTATTTTTTTGAGGGATCCTCTGAATTCTAAATCCCACGAACCGGATGTGAACAATGCAGTGAAGTTGTGTGACATACACAATATACCATTGGCGACAAACCTTGCATCGGCAGAACTGCTGATCAGGTCACTTGACAGAGGAGATTTGGACTGGCGTGAAATGTATAAATAGAGTGGGCAGGGCTTTGAGTGTGATATTGATTTCCTTTGTGCTTATGACAGATCTTGCGGGCTGTGGGGCAAAGGAATATACTTTTGCATATGACAGGAACAGGAATAATACGAGTTTCTCCATCGCATCGCACACAAAGGGAAAGACGATCGAGCCGTTTGCGTCCGATCTGTGCGTCACGTCGGTTGACGTCACATCGGGGACGGATGTGGATATGTCCCAGGCGACGGCTGCAGGACTGTTTGACATCACATCGGGAAAGGTCATCTATGCAAAGAATGTACACGAGAAGTTGAATCCGGCGAGCCTCACCAAGATCCTGACGGCGCTGTGTGCCTTGAAATATGCAAATCCTGAGGATGTGATCACGGCTACAGAGAATGTGTACATAAGTGAATCCGGTGCTGTGAAGATTGGCATCGCCGCAGGAGATACCATGACGATGGATCAGGCACTCCACGCGCTGCTGCTGAAATCGGCAAACGATGTGGCGGTCATGATAGCAGAACATGTGAGCGGGAGTGTGGAGGAGTTCGCAAAGCTGATGAACGATACGGCAAACAGCCTTGGCGCGACAAACAGCCACTTTGTCAATCCGCATGGACTGACAGATCCCAATCACTATACGACAGCGTATGACCTGTATCTGATCTGCAACGAGGCGCTGAAAAATAATAAGATCCTGGAGATCGTACAGAAGTCGTCATACACTTCTGTTTATCATGATGCAAATGGCGGTGATAAGAGCATTGATGTGGCAAACTCAAACGCGTATATCAAGGGGGAGATCCCCGCGCCGGACAATGTGACGGTGCTCGGCGGGAAGACTGGCACGACAAATGCAGCCGGAAACTGCCTGATTCTGTTTGTAAATAACAAATCGGGAAACCCGTTTATAGCCGTCATCCTGCAGTCCAGCGACAGGACAACGATGTACACGGAGATGACGGATCTGTTGAGTGAGATATCGTAATTTCAGCCACTATGTTTTCTCACGGACTTCACAGCGCAGTGCGAAGTCCTGGGCTGAACGGTAACATTTTTTAATCAATATTGTAAGTTAGAGTTGTTTTTTCTCTGGGATTCAACTATAATTAGATTAGTGGATTTACTTTATTATATTTACTTATTTACATTTACTTAATTACATTAAAGATATGATTTTTAGGAGGTATTGCTTATGGTGCAGCTGATTGTTGGAAAAAAGGGAAAGGGCAAGACAAAGATTATTCTGGATATGGTTAACAAAGAGGTGTCCACGGCGTCCGGAAACATTGTATATCTCGACAAAGGCAATGATCATATGTATGAACTGAATAACAAGGTAAGACTTATCAATGTGAAGGATTACGGTGTAGCCAATGCAGATGAATTTGTTGGTTTCGTTCGCGGCATCGTTTCCCAGGATCATGATCTTGAGCAGATGTACTTTGACGGATTTTTAAAGATCTCCTGCATCGAGGGCACTGAGCAAGTCGAAGAAGTGATCAACAAGCTGGATTCCATTAGCGATACATATGGGTTTAAAGTGATAGCGAGTATTTCGTTTGATGAGGCAGAACTGCCAGAAAGTTTGAAGTCAAAGGTAGTCGTGGCTCTGTAATACTTGAGACAGATTATATAGGTGTAGGAAGCCTCGGGAGATGATGCCGGGGCTTTTCCATGCACAGGGGCGCATAGGAAAATTCGCTGCCTTCGCAGCACTCGATTCTGTGCACGGGCAGCGAAAGTCTTTCCTGCTCGATTAAAATAAGGAGATTTATTTTGTGGCATCCCAAAATCGACAGGTACGCAGCAGACAACTAAATAGATCCGGCAAGACCATGAACCGAATAGAGTTTGCGATATTCGGAGCGATGACTGTCTATATCATCGCTGTCATTATCTCCTATCTGAGGCTGGAACCGATTCAGGGATATGAGATCCAGATGGGCTCCCTGTCCATAGCAAAGACCTACACGGGAATCGCGATCCGTCAGGAAGAGATCTTAAAGTCTCCCTACACGGGTTTCATCAATTACTTTGTCAGGGAGGGGGAGCGTGTATCTTCGAGGGATACGGTGTATTCTGTGGATGAGAGCGGAAAACTTGCCTCTATGCTGGAGGCAGGCGATATGGGGGAGTCTTCCTACACGGACGAAGAACTTGCAGAGTTCCGCTCGGAGGTGATACAGTATGACAGGGGGTTTGACAGTAAGGATTTCAACAGTGTGTATGATTTCAAGTACAGCATAGAAGGTGCTGTCATGAAATTGCTGAACGTCAGTATGTATGAGAACCTAGAGACGCTGAACCAGTCGAGTCTGGGTGGTATGGTCTCGCTGTGTACAACAGGCAAGACGGGATATGTCGTATATAGCACGGACGGCTATGAGTCATTGACACCGGATCAGATAACGCTCGAGCTATACGATCAGTCAAAATACGAAAAAACGAGGGTGAACAACAACGATCTGATCGAGAAGAACGCGACAGTGGGAAAGATCGTTACGGATGAAAACTGGTCCCTGATCATATCTGTGGATGAGCAGAGGGCAGCGGAGATGGAGGAAGCGGAATATGTCGAGATAAAGTTTATCAAGACACAGGAGACTTCATGGGGACAGGTCGTCATCCACCGTCTCGCAGACGGGATCTACGCGGAGCTGATCTTCAACAATTCCTGTGTCTCCTTCTGTACGGATCGCTATGTCGATATCGAGCTGGTGGTGAACGACAGACAGGGGTTGAAGATACCAAACTCAGCGATCGCTGAGAAAGAATTTTTTATCATCCCGGCAGATTATATGACAAAGGGCGGACCGAACGGAAATTACGGAGTCCTGAAGGAGAAGGCTGATGAAAACGGCAATCTCGTCAACGAGTTTATCGAGACCAACGTATACAGTTCTGACGAGAAAGAGTTCTACATTGACAGCAGCGACCTGGAGGTGGGGGACTATATCTGCAAGATGGATTCCACAGACAAAATGGCGATCAGCACGACGGGGGTGCTGACGGGCGTCTACAATATGAACAAAGGTTACGCGGATTTTAAGCAGATCACCGTGTTGGCGCAAAATGATGAGTATTCGATCGTCAGCTCAAACACGCAGTACGGACTTACGGTATATGACCGGATCGTTCTGGATGCGACGAGTGTGAGCAACAATGATTTCATCTATAATTGAGCGGGAGGAGACAATGGAAGAAATGACGATAAGGGAAAATATGAAGGCGGTGGAGGACAGGATCGCCGCAGCGTGTCAGGAAGCCGGACGAAAGCCGGAGGATGTGACATTGATCGCGGTCAGCAAGACGAAGCCTGTGGAGATGCTCAGGGAAGCCTATGAATGCGGGTGCCGCGATTTTGGTGAGAATAAGGTACAGGAACTTCTTGACAAATATGAGGTGATGCCGAAGGATATCAGATGGCATATGATCGGGCATCTGCAGCGGAACAAAGTCAAGTATATCGTGGATAAGGTGTATCTGATCCACAGTGTGGATTCACTGCGGCTGGCAGAGGAGATCAGCAAGGAAGCAGGGAAGAAGAACGTGTGTGTGAATGTTCTGGTGGAAGTCAATGTGGCGAACGAGGAGACCAAATTCGGGACGACATGCGAGGATGCAAAACAGCTCGTGCAGGATATTGCAAAATTGCCCAATATTTGCGTAAAGGGTTTGATGACGATAGCACCTTTTGTAGAAAATGCTGAAAAAAACAGACCATTTTTTAGTAAATTAAAGAAAATATCGGTTGACATTATGGGTGAAAACATTGATAATATAACTATGGAAAATTTATCTATGGGTATGACAGGCGACTATGCGGTAGCTGTGTCAGAGGGAGCTACCTGTGTCAGAGTAGGGACCGGTATCTTCGGAGCAAGGCAGTATATGCTGTAGAGAAAGGAAAATGACTATGGGAGTAATGGACAAGTTTTTAGACGCACTGCATTTGAATAACGAGGAAGAATACTATGACGATGACGATTTCTATGATGAGGGGGAGATCATAGACAATACAGTCAGAAAACCAATGAGAGTTGTCCGTGAAGAGGAAGACTTTGATGAGCCGGTAGAGAAGCCCAGGAAGCAGTCACAGAAGGTAACGCCGATCAGGGCTGTCAAGCGTTCCCCTGGAAATGGTATGGAGGTATGTGTGATCAGACCAAATAGTATAGAGGATGCAAGGGAGATTACGGAGACGCTTCTCGCAAACCGCACAGTTGTGCTGAATCTGGAAGGACTGGATGTCGCGATCGCGCAGCGGATCATTGATTTCGCGTCGGGATCCACCTATGCGATCAGCGGAAACCTTCAGAAGATCTCCAATTACATATTTATCATCACTCCTGCTTCTGTCGATATATCGGGAGATTTTCAGGAGATTCTTTCAGGAACATTTGATGTTCCCATATCACGCGGAGCAATGTAAGATTTGGAAGCTTCCCGTCTGTTGGTAGATGGGAAGTTTTCCTTTTAGGAGGATAAAATGTCACAGAGATTAACAATCAATATGAACAACAGGCCGATCTATGATATTGTATATGAACAGGACTTTCAGAATCTTGCAAAGGAGCTGGAGCCGTTTGGGATCTCTGAGAGAAAGCTGTGTATCGTCACGGATTCCAGGGTGAAAGGATTTTATGCGGACGAGGTCCGCGATGCCTTGAAAGACAGTTGCAGGGAAATCTTCGTTTTTTATTTTCCGGATGGGGAACAGCACAAAAATTTAGATACGGTCAGGAATATTTATGAGTTTTTGATACAGAATAAGTTTGGACGCAAAGATATGCTGGTCGCACTTGGCGGCGGCGTGGTGGGCGACCTGGCGGGCTTCGTCGGGTCGACCTACATGCGCGGCGTCACGGTGGTGCAGGCCCCCACCACGCTGCTGGCCATGGTGGATTCGTCGGTGGGCGGGAAGACCGGCGTGAACCTGCAGGCGGGGAAGAATCTGGTGGGCACGTTCAACCAACCGGCGTACGTGGCCGCCAGCACCAGCGCGCTGGCCACGCTGCCCGAGCGCGAATGGGCCTGCGGATGCGCCGAGATAGC
>ERZ808054.796-NODE-796-length-23585-cov-4.762294_pt1 | contig 23585 bp, 23 predicted proteins | sample MGYA00380201_ERZ808054 | MGnify/ENA primary metagenome ERZ808054 (study PRJEB31490, sample SAMN06133419) | mouse gut metagenome | isolation source: Z5_2 | host: mice | place: China: Chengdu | collected 2015-05 ...
GATTTTTCCTGCATTAATAATATACCCTCTTTTAACTTGTATGAAATTCTTGTAGTTTTTTAACTCATCCCCAACTTCCTTGATGGTCTTCCTGACCGCAGACTTTTCCATACCGTCTACTACAAAATTGCAATACTTGCCTTCTTTGTAAATATAGATGATACTGCTTACTGGTATCATCTTTACACTGTTTTGTAGGATTATTTTATATACCTTTTCCCTGTCATCCTCTAACTGCCTAACGACCCTTTCTATCAGCACATCCCATCTATCATCCACGCTGCCTTTCAGCAGATAATCAAACGCCCTGACCTTGTAACCCTCTGTTGCATATTCCAGATAAGAGGAAATAAATACCAACATCATCTTGCTGTCTTTTTCCCGGATTTTCTCAGCCAGCTTTACCCCATCCATCCCCGGCATCTCAATATCTGAAAAGCAGAGCTGATACCTTTCCCCCTCCTGCAGCGCATCCAAAAACCTCATTGGATCTAAGTATAACTCAACCTCTGCCTCGTCCTTAAAATCCGTTTCCAATATTTTCTTTTTCAAGAAATCTGCGTATTCTCTGCTGTCTTCAACAACCGCTATCTTAAGCATAACCTGCCCTCCGCCTTTATCTAATCTAAACAGGGTTTTCTCATGTGATAATTAATCATAACATACTTTTCTGATTTTTCTTACAAATATGATAAAACTTCTGCTAAACATATAACTGAACCTGAGGGATTTTCCACATCTTATCAGATGCCTATAACCACATTACAAAATTCCTGGAAAAAGCACAACAGAGAAAAAGGTTGTTCCGTTATTACCTTTCATTCCTTCATTTACTCTTTATATAACTTAATATCATGGATATGATTTCATTAAGCTTTTCAAGTGCAGGCACGTTATGGGGTCTTGCGGAAGACCGGGGTCAAGCCACGCCCATACCGTGTGAACCAAAAAACGGATACCCTATTGTCTGAGGTATCCGCTTTGCCCATAGCTTGCGTTGTCCATGCTTACAACTTTTCTACATCCTCTTTGGTAAGACCGGTGTATCTTACGATTTTTTCTATCGGTTCGCCGTCCGATTTCATATTACGAGCAAACCCAAGTTTTTCTTCAAACCTTGCATTATATAACGCCTGTGCCTCATCATGCCTTGCTTTCGCACGGAGCCTCTCCTTCTCACGGAACTCTGACGAGGCAGTTATCGTATAATATGCATTGATTGCCTGGCTCATAACTGGCACCTCCATCTCTTTGATCTTTTCTAATCTTTTCCAATTCTTCTTCCGTTTCCGCCTTAAACAGTGATATCCATAATAGCAACATATATTTCATAAATCATCCATAGTCATAACCGCTATTTCCGTATACTGCCGCAGCTGCTTGTCGTTTGTAAGAAATACATTACAGCCACTAATTACTGCGGCAGCGAGCTGTAAAGCATCCATTGCCTTAAACTTACTATAATATGCACGGATTTCAGCCGCTTTTTTCGCTATTGGTTTTGTGATATCTATGATATCTGTTCCTGTGTCCTCCAGAAGCATATCAAAATCATACAAAAGTTTTTCATTTTTCTCCCGATATGGAACAATGGCATATTCCTCTACTGTAATTGTCGATGTTACAAACGTTTTACCAGAATAATAACTTTTTATAAAAAAATCCTTTACTTTATCGCTATATTGAGGATTCTTTTCCAGATAATAGATGTATGGAGATGTATCTATATAAATACGTTTAAATTCTATCATTGTTCCTTATTTCCTCCATATATTCTTCAACATGCCTTCCACGCTCTGTTTCCATTCCATATTTATCCCAGTTAATCTTTTTCCTGTCCGCTTTATACGGATGGTCAAGAATTGTCAGGATTACATCTTTCCCATCATAATTAGTTATACTATCATTGTCGATAATTACTGTATTTCCCTGTATTGTTCCTGCCAATGCCAGCATATCCAGTTCCTCCTTAATAAATTTTACATTTCCAAATTGATTCGCCTTTTCTCTCATTTGTTATGCAGTATAACATACTATGCAGATTATATCTATTATATTCTTTACAACATTATTTATGATTATCATTACTGAACAGCAGAATGCCTCATTCTATTGACTTTGCTATCTTACGCTCCCCACAGAGCAGGCTTTTGTAATTGTTTAGTAAAGGATCAAGGGGAAGCCTTCACTTCCCCCTGGTTGAAAGAGGTGGAATAAAGGCGCTTTACTATTATGCAACCTGATGATGACTAAATATGTTTTTCCCCAGCACCGCTCCTGCTATACTTAAGACCAGCGCTGTGGGAACCGCCCAAACCGCATACAAAACCTTCCCTCCCATCTGTTCCACAGACATAAGGGAAATAAACTGTGTATGGTATATGGGCAGCAATACCACCAGCCTGAACAATGGGCTGCTTTCCGTCACAGGAAGCATAAGTGGGAAAAAGTAGGCTGCAAAAGACAGCGCCAAAGCCTCTGTCTGATTTTTACAGACAGCAGACAGCCATAAAGTGATTCCTGCCGCGCTGCCTGTTCCGGTAAATGCCAGCAGTACTTGATATCCCAGAAGTGTCTTGCAGGTAATGTTAAAAGGAATGTACTGCTCGGCATAAGTCAGCTGGGCAAACAAAATGCTGCAGGACAAACCTTCCTTCCCATACAGGATCAGGGCTATGGAAACATCCAAAAGAACCACCACTGCTGCCATGATAAATGCGGAAAGCATACAGGCAGCGATCTTTGCCGTGGCACATTTGCTTCTCCCATATCGGCAGGAAAGAATGATCCTGTCTACTCCGCCATATTCCCCGGAAAACACTGGCGCGGTCATTACGATCACTGCCAGTATAAGCACGATCAAAACCTTTACCAGATCCTGGCTGGTGCTGAGCCATCCGTCCACATATCCAATCCGGATTTCTTCATCCCCGAACACATCAGAAACACCAAGTCCGTTCCAGTTTCCTTCCAGATCCACAAACCGGGCAGCCACCGCCGACTGCATGGCATTCTGGTAAACATATTTGGCATTTAATCCGTGGAAATCCCTTTTCGGCATCAGGTCAGACACCATCTGCCGTACCTTTTCATCTGTCAATACCCCTGCATATCTTTCCGCAATTTCCCGATCGATTTCAACTGCCTTTTTCCCGGTTCCTTCCTTGCCTTTCCCATCTGTAGCATATTTGCTTTGATAGCTTGAAAAGGACAAAAGCAGCACAAAAAGCAACACTGCTGCAGCACAGATTTTGGTAAGCGGTCTTTGAAATATTTTCTTTAACTCATAGATTATCAGTTTTTTCATTCTTCACTGTCTCCTTTAAAATAGTACAAATACAGCTCCTCCAGACTGGACGATTCATCTGCATTGCCGAAATAAACTATCTTTCCGCCCTTCATCATGATGATTTTCTCTGCAATACGCTCCACATCCGAAACAATGTGGGTCGAAAGCAATACGATCCGGTCCTTGGAAAAGGCGCTGATCAGATTCCGAAACCGCACCCGCTCCTTGGGGTCAAGCCCCGCTGTGGGCTCGTCCAAAATCAGGATCCGCGGCTCATTCAGCATTGCCTGAGCAATGCCGAGCCGCTGTTTCATCCCGCCGGAAAAGGTTTTGATCTTTCTTCTGGTTTCCGCTTTCAGTCCTACCGCGTCTAAAAGCTCTGCTGCCTTTTGCCTGGCAGCCTTATCCTCCACCCCCTTTAACGCCGCCACGTACAACAAAAAATCCCACGCCGTAAAATCCGGGTAATACCTAAAATCCTGGGGCAGATAGCCAAGCAACTTGTAATACTGCTCCCCCATAAAACGGATATCCCTCTCATTCAGACAAACCTGCCCTTTAGTTGGCTGCAAAAGCCCGCACAGCAGCCGCATCAGTGTGGTCTTGCCTGCACCGTTTGCACCAAGCAGCCCATATACCCCATTGCGCAAGCTGACATTTAAATGATCCACCGCAACCTTGTTGCCAAACTGTCTGGTCAAATCCTTAAGCTCTAATTGCATTTTCTCTCTTCCTCCTTCTTATTCATGAAGAGAGCATAACGCATCATTTTCAACTTTTTATCTACCTGGCATCATAATTAAAGTTTGCCGTCACCTTTGCGCCCTTTTCCATATTTTGAACAGACAAAGATCCCCCATGATGTTCACAGAGCACCTTGCAGATATAAAGTCCCAGCCCAAAATGTTCAAAGTGATCCTGCTCTTTCGTATAGTATGGGTCAGTGACATATTGCAGGGTATCTTCCCCAAAGCCTTTTCCGTCATCAGCCACAGACAGCCGGATTCCGCCTTCCATCTCCTGTGCCTCAATGCTTACAAGCTGCTCCGCATAGCGGGCTGCATTGGAGATCAGGTTCGTACAAACCTGAGAAACAAGCTCCGCATCTATGAAAATCTCCCACGCTTCTATATGATTAACCAAATGGACAGCTTTGCCTTTTTGTCCGCAGATCATTTCAGCGCTTTCTCTCAGCCCTTCCACGAAATCCGAAACCAAAACCTTCCTGCATTCCGGTTTGGCATCCTCCAGCCTCCGCAGCCTGCTCATGCTCTCCACATAATGCTCCAGCCGTTCAATATGCTTTCCCATAGTTACGGCAACGCTTCTCGTCAGATCTTCCTTGCTTGCCTGCAGCATTTCATTATAGCCCTTCAGCACCGTAAGGGGCGTCCGCAGGTCATGGGCAAAGGCTGCGTTTAACCGTTTCCGTTCCTCCATCTGCCGCCCCATCTGGGAAATATTGCTGCTAAGCGCCGAGCGCATCAGCTCAAAGGAACCGCAAAGCTGTCCCATTTCATCCCGGCTGTCGTACTTTACAGAAAAATCAAGGTCATTTTCCGCAATCTTTCGGGAAGCCTGATTCAAAAGCTCTAAAGGCTTTTTCAGCCTGTCGCGGTAAAACAGCAGCGCTGCCCCGGTGATGCACACCGCCGAATAGACAGGCACACAAAGCATCCTTATCAGATCAAGAAGTGCGATCATCTTTTCATCCGATTTCGTCAAGGGCATACTGGCTGTACCGATCACACTTCCTTCCCCCAGCCTTTCCCCCTGTTCGTTGGTAAGATAATACCGCTCCCCTGTCACCGGATATTTTTCCTCAATCCGCTTTTTTGCGTAGTCACACAAGGAAGCCGTAATAATACAAAGCACCAGTGCCAAAAGGCAAAACAAGGTAATATAAACGGCAATGCTCTTGCGAAGGGAGAGCGACCTGCATGCTGCTTTTATTTGATCCATTTATATCCACACCCCCAGACTGTCTCAATATACTGTGCCTGTGTACAGGAAGCCAGCGCATTCCTGATCCTTCGGATATGCTCCGGGACCACGCTGCTTTCCCCCTCACTGTCATAGCCCCATACCCGCTCGTAAATCCGTTCCTTGTCAAACACCTGTCCGGGATTTTGAGAAAGCAGTTCAATGATCTCAAATTCCTTCTTTGCCAGCGTAATTTTCTGTTCTTTGTAAAACAGGCACCTTTCCCGGAAATCTATGATCAGATCACCTGCAAATTTCACCTGGACCTTTCCCTGTCTCCGCTGTTCCCGGCGCAGATGCGCTTCCACCCTTGCTTCCAGCTCCGCCAGTGAAAAAGGCTTAACCACATAATCATCCCCGCCTGCGGAAAATCCCTGCACTTTATCCCCTTCTTCAATTCTGGCAGTAAGGAACAGAATCGGGCAGGAAACATGATCGCGGATTCTGCGGCAGACTTCCAGTCCGTCCATTCCCGGCATGTTGATATCCAGTAAAATAAGCTCCGGATCTCGCTCCGCCTGCCTGATCGCCTCTTCCCCGCCGGAAGCTCTTAAGACCAGATACCCCCTGCTTTCAAAAAAGCTCCCCAGCATAGCTAAAATATCCGCCTCATCGTCAACAATCAGAATTTTGCGAGCCATCTTTCCATTCCTCCCCATCCGGCACATTTCTGCAATTTACAAGATGAGCATAGCATAAAATGTTCAACTTATTTTCAACTTTTTATATTCCTGCCTTCATTATCCTTCCAGTCCGTAGCTTAAGACCTTCCATCCCTGCTCTGTTTTCTCCATCTCCATGCTTAAGTACCTGTATGCATCGGTTTCTGCATCCCCGCTGTATTCATAGGAAACATAACAGATCACGCCCTCTGGCAGCTCACCCTCCGGCAGCCCGGAAATGTAATGACTTTCTATTTGATCCGCCTGGTCCGGATAGGGATAAAGCTCTGCTTCTCCTTCAAAACTTTCCGATAAATATGCTTTCAGCGTCTCTTCATCATTATGAAAATATGCCTGCACAAAGCCTTCCACACATTGCTCCATGGCGGCTGCATCCTCCGAAAGCCCGCCATTGTTCTCCCTCTCCATCCCATTTGCCGCCGGATCAAGAATAATGGTTTCATGCTCATTAAAAAACATCCTTTCTCCTGCTATCCCGCTGTTCCGATACATGCTGCCTAAATTTCCATATGAATCAAAACGATATACTTTCTCCGCTTTTTCCTCCGTCCATCTGGGAACACGCATGATGTAGGATTCATAAATGCTGCCATTTTCCTGATCTCTTCCCGCCCGGTTTGAAGCAGTAAAATAAACATAATTCTGATTATAATTGACCAGTTGCACCTCCCAGTGCTTCCTGCCGTCTTTTTCCCAGATCTTCTGCTGGGTCTTCGTCTCATAATCCACATACCAGATGTCAAAGCTTTCATCCGCAAAATAATACACGCCGGTCTCTGTCACCAGTGCCGGATAACTGATGGTATCACATAAAAACTCATATTCCCCATCTGCCTTTTTCAGATAAATGCTTGTCAATAATTCGTCCTTATATTTCAGTACTACCTGATCGCCATTTAACATCCTTTCACAGGCAGCCGCGTCAATGACATTCCGGTACAGTTCATTCATTTGATTTACCGTTTCCCAGTATTCCTCGGTATCAAATACCACTTCATTATTCCAGATTTTCAGGTTTAATTGCCAGTATTCATTATCTTCTTTATACAAGAAATCCTCCGCCTGCCCATCCAGCATCCGGACAGCCTCTCCATTCTCGTCCAGGTCAAATCCGATTCTGATGTTGTCAGGGGCTGCTGCATAAAGCTTTCCTCCATAAACCGTAACATTATAAAGACCTTCAAACACCTGGCTGAAAAGAGCAAGCCCATCCTTCACCTCGTAAGAATTCAGATCCATCCGGTAAACAGTCGATGCCTCCTGCTCCCCTCTTCTTGCAGATCCGCAAAAATACAGAAAATCCTGATAAATCTCCATTCCCCTTTTTAAATTATAGGCATTTGCATATAAAAGCTCCTCGCTTTCCCCATCCTCTGAAAGCCGATAAATTCCATCTTTTCTGGAAATCAAAATTTCGTCTCCATAATACCGGATCATCTCATTATATTCATTATTCGGGTTATAAGGAATTGCCTGCGCTACGCCGCTTTCTGCCTCTGACTCCGCCGTCTCCTCTTCTGGCGCATGATCCGTCACTTCTCCCTGACTGCCTGAGCCTTCCGCTTCTCCCTGCACAGCATCCTTGCCACCCAAATTCCCTTCCTCCGGCTTGTTTCCGCAGGAGATCATAAGCCCCATAGCCAAAAGCAGCATACAGGTCAATGTAACGCCTGTGATTCCTTTTTTCTTCGCCTTTTCATCCAGCATATAATCGATCCTCCGTTTCATCTGCTTCTTACTTTCCCCAAACTCTGTAGAAAAAGCAGATGCGGCTTTTCTTTCTCCTGCAAAAGAAAGCATCATTCTGGCATAATCCTCACGCCTTTGCTCATCATAACCGGAAAGCACATGCCCATCACAGGCAAGCTCCAATTCATAGAAAAACTGTTTTTTCAACAGCCACACCAGCGGATTAAACCAGTTTGCACACCACGCCGCCGTCATAAGAAGCTTCAGCCAAAGATCCTTATTTCTGTAATGGCACAGCTCATGCGCCATCACAAGCTCCAGCTCGTTTTGTGTCCATTCCTTCTTACCTGTAGGAAGAATCAGCTTAGTCCAAAACAGACCTGTCAGCATAGGACTTTTGGCTGTCCGGCTCTGGCAAACAGGAATGTTTGCCTTTCCATTAAACTTCCTCTCCAGTCTCAATACCTGTTTTCTCAATTCAATATCTGTAACAGGACGCAGATTCTTTCGGCAGTTAAACCAGAAGCCCAGATATCCTCCCACACACAGCAGAACGCATATCCCCACACCTGCCAGCCAGACCATTGCCAAATTATTTCCGTTAAAAAACCAGTTCATCCAGACTGCATCCTCTGCCTGGATTCCTGTCCCCTTCGCTTCTCCTGCTTCTGTCTTGTCATAAGACAATCCAGTCAGATACTCCTGCTCCTGCCCCTCACCCGGCATTCCGTTTGCAGGAAACATTCCGTCTCCTGCGGTATAAACCTGCCCTGCTGCATCCTCTTTCCACGCTGCCTGTCCTTCTAAGTCTGCTCCTGCTCCACTGTTTCCGTAAGCTCCTTCACTGTATAAAGCATCTGCCCTCTCTACTATGCTTTCACCGTCAGCCAGTCCTTGGTCCGGCAGGGAAAAGTTATAAGGGATCAGCAGCCTTACCGCCAGCAAGACCCAGACCAGCTTCAGCCACCCTGCGCCGTACCTTTTCCGCAGTCTGCCAGATAAAAGAAATACAGCAAGAAAAATAACCGATACCACAATGTTAATTTCCATCATGTCAAAAAATATTCCACTCATCCCTGCTGTTCCTTTCGTTTTTCACTGATATAATTCTCCAGTTCCTTCAAATCCTCATCCGACAGGCTTTCTCCGTCATATAATGCCGCAAGAAAATTTCTGGCAGAATTCTGATAAAGACGTTTCAATATATTCCGGCTTTCTGTCCGCATGTAATCCTCTTTTTCAACCAGCGCAAGATAAACATTCGTTTTCCCCGATTTGCGTACTTCCAGAAATCCTTTTTCCTGTAATCGGGAAAGAAAAGAAAGGATCGTTGTGGGGGAAAGCTTTCTTCCTTCCTCCATCTTTTCCTCAATGTCAATTCTGGTCACAGGCTTGTTATAATCCCATATGATCATCATAATTTCCAGTTCTGAATCCGGTAAACGTTTCATGCTTTTCCTCATTTCTGCGCTGCTTTTTGCTTTCCTATAAATCTTTCGCTGCATCATCTGTCATTACTGCTGGAATCATAAACAGACAACACCCCATAATATTTTGAGATCATGGAAATGTCCTTCACGTACTTTCCCACATCCTCCGGTCCGTACCGGAGCAGATAATAATCCATATCGTGCAGAAGCTGGAAGATCTGGTAAACATGCTGTGTTTCATGGGTTGCGGCAGCCAGGCTTGTCTCATCCATGATCTTCTGTAAGTCATCCTGCAGCTTTTCATTTTCCACGAACTCTTTCATTTCTCCCATCAGCTCAATAAAGTTCCCTGCATCAAAACGATTATAAACCATCACCGGTGTTCCGTATTCCGCATAAAATTCCTCCAGGGAAAGATTCTCCTTATCCATGATGGATATGATATCATGATAGTCGCCCTCATATGACCACCCCACCTGAATCTCTCCCTTTTCATCGAAATAATTCCAATAAAGGCTTTCCTTATCTTCCAGTTCCTCGAAAATGTTTTCTTTTAAATAAGCGGCTTCCATGCTAAGGTTCGCTACCTTAATATTTTCTGTCAGACGCCTGGTCTCTTCTGCCGACATCCCCTCCAGAACCTGCTCTCGCATCACAAGCACTTCTTCTTTTGTTGGTGCCTTTTTCTCCGCCCCATCCCAGTCACCGACCAGGTCATCATTCTCTTCTGCCATCCCTGCCTGCTGCCCATCATTCCCATTACCGGATGAACAGCCGCACAAAATACAGGCTGACAACAACGCTGCGATCAACAGATTCTTTTTCATCATTCTGCTCTCCATTTGGCATGAACTTATTCGGCATTTGCCGAATGTTCTTTTATTCTACAACTGCCGAAGATATTTGTCAATTAGGAACTGTTACAGAAACCAGCTTTCTCCTGCTAATCTCCATGCCAAAATTTGCCGATATATTAAAAGATATAAGGAAATATCAATTTGTTTACAAGGATGGAATATTGGTGCAGTATCGTAAACGATGCTTGCGATACATGATTACAGGCTCTGCCTGTAATATGCGAGGGTATAAGTATGAAAATAGGAGAAGCAAGAAAAATCTATTCTGCCCAGCTTCATGAATTTCAGCAGCAGAAATTATCTTTAGCAAAGCAAAGAAAAGAACTGGAACGGAAAATGAGCATTTTCCCCGACCGGAAAGAAGAATATTCCAACGAAGCTGCAACCCTTGAATTATCTTATAATGCTGTTTCCGAAAAATACGAAGAATACCGCAATTTCATGGATCAGCTTATGGAACAGCACATGCTCCTTTTTAATACCGAGGCAACCAAACAGCAAAGTGAAGTGATGGAAGAACGCACCGAAGACATGATCAAGATCATGGAAGTTGCCAGGCGGATCGGCAGAGGGGACAAAGTTCCTGCCTATGACGAGAAAAAGCTGATGGAATACAGCATGGAGCTGTACATGGCTGCCAAAAATATGGCAATGCTAAGCGAGCTTCAGGATAAGGAAAAAGAGAAGCACAAATCCTTATGGAAGGACGAGGAAGAAAAACCCGGCAAGCCCTCCCCGGAAGAAGTAGCAAACGATGGCACAGTCCATGGCTCTGCACCAGAAGTGGTCAGCGTCGAAGAAGTCATTGCTTCCGCTTCCGGTGCCACAGGCAGCGCTGCAAGCATCACCTGAATCTTTGATCCAAAAATGCGAAAAATTTAGAGCTGCCACTAAATGGCAGCTCTTTTATCTGCTTAAACCTTTGGTAACAATATGCCCCATTTCATAGTGCATACTTCTGCGCATATTCCTGATACTTCACCTTGAACTCATCATTATCACTCCTCATTTTCCGCAGGGATTCATGAAAGTTCATGCTGCGGCGGGCAACATCAACCACGCATCCGGCAATATTCGAGCAATGATCCGCAGTACGCTCCAGATCCGTAAGCAGGTCAGACCACACGAATCCGGCGCCAATGGAGCATTCTCCCTGCTGCATCCTCAAAATATGGCTGGTCCGCATCTGTTCTTTCAATTCATCGATCACCTGTTCAAGAGGCTCTGCCAGAAACGCTGACTCCATATCCTCCGCCAAAAAAGCTTTCAATGACAAATCCAAAATCTCACTGACCGCTGAACAGATTACCTTAAGTTCCTCTTCCGCTTCTTTCGTAAAATGCTGCTCCTTATCCCGCATCTCCTCCGCCGCTTCAAGCAGATTGACTGCATGATCCGAAATCCGTTCATAGTCCCCGATAATCTTCAAAAGCTTGGCTGCTTCCCTGCTATTTGATTCCCCTGCCTGCCTTGTGCTAAGCTTCACAAGATAGGTTCCCAGAATGTCCTCGTAATGATCCGTTTTTTCTTCCATTTCACGGACAGACTTAGCGCCTGCTGACGTGTAGTTGTGCAGGGCTTCTATTCCTTCTTTCAGCGATTCCACAGAAGTTTTCGCCATGTCTGCCGCTACCTTGCGGCAACGGTCCAGCGCAATGGGCGGTGTGGTCAGCAAACGCTCATCCAATTCCGCATAGGCTTCCGGTTTTCTGTCATCCGGCACCAGCTTCGTCACCAGCTTTTCCAAAAGACCCGACATGGGAAGCATCAATACCGTACATAATATATTAAAAACCGAATGGGCCACAGCAATACCCACAAGCGACGCTGATTCATCCAAAATATGCAAATGGAAAATTTCTTTTACGAAGCAAAATACCAAAAGCCACACTGCCGATCCAATCACGTTAAAAGACAAATGTACCAAAGCGGCACGCTTGGCATTTTTGTTAGCCCCCACTGCAGACAGGATCGCAGTCACACAGGTTCCAATATTCTGCCCCATAATGATCGGGATTGCCGCGCCGTAAGACACCTTTCCCGTAACTGCCAGAATCTGCAAAATACCAACCGACGCGGAACTTGACTGGATGATTGCTGTCAGAACAGCTCCGGCGATCACGCCAAGGATTGGATTTTTAAACAATAGGAAAAGATCCTGAAAAGCCGGGATATCCCCCAGCCCTGAAACGGCACCCGACATGGTCTCCATGCCGAACATCAATGTTGCAAAGCCAAGCAGAATCATTCCTGTATCCCGCTTCTTTCCGCCTTTGCAAAAATTAAAAAGAATGATTCCCCAAAGTGCCAGAACCGGCGTAAACGCTGACGGCTTTAGCAAACGCACAAAAACATTGCCGCTGTCTATCCCTGAAAGACTGAGGATCCACGCAGTAACCGTTGTTCCGATATTCGCGCCCATAATTACATTAATAGCCTGCCGCAGCGACATCAGCCCGGAGTTTACAAAACCTACTACCATGACCGTCGTTGCGGATGAACTTTGGATTACCGCCGTCACGCCAAGCCCGGTCAGCAGGCCGGCTAACTTGCCGGTAGTAAATTTCCCGATCATGGCCTGAAGCCTTCCTCCTGCCCTCCGTTCCAGGGCCTGCCCCATAATGGCCATCCCGAACAAAAACAGGCTTAAACCGCCAACTAACGTAAGTACATGAAAAATATCCATAAGTTTCTCCCTTTTTTCATCCAATGCCTTTAGTGGATCCTGTTTTATCTTCCCCAAATATACAGAAAATACAGCAGATAACCGGTCAACATTACAATTCCGCTTACTCGGTTTATCTTTTGCTTACGGACACTGCATATCCATAAAAGGACACCTGCAAACACAGCTATCAGTGTATCTGCGCGAAACTGGATTGAAAACGGCACAGCCGTGACTACTGACGATATCCCTACTACAAACAATATGTTAAAGATATTACTCCCCACAATATTCCCTATGGCAATATCCGCATTTCCTTTTCTAGCTGCACAAACCGATGTAAACAATTCCGGCAATGAAGTTCCCAAGGCTACAATCGTCAGACCAATAAAGCGCTCACTCATCCCAAGTATTCTCGCCATTGCACATGCCGCATCGACTACTATATCACTTCCCAAAATAATAAGCAGAAAACCAATGCCTGTGCATATGACAGCTCTCCACATCCTGCATGTCTTCACAGCCGTCTTTTCCAACGCGCTGCTTCTTTTCGCCTGAATGATCAAGCAGCCCAGATATCCTGCAAAGAAAAGCAAAAGAATGATTCCGTCGATTGTACCTATATTCCCATCTGCTCCCTGCCATAACAGCAATAATGTTATAATCACCATAAAGGGAATTTCTGCCAGAATCGTTGACCTGGAAACTGCCAGCGCCGTAATAACCGATGAAATGCCCAGAATGATCAATATATTCAAAATATTGCTTCCCACAATATTTCCTATAGTTATATCAGCATTTCCTTTTATCGCAGCCACAATACTTACCGCTGCCTCCGGCGCACTGGTTCCCATCGCAACAATTGTCAGACCGATCATCAGCTGCGATATCCCGAATCTCTCCGCTATGCTGGAAGCGCCGTCAACAAACCAGCCCGCACCCTTGATCAACATCCCAAAACCTACAGCCAGTAACAATAATGAAACAACCATTTCCATCAAAATTTCCTCCTTAATCCGATTTTGTTATTTTTGCGCCATTTTACGCAATCAGGCAGGTAAGATTCATCTTCCCTACTCGCCGCGCGGGACACGTGCGGCGAAACTGCTAATTTCCTTACGTGCCCCTGCGCATAAAAAAAGCAAGATTTCTGTTGCGCATTTACAACAAAGTCTCGCTTCTTACTCACAAAACCGGATTTCCTCAGGGGAAATCGTACTGACGATCAGGCAAACACGGATATTGCCGTGGCACATCCATGCAAGCTACTCCCTTTATTTCTTTGAGAATAACATATGATATGATCTTCTGTCAATAATTCCCTTATATCTGTCCATAAAAATTTTATGCTCTTTAAATCCAGCATCATCTCAAATTTCTCCTCTGCCCCGGCTGCACAATCACCAACTATACTAATTCTATCAAATACTCATATTCTTTTGGAAACTTAATTTTTAACCAATCAATCTTCTTTGCTTTATATACTACCTCAGCATACTGCTCTACTTTCCTGCTCTTTCTAAATGCTGCAATAATTCTTAATCGATTAGTAATATTATCCCGCATATCTATATTCAAAACCGTATTCGGCACATAACATTTTCTAGCCTTATCATACACAAATCCCACACAAGCTCGGACACCACCTACTAATTTTTCTGTAAACAGCGCAGGTCTCCTTGCATTGTAATCGCCAATCATATTCGCGGATAAGCTTGCAGATGAAACAATTGGCAAAAGTATAGATAATTTTTGTTCTGTCGTACCATCCTCAGCAAGTTCAAAATCATTTAATGACAAACGTCTTGTCAAACACCACGTATAAAAAGTATCTGGTGGCAAACGTTTTCCCGTCTTAAATTTCACACCGGTTAAATGTAAAAAATTTTTTGTCTCAAACTGCATTTCCACCGCGACGACTTTATTCATACTGCTATTTGCACACATTAATAATAAATTCTTATTCACTAAATTATTCTGGTATTGATCTGCACATAAGAATAATATTTTTAACGCTTCTTTTTTATCCATTTATTTATGTATCCTTTATTGTAGCAAATTGAAAAAGAGACACACAGCACCTCAGTGTTGCATGTCTCCTTTAGTGACTGATTTTATCGTTGTCCGCCAACTCACAGGCCACAAATCCTGCATCTCTTTCGGTTTTTATCGTTGTCCGCCAACTCACAGATCCTAAGTCTGCATCTCTTTCGGATTATAGATGTCAGCCCATCAGCAGATTGACGTCTGCTTACCTATTTATATTATATTCAAAACAGAATACATTATCAACTACTTTTTCAGAAAAAGAAGCCCAATCAGCCCAAAACAGTTTATTGTTTTTTGCCTGTTTCCCTTTTCTAATACCTAAAACCTCATTGACAAGTTAAATCTCTGCCTATATAATTAAACTATGAGTTTAATTATTGTAAGGAGGAACACATGGGAAGAAGGAAGAAAGAACCCAGGAGCGTGCACCGGGAAAACATAGTGACTGCGGCATCTGCATTGTTTGCGGAAAAAGGAATCACAGCAGCCTCTATGGACGATATAGCAAAAGCCGCCGGATACAGCAAGGCAACATTATATGTATATTTTGAAAATAAGGAAGAAATAGTCAGTATTTTAGTGTTAAACAGTATGAAAAAACTGGATGGCTACATATCCTCTGCTCTGGCACAGCACGAAAGCACAAAAGAAAGATACCACTTGATCTGTCAAGGATTGGTACGATATCAGGAAGAATTTCCCTTCTATTTCAAAATAGTATTGGATAAAATCAACATTGACTTTGAAGGCCATAACTATTTGCCAGAAGAAAAAGAAACCTATCAAATCGGGGAAGAAATTAATGAAAAAATAAAACACTTTTTATTATCCGGAATAGAAAAAGGTGATTTAAGGAACGATTTGGAAATCATGCCTGCCATATTTAATTTTTGGGGTATGCTGTCCGGGATTATCCAGCTTGCTGCAAACAAAGAGGAATATATCAAAAAGGCAATGGGTTTATCCAAAAGAGAGTTTTTAGAATATGGGTTTTCTCTTATTTATCATTCGATTGCAATTAAGGAGAGGTGTCTGAAATGAAGTTATCCAGAAAAAAAATCCTGTTGTTTACAATAATTTTTCTTTTCCTCATCGTTTTGGCTTTTACGGCGGTCTATCTGAAAAGTGTGGCAGATTATAAAAGGGCGGTAAAAGAAACAACGTTCAGCAGCTTAGATATTTCCAGCATCACCGACGGGGTCTACGTTGGAGAATACGATGTTGATTTTGTTTATGCCAAAGTGGAAGTAACTGTTCAGAATGGATCAATTACAAACATCGATATCCTGGAGCATAAAAATGGGCGTGGAAAACCCGCAGAAATTGTTGCAGACAAGATTATTGAAGAACAGAAAATAGATGTTGACGCAGTATCCGGCGCAACAAATTCAAGCACCGTCATAAAGAAAGCTGTTGAAAACGCCCTAAAGGGAACGCCTTAAAAGGCAGGGCATAGACCTGCTTTGCAGCCGCCTGGTCCATTGCTCGCAGAAATAAAACCGCCAGCATTTAACTGACGGTTACTTTCACTATAAATATAGACAAAACGTTTGGCTAGCTTTATTTGCAATCTCTGTAAGCTGCCAGTGCCCCGGTAAACTGCAGAGTATTCTCCCCCACCTTAAGTGCTGCGCCCAATGGATACTTATCAGGAAGCAGTTCTGCTCCCACCTCAGGCTCCCAGTAAAAGATTCCGGTTCCCATGCCATCCGGCACCTGCTTCACAGCCTCTATAGTATTGACCAGAAGCTGATAGGTTCCTTCCTCATCCGTTTCCGGTCCGCCTACCTCCACGATCATCACCGGCTTTTTGTACTTTTCCGCATATGAAATTAGCGGATTATAAAAAAGCTCAACCGGCTTTTTTCCTCTGATTTCCTGAATCATATTGTACCAGTAGGGATAATAGGAAAATCCCAGAATGTCCGTCTTTCCGCCCAGCTCAAAGAAAGTGTCAAGAAAAGGATCGCAGACCTCCCGGATATTCACGCAGGAAAGATGAGTGATCACCTTGCAGGCAGGGCAGCATTCCTTTACCGCCTCATAACCCGCATTTAAAAAGGAAACGAGCTCCTTTGGATGCTCCTTTAAGCTTCCCGCGGGAAGCAGTATGCCTGGATTGATTTCATTTCCCACCTGCACCCAGTCCGGCGCGGCGTCATTTTGAACCAGAAGCCCAAGTACTTCCTTCGTATGCCCATAAACTTTCTTTCTAAGACCGTCCGCATCCTCCTTTTCCCACTCTGCCGGTATATCCTGATACTGAGGGTCGGCAAAGTGATCGCTGTAGTGAAAGTCGATCATCAGACGCATACCCGCCGCCTTAACCCGCTTTGACATTTCCATCACCGACTCTTTGTCGCAAAAGCCCAGCATACAGACAGTGCCGTCCTTCTTCGTCCAGAAAGCATCCTTTGGCGGATTTACAAACACTCTAAGCCGGACAGAATCCGCTCCAAGCTCCTTTAATGCATAAAGAGGATCTATCTCCTTATCCTGTGCTGAATCTAACCAGCGCACCCCCTTCGATTCTAACTGGCCAAGCCATCCCAAATCCACTCCATATGCCAATTGATATTCCATTTTTACACCTCCTGATTTTGCGTCCCGCTTTATAACGAATTTGTCTTCTTTCAATTTTTCCCGGTAGATTTTTTAATCAATATTTTATAATCCATCAGCGTCTTCTTTTGGTAACACTTGCCCTGCAGATAATTACACATCTGCTTACCCAGCTCCAGCCCCACAAGTCTGGTCGAAACGTCAATAGCCGTCACCGATGGGCGCATCAGATTCAGCACCGGGCTATTGTACAGAGCAAAAATAGCAACATCTGCCGGCACCCGGTAACCCTCTCCCTGAAGCCACGACAAAACTTTGATGCCCAGCTCATCGTCCCCACACACAATACAATCTGTCTTATTGGAAATGATATCCTGCAAAATCATCCCCAGAACCTCTTCAGAAACCTTGGTTCGATAAATATATTGCTTATTTTCTGTGATTCCGTTTTTAAAAAGTGCCGACAGGAATCCTTCCTGACGCTTACGGTTTACCAAGTTGGTGATTTCCTCCAAAATCAGTGCAAAACGCTTAAAGCCCTTGTTGACCATCATGGTCACAATATCCTCCACTGCACCCTCATTGTCGATATCCACCTGAATTATCCAATCCTCCTCGCAGCGCCCGGCAAGACCCGTGGGAAAGTTCATGCTTTTCAGATACCGGATTGCCCTGTCATTTTCCATATGCCGTACAAGAATCATGGCATCCACCTTCTTCCCTTCCACCACATTTACAATCTCGGATATGTTATCCTCCATGGATTTGACAATCAGGACATTGTATTTAAAGTGAGCCGCCGCCTCGCAGATACCATACAGACATTCTGAAAAATAAGTATTGGTCTTAATATAATCATCGGCAGGAAGCGCTACCCCCAGATTGTAGGTCAAGGCAAAATCCGGGTTCTTTTCCGTTTCCATGCTTTTTATATATCTCATGATCTCTTCCCGCGTTTCCTCTCCGACTCTTCCCTTTCCGGAAATCGCTCTGGAAACCGTAGTTTTTGACAGGCCAAGTGCCTTGGCAATTTCTGACTGCTTCATCCTGCTCCCATCTGTGCCGCTATCGTGCGCGCTTTCGCTTTTTCCTATTCAAATTCAATTTCTAAAACACTCTCAGCAAGTCCCTTTGTCGATACCTTCACCTGGCATGTTCCCGGCTGCCCCTCTGACTGCACCACCAGAAATGCCTTACCGTGGAATGCATGGATCCGGCTTCCCTTCATACTCTCAAGACACTTAGGATCTCCATTGTCTATACCGGTCAATCTGGCTGACCCATTCACCGAAACGGTGATTTGCGTATCTGCCTGATAACAGAAGTTCCCTTCTCCATCCCAGAGAGATACTTCAATCTGCCCGACCTGCCTTTTGTCCGCTTTCAGCCGGTTCCGATAGCAGGCGGTTCTGATTTCTGCAGGCTCCCCTGCTGTTTTGATCATGTAATGGGCCTTTCTTTCCCCATCCCGGTCATAGCCTATCACCTCAATACATCCCGGTTCATAAGGCACATCCCAGCTTAGAAACAGATCTCCCGTATTTAAGGGAAGAGGCGTCCTGTCAAAATGTCCATACCTTTCCGTCATGCCATAGGCAGGATAGGCGTAAGCCTTTTTCCCATAAGATTTTCCGTTCAAAAATAATTCTGCGCAGTCACAGTTAGTATAACACAGTACCGGAAGAATACTCCCTTCCTCAATCTCCAGATTCCAGTGCGGGAAAAGATAAGCCATAGGCACATCCCGCCTCCAGACGCTCTGATAAAAGTAGAAGCTGTCCTTTTCAAAACCGCAGGTATCAAGCACCCCGGCACTTGCAGAGCGCTCTGGCCAGTGAGCCTCTCCCAGATAATCAATGCCGGTCCACATGAAATCCCCTGCCACATAATCGTGTGACATGGTATAGCGCAGCAGCTTTCCTGCCTCCACTGGCGCACTATAGTAGGGATGCTTCCACCATCCGGCATTTTCCTTCATTCCCAGAGGATAAGCTCCTCTGATACCACCCACACCGCCATTCTCCGTGCCGATCATGCGCCACTGGGGATGCGCCCTCTTATCCTCGTCATAAAAGGTCTCTGCCCTCTCCCTCCAGCGCCCTGCATAATTATATCCCACCACGTCAAGCTCGTTTAAAAAACTTTCCTTCGCAGAAACAGGCTCTGCCCGAATCTGGTCATTAGCCTGAGTAATAAGCCGATCAGGGTCCAGTTCTCTGCAGATTTCCATCAAATGCCTTGCGGTGAGATACCCATCATCCTTCGTCTGATCCGGCACCTCGTTGCCAATGCTCCAGATTACAATAGAAGGGTGATTTCGGTCGCGCAAAAGCATGGTTCTTAAATCCTCCTCGTGACATTTTTCAAACCACTCTGAGTATCCTCTGCTTTCATGGGTATTGCTTCCCGCTTCCTTATTTTTGAGAATCCGCCACTCGTCAAAGGACTCATCCATCACAAGAAATCCCATCTCATCACATAGATCCAAAAGAGCCGGGTCTGGCGGATTATGGGACATGCGGATAGCATTTGCCCCCATCTCCTTCAGCTTCTCAAGCCTTCGCTCCCAAATCTGAAACGGCACCGCAGCTCCCATACAGCCGCCGTCATGATGGACACAGACGCCGTTTAGCTTGCACTGCCTGCCATTTAACCAAAACCCCGTATCTGCCTGAAAAGAAATGCTTCGAAGCCCCATTCTGGTGTGCACCTCATCTGCCAGTACATCTCCCTTGTAAAGTCTGCTGACTGCTTCATATAAAAGAGGCGTCCTTATATCCCAAAGCTGTGGATTCTCCAGCGTAAATTCCTGGGCTATGGTGATTTCCTTTTGCCCTTCCCCAGTCTCCTTTTCCGCATGGTTTTTCAAAATCCCCGCCGATTTTCCCTCTGGTGAAAGAAGCTCTGTCTCCACCCAAAATTCCGCGCTTTCCTCCCGGCTCTTTGCCGAAACGGCAAATCTGGTCTCCACAAGGACCTCCGCCTGCTCTTCTGACACTCGGGGTGTCCTGATCCATATGCCGTAAGGCAGGATGTAATCTCTTTTTACCCGGTAAATCCATACATCCCTTGTGATGCCGGAACCGGAATACCATCTGGAATTGGGCTGGGCGGAATTATCCACCCTCACATCCAGCACATTCACCTCGCCGTACTTCAAAAGCTCTGTCACTTCCCACTCAAAAGGCGTGTAGCCATACACATGCAGTCCCAGCTCTTTCCCATTAAGCCACACTTTTGTCTGCATATAAGCGCCGTCAAACCGGATAAAAATACGCTCATCATCTGCCCTGTCCTTCACCACGAAAAGCTTGCGATACCAGCCAATTCCTGTTTCCACATATCCCCCTGAGCCGCAGGAAGCTGCCTTTTCATCAAAAGGATAGTACAGGCTCCAGTCATGAGGAAGCTGCACCTGTTCATACCCCTCTGTATTTTTCTCCCCGGGTGTCTGCTCCGTCTCCCCATGATAAAAGTACCAGTCAAAATCAAAACACTGTGTGCTTCTTACCGCACTATCTGTTAAATATGTGTTCATTTATGCTCCTATCTGTCTTAGTTTTGAGAAAAAAGGCAGAGGAATCTGCTTTCCAGAGAGCTCTGCCTTTTTCTTACATTAATATTTCTTATCTTTGTTTCTCACACGCTCATCAGCGGGTTGCTTTCCATGCTTCATACTGAGAATCAAACTCATCCTTTACATTCTGATATCCGGCATCATAGCACTTCTGAATCATTTCATCCAAAGTGGCATCAACATCATCCACCAGACCAAGTTCCAGCATAGGAACGTAATCCATCAAAACAGTCTTAACCGCTGCCACATAGGAGTCCACAGGAACTGTGTCGAATACAAAGGTGATAGTAGGATTGCTTTCCACTCTCTTTTCCCATCCATCGGAAATCACCTGCATACGAGGATCTGCGCCAGACTCTGTCAGATCGCCGTTCTTGATGGCCCAGGAAGCTGAAATTGCAAATGCAGCATAATCTGAAGATTTATCCAGTTCTGTATAATTTCCTTCACCGTCAAGACTGTAATGCTCGCCCTCAACTCCCAGAAGCAGGAGCCTGTTTAAATAAGTATCAAATTTCATCAGGTCAAGCACCATAGCCGCCCTGGCAGGATTGCGGGAACCTGCTGCAATAGCCATATCATTATTGGAAAAAGCCTCGCAGCCTACAAAGTGGTCTGTAGTAAGATCATAAATAGCACACTCCACTCCTTCACTTCCTTCTGCCTGTTTCATATAGGTAACCACAGAACCATTCCATGCAATGGAAGCTCCCTGCAGCGCGCCAAAGGCATCATCATCTGTAACAGTATTGGTCAAGGCGCTACGGCTCCAGCATCCGGCATCTGCCATTTCCTTCATGTCCTTTGCATAAGCACGGAATTCATCCGTCTCGTAAACGAGGCTGATTTCATCCTTTTCCGGAAGATCACCGTCCCAGGAATAGATCATATCAAAGTAATCGCTATCCAGGGCAAGGAAGGTATCAAACTGCTGGCGGTATACATCCCACAGCTCATTGTTATCGCCTGAGGAAGCCAGTCCGTAAATACCGCTCTCCGGAGTTTCCTTTTCGGCTATGGTAAGCATAAAGTTCTTGTAATCATCCCAGGTCTTAAGCTCGCCAATTCCATGCTTGTCAGCCAAATCCTTACGGATGGCTACAATCTTACCCATAGCCTGTGCTACGTTGGAGGGCACCGCAATCGTCTTTCCTGCAATTGTGGTCTCATCCCAGCTGTCCTTGTCCTGATATTTATTAGCCAAAGGCATATTGGTCGCAATAAAATCATCTGTCAGTTCATAAAGCGTGCCCTTTGCTGCCTCTGTATACATATAGCACCAGGGAGCCGTAAAGATCAGGTCAACCTGCTCGCCTCCTGCCAGAACCAAGGAGTACATGGTCTGATAATCACTCCAGCTCATAAATGTAACCGCTAGCTCAGTGTTAAAAGGCTTTAAGTAATCATTTACAAGTCCAAGCACCTTTTCCCAGTCGTTGGGTGTATCGCCAATCAGATACATATTTACCGTATAGGGATCGCTTAAGTCCACTCCGCTGTACATCTCTGGAGTAGCCGTGATAGTTCCTTCTCCTACTGCCTCCGGCAGTCCTTCCATAGACGCGGAAGACTCTGACTCACTGCCTGACGTATCAGCCTCATCTCCCGCAGCGTCCTCACTGGCTGCTGACTCCTGACTGCTTTCTGAACTCTCCCCTGTGCTTCCTCCTGAGGAATTGCCGCATCCGGCAAGCAGAGTCACTGTCATGCCTGCTGTCAAAACCATTGCCAGTAACTTTTTAACAAATTTCTTTTTCATAGTCTCTCTCCTTTTTTATTTTTTATGGACAGCCCGCAAAATGCGGGCGCCATTATTAACATTATGAAAATCAGCCACGGGTTTACCCCTTCACTGCTCCAATAGTAAGTCCCTTTACAAAATAACGCTGTACAAAAGGATAAAGAAGAACGATAGGGCCTGTCGCAATCACAGTCATTGCCATCTTCATACTCTCCAAGGGAACGGTGGGCAGGGCGATACCGGATTTCTCCGCCACAATTCTCATGGCTTCCGCACTTCCCAGCACTCTCTGAAGGTAGTACTGCAGCATGAACATATCCTCATTTGTGATGAACAGCATGGAATTATACCAGTCGTTCCAGTAGGCCAGAGCCGCAAAAAGGCTTAAAGTAGCGATCAGCGGTTTGCTCAGCGGAAGGATCAGCTTCACATAAATCGTCATGTCATTGGCCCCGTCGATCTTGGCAGATTCTGTGATGGCACTGGGAATACCCGCCATGAAGGACTTTGCTATGATCATGTTCCACACCGAAAACATCAAAGGCAAAATAATGCCGAGATAAGAATTCTTAAAGTTCAGATAGCGGATACACATCATGTACCAGGGCACCAGACCGCCGCTGAACAGGGTGGTGAAAAAGAAGAAAAAGGAAAACTTGTTTCTCCACGGGAAGTCCTGACGGGACAGTACATAGCCTGTCATGGTAGCGATCAGAACTGCCAGCGCCGTTCCCACCAACGTAACGCCAATCGTTGTGCCGTATGCCTTTAAGATGGCGACAGGGTTTTTCAGGCACAGCATATAACTCTGCAGACTGATAGCCGTGGGAATCAGCGGATAACCATTCCGAATCAGGGAAGCCTCATCCGTGAAGGAGGCCACTATGATCAGATAAAAGGGAATCACACAGATAAGTGCAAACAGCCCGACCAGGATATACCCCACAATATTTACTGACAGTTCATCTTTGCTCAGATGGTGGCCGTCTTTCATAATCTTAAGCTTTGCCATTGTACTTACCTCCCTTAATATAATGCATAATCCGGGTCTGCCTTTTTC
>ERZ808054.797-NODE-797-length-23538-cov-4.263331_pt1 | contig 23538 bp, 23 predicted proteins | sample MGYA00380201_ERZ808054 | MGnify/ENA primary metagenome ERZ808054 (study PRJEB31490, sample SAMN06133419) | mouse gut metagenome | isolation source: Z5_2 | host: mice | place: China: Chengdu | collected 2015-05 ...
GCCACCGGACTGGCAGTTACCGTGGCATTCTGTATGTTAATTTACATCAGCGCCTTTTTCACCCTGTCGCCGGACGGTATCCGCATGGTCGCCATGTCCGTGGTGGAATTTTTCTCCGGCGCGGTCATACCGCTGCCTTTTTTCCCTGACCGCATCCGGGGACTTATGGAACTGCTGCCCTTCGCCTCCATGCAGAATGTCCCCCTGCGGATTTACAGCGGCGATTTATCGGGCGGCGCCATGGTGCGCGCCATACTGGTGCAATTCCTTTGGCTGTTCTTACTGGTGGCCGCAGGGAAAATCTTAAACACGCTTGCCATGCGCAAAATAACGCTCCAGGGAGGCTGATATCATTCGGACGGATAACGGTGGCCGGATAACGGTTTCACGGCCGGATAACTTCTGCCGCCAAAGCGTGTTTGAAAATATGAACCGTGGTCCGGCTCCGCAGATAATGGAAGGATATGGGTGATTTTATGAAACTATACTGGAAATATTTTATGATACATCTAAAAAGCAAAATGGAGTACAAAACTTCTTTCCTGTTAACCTGCATCGGACAGTTTTTAGTGTCCTTCCAGGTTTTTCTCGGCATCTATTTCATGTTCCAGCGTTTTTCCTCGGTGGAAGGGTTCACTTACGAAGAAGTGCTGCTCTGTTTCGGCATCACTTTAATGGAATTTTCCCTTGCGGAATCCGTTGCGCGGGGATTTGACCTCTTTCCTGTCCTTGTACGGAAAGGGGAATTTGACCGCATCATGGTCCGCCCCCGCAATGAAATCCTCCAGATATTAGGCAGCCGCATTGAATTTACGCGCATCGGCAGGATGCTGCAGGCGGGCGTCATGTTCGCCTACGGTATCCGGGCCAGCCATGTGGCATGGACACCTGCAAAAGTCCTTACGGTACTGTTCATGCTTCTCGGCGGAACCGCGGTATTTTGCGGTCTCTTTCTGCTCTTTGCCGCCGTGTGCTTCTTTACTTTGGAAGGACTGGAAATTTTCAACATATTTACGGACGGCGCAAGGGAATACGGGAAATACCCGGTCAATATCTATGGCAGGCGGGTACTGTTTGTCTGCACGTTCGTGATTCCCTATGCGTTGGCACAATATTACCCGCTCCTGTTTTTGTTGGACAGGGGCAAAGAATGGTACGGACTGCTGCCGTTTGCGGCGCTCCTGTTCCTGCTTCCCTGTTTTGCAGCATGGAAATGCGGGGTCAGGCATTATACTTCCTGCGGGTCATAGGCGGACATCCCTGTAAGAAAAATATATCCACTCATTTTCACTTATAGGGATGACTTCCAATCCTTCCAACCAATACCTTCTTTCCTGCACCAATAGCTGCATCACACCAGTAAAAATATATCCTTAAGTTTGATCCCCGATGGAGAAGTTTTAGATGGGGAGAACACTCAATATCTTTTGTTACAGCCACCGTTTTTCCTTCTATTTGCTCACTATATGTAAATGAAAATATTAAATCTTTCGCATGTTTTGGATCCGGTGTACATTCCCTCTGTAACCGCACGGATAAAATACGCATTGCTTCTTCCAGGCAGGTCGAATACTGTTGGTATAACTCTATCGCATTATCATTCAGTATCCCTAACGCCTTCGTAATTTCCTTTGTCCTGTCAGGAAAACTGGCAATATGTTTCATTCCGGATAAAATCCCTGAAGCAAAACAACTATCCGTAAAACAAGAGGGCATGAATGCTTCATATTCCGTTACATTCCGAATAGAGCTAAGAATTAATCTCCGTTCATGAACATACTCCTTTACCTTGGACACTCCTGACTGAAATTCTCCTAATGCGATATAAATATTCCTTTTATTTGCACTTTCCCTTACCGGCAGGCCGCTGTCCGACGGCACCATTTCTTTTTTAGTTAAAGCCTCCATAAATCTCCGTCTGTCTTCCTCATTACCAACTCCACCGCCATAAAGCCAATCAGCAAACGTAACACCATCCTGAACATAAATATCCCACAATACTTCCCTGTATTCTATCGGTTCATTTATGGCTTCATTGCGGCAATATGCCGCAATTTCCATCAAATTCCCGATTTCATCCCTGCGCAGGCCAAAATTTTCTTTTTCTTCCGTATAGGCAAAACTTTTTTCCACCAAGGAATTAGTTATCTGCATGTCCTCTCCTTATCTCAAATAAATCCCGCAGGTCTTGACCTTTTTGGTCAAAAAAGCCTTTCGGCCATTCCGAAAGTTCCCCGTTTTCATCTACGTCAATTTTGTTTACCCGAATACCTTCTTTCTTTTTTTCAAAAAAATGAATTTTTATATCATCTGTCCGCTTCATTAATGCAGCCTGAATCCTCGCCCCGTCTATAATATGTTCACTATGCGTCTCCACAATAATCTGTACACCCGCATTGGCCAAACATTCCAAAAACTTCCCCATTCTGCTCTGAGCCGCCGGGTGCAAATGTGCTTCAGGATTTTCAACCAACAGGGTTACATTTTTTAAGGAAGCGCACCATAACCCCGCCGTAACAATTGATAAAATATAACTGATTCCAAAACCAGTCATGGTAGGCAACACCGGTTCCTCTGCCACTTCATTCCCATACCTGATATCCGTAATGGCCTTTACATAATCTGTATTGATGGAAAAATTGATATTTCCTAAAATTGCAGTCATCCAATTTTCAACCTGAATGGAAAATTTTGACCCTACCCCTGAGAGCGCAAGACAATCCGGCACTTTTCTTTGCTGCATATCAGCGCGATCTATTAAAAAAGCAGCATTAGCGCCATTATTTAAAATATCTTCGTCCATGCCTGCCGGATAAGAAATCCTTGGTCCCACCCGTTCTGCATTCAAATAAAGCAATTGACTGGCCGGTGCTTGTTCCGACTGACTGTATGATAACTTTAAGGAAGCCAGTTTATCAATTTTATACACGAATTTAACCTTGGTTTCATTCCACTGCACCTGGAATAGAAAATCTCCATCCAAGGTTTCGGTCCGATTTTGTGAAATGAGCGCTTTTGGACCGCCAACTGCCACCCCCAATGCTTCCGAAGCATCCACAAAGTCCCCTTTTTCCCTCGCCGTTGCATATGCAAGCAGCAATGCCTGTATAACCGTTGATTTTCCTGCCGCATTTCCTCCCGCTAAAATTGTCAATTCCGACAAAGGTAAACTTAAATAATCAAAACATTTAAAATTTTTCATTTGAATTAACTTTACCATAACCGTTCTCCCATAACTTCCGAATTACTTCTATTGATATTAATATATTCTTTCTTGTTCCTGTAGAAGAAGTAATTGCCCTGTAAAATTCCGAGTCTTTCTTTAAATATCCGATATAAACAGACCGGAGCATTTCCTTCTTTTCCCGTAAGACAACAGTATCGGATTCCGCATTTGCAAGTACTACCGACCAACCGGTAAACAATGACTTATTTATTTTATTATAACCTGTTTTACAGAAGGAATACTCCCCAAGAATCTCATGGCAATTGGTCATAACGGAACGAAACATCTGAAATAGGTTATCCAGCTTTTCTTCTGACATTCCGTTCAAATTTATGATCATCTGATCCATCATTTTCAGTAAACCGTAATAATGTTTAAAGGTATGTTCCTTCCAATCATAAGAAAACAGAATCGTCAGATACCGCAGGCATAATTCCTGCGCCCCCATACGGACATCTTTCATCCTCCCCCCGGTAGCCAGTTGAAACTCCTCGCACTGTGCCATGTTTTTAAGAAGTGCACGTACTTTAGGCGATGCCATAATATTTCTGATTTCCTGAAAGTTAAGGGGTAACCCTCCTGTATTAACCCTCCGAAACACATCAAATTTAACCCTCTGCGGACATTTTTCATCCAATATATTGACTGCCAGTTCCGTATCCTCAATCCGCCCTCTGAGTTTTGGTTCCAAATCCCGAAAATATTTTTTTTCACACTGGAATAAATACTGCATTTTTTCTAATGGAAATTCATTATTCATATACGAATGAATTGTTGACAAACGCTGCATTCCGTCAATTACACTTTTATTTCCCGCACTATCCTCATCTAAATAAAAGGCCGGTATCGGAATCCGAAGCAGCAATGACTCAATCAAGGCACTCTTTCTCGCGCCATCCCATACCATATTCCTTTGATATTCCGGCGACAAATTTAACCGCACTCCATTTTCCGCAGAAATCCAATGTTCTACCTGAAATACTGTTACCATCTTTTGGTCAATACGGATATTTTGAACATCATACGGCTCACCGTCTTCCATACTTTCGATTTCATCATCGGCTTCCATACCACTGTATTCTAACTCCATTTTTTTTGAAAGATCCAAATATTCCGAAAGTTCTGATTTTTTTACTTCCACAGTCAGGCACTCCTTTTTTCCACTTCCGTTCCGATACGTACTTTTATGTACTTCATCTAAAAAGTATAACATATTTTTCCTGTTTTACAACCATTCCATCTGATATTCATCATTCACATTTTTGCCTGGAAAATACAGGGTTTATTCATCAAACATTTCCAAAAAAACAATTACCGGATATGAGAAATTTTTGAGAATTGTATGGTAAACTATCCATGACAGGGAGGTTGCCATATATGAAGGAAACTGTTTTAAAAGGAACCGTTATAAAAGAAACCATTTTAATCGTAGACGATGAAGCAGGCATCACGGACCTGCTCGGAAGTTATTTCGGAATGCAGGGCTACCGAATCTATACTGCCCGCAGCGGAGCGGAAGCTCTGCCTTATTTAACAAAAAACCCTGATTTGGTGCTGCTTGACATCAATATGCCCGGTATGGACGGGATGGAGGTCTGCCGGAAAATCCGGGAACATATTTCCTGCCCCATCCTGTTCCTGACCGCACGCGTGGAAACCGCCGATAAAATCAGGGGCTTCCAGGCAGGCGGCGATGATTATATCGTGAAACCCTTTGATTTGGACGAACTCGGTGCAAGGGTGGCAGCGCATCTGCGCCGGGAAAACAGGAAGCAGGAACCGTCCGTCCTGCGCTTTTTTGGCGACATGGTCATCGACTATACCGGAAGGGGCATTACCATTGGAGGAAGCGCCGTTATGCTTTCCAAAAAAGAATTTGACATCGTGGAACTGCTTTCCCTGCATTCGGGCCAGGTCTTTGGCCGGGAGCGGATTTACGAACATGTCTGGGGCATCGACGGGGACGGAAGCAGCGATACGGTGATGGAACATATCCGCAAAATACGCACAAAATTTGCGGCACAGACAAGCCATGGCTACATCAGGACAGTTTGGGGGTGCGGATACCAATGGGTTGGATAAAAAACAGAAGCCTGAAACAGACGTTTTTCCTCCTGGCATTGACCTGCCTTGCCGTCTCCCTGTTCCTCGTGGCATTGACCTGGGCTGTCTGTACCGCCTATGCAAATACGATCCCTTCCGGCGGCATCTCCATCGACTTCTCCGGTACGGTGACGGCTTTGGCGCCTCCTTCCCCCGGACAGAAACGCCTGTCCGGTCTGCTAACGGGTATCACAATCCTATCCTGCATCCTGTTTCCGGTCAGCGGTTTGGGCATAGCCGCCACCCTGTTTTACCATTGGAAATTAAAACGCCCCATTGCCATTCTCCGGGCGGGAACCGAACGGATCAGACAGCAGGACCTTACATTTTCGATTCCCCATTCCGAACTGCCAAAGGACGAACTTGGGGAAGTCTGCGCCGCCTTTGAAACCATGCGTGTCCGGCTTTTGGAAACCAACCGGGAACTGTGGCGGCAGGCGGAGGAATACAAACGGCTCAATGCTGCTTTTTCCCACAACCTGCGCAACCCCATTACGGTCCTTAAGGGAACGGTAACGCTGATGCGCCAGGGCATCCGCGATGACCAGACCGTCCGGCGGCTGGAAACCTACACCCTCCGCATGGAACGGTATGTGGAAACAATGGGCAGCATCCAGCGGCTTAGCCAAATGCCCTTGCAGACGGACCGGGTATCCGTTTCCGCCCTGTGCATGGAGTTAAGGGAAACCGCCAAATGGCTGGCTCCCGCACAGCATACGGAGATAAGTACCGACATAACCTGTACGGACGCCGGGACGGATTGCAAAACGGCTGGACAGGACATCGTTTTGCTGGATCATGCCCTTTTCCTTACCGTGGCGGAAAACCTGATGGGGAATGCCGCCCGTTTCGCCTGCCGCTGCATCCGCATTAACCTTTCACTGATGGAAGGCTTTCTCTCGCTGACGGTATCCGACGACGGAAACGGCTATCCCGCCCACCTGCTAAACGACGGACCAAAACCGTTCGGCACACAGGATACAAACCCGGAACATTTTGGTATGGGACTGTACTCCAGCCTTATCCTGTGTCAAAAACACGGCGGCACCTTAAAGCTCCGTAACCGGGAAGGGGCGGTGGCGGCTGCCGGCTTCCGGCTTGGGACTTCATCCAATGTCTTCTTTTGGAAATCGGATGAGACTTGCCCCTATGCCAAATCCGCACACCGAAAAAATGATTAGTATTCCGAGCCAAACAGGGCACCCCGATTGTGCCATCCTGCCGGTCAGCAGCAGGTAAACCGCAGTCCACGGATAAAATCCCGCCACCCGTGAACCTGACAATACTACATTCAGCAGGCTGACTGCCGCTATGATAAAAACAGGCAACAGTTTCCTGCCTTCCTTATCCAAATTCATGGAAGAAAGGGCATATTCTATGGTGTCTCTACGGTGTCTTCCCCGCAGCCGTGCCAAAATCTCCAAATTCTCTTTTGCCGTCAGATTCTCGTAAAAAGCAGGGGTTTCAATCACGGGGACGATGCGGTGTCCGTTCTTTTTAACCGGCGGATATGAACCATAATATTGTTATCATCATAAGCATATTCGTCATTCCAAACGGCACGGTAAATCTGCTTTTTGGTAAAAACCTTTCCCGGATTTTCCATAAAAAACAGGAGCAAATCAAATTCTTTTGCCGTCAGGTCAAGCAGCCTGTCCTCTTTGCGTACCTCGCGTCCTGATTGGTCCATCGACAGCCTGCCAGCCGTAATACGCTGCTCCCGCATACCTGCTTTGTTGAAAACGGTATATCTCCGCAAAAGAGCGGATACCCGTGCAAGAAATATAATGTCCAAAACCACAAGCTGGTAATCTGCGCTTTGCAATTCCTGTAACCCCGTAACCCCATCATGGCGGACACAGACATCATATCCCTCCCGCTCCAGATTGTTTCTCAGCAGTCTGCATAAATCCGTATCGTCATCAATAATCAATATTTTCTGCTTCATCCGTCCAATCCCTTCTTTATAGAATCTATTTTAGGTATTTCACCGGATAATATCAATTGTTTTCCTGCTTTTTCTATAAAATACCTCCACAGGATATTCACGAACTTTGGAAAATTCTTGGGATTTATGCTCTACACTCTCCTTATGCCAGCCAAATGTCTGTAATTGCTGCCAGGCTTTCTGTCCGGATGGCGTCCCAGGCAAATTACCTGCTGGAATAGGAGGTTATTTTATGCATGTGAAAGCAAAAGAATTATTGAAAATCTACGGCAGCGGGGAAAACCGGATTACCGCACTCGACCATGCCAGTCTGGAAATTGCACAGGGCGATTTCCTGTCGATTATGGGGCCGTCGGGCAGCGGCAAAAGTACCCTGCTCCATCTTCTGTCCGGCTTGGATGCCCCCACTTCCGGCAGCCTGTTTTATGACGGAAAGGACATTTACCGGATGAACGACAGGGAACGTTCCGCATTCCGCCGCCGGAACATCGGGTTTATCTTCCAGCAGTTCCATCTCCTGCCCGTCCTTACGGCGCGGGAAAACATCCTGATGCCCCTGCTTTTGGAGCGTAAACAGCCGGAAGAAGCCTATGTCTGCGAACTTACGGAATTACTCGGCATCGCGGACCGCATCACACACCTGCCCCATGAACTGTCCGGCGGCCAGCAGCAGCGGGTTGCCATAGCCCGGGCGCTTGTTGCAAAACCGGACATTATTTTCGCCGACGAACCCACCGGCAACCTGGACAGCAAAAGCGGCGGCGAAGTCATGGAACTGCTGACGGATATTTGGAAGAAAACGGGCAGGACGTTGGTCGTCATTACCCACGACAGCCGGATTGCACGCATGGCAGAACGCCGGTTCCAAATTACGGACGGGATACTTTCGGAGGTGGACGGCAGATGAAAATACAAAAAATACAAAAAAATTCAGACCAAACATCCGCACAAATGCGGCTGCCCGCGGGCATAAAAGACTACCCCATCCTCGCCTATGCCCTGAAAGAACTGCTGGCACAACGGGTCACTTCCCTCCTTGTTTTGCTTGCCGTCATACTTTCCGCCGCGATGACTGCCGCCATCGGACAATCCGCCGGAATGCTGTCCGCCATGCGTAAACAGCAGGCAGCCGCCATCAGCGGCAGCCAGTATGCAACCTTTGTCCAAATGAATGCCGGACAGGTGGAAGCCCTGCAAAACGACAAACGGCTGTCCCATGCAGGGGTATCGGTCTCCCTCGGAACCGTCCCCCTGAACCGGGCGCTCACCCTGGGCATCAGCGAATACCATGGGGATTCCCTTGCCTTCCACCCTTCCCTCATGAAATTAAAAGAAGGAAGACTTCCGCAGGCTCCGATGGAACTTGCACTGCCGGAAGACGTCCTGCAGTTTTTGGGATTTTCGGGAAAAACAGGGGATACCATTACCCTTTCCCTCTCGAAAGCGCTCCGGCACGGAATCGAAACCACCTCCCATGCCTATACCGCCGACTTTACTTTGACAGGCATAACCGAAAGCAATTATATGGGATATGCCGCCGGAATCGTCCAGGGCATCGCCGGCGAAGGAACGGCAGAAGCGCTTTTGCCGGAACGCTTCCTTTACTACCATGTCGATATCCGTACCGCAGGCCATGTGCCCTTCCAGCCAACCATGGATGATTTGGTTTCCGCTTTGCATGTCCATGAACTGGATATGATGTACAATACCGTTTATCTGGATGCCATGGGCATTCCCTACGATGCGGATGCCGCCGACACGGAACTCTCCGGCCAGGGCTTTTCCCTCCTGTCCTCTGCCGGAATCATGGTCGGTGCACTGCTCCTCTCGGCGGCAGGATTCGTCATTTTCAACATCCTGAAAATAACCGTTTCCAAACGGAAAAAACAATACGGCATTCTCCGTGCCGTAGGAGCCGCGAAAGGACAGCTTTATTTTCTCGTAACCGCCCAAATACTGCTTTTATGCGCCATCGGTATACCCGCCGGACTTTTTATGGGAAGCCTGTCCGCGAAAGGTATCCTCACTGCTGCCACAAGCCTACTGTCACCGGAAGTCTTTTTGGTTCAGGACCAGGCCGGATTAAATCGGCTGATTGCGGAAAACAGCGCGGGCAAATGGGCATACCTTTTGGCAGGCGCTGCCGTCACCCTGCTGTCCGCTTTGGCTGCAGCGCTTCCCGCTGCCCTTTTTGCGGCCAAAGTGCCCCCCGTAACTGCCATATCCGGCGCCGGCCGGAACGCAAAACCCTCCGGGAGCCAAAAACCAAATGCCTGCCGCCGCCCGCAGACACCCATCCCTGCCCGTATGCACACAAGACGGGAAAAACGCAGCGCCAAACAAATCCGGAACTTTGAACGGTATTACGCGCGGCTGAACTTAAGAAGGGACCGGGGACGTACTGCCGTTACCGTCCTTTCCCTTGTCATGGGCATTGCGGTTTATACGGTTCTGCAGGGAAGTATCTCCCTTTTGGACGCCGCCGGGGAAGCCGGAAAGCATTTGGGCGATTATTCTGTCATAAACGAAACCGCCGGATTTTCTGCCGGCGATTTAAAAACGATGGAGGAAGACAGCCGGGTGGCTGCCGTGGCTGCCATGCAGTTCTCCCTCTATACTCCCAACGGACAGAATCAGCCCGAAGGGATTTCCCTTGGCTTTTCCCTCCATGCCGGGGAAAGTTTTCAGGTAGTGGGACTGAATGCCGCCTATTGGGACGCTTATTTCGGTGGGAAAATACCAGACAGGGACTTGGAACGCTTACAATCCGGCGCCGGATGCATCGTCCGCAATCCCATCCCGCTTATCTTTGAAGGAGCGGAAATTGCCCGCACCGAAATCCAAACCGGCAGCACCATCACCGTAGCGGGAAAAGAGCTGCAGGTATTAGACACCATGGACGGTTATGACGGCTACTTAAGCGTGGGCGGCGGCGGATTTACCAACGGCGTCCAGGTTATCGTGGACCATACGGTTTACCCGGAACTGACGGGAGAAAACTATTATCAGGAACTGCTGCCCACACTGAAGCCGGATACCGTCCGCGGGTCCTTCGACCAAACCATAAAAGCGCTGGCACAGCGGGTTCCCGGTACCACGTGGATCTCCTATGAGGAAACCGACAGGCAGTTTGCCGTTAGCTTTGCCCAAACGCGCCTGCTGGCATGGGGCGTGGTTCTTTTCCTCTCCTTTATCGGCATCCTGAATATCATCAATACCGTTTATACCAACCTGCACACGAGAATGGCGGAAATCGGCATCCAGCGCGCCATCGGCATGAGTGCAGGGAGTCTGTCCCGTACCTGCCTTTGGGAAGGCGCATATTACGGCATTTACGCTTTCCTGCCCGGCGGTATCCTTGGCTGCGCCGGCACGTTTTTCCTCCATGCCGCACTAAAAGGGAGCTGGGAGATTACGGCGGCACCGTTTTTGGCATCCGCGGAAGCTGCCGTGGCTGCCATTGCCGCCTGCCTGCTCGCCGCAGCGGTACCGGTGCGCTCCGTTGCCGGACAGGAAATCGTCAGGCTGACGGAAAACACAGAATGAATGTTAACTGCTTAAAACATTTTTGATTTGTTCCAAATCACGGATAAGGGTCCCGGAGTATTGTCCTGCCTCCCGGCAGACTTTCTCCGCCTTATCATAATCCCCCTCAAATAAGGCATCCATTGCCTGTTTTCCATAGGCGTGAAACTTCTTATGTTTTCCGCCCAACTCTTTCCAAAGTTTCAAAACCTCCGGTTTGGTCGGAGCTACCGCGTAATAAAAATGACCGAATCCGCATTTCCTGTCGTCAATCTGCAGCGGCAGAATGGTCCGTTCCCTGACAATCCGCTCCAAATTCCCCAACCAGTTCCTGTGCGCGGTAATTGCCTTCTCAATATACCCGGCAAAGTTTTGATCCTCCAGCCTGTAAAAAGTATCCTTCGTCATGGCTCCCATAACTTTAACGGATTCGTCCAGCGTGGTTTCAATCGTCCCCAACGGTTTTGCAATACCGTCAATATTCTTGCTGTGTTCCCGCAAATGCCCCGTATCCTCATGCAGCACGCCGCACTGGCCGTTTATGTCAGAAGAACGCGACTCCAGTTCGATGATGGAACTGCTGATCTCCTCACTGAGACCAGCCAAAGACGATATGTTGTTGGTAATTTTCTCCAGACGCTGCCGGTTATCCTCATTTAATTCCCATACATGGCTGATTTTGTATGTAACGGTCTCCAGCGACGCAATGGTGTTATCCACGCTTTCCACGCTTTTGGCAGATGCGCTCTGTATATCCGCCACAAAGCATCCCATGCTCGCGGTCAGCTTCTTCGTTTCATCCGCCAACTGCCGGATCTCCTCGGCGACAACCGCAAAACCTTTTCCCGCATCCCCCGCCCTTGCCGCCTCGATGGACGCATTCAGCGCAAGAAGATTGGTCTGCGAAGAAATGGAGTTGATTCCGGCAATCACTTGATTCATTTCACCGATTATCCCTGACAGCCGGTTCATGTCCTGCTGCATTTCCTTTGATACGCCGATGGTGCTGTCAGACAGCCCCCTGGTGTCAGTCAGTTCCTGCTGTCCTTCCCTGATGCGCTGATAAACAGTGCCCGACTCCTCCGAAATCTCAATGATGGTGTTGGTCAGCTCCTCGTGCTGGGCGGATACCGTCTTGGAGATGGAATCCGCTTCGTTTGAAGCCGCATGAATCAATTCGGTGGCATCCGAAACGCTGTCCGACACCTTCTTCAGAATTTCGGAATAATGATTCAGGGAAAGATCCAGTGAGCTGATCTGCATCAGTGAATCCAAAATATTCGCCATCACTTCTTCAAACTGTGCACGCCCTTTCAGCAGACGGCGGTACATCTGCTCCAGTTCTTCGGATTCTTTTGCGTAATCCGCCTCCGCAAGCTCTGACATGGACAATAACAGGTTTTTCTTTTTGGGTTTCATAAAAACCATAGCGGTCCCCTTTCCGGTGAAAGATATTATATTGTTTCAAATATTACGTATTACGTTGTTTTCGCATTATGTTTTTCCGGGATATTTATTTCGGGCAAATGCCGCTGCCGTTCCCGGCAATCCGGGCAGATGTAAAAAACTTTTAAATCATATGATAAAAATTCCCCGCCCATTTGTTCACATAAGGAAACCGTCAAATCCTCAAAAGAAATATCCGTCAGTTTCCCGCACTGCTGGCAAACCAAATGGTCATGCTTTACGGTCCGGTCATATCTGTCCGGCATATTTTCAAGGGATATTTTACGGATTAGCCCGGCTTTCCACAGTTTATTCACATTGTTGTAGACTGTCGCCACAGCAACTTTCGGATACTCTTTTTTCAGTTCCGTATATATTTGCTCCACGGTCAAATGTTCCGTACATGTGGTAATGATACGATATATTTCCACCTCATATTTTGTCATATGCTGCCCTTACCATTTTTAGAATTAGAATTATTCTAAAAATATTATATTTATTCTAATGTAATGCAACGGGAAAATATTGTCAAGGAAATTATTTCATTCCTGGAATGTGTTTGGTAACTGTTCCAAATGTTGTGCTTAGGCGGACGCACGGACAGGAGAATTTTGCGGAGCGGCGGCAGTGGCATTGCCTGTTCCACTGCCGCCGCCCCGCAAAAAACTCCCTCCCGTGCGTCCGCCCTACGTTATTTCCGCCTGTTTTCATTTAACTTGTATGGAATTAAAAATCCCATCCGTGACAGAACCGGAAATCCTTTCGCCGCCAAACATGTTCCCGTCCCTGCTGCCTTTCCCGCCGGCTCCATCCCCGCCCTGCATACCCATGGTACTCAAATCAATGCCGGACGCATCCACCAAAACCGTATCCTGGCTTCTGTCACCGGAGACGGATGGAATCTCCCCGGCAAGCTGTTTTTCCACGCTTTCCGCGCGCAGCAGCACAAAAGCCTCCAGGGTTCCGGCTGCTTGCACAAATTCCCGGTAACTGTAAAACGCCGTGGCATCCTTTTCCACATAAGGCGAAATCACGCCCTGCACCGCCGAAAGCACTTCCGAAAACTGTCCGCTATCCACATACCCTGCCGCAATTTCCGCCAGATAACCATGGTAACGCTCCTTATATTCCTCCACTTCCATCAGTTTGGAAAATAACGGGCGTTCTTCCTCCAATCCGTCCATGGGGGTATCCACCGCACTGTTTACCGCTTCCGTTGCGTTCCTGCATTGGAAACCGCCGAACGCAAGGTTTAAGTCCCACGGGAGAATCGTCAGTCTTCCGCCGCTTTCATACAAATAATAGTTGTGTTTCAAATTACTGTAATAACTGTCCAAGTTCACGATAAAAGTCTGTGCGGCAAAATAACGCAGGCACGCATCCACATCCAAGTACCGCTCCAGTTCTTCCCCCGTATTCAGTTTCTGCAGCGCCTTTATGACCCGCTGCTCATCCTCCTCCGTCGTGTCAAAAGAAGCATTGTCAAAAATATCACTGTAACTGTCCCTGTCATCATCCGTATAGACCAAATCCGAACCGGCACCGGCGCCAAAACCACCGTTTCTGCCTCGCAATCCGCCCATTCTGCCGTGCCCCATGCCGTCCGGCACATCCATTCTACCCGACGCTTCTCCGCCCCATTTTTCCGGCATTTCCATTCCACCCGGCGCTTCCCCGTCCCATTCTTCCTGTGCATCCATTCCACCCGGCGCTTCCCCGCTCCACGCTTCCGGCACTTCCATTCCACCCGGCATTTCCCCGTCCCATTCTTCCGGCGGCTTTTTGCCTCCTTCCGCTCCGAATCCCGCAGGGCCGCCTGCCATGGTGCTTTCCGGTTTATAAAGCTGTCCTTCTCCTCCGTAGACACGGCTGACAAAAGAATCCTCCATGGCTTCCAGGGCAAGATAACACCCGGCTTCCTCCCCGTTCACCGTAATATCGGCAAACGCGTAATAGGGCGTTTCCACCCCTATAAAGCGAAAAATATCATAGGCAATGTACTCCTTCATATAAGCGGCATCGCAGAACAGGTTATTTAAAACCAGTTTATCCAGTCCGTCCATGGATTTGTTTTTGTCATAATGGTCAAATTCTATTTTAAAACTGTACTGGTCGGAATCGCTGGAAGCCACCTGTGTCAGACTGGTATTCCCTTTCGTGCGGATTGCCGCATCCGTATAAACGGTTCCGTTCACCGTCACATCACACCGCTTATACTCCTCCGCAAGCGGATTGGCAAGCATGTCCGCCCAGTCTTCTTCGGAAACCGTAATTTCCACTTCCATCACCTGAAACCTATCAAAGACTTCCCCGTAAGGGAACTCCCGTACGGGCGCCATCGCCTCCACCACGTCTTCCTGCTGCCCGAAATAAAGCAGAGCGGAAGTAATCCCCAGCGTAAATACAAGCACCACCGCTGCCACTGCATCCAAAAACCTGCCCGTACTCATGACATATAATCCCCGTTATAGCTGACAAGGACCGCATGTTCCACACCGTCCGTTTCCGCTGCCGCATGGACAAAATCCGAATCGTCCCCTTTTAACCGCACTTCCAAAGTCAGTTCAATTCCCGTTTGGGAAACTGTCTTGGATTTCAAAACCTGCTTTTTCACGGAGCCCTTTATGTAATCCAGCGCCTGCTTCTCCGCATCCTTATCCTTACAGTTTACAATCAGGATATACGGGGAATCATAAGTTTTCCGGTTCATGAAAATCCAAAGAACCGCTCCGATAAACAGGGAGCCGAACACGGCAAGAGGAAGCAGTCCCGCCCCCAATACAATTCCCGCACCGATTGCCCAAAACAAAAACGCAATATCCATCGGCTCCTTAACGGCAGTACGGAACCGGACAATGGAAAGCGCTCCCACCATGCCGAGCGAAAGCACCACATTGGAAGTCACCGCTAAAATCACAAGGGTGGTAATCATCGCCATTGCCATCAGGGACACCCCGAAACCGGCAGAATACATTACCCCGTGGAACGTCTTTTTATACACCCAGAATATAAAAAGCCCCAGTGCAAATGCAACAAACATCGCCAATACAAAATCCATAACCGAAAAGGAAGATGCCTTTTCTAAAAATGATGATTTAAAGATATCGTTAAATGTCATACGGTTTTACTCCTGTCTTTCTTTTTACCTATTTTTTCTTTTTCTTTTTTTGTCTGCCTTTTTTCTTCCGTCTTTTTCTCCACGGAAATCCATTTTCCATTTCCACCGGCGCTCCCTATCCGTACATCCGGCATACCGCATATTTGCTGAATGCGGATGCCTGCCTGCACGGTACCCGCACGGCTTTTTCCATGATTTCCGGCAGGAAGGCATCGTATTTGACCTCCATGATGATACAGTCCTCCGTGGGAACCCCCACATATTCCCCCTCAAACAGCTTATTGTGGTATAGGCCCGTCCGAATCCGGCTGTCAAACGTCACGCGCACATTGCCCGGTCCATAGATATAAGGCTCCCGCACATAATCCACGATGACCCTCGGTCTTAAAAGCAGGTACCCCATCTTCGCATACAACTCCTGCAGCAACGGTTTCCCCGACACTTCCAAAAAGGAAAGAGCGCCGTTACATATTTTCACGGCTTCCTCCTTTGTAACGGCTTCCGACTGCTTGTCACAAAGTCCGTTGACCTTACTTTTCTTTTCCAAACGGATATAATCCGTATCATCGTTATAGCAGCGGAGCCTGAACTTTTCCCTCCGGTTCACGCCGTCCAGCTTTTCCCGCAGCGCCTGGTCGGAAAGATTGTCAAAATACAGGCTGTGTACCACGTATTTCCCATCGTTTCCCACGTGGGAATCCTGTCCCGCCAGCAGCCGCAGCCTGCTCCTTACCACAAGATAATCTTCATAGGTAATCCGGTGCTTGTATTCATGCCGCATTTTTGTTTCCCTTCTCATCCTTTCTCATCTTTTTCCAATTTTTACTTAATATACTTTTTAATTGTGTTTTTTTGATGTCTAAAATATGATTCTTTTTTGTCCTCAAAGAACGTGGTAAGGCATATATCTTTTCTGTGGGAAATCCGGCAATATCGGTTTTTCATGGAAAGGGCGCCAAAAATCTTGAATTAAAGATTTTGTGTAGTATAATATAGACGGTAAAGAGGTAATGTTGATGAAAGTATATATCACAAAAGGTGCAAGACAATATGGTTATTTCATTTGGAATAACAAGACGGATGCGGATATAGAAAAAATGTTAGTCGGATTAACTGTGGTCGATGTATGCTTTAATGGGTTTCATCCCGGCAAAAAGAACATTGACCGCAAATATCATCGTATTTCTTCAGGCTATAAATTCACTTGTGCTTTACCAAAAAAACAGGATACTTTTTCTATTTCCTATATTTATTGATGGAGTGTTGGAGGTAAAGTCATTTGATGGAAGAAAATAAACAGAGCTACCGTAGTCCTGTTATTCGTGAAGTCCCCGAAAAAGATGAACGATTAATAGATACCGGTATGCTTCACTACGAATCATCCGTTGCCGGATACAACGAAAGGTATCATCGGGGAGAGACTTCGCACACTATTCATGTTTGGTGGGCAAGGCGACCCCACAGTGCCATGAGATCATTAGTTTTCGCTTCATTGAGACAACGGATTATGAGTAACAAACAGATGCTTCTTAATCACTAATGACTAAGCCACAGGCGATCAACCGTAAAAGTTGCAGAGAGTGTGAAACGGCATGACCGAAGCCATGCCGTTCCTGCAAAAATACGATATTACTTTCTTACGCCCCCCGGCCATTGCAGCGGGTTCGTTTACTTCTTCCAACGTTTTAAGGCAGGGAAGCATTCCAGCATGGCTTTCCTTGCTTCCTCTGCGCTCATACCCGGATTGGCTTCAACCATATGGGGAACGCACACTTCAATCATTTCTTCCATGGTACCATGGAAAGTAAACGCGCCGTTTTCAAAACAATATTTGCAGTATTCCTCATTTTTGCTGCCGTCGGCATTCGTTCCATACAGTTCATCCGTATCCCCCATGGGCATACCGCAGCACTGGCAAAATTTTTGGTTCAGATTCATTCCGTTCATTTTCTTACCTCCGTTTTTTCCGTATGTTTTTCTTCCAAGTTACTCCGGGGTAATTTTATACACCCCCTCCGATAGCTGTTCTGCTATGGATTTAATATAGCACACATATCCTGACATCCTCTGTCAAGTTATCCTACTTTTATAAATTTCCTGTGCCTGAAAAATTTTTTAAATTTTTTTTATTTTTTGGTTTACATTTTGCTCCAAAAATTCTTTTTATATATATAAGAGTATTGATCCGGTACGTTACCACTCAGCCTTTTCAAACGTCCCCGTATCCTCCCGGTAATATACGACCGCCTTTTCCGCCCAGCTCTCCGCATCTTCCCCCGGTTCTTCCCATGACAACACATGGACGAACGCACCGGTTTCCCCCAACAGCAGATTCCGGTAAGACAGCCGTACCGGTTTTCCGTCCGCCCACCCGAAGTAAAAATCACCCGGTACTTCCACTCCTGCCAGAGTATCGTAATTTCCTTTGATTTCTTCCGATGTGTACGCCATAATGGGTACTGCGGCAGCATCCGTAAGAAATTCTCCCGCCGCCTTTTCCAGTACGGAAGCCGTTTTTTCTTTGGTATTACAAAGAGAATCATGGGCGGTATAGGCATAAGGTTCCCCGTCTGTCGCAACTTTCGGCAGACATGCGCCAAACCACACCGGCGGCAGGTCCACGCCTTTTTCCCCCGCCATTTTCCCAAGGACTTTATCCTGTGCTTTCATCAGTCCGTCCCTTTGTGCCTCGTCCGCTCCGGCAATCAGCAGTTTTTGCATGACTCCTTCCTGCCCTCCGGCAATCACATAATCCCTCCTGCTTCCCGTTTCATAATCTTTTACGCTCCAATCATAGCCGTCCGTATAAACAAAATGCTCCAGCTCCATTTCCATCGTTTCTTCCATTTGACCGTTTTCATTACCATATGTATATACACTCCGGTATCCCCAGCGCCAGTTGCTTCCCCCGTATGTCTCCACCACCAGTTTCCCGCCGGAAATGCAGATTCCCTGATAAGGGTCTCCGTAAATGCCTCCCTCCCAGAATGCCAAAGTTTCCACCGGTTCCACGGGAAGAAACGAATCCTTTCCCTCCCGGAGCAGTACATAAATCCTGCGGAAATTATCCCCGAAATCCATGCTTTCCTTTTCTTCCCCATCCGCTTCCACGGTTCCGGTCACTGCCATGTCTTCCCTGCCGTCCCCGTCCAAATCGCCGAACGCCACATCCTCCGCCACGATTCCTTCCCCCGGATACAGCTTCTCCAGCCATTGCTGCGCCTTTTCCAGTTCCGCTTTCTTTTCGTCAGGGCAATTTTCGGTTTCCGCCGTCCCAAGGTACAGCTCCGGCACGGAAAAAGCCAGTTCCCCTATATTGCGGCCTGGATTGTAAAAGATACTTAGGTAAAACAGGTCTTTCATTCCCACAACCGGCGTAAAATCCGTAATCCGGTTGTTGCTTAAACCAAGCCAGTTCATATCCGTCATCTGTTCCAGGGCGCCGATATCCTCAATCTGATTATAGTCCAGCGCCAGGTTATATAAGCGGGTCAGCTTTTTTAACGGCGCAATGTCCGTAATCCGGTTATCGCCCGCCCCCAGCGCTTCCAACTGTATACAATCCTCCAACGGCGACAAATCCATGATCTGATTGGAAGTAACATTAACTCCTTTCAAATACCGCAGCCCGCGCAGCGGCTCTATGGAAGTGATTTCGTTCCCGTGAAGTCCCGCTTCCTCCAATTTTTCAAGCTGCTTTATGACACCAATGTCACTAATATGGTTATATGCCAAAGAAATCTCCACCAGTTCCCTGCAGAATGCCAGCGGGGCAATATCTGTAATTTTATTGCCATAAAAGGAAATATGGGTAAGCTGCGGAAGCCCCTCCAAAAAGGAAATATCCTCCAGCCCGCAGTTTATCAGATACAGCCCGGTCAACTGCGGAAACCCGGAAAGCCGTGTCAAAAGTCCGTTTCCATCCAAATCACAGCCGCTGATTTCCAGTTCCTTTAGTCCGGGAACCATAACGCCGTCCAAGTCGATAGCAGACACTTTCTTACCGTAAGAATAAGAAAGGGATAAATACTCCAGCCCGATCAGATGTTCCAAATCCCGGAATGTTTTGACTTCCTGCGCACTTGGAATACGCAGCCATTCCAGCGCTTCGATTTCCCCTTTTCCCGGAACCTCCCCGTCCCCGCAGCCCAAAGCGGCGTATACGGCTTCCTTCACCTTCTTATCCTTCCATTTCCATTCGTCTTCCCCCGCTTCCCTGCGGCTTTCCCCTTTCCCGTCTTCTTTTACCGTACTTTGCGCATTTTCCGTGCCGTCTTTGCCGCTTCCGTCATATGCCCTACCGCCTTCCCCTTCCCGTTCTTCTTCCACTTCCGTTTTTGCGATTCTGCCAATCCCTTCCGTACCTTCCGGTTTCCCCTGTCCGGCGTATTCCCCGCCCGCCTTCTTTCCCGTCCCGCTGCCGCAGCCAAAACAAAAACTGCACACCAATACCGCTGCCATTCCCACGGCAGCCACACGGTATCCCCTAAACGGCGCTTTCATCCTCCATGCCTGTTTCTTCATACCAAACCAACCCTTTCTTTATCCTTTTTTATTATCCTTTTTTCTTCTTTTTCCCTATTCCCTTCCGTTTTTTCATTTCCTTCTTAATCCCCACTCCTACGCCCCTTTCCACCTTCCCCGCGTTCACGGTCTTGTGTATCCGGCTGCCGTCCGGGTACACAAGACCGTGAACGCTGCCACCGCCTATTCCACTTTCCGAAACCCCACCAACTCCCCCTTCTCATACCTGTCATACAGCGCCACCAAATACCCGTTATCCTCCACCGACCGTTCCGTTTTCCCATCCGCCGCATAAAGATAAGTTGCATTCCCGTCTTCATCAAACGTTTCCGCCGCATACTCCATTAACACCAGCTCCGCCTTTTCCCAATCCACACCGTAATACGCCGCAAAATGCCCGCCCGTCACATAGATCCCGTTTTTATCATAACGGATGGGGTACGCCGTCCCGCTGCCCGCAATCACCTGCATCTTCTTCCAGTTCCCTTCCCCGTCCTGACCGTAAACCTCACCGTAAAAACTGGCTTCCAGCCCATTATACCCATAAGTCCCATCCGTCACGACCAACAATGGAAACCCGGCATGTTTTAACTCCACATAGGCGTAAGACTGTCCGTTCTCCACGATATCCGGCGCCGTTTCCTTTTCCGGAGCTTCTTCCGTCTCTCTTGCTGCCGCCCGGTCATTTCCCTGCGCCATACCGATACCCACACTCATACCCGACACAGCCAAAACAAGCAACGTCACCGCCAAACACCTAAAAAAATCTTTTTTCATAATAACCTCCGTTCCTCATGCAGTACCCCAAACAAAAGAATGCAAAAAAAGCACCCTCCGTATAAACCGTTATCCATAGTTTATACGGTGAATGCGTCAAAATACCATCAAACTTGCATCATTTTTGCATCATATTCCTGTTTCTTCCATAAAATCCGCCACCCGCATACTCAAATCCCCGTAAATCCCCACCGCCAAATCCTGGGAAAACGGCACAATGACCGGTGCGACATCTTCTTCATAACGGTAAACCGTCGTCCTTTCCTTTACCGGATCCACAATCCAATATTCCCGCACCCCTGCGGAGACGTAAAGCGCATTTTTCGTGGAATAGTCCATCTTTCGGCTGGAGGGGGAGGTAATCTCTATGATAAAATCGGGGGCGCCCGTACATCCCCTCTCTGTCAGCTTCGTTCTGTCACAAATGACAGAAATATCCGGTTCCACCCATTCCCTGTCATCCGCCCCTAAATCTACCGCAAACGGAGCGGGATAAACCTGACATTCCCCCCTGTTCTTCTTTACATAATTGGTCAAAACCGTACACATCTCATTTAAGAGCTTTTGGTGTATCCTGTTTGGCGGTGCCATCGCGTACAGTTTTCCCCCAATCAGTTCCGCACGCTCTCCGTCCGGAAGCCCCCAGTAATCTTCCGATGTAAAAACCCTCTCAATTACCTGCGGCATGTCTGCCTCCTTTCTGCGGTTCTCCCTCTGTCTTCACCGCTGCCCCGAACAGGCAGATACCGATTAAGAACATAACCGCAATCATTCCCACACCCATATTCACATTACCCGTCAACTGGGAAATCAGGCTGACCACCGCAGTCCCCATAAAGGAAGCGCCTTTCCCGCAGATATCCAGTAAGCCGAAATATTCCCCCGACTGGCTGGAAGGAATGATTTTCGCAAAATAGGAACGGGACAGCGCCTGTATGCCCCCCTGGAACATCCCGACAAAAAAGGCGAGAATCCAAAAATGCATCTGTGTGGACATAAACATCGCAAAAACCGCAATGCCGAAATACGCTGCAATGCATACCAAAATCAGTTTTTCCGCCGCATACTTCTGTGCCAGCTTCCCAAACAGTATGGCAAACGGAAATGCCACAACCTGCGTCATCAGAAATGCCAAAAGCAGACCGGTACTGTTAAGCCCAAGGGCGGAACCGTATGCCGTCGCCATATCGATAATCGTATATACCCCGTCAATATAAAAGAAAAAAGCAAGCAGAAACACGAAAATCTTCTTTTCCTTCCTGACATTGCAAAACGTCCTGCCAAGCCTTACAAAACTCTCCCGCACCGCATGTTCCCTGCGCTCCACATAATGTTTCTGGCGGTACCCCTTTACCAAAGGAAAGGACATAACCACCCACCATACCGCCACGATTCCAAAAGCAGCCGCCATCGCCGTTTCCATCGTAATACCGATGGCATCCGCCCCCAGCACCACGCCAAGACACGCCACAAAAGGGACACAGCTCCCGATATACCCCCATGCATACCCCTGGGAAGACACATCGTCCATCCGCTCCTCATCCGTTACGTCCGCAAGCATGGAATCATAAAAAATCAGGCTGCCCGAAAACCCCACTTTGGCAATCACATAAATCACAAGGAAAACCAGCCACTGTTTCGCCAGCCCCAGGCTGATACAGCCTGCAGCCCCCAAAACCACCGTCACGAGGAAAATCGGCTTCTTAAACCCCTTCGTATCTGCCAAAGTCCCGAATACCGGACCAGCCACCGCCACAATCAATGTGGCAACGGAAGCCGCATACCCCCAGTAAGCAACATAATCCACCGACGAAAGCCCGCCCAAATCCGCCAAATAATTAAAATAAATCGGCATAATCGTAGCTACCAAAAGGGTAAACGCGGAATTTCCCACATCATATAACACCCAGTCCCGTTCTTCTTTGGTCAGTTTTAACCGCATTGCCATTTCCTCACTTTCCCATATTTGCGCGTCCCATGGTTTCCACCCCATCCATACCGGCAAAACCATGGCTTTTCCTCCGCATATCTGAAAAAAACCGCAGACCAAACGAACACATTACATTCCACCCTGCCTTCTTTCAAACATGCCCAAAAACAGTATATGCATTTTAGAGAAAGGCAATCGTGTGACTTCATTATTATTCATAACCGCTTATCTCTGCTTTTCTCTAACAATTCAACACTTCATTATGTGTGTTATTCTACCAGTAGAATTTCAAATTTGATGTATATTTATTGTAAATTTTCTTTCAAAAGGAAAGAGATATTTCGTACTGCTACTTACTTTCTTCCATTGAGTATTGGATTTCAACACCCTTTTGCAACACTTGCGTTATGGTCATGTCATGTTTGGCAGCATATGCTTTCAACTTCTCATACTCCGCATCGTCAACCCGAAGGCTTAACGACCTCAGCTTAGGCGAGTCGGTCTTTGGGCGTCCCGTTCTCGGCATTTACTATGCACCTCCTTCATAACTAAAACCATTATAATTCCCGTTCTACGAAAAGTAAAGAACTTTTTGTAGAACGATTATTTATCACGAAACCCTGCCTGCTTTTTTAACAATGCAGGACTAAACGGAGGGAGGAAGAAATTTAATGAAAATGCGATAGAAATATGGGTGCGATTGTGATATTCTATTAGCGATACAAATTCCGGTTTGTCTAAACAACAATACCACTATTATGTCCCTGACAAATCGTTCCAAGTGGCGCTGTCTTAATCGAGTGCGGGAAGCTCTTACAGCGTGGCAGCTATCGGATAAAAGTGCTGAATACGATTAACTTCAAGAAATCCATGAAATACAATCCCTTTGCCTATCTGCGGAGCGAAAAGGACATTTTGAAATTAGTCAATACCATTATCGC